>JAANMX010000321.1_pt1 | contig 64886 bp, 56 predicted proteins | sample 7279681 | NCBI WGS metagenome assembly JAANMX01 (sample SAMN14094542, study PRJNA606508) | bioreactor metagenome | isolation source: A lab-scale SPAN reactor treating ammonium-rich wastewater day 351 | place: Ireland: Galway | collected 2018-01-01
CATGGCCTGGGCATCGAGGCTGCGCGCGTCGGCCCTGGAAAGGGCAAGCAACTGGTGTGCGAGTTGGGAGGTGCGGCGTGTGGCATCACGCAGTTTCTCGATTTCGGATGCTCCCAATGTAATAGCTGCTAGCGCTTTACCATCATGCCTTTGAGGCTGTTTTTGCACTCCGTTTTGCGGATGCTCTGCCGTCTTCACGCCCGAACGCGCCAGAAGGGCCCAGGCCTCCACCTGGGCTTGCAGGCCCGCCAGGGGCGTGCGCAACTGGTGTGCCGCATCGGCCACAAACCGGCGTTGGCTCTCGGCCTGGGCATTCACCAGGGTGAACAGGCGGTTGAGGGAGCGCACCAGGGGCCGTACCTCGGCGGGCGATGCGGCCTCGTCAATGGCACTCAGATCCCGAGGCGAGCGCCTCTCCACCGTGGCCGCCAGGTCAATCAGCGGCTTGAAGGCCCGTCCCACCGCCCAGTGGATGGCCAGCGCCGCCGCCACCACCAGCACCAGATTGGGCAGCAAGACCCGCAGCAGCAGGTGCTGCGCCCATTGCTGGCGCGGGTCCGAGCCATCGGCCAGCGCCACGACCATCTCGCCGGCCCCGGTGCGCCCGCGCTGCACGGCCACCCGGTACGTGACGCCACCCGCTTCAACGCTGTGAAACTCCGGCTCCTGGGTGGCGGGAATGGTTCCGTGCACCCAGTCGTCGCCGAGCAGCAACCGGCCCGACACATCGCGCACGCTGAAGCCTGAGAAGCCGGGGTTGTGGCGCAAAAAATCTTCCACTGGCGGGGCCAGCAGCCAGACCGGGGGGTCACCTTCATCGGCGCCAGGGGCCAGCACCGAGTCGGCCAGCGCGGGCAGCAGGCGCAGCAGCCGCTGGTCATGCCGCGCGGCGGCATCGTCGGCCGAACGGTAGTCCATCCACACCCCCAGCAGCGCCAGCACACACAGCGGCAGCACCAACAGCAGCAGCAGGCGGTTGCGCAGGTCGGACGTCATGGCGCGCAGGCGGGGGCGCTGCAGGGCCATCGGCACGCCTCAGCTTTGCTGGAGTTCCAGGCGGTAGCCGAACCCCCGAATAGAGCGCAAGCCCACGCCATGGGGTTCGAGCTTGCCGCGCAGGCGCGACACATAGACCTCGACGGCGTTGGGCGTGATTTCCTTGTCCCAGCCGGTGAGCGCCTGCAGCAGCTTGTCCTTGCTGGCAGGCTTGGGGGCGTGAATGAGCAGGTATTCGAGCACCGTCCACTCGCGCGGACCCAGCTCGATGGGCTGCAGGCTGCCATCGGCCTCCTGGCGGATGCCGACGCGGCGGTTGGCCGTGTCGAGTTCCAGCGGCCCGAAGCTCAGCACCGCCGTGGTGGCGGCCTGCGAGCGCCGCAGCAGTGCCCGCAGGCGCGCGAGCAGTTCGGGCAACTCGAACGGCTTGACCATGTAGTCGTCCGCGCCCAGGTCCAGCCCCTGCACCCGGTCGTGCAGGGCGTCGCGGGCCGTCAGGATCAGCACCGGCATGTCATGGCTGGCCATCTCGGGGCGGCGCAACCGGCGCGTAAGCTCCAGCCCGTCCATGCCTGGCAGGCCGATATCGACAATGGCAACGTCGAACGTTTCGCGCTGCAGCACCTCCTCGGCACGCTCGCCGCTGCCCACCCAGTCCACCGCATAGCCGGCATCGGCCAAGCCCAGCTTGATGCCGCTGGCGACCATGATGTCATCTTCGACCAATAGAAGGCGCATGGTTCAGCCTCTGCGTTCAATGGGGCGCATTGATGTGGCCCATGCAACAGGCACAGCGCTTGCATTGCGCGCGGCCCAAGCCAGCGACCGCCGCGCAAGGGCCGCCCCGCCGCGCTGGCGGTGTCCCCCTTCCCGCATCGCGCAGCGAGGCGAGAGAAGGGGGAAGGCGCGCAGCGCCACTGGGGGTTGTTCCATGCTAGTGACTACGGATCATGGTGCCGTAGGCCTGATCGGTCAGGATCTCCAGCAGCATGGCATGCGGCACACGGCCGTCGATGATGTGCACGGCGTTCACACCAGCCTTGGCGGCATCGAGCGCGCCCGCAATCTTGGGCAGCATGCCGCCCGAGATCGTGCCGTCGGCAAACAGCTCGTCGATGCGGCGCGCCGTCAGGTCGGTCAGCAGGTTGCCCGCCTTGTCCAGCACACCGGGGGTGTTGGTCAGCAGCATGAGCTTCTCGGCCTTGAGCACCTCGGCCAGCTTGCTGGCGACCACATCGGCATTGATGTTGTAGCTCTCGTTGTTCTCGCCAAAGCCGATGGGGCTGATGACGGGGATGAAGGCATCGTCCTGCAGCGCCTTGACCACGCTCGGGTCGATGGACACGATGTCGCCCACCTGGCCCACATCGTGCTCGACCTCGGGGTTTTTGTTGTCGAGCATCTTGAGCTTGCGCGCACGGATCATTCCGCCATCGCGCCCGGTCAGGCCCACGGCCTTGCCGCCGGCCTGGTTGATCAGGCCCACGATGTCCTGCTGCACCTCGCCGGCCAGCACCCACTCGACCACTTCCATGGTTTCCGCATCGGTCACGCGCATGCCCTGGATGAACTCACCCTTCTTGCCCAGACGTCCCAGGGCCGCCTCGATCTGCGGCCCGCCGCCGTGCACCACCACCGGGTTCATGCCCACCAGCTTGAGCAGCACCACGTCCTCGGCAAAATCCTGCTGCAGCGCCGGGTCGGTCATGGCATTGCCACCGTACTTGATCACCATGGTCTTGCCATGGAACTTGCGGATGTAGGGCAGCGCCTGGGCCAGGATTTCGGCCTTGTCGCGCGGAGCAATCGAAAGAAGGGGGTCGGTGGTCATGGAAACAGGCACTCGGTCGTGAACGGGAATCTGCAAATTGTGCCGCATTACCAGCCGTGGTCGCTGGTGCACCTACAGATTGGCATTCAACCGTATAGCTAGGCGGGAAGCCGCCGACACTGCTGTAGCACGGCAAGGCTACCCAACAACGCTATGCGGTTGAATGCCAATCTGTATCAGTGGCGCAGCCAGTTCGGCACCTTGAATCGCACGATGGCCAGGTACGCCATCACGTAGGTCACCACGAACAGGGCACAAAAGGCCATCAGCACAGGCGTGTTGCTCCAGAACAGTACCGCCGGCACCACGGTCAGCAACGTGAACCCCCACAGATACGGAGAAGTACGGTTGTTGCGCATCAGCATGCGGCGCGATTCATCATCGTGGAACACGCTGCGAACGATGCGTCGATAGATCAGCTGGTGAAAATGCAAAGCGTCGGCCACGCCGGGCGAAACCCCGCGCGCCAGCTTGCGATAGATGGAAAACACCGTCTCCCACACCGGGTAAATCAGAAGCAGCAACGGAAACCAGGGCGAGACCTGCACATTGCGCTGCACCAGCGCCACGCTGGCCAGCGCAATCACCACGCCCCAGATATAGGCACCACCATCCCCGGCAAACAGCATGCCACGCGGGTAATTCCACAGCAAAAATCCCCCCGTGGCCGCTGCCGTGGACACCAGCAATGCCGCCAGTGCCCGGTCACCCACCTGCAGCGCCACATGGGCCAAGGCCAGGCACACGATGAGTGCGACCATGCCCGCCAGCCCGTTGTAGCCGTCGATGATGTTGAAGGCATGGGGAAGGCCGGCTACGGCCAGCAGGGCAATGGAAAAACCCAACCAAGGTGCCGCAGACAGAAGCATGTCCAGCCAGGGGATATCGAGTCGCGGCACCGACAAGCCCAGCAACACAACGGCCAGCACCCCCGAGACGGCGGTAAACCCCAACCGGTAACGCACGGTCAGGCGCTGCGTCATGTCCTCGGCAATGCCGCCTACGGCCGACGGCAGGAGAACCAGCAGCCAGGCAACGACCCAGCCATCCAGTCGCAACGAGGCCGGATCCCCTAGCGAACTCAAGGCAATGCCCACGCCCCAGCTCGCCATCATGCCCAGAAGCACCGCTGCGCCACCCAGTCGAGGCACATCCCCCAGATGAAAGCGTTGCGGCATGCCATTGCCATACACAGCCGCATGGCTGCGCATCCATCGCACGATGAACCCGGCAGCCAGCGCCGCCACCATAAAAGCCACCACAGACAACCAGATCATGTGCCGCCGATGTTACCTGTGCCTACCTTGTCGACGTGCAAGCAATCGTTCGCCCACCGGTATGCGGGCGAACGCCACAGACGCAGCAGGCTGACAACATGCCAACGCAAGTGGTCCCAGCGCCTGCTACTGGCCCGCTGCCCGGAATGCACCATCCGCACGGGTGCGCGCGCCAGCGACCACCCCGCCCGACGCAAGCGCAGACACAGATCTACGTCCTCGCAGTACATGAAATAGCCTTCATCAAACCCGCCCAGCGAATGCCACACCGCCTGCGGCAGCACCAGACAAGCGGCATTGACCCAATCGACCCGAGTCTCCCGCCGTCTTAGCACCCGGCGACTCCAAAGCGCCCGGGGGGAAGGCAGTTCGCGCTCACTATCCTGCACCATCCCTCGTTCGTCCACCTGCTGCGGATAAGCGCAACCCACACCGGGCAGCGCGGCCTGTGCCGCCAGAACATCGAAAGCGCCCCTCCCGGACAATCCCACATCCGGGTTCAGCACGCACACGAATGACTCCACGGCATCCGCCAACGCCCGGTTGTGATTCCTTCCAAACCCTTCCGGATTGCTGTTGCGTCGCACCTCCAGAACGAAAGGCCATCCTGTATCAGGTGGCCTGGGTGCATCCTCGGGAATGTTCAGCGTCAACACCACCCGGGAGATGATGTCGCCGCCCTCCTGCGCCAACTCTTTGAGAAGGCGCTGCACATAGGTTCCGTGTCCATGGCTGACCACAGAAACCACCATGCGGAAAGGAAAGGAAGAATCGGACAGCATCGGGCGATATTGTCACTTAGCATCCCCATCCGCCGGAAATACCACCATCATCCCGTGTGCGCACCGTCATAATTTCACAATATGACGCAATCAAACACGGAACTGCACGTCTATCTGCGCAGCATTGAGGCCAGCGAAAGATCCTCCCTTTCGGTACTCGTCAGCCACATCGCACCAGGCTCCGTGGTGCTCGACTTGGGCTGTGGCAGTGGTGCGCTGGGCGAATTTCTTTCCACCACGCGATCCTGCACAGTAGACGGAGTCACACTCAGCGAAGCAGAGGCACGCCATGCCCGTCGGCACTACCGGCAGGTCGAGGTGGCTGATCTGGAGCAGGTACACCTCCCTGCACTATTCCATCACCAGCGCTACGATGTCATCGTTTGTGCAGACGTGCTGGAACATCTGCGCCGCCCGGAAGATGTTCTGGCAACCTGCCGCCAACTGCTCCAGCCCGACGGAAAACTCCTGCTTTCCATACCCAATGCAGGCTACTGCGGCTTGCTGGCAGAACTTCTACAGGGTGAATTCAGGTACCGTGAAGAAGGCTTGCTGGATCGCACGCATCTGCGCTTCTTCACGCGCCAGTCACTCAGCCGCTTCATGGCGGAGCAGCAGTGGGCTCTGGAGCCACTAGACACCATCATTCGTGCGGTCCCAGACTCCGAGTTCGACGTTGCTTTCGACCAGCTTCCTCCGGCCGTTACGCGCTACATGCTGGCTGTGCCCGATGCCGAGGTCTACCAGTTCATCGGCGTCGCACGCCCTGCCGCAGGAATGGCAGCCTCACCATCCAGCCGTCCCACGGACAACCCGACAGCGCAAGCCCTTTTCACCGCGCAACTCTACCTTGGCCGCGAAAACCGCTATGACGAGGAAGAGAAAATCACCGGCCGGGGCACCATGGGACAAGGGCGCCAGACCCTGTCATTCCAGCTACCCTACCCCGCTGATGGCATCACCCAGTTGAGACTTGACCCTGCAGACCGTCCGGGATATCTGCACCTCTATGGCCTGACGCTACGCCACGCCGACGGCAGCCCCTTCTGGCACTGGAACGCAGCCACAGACACAGCACTGGCCCTGAAGAACGCCCCCCACGACCAGGTCGTCTGGAACATGCCCTTGCCCGGTGTCAGTAACGCGGCCCTGCTACTGCTCTCGGGAGACGACCCGTGGATCAAGCTGCCGATCGATCCCCAGGTGCTTTCCCGGTGCATGCAGACCCCGGGCGCCCATTTCGAGGCAGACGTCGGATGGCCAATGTCGGCTGATTATCTGGCACTCTCGGCCACCGTGCGTGCCATGGACGAGCGGCTGGCGCACCTGGAAACCAGCATCGGCCAGGCACGCAGCGAAGCTACACTGGCCTCCACCACGGCAAGACAACTGCGCGTTTCCATCGAACAGGCTCGAGAGCGCATGGAGCCGCTGCGCCAGGAACACGAGCACTTGCAGGCAATGCACGAGCATCTCCAGACCGTGCATGCGCAACTGGCCGAACATGTCCACCGCATCGAAACCTCTACCGTCTACCGTGCCACACGTCCCATCGTCCGGGCCAAGATGCGGCTGGATCGCCTGCTCTCGCATGAACCACAAGACATACCAAAAAACACTTCAACAAAAGAAGCAATCACAATAGCCGCAGAACCAGAAGATTCGGCACATTTAAGCCCAGTCGCGGCCAGCATCACCTCCATCGCCGCCGACAAGGTGGACATTATCGTTCCGGTCTATAGGGGCCTGACGGACACGCAAGCCTGCATCGAATCCGTGTTGGCCAGCAACAACCAAACTCCGTTCAGGCTCATCGTGATCAACGACGCCAGCCCCGAACCCGAACTCACCGACTGGCTGCGGCGCAAAGCCCCCCAGGACAGCCGCATCGTCCTGCTGGAGAACGAAGAGAACCTCGGCTTCGTAAGCACGGTCAACCGCGGTATGGCCCTGGACAGCCATACCGACGTCCTGCTGCTTAACAGCGATACCGAGGTCGCCAACGACTGGCTCGACCGCCTGCGGGCCGCGGCCTATTCGGCACCCGATGCCGGAACGGTCACCCCCTTCTCCAACAACGCCACCATCTGCAGCTACCCCCGGTTCTGTGCCAGCAACGAGCTGCCCCCAGGCTACGACACCGCTTCGCTCGACGCATTGTTCGCCCGCACCCACCCGGGCGCCACGCTCGACGTACCTACCGGCGTAGGTTTCTGCATGTATATCCGGCGGGATTGCCTGACGCAGGTGGGCCCATTCGACGCAGACCACTTCGGTAAGGGCTACGGCGAGGAAAACGACTTCTGCCAGCGCGCCCTTAAAACGGGCTGGCGCAACCTCCATGCCCTGAACACCTTCGTGCTGCACACGGGCGGTGTCAGCTTTGGCGACAGCAAAGGCCCGCGCGAACTCGAGGCCATGGCCACGCTTCGGAGTCTGCACCCGCAGTATGAAAGCGACGTACAGGCTTTCGTCGCAGCCGACCCGGCTCGGCGCTATCGAGAAGCCATCGATATAGCGCGCCTGCGCACCACAAAGTTGCCTCGCACATTAGCCGTGGTGCATACACTCGGCGGCGGGACGCTGCGCCACACACACGAGCTGGCCAACCGCTTCAAGGATCGCCTGACGACCTTGCTGCTGATGCCACTGGAAGATCACCACGTACGCATTCAATGGGTAGCTCCAAGGGAGAGCATGCAATTGGTGTACCACTGGCCCACCCAGTCCGAGCAATTGCTGACGTTCCTGCAAGAGATCGGAATCGTGCATGTCCACTTCCACCACATCCTGGGGCTGGACCCCGAGATGATGCGTATTCCGGAGCATCTGGGTGTTCCCTACGATTTCACGGCCCACGATTACTACACGGCCTGCCCGCAGATAGCGCTGATCACAAGCGCCAAAGCCTACTGCGGCGAACAAGGCACCGCCCAGTGCAACGCCTGCCTAGCGCAGCGCCCGGCCCCTACTGGCGAGAGCATTCTCGACTGGCGCCTGCGCCACAAGCTGCTCCTGACCAGTGCCAGCAATGTGCTGACCCCCAGCCGTGACGCTGCGCGCCGGCTGGTGAGGTATTTCCCTTCGGCCCGCATCCGCTTCGCACCCCATCTGGACATCGAGGCGGGCTGCCCGACCCCGGAGCCTGCCCCACACAAGATTTCCGAGCACGCCCATTTGCGCGTGCTGGTCATTGGTGCCGTCGGCGAAATCAAGGGCGCCGACATCCTCGAAGCCACTGCGCTTGAAGCAGCACGCATGGACGCCCCTATTGAATTCCACCTGATGGGCTACGCGCACCGCAGCCTCAAGACCCAGCCCCACGCAAGTCTGAGCGTGCATGGCGCCTACCAGGACAGCGATCTGGTGCGCCTGCTCCTGCGGATGAAACCCGACCTGGTGTGGTTCCCGGCCCAGTGGCCCGAAACCTACAGTTACACGCTCAGCGCCTGCCTGCTGGCCGGTGTGCCGGTGGTGGCCCCGGACCTGGGCTCCTTCCCCGAGCGGCTCAGCCGCCGCCGCTGGACCTGGCTGATGCCATGGGACACCACGCCCCACGCCTGGCTGGAATTTTTCCTGGCCTTGCGCAGCCGACATTTCCTGACAGGGCAAGAGCCAGCTGCTGCACCCGTGTTTGCCGCCGCGCAGGAAGACGCCCTTGTCCAGGACTGGTCTTACGAAAACGATTACCTGCGCCCCATCGAAGCCGCTTGGCAGACCAGCGACAATCAGGCCCATTGAACCCTCCTGCAGCCGCAGGCAGCTCCCCTCCCGGGGGCTGCCTGCGGCTGCAGTTTTATTGCGATTTACGGAGTATCCAAACGTGACCACCCTCGCCAAGGCCTTGCTCGACTTTCCCCGCAAGGCTTACCTGCTGGCGCGCAGCTTTGCTCGGCTTGTGCAGAACGGCCCCATGCTGCGCAACAACCTGCGGCACCTGCGCAACGCATGGCGCGCGGGTGGCCTGCAGCACTTCAAGGGCGCGCTCCTGAGCATCCCCCCCAAGGTGGACGGGGACACCTGGATCATGTACCGGCATCTTTTCCAGACCCATGTGCAGCCCCGTATCGAGCAACACCTGCTCGACCATGGTGCTCCGGTGAAGATCTCCATCATCCTGCCCACCTACAACACGCCAGCGGCCCTGCTTAAGGCCACGCTGCAGTCGGTGAAGGCGCAACTTTATCCCCACTGGGAACTGTGCATTGTCGATGACTGCTCCACAGAGCCCCATGTGCGCGCCATTCTGCAAGCCTTCGCCGACCGCGAACCGCGCGTCAAGCTGCACCTGGCCACCGAGAACCAGGGCGTCTCCAGGGTCTCCAACCAGGCCATCGCCATGGCCACGGGGCCCTTCACCGTCTTCCTGGACCACGACGACCTGCTGGAACCCCAGGCCCTCTTCCGGGTGGCCCAGGCCGTCATCCACGACGACCCCGACATGGTGTATTCCGATGAGATCATGATTTCAGCGGATGGCAAGAAGATGCTGTACCACGCGCACCGCCCGGCGTTCTCGCCCGAGTACCTGCGCGGACACCCCTACATCGTGCACCTGGCCGGCTTTCGCACCCAGTTGCTGCGCGACATTGGCGGTTTTGACGAGAACCTCCGAATCTCGCAAGATTACGACCTGATCCTGCGCGCCAGCGAACGTGCCCGGACCATCGTCCACCTGCCGGAAATCCTCTACCAGTGGCGCGTTGTGCCCACATCCTCTGGCCACGACAAGGCCAGCGAGGTCATGGACACCTCCACGCGCATCCTCCAGAACCACCTGGACCGCAGCGGCATCCAGGGCACAATGCGCAGCGGTGCCGGCTTCAACTTCTTCGAGACCCGCCACCCCCTGCGCGAAGGGCTGCGCACGGCCATCATCATTCCCACCAAGAACCACGGCGATCTGGTGCGCCAGTGTGTCGACAGCATCCGCGCCACAGTCCAGGTGGCCGCCTACGACATCGTGGTCATCGACCATGCATCGACCGACCCGGCCTCTGTGGCGTACTTTGAATCGCTCAAGGGCCAGCCCCACACCCGCGTGCTGCGCTACGAAGGGCCGTTCAACTTCTCCACCATCAACAACTGGGCCATTGCACAGCTGGAAGAAGGCTATACCCACTACCTGCTTTGCAATAACGATATCGAAGCGCTCGACCCCGGCTGGCTGGAAAAAATGCTTGAACTGGCCCAGGATCCTTCAGTAGGCATCGTTGGCGCCGAACTGCTGTACCCCGACCACCGCAGCATTCAGCATGCGGGTGTCTGCGTGGGCGCCTTCGGTATTGCCGAGCACTATGGCAAGTTCCTGGAAGTGGACCGCCACAAGCCTGACATCCGCTACCTCGGGCGCCTGGCCATTCCCCACGAGGTATCCGCCGTCACGGCCGCCTGCCTGCTGATCCGCAAGGACGCCTTCGATGCCGTCAACGGCATGGACGAAAGCCTGGCCGTGGGCTTTGGCGATGTGGACCTGTGCCTGCGCGTGCTGCAAAAGGGCTGGCGCATTCTGCAGTGCCCCCCGGCCATCCTGATCCACCACGAGTCCTACACCCGGGGCAAGAGCATTGGCGAAGACCCTCACCCCGAGGATTCTGCAGGCTTCGTGGCGCGCTGGAAAGAGTTTCTGGCCCTGGGCGACCCTTACCACAACCCCTGCCTGCTGCTGACGCAGCACTCGTGGCATGTCAAGACGCCCATGCACTGCAGCTACGAAAGCCGCCGCCGCGTGTTCCAGCGCGACACCACCACAGGCCGGCAACGGATCTTTCACAGCTGGGCCGAGTGACCATACCCGCGACCGCTCCCGACCTGCACACACCGGCCGCCCCCCCGGCTCCCGGGCCTGTGACCGTGGTCATCGTCAACTGGAACGGTGGCGATCTGCTGGCGCAATGCGTGCAATGCCTGCGCCAGCAAACCATGATGCCCACTGCCGTGCTCGTGGTGGACAACGCCAGCACCGACGACTCCCTGGCGCGTCTTCCCGCCTGGGACCGGTTGACCGTGCTGCGCATGGACAGCAACCTGGGCTTTGCAGCCGGCAATAACCGGGCGATCGCGCTTTGCCACACGGAATATGTGGCCCTGCTCAACCCCGACGCCTTTGCCGCGCCCGACTGGCTGGAGCAACTCCTTCAGGCAGCGCAGAACCACCCGGAAGCGGCCGCATTCGGCTCCCGCCAGCTTTGCCACGAAAACCCGGCCCTCCTCGACGGCACCGGCGACTGCTACCACTGGAGCGGCATGGCCTGGCGTGAAAGCCATGGCCAGCCGCAGACCCCCGCCCACCTGCAGGAGCGGGAGATATTCGCCCCCTGCGCTGCTGCGGCCCTCTACCGCCGCAGCGCCGTGCAGGAAGTGGGCGGTTTCGATGAGCACTATTTCTGCTACTTCGAAGACGTGGACCTGGGCTTTCGGCTGCGCCTGGCGGGCCACACCGCCCGCTACGTACCCGGCGCCGTGGTGCGCCACGTGGGCAGTGCCACCACCGGCGGGCAGCGCAGCGACTTCGCCACCTTCCACGGCCACCGCAACATGGCCTGGACTTTTGTCAAGAACATGCCCGGCATCCTGCTTTGGGCCCTGCTGCCCCTGCACCTGGGGGCCCACATCGCATCCTGCCTGCTGCTGGCAGCCCGTGGGCAGGCCCGTACCGCCACCCGTGCCCGGTGGCACGCCCTGCGCGGGTTGGGCCGGGCCTGGCAGCAGCGCCAGACCATACAGCAAACCCGTAAGGCCTCCATCGCCAGCATCTGGCATGCGCTGGACAAACGGCTCTGGCCACGGCCGCGCGGATAGATCACACCGCCCAGTGTGAAAAAAACCACGTACAAGACAACAAAACCGGTCTTTGCACCCTTGGCGGGGCCCTGCAAACAAGCCCCTGGGCTACACTTGCTACACCCGCGCCAGCCACGGTTGGCCGGACTGGTTTTTCTGGTTCGGCCAATCGCACTCGCGAAAGATGTTGTTTTTTGATAACAGCCCCTTTCATACAGTGCAGCCCGGGTGTTGTACCCTGAAATGGCTGTGCTACCATGACGGAGCGTAATCAATCTTGGTAGTTGCGCTTTCAATTTTTAACTGGAGTTCATACATGAGAAAAAATCTTCTCGCCCTGAGCATTGCTGCCATGGTTGGTGGCCTGTCTGGCGCGGCCAACGCAGCTGTTTTCCTGAACACGGCAGCCGCCGGCGGTTTGGCTGCTCCTGCAGCAGCTGCCGCTGCGGACGTCCTGAACCCCACCGTGACGGGCGTTGGTCACATTCTGGTTGTTCCCTACTTCACCACGCAAGGCACCAATGCCACGCTGTTGAATTTGGTGAACACCGACACCACGAACGGCAAGGCCGTGAAGCTGCGTTTCCGTGGCGCTTCGAACTCTGACGACATTTTCGACATCTCCATCTTCCTGTCGCCTGGCGACATGTGGACGGCCCAAGTCTCCGCCAGCGGCGAACTGTCGGCTCTGGTGACCAATGACAACAGCTGCACCCTGCCCTCCAAGGCTGACATCGTTGCCGCTGGTGGTCTGTTCAAGACCGGCCGCGTGCTGGGCGCCGCTGCTGCCCAGACCCGCGAAGGCTACGTCGAAATCCTGAACATGGCCGATATTCCTCCCGCTGCTGCTGCAACCAGCCTGTACGTTGCTACCAAGCACGTCAACGGCGTGGCACCTTGCACTGCCAGCGTGATGAACGCCCAGGAAGCCGACTTGGTTGCCGGCCACGCCACGAACGACCCCGCAGTCCGCGGCTACAGCTGGCCCACCGGTGGCCTGACCGCCAACTGGACCATCGTGAACCTGGCCGACAAGGCTTCGTTCTCTGGTGAAGCCGTTGCCATCCGTGCTGATGACACCACCGTTCCCGCTACTCCTGTCAGTGCTGCCGGCAACTTGGTGTTCTTCCCCCAGACCGCTGACGCTCCCAGCTACGCTACCAGCGCGGCAGGCAATGCCTCTGGTTTCACTGCTGACCCCCTGCTGCAAGCCGGTGGCGTGATCGTTGCAAACTACGACTTCCCTGATCTGTCGACCCCGTACGCTGGTGGCGCTACCACCGCTGCTGGCACGGCTGCTCAGGCCGGCGCTCTGGCCGCATCTCTGCAGACCACCTCGGTGATCAACGAGTTCCTGACGGGCACCGTGGCTGACTTCGCAACGGACTGGGTGTTCTCCATGCCCACCCGCCGTTACGCTATCGCTCTGAACTACAGCTTGGCCGGCGCCGCCCGTCTGATTTCGAATGGCCTTGTGGCTGCCCACTACCTGACGGGTGCAGGTGGCAACACGTCCATCAGCGCTGACTTCAGCCAGGCTTGCGTGATCCCCGGCGGCACGCTGCGCGCTTACGACCGCGAAGAAAACACGAAGACCACTTTCGTGATTTCTCCTGACGTCGCCCTGCGCTTCTGCGGCGAAACCAGCGTTCTGTCCTTCAACTCCACCACCTCGCAAGTGCTGGGCGCCAAGTTGGCCCAAAGCACCATCCAGGCTGGCTACGCTGAAGGCTGGATGCGCATCAACACCCCCGGCCAGACCGGCGTGGGCCTGCCGATCGTGGGCTACGCTGCTGCCAAGGCCAAGGGCATGAACCTCGGTGGCACCTGGAACCACCGCACCAGCCGTTAATTCGGTTGATTGCTGGTTCAGCAAGAAAGGCGGGGAATTTCCCCGCCTTTTTTTCGTCCAATGTTCACCCTGGACCCGTTTGTGCCCCCGGCGCAGCAGCCATGGGCTTCATGGCATTGCAATGCGTTCTGCTTATTCAGCGCCATTGCATGACACCTTTCATTTTTCACCATTTTTTGATGCCTTCATGAAAGCACGGTCTCCATTCAGCCTGATTTACCGCGCCAGCCGCACCGGTATTCTTCCCATCATCATTGGCAGTTGTGCCTTGTTCTCCCCGCTGCTCAGCCAGGCCAGCGGGCCAGTCCTCATGCACGGCGCACAGACAGTCGTCACAGCCGATGACCTTGCTGCCGAGCTAATGCGCATGCCCAATGAAGTTCAAGTGCGTCTGCTGGCGTCTCCAGACCAACTACGCCAGTTGGTGGACAACATTTACCTGCGCCGCGCCACCGCTCAAATAGCCCAGCAGGCCGGCCTTGCCAGCGAACCCGCCATAGAAAACAAGCTGCGCACCGCACGCGAAAATATCCTGGCCGAGGAGTGGCTCAACCGCAAGGACAAGGAAGGCGCCTTGTCAGACCAAGCCGCCGAAACCTATGCCCGTGGCATTTACAAAGCGGAGCACAAGCGATTCGAAAAACCTGCAGAAACCCAGGCTCGGCATATCCTGATCCAGGGCCGTACGCCTGCATCGAAGGCGCGCGCAGAGAAGGTTCTGGCAGAACTGAAGGCCGGCTCCTCTTTCGAGGAATTGGCCAAGGAATATTCCAACGATCCCGGCAGCGCAGCCAAGGGTGGAGACTTGGGCTCATTCCCCAAAGGCCGAATGATCAAGGCCTTTGAGGATGCACTGGAAGCTCTGCAGAAACCTGGTGACATCAGCGGCCTTGTCGAATCCGACTTCGGCTACCACATCATCCGTCTGGAAGGTCGAACCCCTGCCACCATGCGCTCCTATGACGAGGTCAAGGAGCAGCTCTTCGCCGAAGCAAGACTCAAGGTTCAGAAGGAGTTCCGCCAGAAGCATGTGGACCAATTGCGAAACCAGGCCAAGGGCGATGAAACGGCCTTGCAGGAATTCATTGCAACCCAGAAGGCCACACGCAAATAGGCGGCCCAGCCACGCGCTCTCTACCCGCTGCATCTAGGTGCAGCGAGGCAATGCCATGTTTCCTCTTGTAAACGAATGCACCGCCTTGTGGCGCACCCGAGCCTTGTGGTGGGTAATGACCCGCCGCGAAATCACGGCACGCTATGCCGGCACGGCAGCCGGCGTGCTGTGGGCCTATGTGCAACCCTTGCTCACGGTGGCCGCATATTACGTGGTGTTCGACATCGTGTTCGCCATGCGCCTGGGCGAGAACGCACCCACCCGTGCCGTGGGCGCCTTTCTGATTGTGGGCGCGCTGCCTTGGATGGCCTTTTGCGATGCCCTCTCGCGTGGCATGGCCAGCCTGGTGGAAGCGGGCAGTGTGCTGCAGAAGAATGCGCTGCCCCCCGTGCTCTTCCCTGCCCGCTCGGTGCTGGCCAGCATGCTGGTGCATGGCCCGCTGCTGCTGGCGCTGGCACTCGCCTATGGCCCGCAGCACCATTTCAGCGTCGCGCTGCTGGCCCTGCCTATCCTGGTAGGTCTGCAGTTTCTGCTCTGCCTGGTTTTGGGCTATGCGCTCGCCATTCTCATGGCAGCCTTGCGCGACACGGCCCAGATCGTGGGCTTCTTGCTCTCGATTGGCATCTTCATGAGCCCCATTCTGTTCCCGCTGACGATGTTCCCTGAAGCCTGGCGCTGGGTGCTCTGGCTCAACCCGATGACGGCCCTGGTGCTGGGTTACCAGGCGGTGCTGCTGCAAGGTGCATGGCCCGGCATCATGGTCTGGGCGGCAGCGGCGGCATGGCTTGCCGGCAGCACACTGCTGCTCGCAGTGCTGCTGCAGCGCAGCCGCGACCAGTTGGTGGATTGGCTATGACGCAAGCGGCAGCCAGCACGGGTAGCCCGGTGCTGCAGGCCCGGAACCTGGGCAAAGAATACAAGCTGTACGACTCTCCCCGGCAACGCCTTTTGTCGCTGCTGGCCGGCGGCTCGCGCCATCGCAGCCATTGGGCGCTCAAGGACGTTTCATTCACACTGGGGCGCGGGCAGTGCCTGGGCGTGGTGGGCAACAACGGCGCGGGCAAAAGCTCGCTGCTGAAACTGATTGCGGGCACCATGCAGCCATCGGTGGGCACGGTGGAGCGCCAAGGGCGGATTACCGCCATTCTGGAACTCGGCGCCGGCTTCCACCCCGACTTTACCGGCCGCGACAACCTGTACTTCGGCGCGAGCCTGATCGGCATTTCAGCCGCCGAAATGCGCGCCCTGGAGCCTGGGATCATTGCCTTCTCGGAGCTGGGCGAGGCCATTGACCGGCCCGTCAAGACCTATTCGTCGGGCATGACGGTGCGCCTGGCGTTTGCCCTGGTGACTGCTGTCGAACCTGATGTGCTCATCATCGACGAGGCACTGGCCGTGGGGGACCAGCATTTCCAGAAGAAGTGCATCGAGCGCATCGACTCGTTCCGCCGCAGCGGATGCACCATCCTTTTCTGCTCTCACAGTCTTTACCATGTGCGCCAGTTGTGCGACGTAGCTTTGTGGCTTGATGGCGGGCAGCAGAAGGCCTTTGGCGATACCGAGAGTGTGCTTTCGGTCTATGAAGCCCATGTGCGGGCCCAGGACAAGGCCACGCACGAAGCGGCATCCGTTGCGGCACAGGGCAGCGACGCGTCTGGGCGCACTGCATCGAACAGCGTGGATGATTCCACCGGGCCCGCGCGCATTGTTTCCGTGGAGGTGGAGAACCTGGCCGAAGGCCAGCCCCCCCGACTCGATTCGGAGGATCTGGTCATTTCCCTGGTGGCCCGTGCGCCCGCGGGCGAGCAACCCCATTTCGGTGTGATGCTGGAGCAGGCGCACGGCGCAGGCATCACCTCGGCCGGCACACTCAATGACGGCGTGGCCCCCACGCTTCTGGGCAATGGCCTATGGCAAGCCAGAATAAGGTTTACGGAACTGCCGCTGCATTCTGGCGAGTACCTGATCAGCGCCTTCCTGTTCGACTCGCAGGGGCTGATCGTTTACGAGCAGTGGCTGCATTGCGCCAGCTTCCGGCAGATCTATGCCCTGAGCACACCCGGGCTGGTGCGTCTGCCACACCGCTGGGAGTAAGCCTGTGCGCCTTGCAACCCTGGTCCATCAGGCGCGCGTCAACGCCCGTGATGCGGTGGAGTTGGTGCTGGTCCCGGCACTCGCTGCCGTTCTGCCCTGGCCTTTGTGTTTCCGCATTTTCCGCTCGCTGGCCGGGCGCTTTTCCTGGCTGTACCGTGCCTCCTGCGAATCGGCCTTGCGAGAAGCGCATGCCAGGGGCTGGGTGCCCGACGACCAGCAAGGCCAGTGGATTGCACGGCGCCGGCTGGTGACCCTGGTGGACCATGCCGACATGTATCTGTCGGCCACACGCTCCGATGCGTGGATGGCGCGCCACCTGAAGGTGACCGGCACATGGCCTGGGGCAGACAAGGCCGGCATCTTCTGCACCTTCCATTGGGGTGCGGGCATGTGGGGCCTGCGCCATGCCGGAGTGACCGGCATGCATGCCCATGCCCTCGTGGCGGCTCTGGATGGGGCGCACTTTGCCGGCAGGCCTGTGCTGCACTGGTATGCCCGCCGCCGCACTGCCATGGTCGCGCAGGTACTGCGAGGCCCGGCACTGGACGTATCCACCAGCCTGCGCCCTGCGCTGCGCGCCCTGCGCAGCAACGAACAGGTGATGGCGGCAATGGATGTGCCATCGGACCAGGTGGCTGCCAGTGTGCCCGTGCGGATTGCGGGGATGAACGCCTTGGTACCCAAGGCGTTGCTGCGCCTGGCGGTGGATCAGAAAGTGCCTGTGGCGATCTATCTCACGGGCCTAGATGTCGGCACAGGCCAGCGCTTTCTGACGATTGATCAATTGGGCACCTTCGAGGATCTGGAAGCACTTGCTAGCACCGTCTTCGACCACCTGGATGCCGCTATCCAGGCCGACAGCGCCGCATGGCATTTCTGGAGTGAGGCACCGAGGTTCTTCGGTCGAGTTAAATAGGCCTGTACAGTGCACACCATCACCATACTGCACTGCATATGCCATGCAAATATGGTGCATCCGCATTTCGATGCAGCCCACTAGCAATTGCAGGCCGACATGTCCTAGGCCTGCAGTCCAAGGCAGGAGGGCACATCGCCACAACGCGGTTGTGCGAAGTAGCCCAGATTTTTGAGCATATTCGAAGCCTGTAGAAAGAAGATGATATATTGAACCCGCTTAGTCTGTGGAGATGGTATGTGACTACCATTAGGTAGCTCAGTGAATAGAGTCCATGCCAGCGTCCAAATACAGCCGCTTCAAACAACTGTTAATCCATTTATCCAAAGCTATACCGGAATGGTTACTTAAAGCGGAACACTGCACCTCTGATGACAATACATCTGAGTCTCCTTACCTTTCTATGCGTAATCGGCATTTCCGTTGGCCAACTGCTATTCAAACAAGCCGCGCACGCATTGCCACCCCATCCGCAGCTGCTTGACTGGATTTTGAATGGCTGGCTGATTGCCTCGCTCGCTTTATACGGCTTGACCACGATCGGATGGGTGTGGATATTGCGCCACGCGCCCCTGCACCTGGCCTATCCCTTTATGGGATTGGCATTTCTGATCGTTCCATTGCTGGCTTGGTTTTTTCTCGGTGAACCGTTGCACTGGCGCACGTTGGCTGGCGGTGCTCTGATCCTTGCCGGAGTGGCCTTGTCTTCAAATTGAATTGCAGAAAAAAGAAACCGAGATGCATATCGCTGTCGCCATTCCCTGCTACAAGGTCACCCAGCATGTACTCAAAGTGATTACTGCCATCGGCCCGGAAGTCCAGGTGATCTATGCCATTGACGACGCCTGCCCAGACGGCAGCGGCCGATTCATTGAAGAACAATGCCATGATCCGCGTGTACGTGTACTTTTTAATCCAGATAACTGCGGTGTTGGGGGCGCCATGGTTACGGCCTACGAGGCAGCCATTGCTGACGGCATGGATATCGTGGTGAAAATTGATGGTGACGGGCAGATGAACCCAGCGCTCCTGCCGTTGTTTGTGCGCCCCATTGTGCGCGGGCAAGCCGACTACACCAAAGGAAACCGCTTCTATCGCCCAGAATCGCTGCGTGGCATGCCGCCGGTACGGCTGTTTGGCAATGCCGCGCTATCGTTCCTGACGAAGCTCAGTTGCGGCTACTGGAACGTAATGGACCCGACCAATGGCTTCACTGCCATTCATACCAGCGTACTTAGGAAACTACCGCTCTCGAAAATAGAGCAGCGGTTCTTTTTCGAAACAGATGTTCTGTACCACCTCAATACCATTCGAGCAGTAGTGCATGACGTTCCAATGGATTCTGTCTATGCTGACGAAAAATCCAGCCTGAAAATCACCAATGTGCTTCCTGAATTTTTGTACAAGCACTTCTTGCGCCTCACCAAGCGCTATGCCTATCTATACCTGTTGCGTGATTTCAATATCGGAAGTCTGTACAGTCTTCTAGGCACCCTGCTCTGTTTGGTTGGTCTCGTATTTGGTGGGATACACTGGTTGCACAGCATTGCCACAGGGCAGCCCGCTTCCAGCGGAACAGTGATGTTTGCTGCTCTGCCGCTGATCATTGGCGTCCAGTTTTTGATTGCTTTTTTACATTACGACGTGAGCAATGTGCCGCGGGAGCCGCTGTGCGCAGATCTCATTGATGCACATTAACTGTGGTGAGACTGGATGCCCGGATCGGCAGCCCTCTTGTGCGAACGTGTATGGCGAACTGAAGTCAAGAACTTCTGGCTGGGCATACAGCGCACTATCGACTTCACCTCCAGCATCAGGTTCGCTCGCAAACTTCAGGCGCAGGAAAGATGTTCACAACGAAGTGGTTTTAAGGCCTAAGGCTTGGCTCTTCTCTTATGCCCGGGCAGCTATCGGCACGGCCCAGTCCATGGGCCAGAGTATCCCGAACTCCTCCACACAATCCGTATAGATTCGGGTAGAGCGGTAGCCTGCATCCGCCAGACTGCGCAACAGATCGGGTTCGGAAAACATGCGCATTTCAAGCGTCATGCCCTCTCCACCATGGAAGACGAGGTCTTCAAAGGTTTCGTGCTGGCCGTCCCGGGTCACGTTGTGCAGGACCCGCTTGCCTTCGCTTTCGTGAATATCGAACTGGTGCAGATTCGGAAAATGTTCTACCGTTTTCCCGTCTTTGGCATAAGGAACGGTAAAAATGAAAACACCTTCGTTGTTAAGTAGACGTCGACTGTTGCGAAAGGCCCGGTCGAGCAAGGAGATGGGAATGTGCTCGAACACATCGCTGGAAATCAAGAACCGTTGTTTTGCACAATCTTCGCCACGGATGTCCGTGATGTCCAATCGGGGTTGGGCATGGTAGAAGGTGTTCTGATAGGCCAAGCGCTCGGCCAGCGGTATGGCATACCCCTCCCAATCGCTCATACCCAAGCCGGAGATGGTCTTGTCCGCAGGAAACTCCGGCAGGACCAACGGCCGCCCAAAAAGCTCCATGGACAACGCATAGACAACCGCCCTCATCCGCAGGCTGCTGCGGCAATGTGCGCAAGACTGGCATTCCCGGTTTTGAACCTGGTGGAAAGGTACCCTGTGGTTTTCCTTGCCACAGACGTTGCACAGAAAATCGACCGAAGGAATGCCATCGGCTTGCTGCGCCGAAGGGGTAGGCACGGGCTTGCCAAGAAAGCCCATGCAGCCATCCCGCAAGCGCCTGGCGGCGGCCTTCAGAGATTTTGATGGAACCACCAGTTGCCCTCGTCATTGACCCAGATTTCAGTCACTTTGGTCGTGATGGGGGCATTGAACCCCCGCGCGACCACCTGGGTCTCAATTTGCAACACGGCATTACAGCGCTCATTGCTTTCACAGGAAACAGATTGAAGCTTGGCCGAAAGCCACTGTGCTCCCTCGCCAAAGCGATTGATGTAGCTCTGGCGGCTGGCCACTGCACGTTGTGCCGGGCTCAGGTAGTCGTAGGCTTTGCTGTAGTCGCTTTTCAGCAAGAGATCCCAGCGCTCCTGCGCGCGCTTGCCGACCACCTGATCGGGCGATGATGCACCACCGGTAGTCGCACATCCGGCCAGGAAGGCTGCAACCAGCAGAGAAGCTGCCAGCAGGCTGCGGCGATGCGTTGAAAGGGAAAAACGGTTCATGGACAGTGACTCCTTCTGTATTACTGTGGGGCGGCAGGCGGCGTGACCAGAATGGCCGGCGCAGCCTTGCGGATACGGGTGGGATCAAATTCGCGCACCTGCACCAGCCCGCGCATGCGGTCACGCAGGTCGTCGCCGACCTCCCGGATATCGATATCGGACCGCACCACTCGCGGCGTGATCACCACGAGAAGTTCGGTACGCGCACCTTCGTTCGTCGTGGCACCAAAAAGGTTCCCCAGGACCGGAATCGTATGCAGAATCGGAACGCCCGATTTCGAGCTGGTGCCGCGTTCCTGGATCAGCCCTCCCATCACGATGGATTCACCCGAGCGCACTGCCACCTTGCTGGATAGCTGGCGCTGCAGGAATGCGCGCTGCTTGGTCACGTCATCGGGCGCCCCCACATCGGTGACCGACTGATCGACCTGCATGGTGACGATATTGCCGGAGTTGACCGACGGGGTCACCAGCAGGTTGACCCCTGTATCCTTGTACTGGATATTGGTGGTGCTGACAGTACCTTCAAGGTTGGTCGTCGTCCCGGACTGAATGGGGGTCTGGGTGCCCACCACAATGCCTGCCGTATGGTTATCGAGCACCATGAGCGAGGGGCTGGCCAGTACCTTGACCGATGTCTTGGCAGAAAGGGCGCTCAGGATGGCGCGCACGTTGCCCGCGGGATTCTTCAAGGTGTACGAGAACCCGCTGGTCGGCTTCAGGAAGTCTGTCGCTGAAGATTGATTGCTGCTCAGGCGCCCCAGGCCGGTATAGCCAGTATTGGCCCTGCTGTCATTGAACTCCCATTGCAATCCGTACTGCAGATCATCAGATAACGTGACCTCGATGATGCTGGCCTCGATCATCACCTGCGTGGGTGGCAGATCAAGCCGTTTGAGTGTGGATTCAATTTTGTTGTACTCGGCGCGGGAACCCCACACCAGCACGGAATTATTCAGTTCGTCGGCCATCACGCGCACGCTCCCCAGCGTAGCAGCGGCGGGCGCCTGAACTGCGGCGGGCTGGTTGCTGCGAACCCCGGCAATGCCCAGCCCCGATCCCGTACTGCCCCCCTGCAGCCCGCCAGAACGTAGCCCTGTGGACTGGTTGCCGGCAGCGGCACCCCCGAAAAGGCCAGCGCTACCCGTCTGGCCCATCGTATTGGCGGAGGCACTGCCCAGCCCCGGCGCAACGCCGGTGGCTGCGGAAGTGACGCCTTGGGGGCGCGCATCGCCAAAAATCCCCCCCAGCACCGTAGCCAGATGCCGGGCGTTGACATTCTTGACCTGGTAAATGAAAAGTTGCGGTTCTGCACTGTTGTCGTTGGGCTGATCCAGCCGCTCGATCCAACGGCGCGCCTCATCCAGATACGATGCGCGCGGAGTGACCACAAGAATGCTGTTCAGGCGTTCGATGGGCATGATGCGCAAGGCCCCGAACAACGGATTGGCGTCGCCCAGGGAAACGGGGGCAGAGGCCGCCCCTGGTGTCTGCCCTACAGCACCTGCCGAGGCGGAGGCTGCGGAGGGAGCCGCATTTCCAGCACCCGCACTCATCAATCGCAGAGCCGATTCGACCTCCTTGAGGGTCGCATGCTTGAGCGGAAAAACCCCCACCGACATGCCCTTGAGCAAGTCCACATCGAATGTTGAAACGAGATCCAGCCAACCTTCAGCCTGGGTTCTGCTGCCTGCCAATACCAAGAGGTTGCGTACGGTATCCACCCGCACCAGCGCCTCTGGTTGCATGAGCGGCCTCAGGATGGCAGCCATTTCCGCTGCGCCAATGAACTGCAGGGGAATGACGATGGCCCCATGACCTGGCGGCAGGGAGGCTCCGCTCGCTTGGCGGACCGCACTGCCAATTCCCCTGAGGACATCGGCCTTTCCCACGTGATAGGTTCCACGAACATCACGGACCAAGACCAGCCCATTGGCCTGCAGCGCGCTTTCCAGGAGAAATGCGGCCTGGTCAGGTGCTACGGGGCCACGGGTAGCCAGAGTGATGGAACCATTCAGCGGGGGGTGCAGCACATAGTCCGCTTTCAGCACATCACCGAGGATGGTTCTCACCACCTCGGCCACCGGTGCCTCCTCAAAGTTGAAGGCTGTGGGCGCTCCATCAAAGACCACTGGCACTTTTGGTGCTGCTATGACACGGTCTGTACCGCGAAGAATGCGCGGCTCATTGGAAACCGCATCAGGCTCCTTGTTTGCGTCTGCAAGGGGAGCAGATGAAGGAGTCTGCCGCTCAACGGACAGGGTGACTCCATCCGTTGCGGCAGCAAGCTGGGCCGTCTGCGCGAACTCCAGCGTCTGCGCCTGGGCCAGATGGCATGCAGCCCATGCGACAGCAGCAAATGTGTATCGGTATTGATTCATAGCAGACCAAGGGGTTTTCAAGGCGGCAAGCGCCTCATGGGCCAAATCGCCGTGTCATGGGCGCTGGGGCAGGGGTTGTAGTCGAGGCGGAGCCCGTAGACAAGGGCGAACCTTGCGAAGGCGCCAGCGCTGCAGGTGCTGCAGGTGCTGCAGGTGCTGCAGGTGCTGCAGGTGCAGCAGGTGCAGCAGGCAGCATCGCCGAAGGGTGGTTATTACCAAGTGTCCGCACCAATGACAACGTGCGTATTTGATCGCCACTGACAAAGGTGACAGCACGCCTCTGGATCGAATGAAGCACCCAGCCATCCACCGATTCATTGAGCTTCAACCGGCGGTTCTTGCCTGCTATCTGAACTATAACGCCACTGTTCTGCGCGCCCTCGAAAACGCCCAGCAATCGCGCCGTGCTCAGATTATCAGCAGGCATTGGGGCTTCTGATGCTACTGGTGGAGCAGGCCTGCGAGTGGAAGAAAACAGGGGGCGCTCAAGCATGGCCATGAGGCGACCTGTTTCCACCGGCTTGCGGGCAGGCAGCAGGGGCGCCATGGAGAGGTAGTCTGCATTCAGTGGCTCCGGGGCTTTCCAGTGCGCGTTGCGCAATGTGCCATCGGGCTGAAACCACATCACGGCCAATCCCAAAGCCAGCAGGGCATTGACCGTGCACAGCACTGCAAGTGCATGTCGTTTCATGGCTTGCCCCTCAAAATCACCAGATTCAACTGGACGGCAAGCCGCTGTACGCCTTTCACAGGAGCTGCAGCAGCTTGAAGGACGAACCCTTCGGTGAGGATGGCCGGCTTTTGCTCGTCCAGGGCAGCCAAAGCCAACTGCACCGCCATCATGTCCCCTTCAGCTCGCACCGCCAGCGGAATGCGCTCAAAATTCTTCTCTTCCTTGGCCGCCAACACTTGGGTACTGACGATCGAAAGGCCCGCTGTACTCAGCACACTGCGAATACGCTGCTGAACGTCATTGCCTACCTGATTTGCGTCCTGCCCCGCTGGATGCAGGTATTGCGCCAACCGATCCACCGCCTGGGCCTGGGCCTGGGCAAGGCTATCCTTGTCGGCCATGAGGCCACTGAGTCGCGCATGGCGAGGCTCCACCTCTGCGATGCGCTGCGTTGCCCACTGGTACTTGCTATAAAGATAGCCTCCCAACAGGCCCACGGGCGTGAAAACAAGCGCCATTGTGACAAGCACGACAGACAGGTCACGGCGTGCGTTTTTCTTCATGGCTGCGCCTTGTTTGGGGCTCCTGCGGGCGCGGTTCGGGGTGTATCGCCACCCGATGAGAAGCGGCTCTTGCGGGGGGCGCTGACACTGTCGGCTTGCGGCACTGGCGAACCGGGTGAGGCCGGTGCAGGCAGAGCCACTCCTGGAACGTCGGTCACCGGACCTGATGCTGCCGGGATGACGGGGACCACCGCAGTACCGGGTGCCGCCGCTTGCACCACATTCGCACCGGCGACAGACCACACCGCAGGGTCTAGCTGGAACTCGATATTGAAACTGTCCAGAGAGGCACCCGGATTTCGAACTGCGGCCACGGGAGCACGCACATCCCTGAATCCCGCCTGTTGACCCAGATGCTGCATGAGCGCTGCTGCATTGGCAGTCAGTCCGGTGACGCGGACCTTCAGCCCCTTGACCTCCATGCTCTGCAACGATGTATCGTCTGCCAATACCTGGGTGAGGACTTCCAGCAAGCGGATACCATCAGCCTGTTCCGACAGAACATCACGCAACAGGCCCATTCGATCAATGGCCTGCATAAACGCCTCACGCTGGGCGACCAAAGGCAAGGCTTGCTCCTGGAGTTCAGAGTATCCAACAGCAGCCTCTATGGCCCGCAGTCGGAGCTGTGCAACGGGTGTCACGGCCATCCCCCCCACCAGCAGCAATGCTCCCAGCACCAAGCCATAGCCGATACGCTGGTGTCGTTCGATATGCCGGGCGCGTCGAGAGCCTCCCCAGCCCGTGAAGGCAACAGGGGTACCTTCCTCGGAAAATGCCCAGACTTCCGTGTCACCATCCTTCAGACGGTCACGCTGCTGCTCGAGAAAGCCCTGCACCTGCTTTCGCGAAGCAAGCACTGCGTTCACCCGCAATCCATCTTCCGGGCGCATCTGCAACACATGGCCCCATACCAGATCCTCGGCAGGAAATGGGCTGACCGTGGAAATTTCCAACGCCACCGCTTGCGCAACCTGCGCATCCGTCATTGTGGGCAGATTCAATGTGCGATGCAGGAGACGATCGGCCGGCATTTCTATGGCAACGAATCGAGGAGCTGCAGCATTGGCAACTCCCACCAGACGATGACCATCCCAGATGGCTTCTGTACCATCCGCACGCAGTACGAGCACAGGAACATCCGGCATCAGCCAAGCCAGCAGAGGCGATCGGTGCACGCGTTGCCACGCCGCCCGAAAATCAGACCAGACCACAGCCAAGTCAAGGCCAAAAAGCTGCGAAGAAGGAAAAGTCGAGGACATTGTCTGTGTTTTGCCGCACTGCTAGCGCGGTGCGATCATCCAGTGTTCAGCGTTGAAAATTCGCCACGGCATGCCCGTCCGGCTGTCCGGCCTCAAATCCACATACAGCACCACAGCAACCCCTCCCCCATCGGGAGTGGCCACTTGAGCATGTACACGGTAGCGAGTTGTTGCAGAAACGCTGATGAATTCACCATTCAGGACAGTGGTGTCAATATCACTGGATCCAGCTCCGACGTCTCGCCGCGCCCGGATGGCCTGAACGTGCGAAACATTGCCTCCAGCAAGGACCAAGAGCACTTCTTCTGGAGCAGCAAGGGGATTGACCTTGCCACTACCCTGTGCTTCAACGGTCATAAGCCGAGAAAGTCTAGCATAGAGGTCGTAACCCACCCCGGGCACCTGTAACAGATCCTGAATGGCTTCAAAGCCCTGCTCACGACCGAATGCATCGCGCTGGGCACGCATCTGGACAGTGGCACCAGCCAAGTCGGAAGCCGCTTGAGGCGAGAGTCCGCCACCAATGGCGTACATGCTGACCAGCAAAGCCTCTGACGCGCGGTTGATATCGATCAGACCATTGAGGGGCGTGATCTCGACAGGAATCCGCTTTCCGACATAGCCATACTCCCGTATCACCTGTCGCGTCAGACGCTCGCCATCCGCCGTCATCTCCTGCATCGCCAGCATGACGGCAGCCTCACCCAAAGCCACGGATTCAACTGTCTGACGTGATGCTCCCACAATCCGCAACTCACTGCGCACCGATAGCTGCACGCCGCCCACCACGATGGCAAGCGCAGCGACGATCCAAAGCACAGCTACGAGTGCGACGCCCCGACGTCCACTTGGTACTACATGCGGCCACATGGTCAATCAATCCCCGAGGAGAAAGAACCACCACCAGAGCGCTCGCTGTAGGGAAGGGTGCGCATGGCAATCACCCACAGGGGCCATATGCCATCCCACGTTTCAACATCAAGCCGTACGCGCGACGGCAAGCTGTCTACACGATTCCAATCAGCCATCCACGTCGACAATGGCTGGTGACCATCCTCATAATTCAATGAAAAAGACTTGACCTTACTTACCAAAACCCGGCTTTCTACCTGATTCCAATCGGGCAATAAACCATTGCCATTCCAGGGCGAAAACCGGATGACGAGGGCGGACTGACCCTCTTGAATGACTTCGAGTGCCAGACGAAAGAAATAACGCCCCCCAGCACCATGCCGCGCCGGCATGATGCCAACCCAAGTAACGGCATCAGGCTGGCCGATGAAAAAATAAGGGCTGTCTCCTTCCCGCTGCGCCTCCTTCATCCGCCGCATGGAGACTCGCCCGAGGGTGGTTCGCAAAAATCCATTGGCGATTCGAATCTCGTCAGCACGCTCTGATCGGAGATCAATGCGCTCCTCGGTCTGAGCCATAGTCCGCAGCGCAGACACCATTCCAAGCATGAGCATGGAAAACAAGGCCATCACCACAAGCATTTCCACCAGGGTGAATCCACGACCAGCCCAACCATACCTACGTACCAACACTTTCATCGAGCGCCTCCAGACGCAGGATGTCTACGCTGCGGGCGCAAGGTATTCAGGTGAAGGGAGCGTGTCGTATCACGTTCGCCACCCCATTCGATACGGATTTCAACCTGATGTAGCACTGGTGCGCTAGGATTTCGCAACCCTGCTTCCGTTACCAGCGGAACACTGCGCACGCTCCATACATACCCGGCAGACTGCCCATCCTCCGACCAGCCGTCGGCTGTCACCGCATCCCGCGAAGACAGCAGCGACTCTCCCAGCAGCACGGCACGCTGGAAGCGTTCGGCGTCTGCCACATTACGTGCACTGCCGCCTATGGCCTTATATAACATGCCAAGACTCAGGGCCAGAATGGAAAATGCTACGAGCAACTCAAGCAAGGACATGCCTTGCATCCGGAAACGCATCGGGACAGTCATGGTGCAAGGGGTGCCTGGATTACTCGGCCCGACAGCCAATCCACACGCAACCGCACACCTGCGCCGGAAGCCGAGCGCACAACATCCACACTTCCGCCCGTAGCTCCGCCATCGGATAGAAACCGGATTGCCGCCACTCCTGAGCGCATCTCTACATCCGCCACCGTCACACCCAGTTGCACCGCTTCAGGGATGGCATGCCGCGTACCGCCATCAAGCCCATAGGTACGATGACCCAGATCCACTACAAACCGCACATCGCCCCGCCCCGTCATGGCCTGGTGGCGCGCAGTACGCAGTTCGGAAACGATCGTGCGCACGGCGTTGCGGTACTGCACTGAATCCCGCAGGCGATCAAACGCCATCGGAGCCACGCCGACCACCAGCGCCATGATGGCAAAAACCACCAAGAGCTCAACCAACGTAAAGCCCTGCTCACGCCGCATAGTGCCCGAACCTTGAGCCGGCTCAGTGCTTGTTCCGGATATCAGCCGCCTCCCCTTCGCCGCCGGGCGCACCATCGGAGCCCAGGGACAGAATTTCAACCGCCCCCTGGGAACCAGGGTTTGCATAGCGATAGGCGTTGCCCCAAGGATCCTTTGGTAATTCACCCTTGATGTATGGACCGGCCCAACCGTTGGCGCTGGATGGGCGCTTGATCAACGCATCCAGCCCTTCTTCGGTAGTGGGATAGCGTCCCACATCCAGCTTAAAAACCTCAAGCGTTTTATCCAGATCGGCAATCTGAATACCTGCCGTTTTTACCTTGGCACCACCGAATTTATTCATCACGGCTGGCCCGACAAGCCCTGCCAGCAGCGTGAGGATTGCTAAAACCACCAGCAGTTCGATCAGAGTAAAACCGCGCGCGCGGCGCGCGGCGCTGCCGGCGGAAGTTGCACGTAAAAGGGCCATGGGAGAAAACTCCTTCAATTGAGAGATGTTATGCAGCGAGGTCATTGATCGACAAAATGCCCATCAAAATGGAGATGATGATGGCCGCAATCAGAAGACCCAGAACTAGGATGAGAATCGGCTCAATCAACGTCAGAAGCCGTTTGATACCCGTTTCCACCTCGCGGTTCAATATGGCGGCCAATTCCAGCATCATGGGCCCTACACGCCCTGTTTCTTCCCCCACCCGAATGAGGTTGATGGCTAGCGGCTCGAAGATTCCCGTAGCAGAAATTGCCTGCACCATCTTGCCGCCCTCCTTCACAATGGGAACGACACGTGCCAACGATTGTTGCAACACCGTGTTGCCCACAGTTTCCGTGGCGATATTCAACGCAGCAATCATGGGCACTCCATTGCCCAACAGCGTGCCCAGCGAGCGGGAGAACAACGTCAACTGGTATTTGAGCGCCAGACGGCCTATCAGTGGCAGTCGCAGCAAGCGCGACTGCCACCACTGCCGCCCTGCCAGCGTCTTGAGCCATTGAAACACCAACGCGCCAGCAACCAGCAGCACCATCCCGATTGCCAAGCCGTAGCTGGAAAAAAGATGTCCCAGTTCCATGATCACGCGTGTAGGCAATGGCAATGCATCCCCCATGTCCGTGAACATTTTTTCGAATTGCGGAACCACGAAACCCAACATGGCAACCAGCGAGAGAACTGCGACGCCCAGCAAAATGGCAGGATAGATAGTGGCCGAGATCACACTATCTCGCAGCGCGCGCTGGCGCTCCATATGTTCCACAAGCCGCGCCAATACAGCCGCCATCTGCCCGCTGGCCTCTCCCGAGCGGACCATATTGACATAAAAATCGCCAAACAGTTCTTTGTCCTGAACAAGGGCACGGCTGAGTGGAGTTCCGCCTTTCACCGCATCCAGCACGCCCCGCAGTAAAGCGGTCACTGATGGCTTGTGGCTCATGTCGATGAGCACACGCAGGGAGTTGTCCAGCGCTAGACCAGCACGCAGCATGATAGCCAGTTCGGATGTAAACGCAAGAACATCGGCCTGACTCACCGGTCCTTTGCGTGCGCGAGCCCGGGACGCGCCAATCATTACCTGTGAGAGTCCCCTGACCGTGGCCTGCGACAGCACGCCGGCGCTGGTTACATCCTCAATGAGCAGCGGCGTCAGCCCCTGCTCACGCAATTGCTTCATGGCCAGGGCCTGTGTGGCTGCGCTCAGGCGGCCATCAACCATCTGCCCCGAGGCCGAAGCAGCGCGCCAGGCGAACTCAGGCATCGCTCTGATCCTGCGTCACCCGAGCCAATTCTTCAAGGCAGGTATGGCCCGCAACCACCTTGCGCAACCCGTCCTCGTGCAGGCCGAGCATGCCGCCTTCAGCGGCCACGGTATTGAGCACATTGGCGTCCCGCCCATCCATGATGGCCTTGCGCATGGATTCATCAAGTACCAGCAATTCGTGGATCCCCGTGCGCCCCCGATAACCAGACTGCCGACAATGCTCACAGCCACGGGCACGAAAAATGTGCTGCCCGGGCATACAGAAACGCGACAGACCGGTACGCTCTAGTTCTTCGGCAGAGGGTTCGTACGCCTCCTTGCAATAGCCACACAGGGTTCGCACAAGTCGCTGCGCCAACACACCATTGACAGCCGAAGTTATGAGATAACGCTCAACCCCCATGTCCTGCATGCGGATCACCGCTCCGGCCGCCGTATTGGTATGCAATGTGGACAACACTAGATGCCCTGTCAATGCCGATTGCACTGCAATCTGGGCCGTTTCTCCGTCGCGCATTTCGCCGATCATGATGATGTCGGGATCCTGCCGCAGGATGGATCGCAGCGCATTGGCGAATGTCAGATTGATTTGTGGATGCACCTGAATCTGGTTGACTCCCTCCAACTGGTACTCCACCGGATCCTCGACCGTGATAATTTTCTGGGTCTCTGCGTTGAGCTTCGACAAGGCGGCATAGAGCGTGGTCGTCTTGCCAGATCCCGTAGGTCCGGTTACGAGCAGGATGCCGTGGGGGCGGGCCAGCAAGATGTTAAAACGTTCCAGCGTATCTGGGGCAAAGCCCATCTCTTCCAGCCCGAAGCGCACACTAGCACGATCAAGCACCCGCATGACCACGCTTTCACCATGCACCGTAGGCACGGTGGAAACACGCAAATCAAGTTCTCGCCCTTTGACCCGGGTCTTAATGCGCCCGTCCTGGGGCAACCGCCGCTCGGCAATGTCCAGATGAGCCAGCAGCTTGACGCGGGAGTTGACCGCCGCACTATGACGCGGCGGTACGATCTCTCCAGCATGAATGACCCCATCGACTCGATACCTCACATGCAGTCCGTCGTCGAAGGGCTCCAGATGGATGTCGGAAGCGCGAAGATCGATCACTCGACCGATGATGGCGTTGACCAGGCGGATAACAGGAGCCTCGCTGGCCAGATCCTTGAGATGTTCGACAAAGTCACCGGCATCGCCGTCACCCGAGCTCGGCCCATCCTCGTCAATCAAGGCTTCTTCCACGGGCCGCGTGAGGGCTTTCTCTATATCTGAATCCGTTCCGATATGGGGCCGGACATGCAATCCGGTGGCCAGGCGCAGGGCCTTGATGACAAAAGCATCTTGCGGAACGGCCATGACGACATCCAGTTCGCCATCTTGTACGCCCAGCGGGTATACCGCATTGGCATGCAGGAACTCTGGCAGCAGTCCTGGCACTTCGGGCATGAACTCCGGAAATGCATCCGCCGCCACAAAAGGCACGGCCAACTGACTAGACAACGCATGCACCACGTCCAGCTCGGAGACCACCCCCAACCGTACCAACACCCGCCCGAGCATGCTCCCCATTTCCTGCTGCGCACCAAGGGCTCGCTCCAGGTCGCGCGCACTGAGTTTGCCGGCGCGCACCAGCAACTCACCGATGCGCAGACGGCCTGAGGGCTCGGCAGGTTGTATAGGTACGGCTTGTGCGCGAAAGAGTTCGGTCATGAAAAGAGAAGATGGCAGTGCCACCATACGACGGTATGGGCACGCAATCATAGCGACACGCAGACTAGGCAGCTTCAGCAGCAGGAGGGTACGTTAGACTTTGTCGCCTCCTTCTGGCGACCGCTGCCATTCTCCGCCACCCCCATCAACCCATGCACGCCAACTCTCGTCAACTTCTGTCCACCGCATTTGGCATGCTGGCCATGGTGGCGCTCCCGCTGGCCCTCTGGGTATCGATCCAGCGGTTCTCTGCGCCGCCGCCCCTGCTACTGGCCCCCATGATGAACCTGACCGACCCGTGCATCCTGCCACGAGCAAGCTCGCCCCAGGAGCCGCACGCCCTCGTAGCGCCCGGTTGTGATGGCGCCCAAGGCTCGGCTGCTCTCCTAGTCGAGTCCACGCTCGCACGGTCTTTCAAACCCGATCAGACTCTGAAATCACCCTACGAACTGGGCTACACGCTGCAGATACCGTTGTTACGCCTTTTTGACAAGAAAGCAGACGAATGGGCCATCAACCAGGGAGCCGTGCAGCGCTATGTGCGCACTTTGCGCGACACCGACCGCCCTACCATCCTCTACCTGTTCTCGACCCACTTCGGCGTCCACGCGCCCATCGAGCAGGCATTGGCACAGTCTCCCACCAATCTGGCCATGACCAGCGAAGGCCCATTGCCAGTAGACAGCTACTACACACTGCAAGTTTTTCCCTGGAGCGTGGCCCGAATCGATAACGATATCACCCATCGCCGCACCCAGGCCATTGAAGCCATTCTGCAGGAGCTGTGCCTGCTGGAGCCTGTTCATCGGGAAAAAATCCGGGGAATCACGCTCTTGGGCGAGGTGCACCATCTGTTTCCAAAGTTTGAAACCGGCATGGGCTTCGCCGCACCCTACCTCGTTTCTGACTACAGCCAAGTCTCCCAAGAAGGTTTTCGGCATTTCCTCGTACAACGTTTTGGCGACATCGGCACGATGAACAAAGCCTTGGCCGCTAACTACGCGGACTTTTCCGAAGTGGAGCCCCCATCACGCGACATCCGCGCACAGCCCCTGCGCCGCAGGCAGGAACACATGGACTCTTATGCCCACGGATCTTTGCCGGTATCCGGCTGGGCACGGATTCCGGGGGGCCACAATCCGGCCTGGATACACATTTACCGCAATGGCGAACATCTGGGCCGGGTGCGCGCCAACCTGGGGCGCCAGGACGTGGTTGCTGCCCTTCCGGAGTTTGAATCGGCCGATGTGGGCTGGCGTTTCGACATGGACTTTACCTCCCTGCCCCCAGGAGTCCACCGCATCGATGTGGCCCTAGAGGAAGCCCCAGATCGGCTCGTCCACCTGGGCGCACGGCATGTCGCCATCCATGACAAGGACCCGGTCCGCACCACTCCCTTGCCCATGAAGCCGCTACCGGCCTTCACAGCGATCAGCGCAACCACCCGCGCGCACATCGACACTCCCGTAGACCAGTCGACCTACTATTTCAATCCACTGGCGCCGCTGTGGCATGAGTTCCGTGGACGGCAGGTTCAACATTACCTTGAACACTTCGCGCGCGTGGTGAAGCGCTCATGCTTGGCCAAGGTCCCGACCTATGCCCACCAGATCATGCCCATGACCAACCCCAGCTGGGACGCAGAGAAGTTCGCCATTAACGCATCTCTCCAGGCATCAGCGCTCCTGAAACCCGGCGTAAGCCTGTATGGCGGCCCGACTTACGGCATCACCCTGTTTGACTGGCTTGCACGGACACGGCAGCAACACTATGGCATTACCGAATTCCACCCACTGCGCCCCATGGGGGCACAGGATCTGCACCGCGCATGGATGGACCACCGGCAGCGCGGTGCACGATTCCTATCCTTCTTTCTCGAATCGGACTGGCCGGGCAGGCCCAGCCACGCGGTGGAGAATATTTTCTCCATCGACGACCGAAATCCCCAATTCGGCTCCGACCAACTGCACGGAGCACTCCAGGAATTGGCCGCACAAAATTCCGGCAAGCCCCTCCTGCGCCCGCTCAATCATTAGGTTTTTTCATTCCCACTGACCGCATGCATTTCTGCAGACTTGGCATACACCGTGTCCTGAAACTTCTGGCTTTGCTGCTTCTGTGCCCCTGGGTCTGGGCCCAGCCAGCCCCAGGCCAGGGCGCGCTCGATACGGTGCGCTATCTGCCTGCAACGCATGAACTGTTCGTCAGTGGCTGGGCCGGGTCGGTTCAGCCGAACGTTTTTGTCACCAGCGCCCGAATTGACGTGGGCGATGCAACGGTCTACCGCGGGCGCATGCGGCCTATCGAGCGCCCCGATGTGGTGGCAAACACGGGTCGCAATGACTGGCTCCCATCTGGCTTCCAGGTTCAGGCGGGCTTGCCCGCATCTATTCCATCCGGCGAACAGCCCATCACCGTCTGGATACGCCTGAGCAACGGCATCGAGTTCGTGCTGCCGGCAGCGAAAGCGACCCAGTCCATCCAGATCACGGGGCAGGCGCCGCCCTCCAGAGCCATCATGCTGATGCTCCTGGCCGCCATCCTAGCTCCCTTGCTGGCCCTTCTGGCACTCTCACGGAGGACCGCCTGGTCACAGCGTCCCTGGGTCGCAACACATGCACCCTCTCTGTTTGGGTTCGCCGTACTTTTCTCATTTTCCATACTCGTAGCGACAGGCACCACAGGCTCCTCGCTGCCGCTGCTGCTTCAAGAGACCCATATCGCGCACAGCGACACAGTCCGGTGGCTGGGCGATCTTCGCCCGGTCCGCAGCGATGAATGGGAAGTGATCACGCCCATGGCCATCAGCCAGTCCACACACACCCCTCCTTTTCCCATCGTGAATCGCCACTACGGAGCCGATGGCCAGAACATGATGGTGATTGGCATGACTGGGGTGCCGGTCTGGCACGTTTCCTCACTGGCCAAACCCGCCACATGGGGATTTTTTCTGTTCGATCTGCGACATGCGCTGGCATGGTATTGGTGGTTTCCTTTTTTCGCCTGCTTCACCGCAGTCTGGCTTCTTCTGCAGCGCTTCTTCGCCATGGACTGGCGGCTGGCGGCTGGATGGTCCGCCAGCCTAGCCCTGGCCCCCTATTCGGCCGGCTTCTCGGGGTGGCCCGCATACACCGTCTTTTTCCCCGTACTCTGCATGGTGGCCATGGAACGAATGCTGCGCTCTCAACGCATGGCCAATGGTCTTGCCTGGGGAGGACTACTGGGAGCCGCGCTCACTGGCTACGTCCTAACACTGTATCCTGCTTGGCAGATCACCATTGCCTACCTGCTTGCACCACTGGTACTGGCATGGCTCTGGCAACAACGCCGCTCCCTTCGACTCCAATCAATCCAATGGGCAGGCTTGGCCGCATCACTCGGCATGACCGCACTCCTGTTGGGATCCTGGTGGTTGGATGCCCAGGAGGCCGTTCGCTGGATTCGGGAAACCGTCTATCCCGGGCAACGCATTACGGGGGCAGGCGGCGATATTGATCCTTGGTTCCTGATCAAGGGTTTGATGAGCCCCGCCACCATGTATGGCACATCTCCGCTGATGAATCCCAGCGATGCCGGTTCCTTCATCTTTCTCTTCATCCCCACCACAGTGGGTGCACTGCTCGCATGGTGGCACCACCGCAGCCTGGATGCTATCGGAATCGCGCTGCTGGGTTACACAGGTTTTACGTTTCTCTATCTGTTCCTTGGAATGGACGCCACTGTGGCGCGCCTCTCTCTCTGGGGCATGGTCCCCACCTACCGGATAGACATTGCACTGGCTCTTGCCCAAGTACTGACCATAGGATGGATCATCCATGTTCGCCCAGCCAATACCACCGCCTCAGCGCGCACCAACAAGAGCCTCGCAATTGCCGTAGGAGTACTCACTACCGCATTGGGTTGGTACCTGTTCCAGAAGCTTCCGACCCTGATTGCAGTGGAAATTCCTTTACCTATGGTGTGGATTTCATGCTTGGGCTGGGGGACGCTCGGATATCTGCTCATCGTTCGCCAATACGGCCTGCTGGCGTTTTTTTTCTGCCTCTGGACCCTGTCCACCTCACTACCTTTCAACCCACTGGTCCACGCTCCGACAAGAATCTCCCTCGACCCATCGTTATCGCGGGCTATCCAGGAGGGCAATGCGGGCAGAAATGCTGCCATGACCGCAGTAGTGGGAGAGCGCACTTGGTCCATGCTTCTGCCCGCTGCAGGTATGCCTGTGCTGAACAGTGTGCATTACCACCCTCCCCGCACCCTATGGCGGGACCTAGACCCCACAGGTGAGCACACCGCACTACACAACCGCTACCAACGACTTTTCCTGCAGGTACAAGACTTGCCCACGGGAACAGCCGCATATCGCATCCACTCCCCACGTCTGGACGAAGTGGTGCTGACGCTAGATCCGGATCACTTTGATTTCAACCTGCTCAGGGTACACACCGTGATCGCCGGACCTGCGGATAGCGAACGACTGTCACGCAACCCAAGCCTGGAACTCGCCGGTTCAGGACTTGGCTGGACGTTGTTCAGGGTCCTCCGGCCAATCAAAGCCCTTTGAGAGAGTCCAAGAATCATTACAGCAGAAAGCAGGCTAGGTGTGAGGCGTCAAGAGGCAATCTCTCGAGGCGTTGAGTCTGGACATGGGCGCGATGCCACCTATGCCGCTGTGGTGGCGGTGCCAGTTGTAGTGGTGCTGCCAACTTGCCAAGGCGAATGTTCGATGGGCTGAGTTCTGGTTCAAGCAAACATATCAGCGGCCTGCAATGACAGCCCCGCTTCATCCTTCCCCGACAAGGCTGGCAACGAGGACAGACTGGGCCACTCAATCCCGATCAAAGGATCGTTCCACACGATGCACCGCTCGTGCTGCGGCGCATAGTAGTCTGTGGTCTTGTAGAGAAAATCGGCACTCTCGCTGAGCACCAGGAAGCCATGGGCAAACCCGGGCGGCACCCAGAGTTGACGATGGTTTTCACCGCTCAGCTCCACGCCCACCCATCGCCCGAAGGTGGGTGAGCTGCGGCGGATATCCACCGCCACATCGAAAACGGCACCTTGCACCACGCGCACGAGCTTGCCCTGAGGCTGCTGGATCTGGTAGTGCAGGCCGCGCAGCACGCCCTTGCTGCTGCGGCTGTGGTTGTCCTGCACGAACGAATGGTTCGTGCCCGTGGCCTCATTGAAGGCGCGCTGGTTGAAGCTCTCAAAGAAAAAACCACGTGCATCACCGAACACCTTGGGTTCGATCAGCACGACATCGGGGATGGACAGGCGGATGGCTTGCATAGACGTCAGTAAATGGTTTCCTGGAGCAAGCGCAGCAGGTACTGTCCGTAGCCGTTCTTGGCCAGGGGGCGTGCCAGGCGCTGCAATTGTTCGCTGTCGATCCACCGGCTGCGCCAGGCGATCTCCTCGGGACAGGCGATTTTGAGGCCCTGGCGGTGCTCCAGCGTGGCGATGAACTGACTCGCCTCCAGCAGACTCTCATGCGTGCCGGTATCCAGCCAGGCGTAGCCCCGACCCATGATCTCGACATTGAGCTGGCCCTGCTCCAGGTAGAGGCGGTTGAGGTCCGTGATTTCCAGTTCGCCGCGCGGTGATGGCTGAAGGCTCTTGGCGAATTCGACGACCTGGCTGTCGTAGAAATACAGACCTGTCACTGCATAGCTGGACTTGGGCACCTCGGGCTTCTCTTCGAGCGACAGCACCTTGCCCTGGGGGTCGAACTCGGCCACTCCGTAGCGCTCCGGATCGTGCACATGGTAGGCAAAGACACTAGCCCCCTCGGAACGGCGGGTGGCACTGCCCAGCAGTTCATGGAAGTCATGCCCATGAAAGATGTTGTCGCCCAGCACCAGCGCACTGGGCGCATTGCCCACAAACTGCTCGCCAATGATGAACGCCTGCGCCAGGCCGTCCGGGCTGGGTTGCACGGCGTACTGCAGGTTGATGCCCCACTGGCTGCCGTCGCCCAGCAACTGCTCAAAACGCGGAGTGTCCTGTGGTGTGCTGATGACCAGGATGTCGCGGATGCCCGCCAGCATCAGGGTGCTGAGCGGGTAATAGATCATGGGCTTGTCGTATACCGGCAGCAATTGCTTGCTGATGGCCAGCGTGGCCGGGTGCAGACGGGTGCCCGAGCCCCCGGCGAGGATGATGCCTTTGCGTGCAGTCATGGTGTGTACTTCAGAGAATTTCGGTGAGCATGCGCGCCACGCCGGCTTGCCAGTGCGGGAGCTGGAGGCCGAAGGTGGATTGCAGTTTGGCCGTGTTCAGGCGCGAGTTGTGTGGGCGCGTGGCGGGCGTGGGGAAGGCGCTGGTGGGCACAGGCGCCACCTCGGTCGCTTTGATTTTGATAGCTGGTTGCGCTTGTACAGCTTGGCTCAGAACGTATTTCGCATACAAATTCCAATTGGTCTCGCCAGCGGCCACACAATGGAACAGGCCGCCATCTTCGGGGCGCTGCTGCAGGTGGCGGACGGCGTGGGCTGTCACGTCGGCCAGCAGATCCGCACCGGTGGGTGCGCCCCACTGGTCATCGATGACGGTGAGCCGATCGCGCTCCTGCGCAAGACGCAGCATGGTCTTGGCGAAGTTGCCACCGCGCGCCGCATAAACCCAACTCGTGCGCAGAATCAGGTGCTTGCAGCCCGATTGCTGGATGTGCTGCTCGCCTTCCAGCTTGGTGCGGCCATAGCAGCTCAACGGTGCGGGGGCATCGGTTTCCACCCAGGGACGGCTGCCGCTGCCATCAAAAACGTAGTCGGTGCTGTAGTGCACCAGCCAGGCGCCCAGGCGGCCTGCCTCCTCGGCCAGCACGCCAGGGGTGGTGGCGTTGAGCAGGCGCGCAAACTCCGGTTCGCTCTCGGCCTTGTCCACGGCGGTGTGGGCGGCGGCGTTGACGATGACATCGGGGCGGAGTTGGCGCACGGTGTCGCGGACGCCTTCGGGCTGGCTGAAATCGCCGCAGTGCTCCGGGCTATCGAAGTCCAGCGCCGTTACCTGGCCCAGCACGGCCAGGCTGCGCTGCAATTCCCAACCGACCTGGCCACCCTTGCCCAGCAGCAGGATGTTCATGCGGCCACCCCGGTGGGTGCGTACTGGGCCTGCACCCAATCGCGGTAGGCACCGGTCTGCACGCCCGCCACCCATTCCGGGTTGTCCAGGTACCACTGCACGGTCTTGCGGATGCCGGTCTCAAACGTTTCGGCAGGGCGCCAAGCGAGTTCGCGCTCGATCTTGCGGGCGTCAATGGCGTAGCGCCGGTCGTGGCCAGGGCGATCCTTGACGTAGGTGATCTGGCTGCGGTAGCTCTGGCCGTCTGCGCGCGGGCGCAGTTCGTCGAGCAAAGCGCACACCGTATTCACGATATCGATGTTGGGCTTTTCGTTCCAGCCACCGACGTTGTAGGTCTCGCCCAGGCGGCCCGCTTCGAGCACGCGACGGATGGCGCTGCAGTGGTCCTTGACGTACAACCAGTCGCGGATCTGCATACCGTCACCGTACACGGGCAGGCTCTTGCCGGCCAGCGCGTTGACGATCATCAGCGGGATGAGTTTTTCCGGGAAGTGGTAGGGACCGTAGTTGTTGCTGCAGTTGGTGGTGAGCACCGGCAGCCCGTAGGTGTGGTGCCAGGCGCGCACCAGATGGTCGCTGGCGGCCTTGCTGGCACTGTAGGGGCTGTTGGGCTCGCAGTTGTGCGTTTCAGTAAAGGCGGGCGCATCCGGCGCCAGCGTGCCGTACACCTCGTCGGTGCTTACGTGCAGGAACCGGAATGCTTCCTTTTCAATAGCTGGAAGCGCTTGCCAGTAGTGCCTTGCAGCCTCCAGAAGCCGGAAACTTCCGACCACGTTGGTCTGGATGAAATCCTCGGGCCCGTGGATGGAGCGGTCCACATGCGACTCGGCCGCAAAATTGACAATGGCGCGCGGCCGGTGTTCAGCCAGGAGGCGCTCCACCAGCGCACTGTCGCCAATATCGCCCTGCACGAAGACGTGGCGCACATCGCCCTGCACGCTGGCAAGGTTCTGCAGATTGCCTGCATAGGTCAATTTGTCGAGGTTGACGACGCTCTCTTGGGAGCAGCCGAGCCAGTCGAGAACGAAATTGGCGCCAATGAAGCCGGCGCCGCCGGTGACGAGGATCATGGTAAGGGCCGTCCGAAGGGCCTATGGGCAAAGCTTGGAATTATCCCACTGCGCCCCGGCCCCGTCCGTAACCATTCGCAGGCCTGCCATGCAGGCCAAGCGCTCAGAAATGAATGCCCCGCATCATCTGCTGAAGCGCAATCGCCTCGGCCGACAGCTGCGGCTTGCCGTTCTTGTCGCCCTTGGCCGCCGTCGAGTCCGGGAACATGCGGAAGCTGGCGTTCATGCCGATCTGAGCCACACGCGGCACCAGGGCATGCATCACCTGTCCCAGAATGCCCAGGCGCGTGGCGATGCGCACGGGCTTGAAGATGCAGGCCTGCGCGATCATGTCCGCCGCCTCTTCGGGGCTGAGCGTGGGCACGTTGTTGTAGATCTGGGTGGGCGCGATCATGGGCGTGCGCACCAGCGGCATGTTGATGGTGGTGAAAGTGATCCCCTGGTCGGCAAATTCGCTCGATGCGCAGCGCGTCCAGGCATCCAGTGCCGCCTTGCTGGCCACGTAGGCCGAGAAGCGCGGCGCATTGGTCAGCACGCCGATGGAACTGATGTTGACCACATGGCCCTTGCGCTTTTCCACCATGCCGGGCAGAAAGCCCATGGTGACCCGCAGACAACCAAAGTAGTTGAGCTGCATGGTGCGCTCGAAATCGTGGAAACGGTCGTAGCTCGACTCGATGGCACGGCGGATGGAGCGGCCCGCGTTGTTGATGAGGAAGTCCACCCCGCCGTGGTCGGCGACAAGCTGCTGCACGAAGCGGTCGCAGTCCTGCATGTCGGCAATATCCGTCGCATACGCGATGAATTCGTAGCCTTTGTCCCGGGCCTCCTGGCAGGCGGCGTCAAGTTTGTCCTGGTCACGCCCACAGATGATGGTGGTGGCGCCCGCCTCGGCAAACTTGTGCGCTGCTGCCAGGCCGATGCCCGACGATCCGCCCGTCACCAGCACCACCTTGCCCGCCACTGTGCCCTTGAGCGTGCGGTCGATGAACAGCTCGGGGTCGAGGTGGCGCTCCCAGTAGTCCCACAGGCGCCATGCGTAGTCCTTGAGGTTGGGGCACTGCACGCCCGAGCCCTTGAGCGCCGCCAGCGTCTCGCGGCAATCGAAACGCGTGGGGTAGTTCACGAAGGTGAGCATGTCCTCTGGTAGACCCAGGTCCTTTAGGACGGCGTTGCGCACGCGGCGCACCGGGGCAATCGCCATCAGGCTCTTCTTCACGCCCTTGGGAATGAAGCCCAGCAGCGCTGCGTTGACGAACAGGTTCATGCGCGGCGCATGCGCTGCGCGCGAGAAGATGTCGAGCACGTCACCCACGCGGTAACCCACCGGGTCCACCAGATGGAAGCATTTCTTGCCGATGGACGGCTGGTGGCTGATGACGTTGATGGCATTGACCACGAAATCGACCGGCACGATGTTCACGCGCCCGCCTTCCAGGCCCACGGCGGGCATCCACGGCGGCAGCAGCTGGCGCATGCGCTGGATGAGCTTGAAGAAATAGTACGGCCCGTCGATCTTGTCCATCTCGCCGGTTTGGCTGTCGCCCACCACCATGGCCGGGCGATACACCGTCCAGGGCATCTTGCAGTCCTGGCGCACGATTTTCTCGCTCTCGTGCTTGGTGAGAAAGTACGGGTGGTCCAGGCCTTCAGCCTCCTCGAACATGTCCTCGCGGAAGACCCCTTCGTACAGGCCCGCAGCAGCAATCGACGAGACATGGTGGAAATGGCCGGCATCGATGGCTTTGGCAAACTCGACCGTGTTGCGCGTGCCCTCGATGTTCACAGCCACCTGGCTCTCCGTGTCGGCCGACAGGTCATACACCGCGGCGAGATGGTGAAAATGGTCGATCTGGCCCTTGAGCTTTTTCACATCTTCGGTAGCCACCCCGAGCTTGCGGGCGGTCAGGTCACCGAACACCGGCACGGCACGCGCTGCGCTCACGCCCCAGTAGCTGCGCAGCTCGGCCACCTTGCCGGCACTTTCCTTGCGCAGCAAAAAATACACCACGCTGCCTTTGCGCTCCAGGAGCTTTTTGACCAGACGCTTGCCAATGAACCCTGTGGCTCCTGTCACGAAATACTGCATGTTGAAAACTCCTGTTGATGGCTTCGTTCATTCTTGCCCAACCACTGCCCCACGGGCTTCAGCAAAAACCCGCGTCGATGCTAACCACACCACGCCATGCTAGACGGCCTGCTCTACGTTTTTAGGAGCGCGCGCCTACACGGCGCGGAGCGCAGCGCGTACAGTCCGTCCTATGCCAAAAGCAGATCGCCGCGGCACCGATTTCAACCCTTCATTGGAGGCCACATGGTCAAGAAACTGCAAAAACTCAGCAACGACAAGAAGAAGACGGGCGCCCAGTTGTCCAGCACCGTCAAGGATTCGGCCCAGCAAATCTGGCTGGCAGGGCTGGGCGCTTTCTCCAAGGCCCAGGAAGAAGGCGGCAAGGTGTTTGAAGCCCTGGTGAAGGAAGGCCTGTCCATCCAGCGCAAGACCCAGGCCGTGGCCGAAGAAAAAATCTCCGAAGCCACCAGCCGCGTGACCAGCATGGCCAGCGACATTGGCTCGCGCGCCGCAGGTCAGTGGGACAAGCTGGAGAACATTTTTGAAGACCGCGTGGCCACCGCCCTGTCCAAGCTGGGCGTCCCCACGTCCCGCGACCTCGACGTGCTCAATGCCCGCATCGATGCACTGGCCAAGAGCCTGGGCAAGGCACCGCCCGCCGTCAAGGCTGCGCCGGTGAAGGCCGCTCCCGCCAAGAAGGCCGCCGCCAAGCCCGTGGCCAAGAAGGCTGTTGCCAAGCCCGCTGCCAAGCCCGTGGCCAAGAAGGCGGCTGCCAAGCCTGCCGTGAAGGCACCGGCTGCCAAGCCCGCCGCCAAGAAGCCCGCTGCCAAGGCCCGCGTCCCCTTCCCCAAGGTCGCACCGCGCAGCACCGAAGCATCGGCTCCGGCCACGGACGGCGCAGCCAACGCCTGACCCACTAGGCATGCGGCAGGACCCTCGTGTTCCTGCCCGATGCGGCTGTCACACCCCCGGTGTGACAGCCGCATTGCATTGCGCCCCCGAAAAATGTCGCAGCGCAGCATTCGGAGCATCCAATAACGTCGGTTAGAGTAGCCCCAAAGAACCATTCCATTCGATGCATGAGGGCCAGTACACATGGTGAAAAAAGCGCCGCGCCGCACCGCTGAACGCATACTGGAAGTCACGCTCGAACTGTTCAACCGGTTTGGCGAGCCGAACGTCTCGACCACCCTGATTTCCGCCGAGTTGCGCATCAGCCCCGGCAACCTCTACTACCACTACCCGGCGAAAGACGAGCTCATCAACGCGCTGTTCGACCGCTACGAACGCTCGCTGACCGAGCTGCTGGGAGCCAGTGGCAGCGTGCGCAACGTCGAGGATGCATGGTTCTTCATGCACACCCTGTTCGAACTGATCTGGCAATACCGTTTTCTCTACCGCGACCTCAACGATCTGCTGTCCAAGAACCGCCGGCTGGAAATGCATTTCCAGACCGTGCTGCAGAACAAGACCCACGCCGTGCGTGCCCTGCTCGACGGCATGCAGCGTGCGGGGGCCCTGCAGATCGACTCGCGCGAAATCGAACCCACCGCCACCAGCATGGTGGTGGTGCTGACCTACTGGCTGAGCTTTGAATATGTGCGCGACCCGCGCCGCGCGCTGGAACCCGAAAGCGCGCAGGCAGCGTTGTTGCGCGGAGCGCACCATGTGCTGAACCTGCTCATGCCCTACCTGGAACCCGGCCAGCGCGCCCACCTGCTGCAACTGGCCAGCGCTTACCTGAAATGAAACACCCCCCTGAGTCGCTTCGCGCCTTCCCCTTGCACGGGGGCCGCTGGCCTGGGCCACGACTGTTTCCCGCATTGCGGGCGATGCGACGTCCCAGAACGAACTGAAGTAGCGGTTCTATTCCCTTTCCGGCCGAGCCCCACCAGCCTTTCAAAAAACCAACCAGACTACGGAGACACACATGGCGAAATGGACCCCTTTTCCCCACCCAGGCGACTACCAGTTCGACGCTGCCAGCCTGAAGAAACAATGGGCCCGCCTGCACGCCGGCGATGCCGAGCCCCTGCCCAAGGATGCTGCCGTGCTGCAGGCCTGGGTGCACTACCACAACGGTGAGTTCCAGCAGGCCGCAGAAGCCGGCCTGGAGGCCGGTGGTGCGGGCATCACGGCCGCCAACAAGGCCACGGCCATCTACGCCACCTATCTGGAGAAGAAAGAAAAGACGCGCCTGGATTTGTTCCTGCAGGTCGCCGAGCAGGCCGAGGCGCAGGCGGCTCAAGACCCCAAGAATGCCAACGCTTGGTACTGGCATGCCTACGCGCTGGGCCGCTACAGCCAGGGCATCAGCGTGGCCAAGGCCCTGGCCCAGGGGCTGGGTGGCAAGATCAAGGAATCACTCGAAAAAGCCATTGCCCTCGCGCCCAAGCACGCCGACGCGCGCATCGCACTGGGAGCCTTCCATGCCGAGGTGATCGACAAGGTGGGCTCGCTGATCGGCGGCATGACCTACGGCGCCAAGAAGGACACCGGGCTCAAGCTGTTCCAGGAAGCCCTCAAGCTCAACCCGGGATCGGCCATCGCCATGATCGAGTATGCCAACGCCCTGGTCATGCTCGACGGCGACAAGAAGATGAAGGAAGCCACCGCGCTCTACGAGCAGGCCGCCGCCAGCACCCCTCTGGACGCCATGGAGCGCCTGGACGTGGAAATGGCACAGGCAGAGCTGGAAGAATAACGCCCGTCGCAGGGTGTTATGGCGCCCGCCAGTGCCACCGTGGAACTGGCTTTGCCAGGCCACCCGGTGGCGTCCCCCTCCCGCAGGAGAGGGGGGGAAGGCGCGAAGCGACTCAGGGGGGTGTCTCAAATCTGCGGGCGGCGATTTCCAGCAGGCCGTCGAAGATCAGGTTGTCCACCAGTTCGAACGGCCGCGTCATGCTCGGCGCCATCTTCCAGCCCGCGCCACCCGTCATCATGCAGGCGGGCTCCTGGCCACAGTGCTGCAGCAGGTGCTGGTAGACGCGCTCGACCGCACCGGCAATAGCGTAGGTGCCTCCGCTGGTGAGGGCGTCACTCGTGTTGGTGGGAAACAGGCGGACATCGCCGGTGGGCACATGCAGCCCGGCGGTGCCCGATTCCAGCGCGCGCAGCATGATACCGTGCCCGGGCAGAATCAACCCGCCCAGAAAGCGCCCCTCGGCATCAATGGCCTCCACGGTCACGGCCGTGCCCACCATCACCACCACCAGGGGCCGCGCCGCGCCCTGCGCCAGGATGCGCTGGCGCGCACCGATCATGGCCACCCAGCGGTCGCAGCCCAGCCGCGTCGGATGGTCATAGCCGTTGGTCAAGCCCGCCTCCTGGGCGGATGGCACCACCCATTGCGCTGCCACGTCCCACAGCTCCATTTGTTCCTCGACCCGGCGCTTGACGGCGTCGCCCGCCACCACGCAACCGAGCATGCGCGTGGGTGCGGCCAAATGGGCCCACGCCGTCTCCGACAAGCGGTCGATATGGTCGAGAAATTCGGCGCCTTGCGCCAGGAGGGCAGCCCCGGGGTGGGGTGCTTCGTACAAGGCCCACTTGAGGCGGGTGTTGCCAACATCAATGGCCAGAAAAGTCATGCGGCGGATTATCACGGGTTTTCAGAAACCGCCGTTCGCTGCCGGGACAGCGGCCGGCCCGGGTGGCTACACGCAGGCGCAGGGGGTTTGCCGTCCCGCCTCAGCCCTGGCGCCAGGGCAGGCCGTGAAAGCGCCACCCCCCTCGCAGGCCACGCCGGGCCTGCTGGTCGGGGTCGCCCTCAAAGCCTTCCAGCACATTCCAGGCGTCCAGGCCCAGCTCCGTGGCTCGCTGCGCGGCCGCGATCGAGCGCACCCCGCTGCGGCACAGCAGCAGGGCTTTGCGACCCTGCGGCACCGCCGCCCGGATCTGTGCGTCGAAGTCCGGGTTCATCACCATGCCGGGCCACTGCTTCCAGGGCACGGCCACCGCGCCGGGCACCTCGCCCACCCAGGCGCGTTCGGCGTCGCTGCGCACATCGACCAGCACCGCCTCTCCGGCCTGCACCCATTGCCATGCCAGCACCGGCGGCACATCGCCCGCATAGCCCTGGGCCGCGCGCGGCACGGGCCGACCCGAGGCGCCGGCATCGTGGCGCAGGCCGGATGTCTGGTTGGCGGGCACGGCCTCGCCCATGCGTTCGGGTGGCGGCATATGCAGCCCTTCCATCAGCGCGACGAACTCGTCCTCGCTGCGCCCGGCCACCCGGGCATTGCCGGCCTTTTCGGCGCCGATGGTCGAATGGCTGCGCCCGTGGTAGTCGTGCCCGGGCCACACGGTGGTTTCGGGCGGCAGGGCAAACAGTACCTGGGTAATGCTGTGGTAGAGCTGCCGGGCGCTGCCCGACTGGAAATCGGTGCGGCCGCAGCCGTTGATGAGCAGGGCATCGCCCGTGAACACATGGCCGCGCCACCGGTACGACATGCTGCCCGCCGTGTGACCCGGCGTTGCCAGCGCCTGCAGGCTTTCGCGACCAAAGGCGAGCAGGTCGCCGGGCGCCAGCTGCCTGCTGGCCGTGCCGATGCCGCAGCCGGCCGGCGCCGCCGTGTGCGCACCCGTATGCTCGGCCAGCAAGCCGGCGCTGGTGATGTGGTCCGCATGGTTGTGCGTTTCAACGGCCCAGCGCAGGGTGAGTCCATGGGCCTGCAGCACGGCCAGGTCGCGCTCGATCTGCGCGTCCACCGGGTCGATGATGAGCGCCTCGCGCGTGCCGGGGTCGTGCAGGATGTAGGTGTAGCTGCTGGAAGCCGGGTCGAAGAGCTGCAGGGGAATCATGGTCGATTGTTCATGCATTTTTGGCCTCTAACGCTCGTGCATATTGCGCTGACAGCTACTATATTTATAGCATTCAGGTCCACTGGGGCGCGGGCTCTTCGTGCAGGTGGCGGCGCAGGGCGGCGTAGTCGGGCACCACGCTGCGCACGGTATCCCAGAACCGCGGGCTGTGGTCCATCACGCGCAGGTGCGCCAGTTCGTGCGCCACCACATAGTCGATCACCGACGGCGGATAGTGCAGCAGCCGCCAGTTGAGGCAGATCGAACCGTCAGCGCGTGCGCTGCCCCAGCGCGTCTGGGCGCTGGACAGGCGCAGGCGCGTCCAGCGCACCCCCAGCAACGGCGCGAAGTGCTCCAGCCGCCCGGTGAAATGCTGGCGTGCTTCGCGCATCAGCCAGGCCTGCACCGCATCGCGAATCTGCTCGGGCTGCGCTGCACCCGGCAGGCCGATGTGCAGTTGCCGTGCGCCCCCCTCCCCGGCTACCCGCAAGGCACCGGCCACCCGCTCAGCGGGATCGAGCACCACCCGCAGCGGTGCGCCCAGGTAGGGCAGCACAGCGCCGTCCTGCCAGCGGATGCGTGCATGCTCCAGGCGCTGCTGGCGCTCGCGCGCCTCGTCCAGCTTGCGCAGAATCCAGGCCGATTTTTCGCGCAGCGCGGCATCCACGGCCGCCAGCGTGACCCAGGTGGGTGCCCGCACCGACAGGCCATCGGCCCCCACGGTGAAGCCGATGCTGCGCCGGCGCGCACGCTGCAGCGCATAGGCCACCACCGCATGGCCGAGCACCACCTCGCGGCTGGCCTGAGGGTGGCGAAAGCTCGCGGGGGCCAGCAGGGTCTGCAGCGGCGCAGCGCTGCCAGCGTCATTTGCTCTAATTTCAGTAGCTGCCAACGCTTTACCATCAAGCGCGGAAGGCACTTTTGGCTCAAGCTTTTCAGGGGCTGGCGGATCGAAGAGATCCAGTGCCATCTGCACAAGCTGCGGCATCATGGCGGCAGCCGTTCAGGCAGGCGTGGCACCCGTCTTTTGCAGCAGATGGTCGGCAAACGCCGCCAGGTCTGCGTGGACCCGCGTCCCCTCGGGCCAGCCGGGCGGCAGAGGCTGGTCGGGCGCGATACCGGCCGATTCGCCCGTGCACACCAGATGCAGCCGAGCACCGATGGCGGCACCGGCCTGCAGGTGCACCAGGCAGTTGCCAGCCACCACGATGTCTTCGCAATCCACGCCGTAGCGCTCGCAGATCTGCTCCAGCAGCCCGGGCGCCGGCTTGCGGCAGGTACAGGCCTCGTCGGGGGCATGCGGGCAGTAGAACACCGCATCGATGCGCCCGCCCACGGCGGCCAGCTGGCGGTGCATCTTGGCGTGGATGGCGTTGAGCGTGGCCACGTCGAACATGCCGCGCCCCAGCCCCGGCTGGTTGGACGCCACCACCACATGCCAGCCCGCACGGTTGAGCCGTGCAATGGCTTCGAGCGCGCCCGGCAGGGCCACCCAGTCGTCGGGCGAGGCGACGTATTCATCGCTCCCCAGGGCATTGATCGTGCCGTCGCGGTTCAGGATGACGATTTTCATGGAGGCATTATCAAAGATTCGCCACAGGCGCGTCCCCGGCCTGCCAGCGCGTGACGTAGAGCCCCCGGAATCGCCCATGCGCCCAGTGCAGCAGGATGCGCTGGCCCGGCTGCCAACGGGCGGCCTGGGCGTCGTCAATCACCACCTGCTGCACCGCACTGAGCCCGTCCACGCGCAACACCAGCTCGGTACCGCCCACCGCATGCAGGCTCGGTGGCCGTGGGCGGCTGCCCAGCACCTGCGCCTGCACGGGGGCCAGGGGCTGCAGGCCCTGCCGGTTCAGATGGCCCGCCAGCAGTGCCGCGCTGCCCGCCAGGCACAGCAGCGCCCAGGCCCAGAGCAACATTTTGCGCACCCGCGTCCCGCCCCAGCGGCGCACTGCGCCCGCAATGCCCAGGGCCAGCACCAGCAACACCCCCACGCCCCAGAACAGGGGCATGAGCGCGGTCATCAGAGTGCCCCCTTCTGCCAGGGGCTGGAGCGGCAGCGCAGGGGATGGCGCTGCGCGCTCGGACTGCCACTGCAGCAACCAGCGCACCGCAGCCAGCCCTGCCGGAGGAGCAAACAGCCACCAGGCTGTGCGCTGCACCACGGCCGGTGCGGCACCCGTATCAGGGGATACAGACATGCGTGGCGGCACCTGCCAAGGCTCAGGCGGCCAGGCGCGAGAGGTCGGCCACGCGGTTCATGGCGTCGTGCAGGGTCTTGAGCAGGCCCTGGCGGTTCAGGCGCAGATCGAGCTGCTCGGCGTTGACCATCACATCGTCAAAGAACGCATCGACCGGTGCGCGCAGAACGGCCAGCGTCTGCAGGCTGGCGGTATAGTCGCCCGCCGCAAACTGCGCATTGGCCTCGGGCACGAAGCGCTGCAGCGCGGCGTACAGGTCTTTTTCGGCCGGCTCCTGCAGCAAGGCAGGGTTGACGTGGGCATCGACCGGGCCTTCGACCTCGGCCTTTTTCAGGATGTTGCCCACGCGCTTGTTGGCCGCGGCCAGGGCCGGGCTCTCGGGGAGCTGGGCAAAGGCGCGCACGGCCGCCAGTTGCTTCTCGACCAGTGCCAGGCGCTGCGGGCGCAGGGCCAGCACGGCATCGACCTCTTGCGCGCTGTAGCCCTGCTCGCGCAGGCTGACGGCGAGGCGGTCGTAGATGAAATCGGCCAATTGCGCGGTAGCGTCCTGGATCTTGTCGCCGAACGCGGGCACAGCGCTCTGCAGCAAGGCCTGCAGATCCAGCGACAGGTTCTTTTCGACCAGCATGCGGATCACGCCCAGCGCATGGCGGCGCAGCGCAAACGGGTCGCGGTCGCCCGTGGGCAGGTTGCCGATACCGAACATGCCCACCAGCGTTTCGAGCTTGTCGGCCAGCGCCACCACCACACCCGCCATGTTGCGCGGCAACTCGTCGCCCGCAAAGCGGGGCTTGTAGTGGTCCTCGATGGCGTCGGCCACCTCGGCAGCCAGACCGTCGTTGAGCGCGTAGTAGCGGCCCATGGTGCCTTGCAGCTCGGGGAACTCGCCCACCATGTCGGTCACGAGGTCGGTCTTGGCCAGCAGCGCGGCCTGGTCGGCCTGCTGCACAAGTTGGGCATCCCCCAGCTGCGTGGCAATGGCCTTGGCGATGGACCTGACACGCTCCACGCGCTCGCCCTGCGTGCCGAGCTTGTTGTGATAGACCACCTTGCCGAGGCTGTCCACGCGCGAGGCCAGCGTCTTCTTGCGGTCCTGGTCGAAGAAGAACTTGGCATCGGCCAGGCGCGGGCGCACCACGCGCTCATTGCCGCCGATGACGAAGCTCGCGTCTTCGGGGTTGATGTTGCTCACCACCAGGAACTTGTTCGTCAGCTTGCCCGCCGCGTCGAGCAGCGGGAAGTACTTCTGGTTGGCCTTCATCGTGAGGATGAGGCATTCCTGCGGCACGCCGAGGAACTGCGCCTCGAACTCGCAGACCAGCACGTTGGGGCGCTCGACCAGGGCCGTCACCTCGTCGAGCAGTGCCTCGTCCTCGATGGGGCGTGCGCCGCCGCCCACGCGGGCTGCTGCCGCCGCGAGCTGGCGGGCGATCTCGGCCTTGCGCTCGGCAAAGCTGGCGATCACGGCGCCGTCGCGTGCCAGGGTGTCGGCGTACTGGTCGGCATGGGCCAGCACCACCGTGGGCTTGGCGGCCTCGAAGCGGTGCCCGGTGGTGGTGTTACCGGCCTTCAAACCCAGCGCCTTGACGGGCACCACGGTGCTGCCGTGCAGCGCGACCAGGCCATGCGCCGGGCGCACGAAGTGCACGCTGCTCCAGCCGGGCAGCTCGCAGTCGGTCTCCAGCTGGTAGCTCATCACCTTGGGGATGGGCAGCTTGGCAATGGCCTCGTCCAGGGCCTTCTGCAGGCCGGTGTCGAGCGTCGCGCCGGTCACCAGGCTGTCGTAGAACAGCGCCTCGGCCTTGCCGTCGGGGGCGCGCTTGAGCGCGGCCACGGCGGCGGCGGGGTCGGACAGGTCAGCGCCCAGCGCCTGCAGTTTTTTCAGCAGAGCCGGCGTGGCCTGCCCTTCGGCATTCAGGCCCACGCTCACGGGCATGAGTTTCTGCTGCACGGCCTTGTCCTCGGCCTTGAGCCAGACATGGCTCACATGGGCGGCCAGGCGGCGCGGCGAGGCAAACGCCGTCACGCCCGAGTCGCTGCCTGTCAGGCCCTGGGCCTTGAGCTGATCGAACAGCACATTGGCAAAGGCATCGCCCAGCTTCTGGAGCGCCTTCGGGGGCAGCTCTTCGACAAACAGTTCAACGAGAAGGTTTTGGGTCGTCATGGTGTCGTGTTCCTGCGCTCAAGCGGCCTTCTTGGTGATCTGCTGCACCCACTCACGTGGTGCCATGGGGAAGCCCAGGCGCTCACGGCTCTCGTAGTAGCTCTGTGCCACGGCGCGCGCCAGGTTGCGGATGCGGCCGATGTAGGCTGCGCGCTCGGTGACCGAAATGGCCCCGCGCGCGTCCAGCAGGTTGAAGCTGTGCGCGGCCTTGAGCACCTGCTCGTAGGCGGGCAGCGCAAGCTGCTGCTCCATCAGGTGCTTGGCCTGCTTTTCGTGCGCATTGAAGGCGGTGAACAGGAAGTCGGCGTCGCTGTGCTCGAAGTTGTAGGTGGACTGTTCCACCTCGTTCTGCTTGTACACATCGCCATAGGTCAGCTTCGAGCCGTCGGCGCCTTCGGTCCAGACCAGGTTGTAGACGTTGTCCACGCCCTGCAGGTACATGGCCAGGCGCTCCAGGCCGTAGGTGATCTCGCCCGTGGCGGGCTTGCAGTCGATGCCGCCCACCTGCTGGAAGTAGGTGAACTGCGTCACCTCCATGCCGTTGAGCCAGACCTCCCAGCCCAGGCCCCAGGCGCCCAGCGTGGGGTTCTCCCAGTCGTCCTCGACGAAGCGGATGTCGTTCTTTTTCAGATCGAAGCCCAGCGCTTCGAGCGAGCCCAGGTACAGCTCCAGGATATTGCTCGGCGCAGGCTTGAGCACCACCTGGTACTGGTAGTAGTGCTGCAGGCGGTTGGGGTTCTCGCCGTAGCGGCCGTCCTTGGGGCGGCGGCTGGGCTGCACGTAAGCGGCCTTCCAGGGCTCGGGGCCGATGGCGCGCAGGAATGTGGCGGTGTGCGAGGTGCCCGCGCCCACTTCCATGTCGTAGGGCTGCAGGAGCGCGCAGCCCTGGGCGTCCCAGTAGGTCTGCAGCTTCAGGATGATTTGCTGGAAGGTCAACATGCGTTGGTGTGCGCGGCGCAAACCGCGCAGGAAGGGGTGTTGGAACCATGGCGCACCTGACAGGCACGCGAACCGGGGATTTTACGGCCCCGCAAAGCCGACGGCCCGCCCGCCCTGCAAGGCCGTCGGGCCGCAAGGCCACAAGAGGATTTCAGTGGCTCCTGGCGCGCGCGCTACCCGCGACGCATGAAACGGGCGCAGCCCAAGCCAGTAGCCCCCGCGCAAGGGCCGCCCCGCCGCGCTGGGGGCGTCTCCCTGCCCGCATTGCGCAGCAATGCGAGAGCGGGGGGAAGCGGCGCAGCCGCTCAGGGGGGTGTTTCACGCCGTCCAGCGGCGCAGCACCAGGCTGGCGTTGGTGCCACCAAAGCCGAAGCTGTTGGACAGCACGTGGGTGAGCCGGGCTTCGCGGGTCGTGGTGACCAGGGGCATGGAGCCGAGCAACGGGTCGGGCGTCTCCACGTTCACGGAACCGGCGATGAAACCCTTGTTCAACATGATGAGGCAGTAGATCGCCTCCTGCGCGCCGGTGGCGCCCAGCGAATGGCCGGTGAGCGACTTGGTGGACGAGAACGGCGGCACCGCATCGCCAAACACCGCCTGCATGGCGCGCACTTCCTGCATGTCGCCCACGGGCGTGGAGGTGCCGTGCGTGTTGATGTAGTCCATGGGGCCGTCCAGCCCTTCCATCGCCTGCTGCATGCACGCGATGGCGCCGTCACCCGAGGGTGCCACCATGTCCTCGCCGTCGCTGGTGGCGCCAAAGCCGACCACTTCAGCCAGGATGGTGGCGCCGCGTGCCTGGGCGTGCTCCAGGCTCTCCAGCACCACGGCGCCGCCGCCGCCAGCAATCACGAAGCCGTCGCGATGGGCGTCGTAGGCGCGCGCGGCCTTCTCGGGCGTGGCGTTGTACTTGCTCGACATCGCGCCCATGCCGTCGAACAGCAGGGCCATGCCCCAGGACAGCTCTTCGCCGCCACCGGCGAACATCACATCCTGCATGCCCCAGGCGATCTGCTGTGCCGCCGCGCCGATGCAGTGCGCCGAGGTGGAGCAGGCCGAGGTGATCGAGTAGTTGATGCCCTTGACCTTGAAGTTGGTCGCCAGGCAGGCCGACACGGTCGAGCTCATGCAGCGCGTGACCTGGTAGGGGCCCACGCGGCGAATGCCTTTTTCGCGCAGGGTGTCGGCCGCCTCAATCTGGTTGGCGGGCGATCCGCCGCCCGATCCCATGATGAGGCCGGTGCGCGGATGACTCACCTGGTCGGGAGTCAGGCCCGCCTGGGCAATCGCGTCTTCAAGGGCGATCTGGGCGTAGGCGGCCGCGTCACCCATGAAGCGCAGCTGCTTGCGGTCGATGCGCGCTTCGAGGTCGATCTCGGGCACGCCCGCCACCTGGCTGCGCAGACCCAGCTCGGTGAACTTTTCCACGGCCTTGATACCGCTTCGGCCCGTGCGCAGCGAGGCCTCGACCGTCGCCATGTCGTTGCCAATGCACGAGACAATGCCCGCGCCCGTGATGACGACCCGCTTTTTCATGCTGCGACTCCCTGGCCGCCTTCCTCGCGCAGGAACAGCCCCACGCGCAGGTCGTTGGCGACGTAGATTTCCTTGCCATCGGCCAGCAGGCGAGCGTCACCGATGGCCATGTTGAGCTTGCGCTTGATGACACGCTTGATGTCGATCTCGTAGGTAACGAGCTTCACATCCGGCCCCACCTCACCGGTGAACTTGACCTCGCCCGCGCCCAGCGCGCGGCCCCGGCCCGGAAGGCGCAGCCAGGTGAGGTAGAAGCCGATGAGCTGCCACATGGCATCGAGCCCCAGGCAGCCCGGCATGACTGGATCGCCCTGGAAATGGCAGGCAAAGAACCACAGATCGGGCTTGACGTCGAGTTCGGCAACGATCTTTCCCAGCCCATGCGCACCGCCATCGCTGTCGATGTGCGTGATGCGATCAAACATCAGCATGGGCGGCAGCGGCAGACGCCCGCTGTCGGGGTTGAACAGCCGGCCCTCGCCCGAAGCGATCAGTTGTTCATAGGAAAAGGAATCAGCCATTTTCAGTCGTGCTCCAGATCAGCGGGCATGCCGCCTTGATTGCTCATCGCGCCCATCGCTTTTATTGAATTGCAGGGTCGCATTATCCCGTATGGTGCCCGGCATTCCGGCGTCGAACCACCCATGCCGCCAGCACGGCCAGAACCCCCAGAATCCACAGCGGCCACAAGCCCCAGCGCGCCGCCCAGGCGGCATACGGCGTGACGGGGCCGCTGCGCCCCTGCACCTGGCCTTTCAGAATGCCGCGCACATGGCGCTCGAGCTGGTGCGTGACCACACCCCGGTGGTCGATGATGGCAGTGGCACCTGTGTTGGTGGCGCGCACCATCGGGCGCTCGAATTCGAGGGTGCGCATGCGGCTGGTCGTGAGGTGCTGGTCGATGGCCAGCGTGTTGCCGAACCAGCCGATGTTGCTCAGGTTCACGAACACCGTCGGCGCGTTGGCGGGGTCGCGGAAATGCGCCGCCAGTTCTTCGCCAAACAGGTCTTCGTAGCAGATGTTGGGCGCGATGCGCTCGCCACGCCATACAAAGTGCGGCTGGGCCAAGCCGCCCCGGCTGAAGTCGCCCAGCGGGATGTTCATGCGCTCGGTGAACCAGCGGAAGAACGGAGGGATGAATTCGCCAAACGGCACCAGATGGTGCTTGTCGTAGCGGTAAGGCTTTGCCGCACCCGGCTGGAAGCCCACGACCGAATTGGTATAGCCCGCCTCCAGGCTGCCCAGCGGCATGCCGAGCAGCGCGGCGCTGTCGCCGCTGGCGAAATGCTGCTCGATGGCCTCCAGATACCCGGGCGACAGTTGCTGCGGCAGCAGTGGCAAGGCGGTCTCGGGTGCCACCACCAGAGCGCCCGCCAGGGACGTCAGGCGGTCGCCATACCACTGCAGCGCCATGGGCACGCCACTGCCCGGCTGGAATTTCTCGTCCTGCGGGATGTTGCCCTGCAGCAGGGCCAGGGGCAGGGGTGGCCCGGGCGACTGAGCAGGTGTCTGGCACTGTTCCACGGCACAGTGGCGCTGCCAGGCGGCACCGGCACCCAGAGAGGCCAGCGCCAGCGCCAGCACCCAGGCGCGTGTACTGCGCAGATCGCTGCGGCGCACCTGCACCAGCAGCATGGCCAGCGCAGCCGCGACGCCGCTGATGCCGTAGACGCCGATGCTGCGCGCCAGCGCGGCCAGGGGCCCATCGACATGCGCATAGCCGCCCGCGCCCCAGGGGAAACCGGTCCACCAGACGCCGCGTGCCAGCTCGGCCAGCATCCAGAGTGCTCCGAAAACAATAGCTTCTTGCGTACGCCCACTGGGCTCTAAAGCCTTGAAAATACCTGAAACCGCGGCGTAGTAACTGCCCAGAAAGGCCGCAAGCGCCAGCACGGCCGCCACGGCCAGCGGCGCGCTCAAGCCGCCGTAGGTGTGCATGGAGATGAACAGCCACCAGAAGGTGCCTGCCAGCCAGGCGGTGGCGAACAGGCCGCCCAGTGCCGCCGCGCGGCGCCATGTCGGGCTGCTGCGCAAGAGCGCGGCCAGCACTGCCATGGACGCCAGTTGCAGCCACCAGACGGGCTGGCCGCTGCCCGGCAGCGCGAGCGATGCGGCTTGCGCCAGGCCGGCGCACAAGGCTAGCGGCCCGTGCCACGGCGCGGAGCGCGGCACAGGCGCAGGGAACGCGGACATCAGGCGGCGGGGACCTGGTCCGGCGCCACGGGAGTCACCTTGAACCAGCGTACCGCGCCGCCCTTGGTGTGCAGCACGACAAACTGCAGGCCGCACAGCTCGGTCTGCTCGCCACGCTTGGGCACATGGCCCATCTCGTGGGCAATCAGGCCGCCAATGGTTTCAAAGGTTTCGTCGGGGTCGCTGCCCGCAATGGTCACGCCGAAGGCTTCGGACACTCGCTCGATGGGCGTGTCGCCGCTGACGCGGTAGGTGCGGTCGGCCAGGGCGAAAATGTCGCCCTCGTCCTCGGGAATGTCGAACTCGTCCTCGATCTCGCCCACGATCTGTTCGAGCACATCCTCGATGGTCACCAGCCCCGCCACGCGGCCGAATTCGTCAATCACCACGGCCAGGTGGTTGCGGTTGCCGCGGAATTCGCGCAGCAGATCGTTCAGCCCCTTGGTCTCGGGCACAAAAACCGCCGGGCGCAGCAAGGCGCGGATGTTCAGCTCCGGCGAGCGCTGGAGCTTGAGCAGGTCCTTGGCCATGAGAATGCCGATGATGTTCTCGCGCTCGCCCTGGTAAACCGGGAAGCGCGAGTGCGCGGTGTTGATCACCACATGCAGCAGCTCGTCAAAGGGCGCATCGATATGGATGAGATCCATGCGCGGCGCGGCCACCATCACGTCGCCGGCGGTCATGTCGGCCATGCGGATCACGCGCTCGAGCATCACGCGGGAATCGGCGCCGATCACATCGTTGCTCTCGGCCTCGGCGAGGGTTTCGATCAGTTCTTCGGTCGAATCGGGTCCGGGATGGATGAACTCCACCACTTTTTGCAGGAATGTGCGCTTGTCTTCCTTTTCAGGCGATCGCGCGGGGTGCGGGTCTGACACAGCCTTGGGGTGCAGGACGTGCGGTAGTGAAACAGGCCGTTAGGATAACGGATTGCCATGACACTATCTCCCCTGACCTGGCCCAGGGGCCAGGCGCAGCTCACCCGCCGGACTGGTGGCGTGCGTTGCGCACGCCTTCGCGGACTTCCTGCACACCGGCCAGAAAGTCCCAGAACTGCTTGGCCTGGCGCTTGATCTGGTAGTCCACCTCGGCGAACTGCTGCTCGACCATCTCGGTCATGCGCGTATCGAGGTTGGCGGGCGGCAACTGAAGGAAAGCCTCTGATTCGGAGCCATCGCGGTGCACCACTGCACCCGCATTGCGCGCGATCTTGAGCATGGCGGTGTTTTCCGACAGGGCATGGATGAACACCATGCTGACGCCTTCGTTGCGGGCATGCATCACGGCACGCTCGAACAGCCGGGCCCCATAGCCCCGCCCCCGTGCCGTCTTGAGCACCGACACGCCGAACTCGGCGCAGTTCTGGTGCTCGGGCAGGGAGGTGTAGGCCAAATGCGCCATGGCGATGAGCTCCAGGCGGCGGTTGTAGATGCCGAAGATATCGTCGCGCTCGAAATTCAACTGCTCGGCATAGCGCCGGATCTGCTCATCGCTGGCGGGGTAGCCAAAGCGCAGATAGCGGTCGGCAGGCTCCAGTGCCAGCAGATGCGCAGTGATGCGCTCGCGGTACGTGGGCCCAAGAGAACGGATCGGCACCATCAGGGGTGTGCTGACTTTGCCGGGCTTGGGCTCGCCAACACCCACCGGACGCAACAGGTCGGTGCCTGCGTTCCAGGATGCCTTGAGCCAGTCTTTGGTTTCGATCATGGCTCCAATATAGGGGTTTTCCCGGGGGTCTCCAAGTCTTTTTTGCTGCGCTGCAACAATTTAGAACCAAATACCCAATTGCCGAATGAAATCAAGCTCTTAAGTGCGCCCGGCGCGGGCTTTGCAGCAGGGAGTGCTGTCGGCCGCGCGACAGGCGCCATCACACCGGCACGGCGGTCGTGGCCTTGACATGGTCGAGCACGAAGCTGGTCTTGCAGTCCTGCACGCTGGGGTGCTTGAGGAGGGTGTCCATGATGAAACGGCTGTAGTGCGCCATGTCGGCCACCACCACGCGCAGCAGGTAGTCCATCTCGCCGGTGAGGGACGCGCACTCCACCACCTCGGGCCAGGTCTGCACGCTGGCGCGAAAGACATCCATGGGGTTGCGCTTGTGGCTCTCGGTGTGCTTTTCCAGCCGCACGTTGAGGTAGGCCGTGAGGCCCAGGCCCACCGCCTCGGGCCGGACCAGCGCCACATAGCGATCGATCACGCCGCTGTCTTCGAGCCGCTTGACCCGCCGCAACACGGCACTGGGCGACAGCCCCACCTGCTCGCCGACCACGTCGTAGGTTTCGCGGCCGTTTTGCTGCAAACAGCGCAATATGGCCCGATCCAGCTTGTCCAATGCGTCATTTGCACTCATAGCGCACGATTTTATGCTGTTGGGCGCGTTTCAGACAGCGTTACCGGAGGCATCGGGTATGTCCCGATGGTGACAACGTGGCGTATGTAGAAAAATTTCAACTACAAAAACGCACGATCGTTCGTTTTTGCATCCAGACCAAAAATTATTTTTAGGAGACATTCCATGACCGGTTTCTTCGGCCGTCTGCTGCGCGGCCTCGCTTTTGCTTCGGCGGCCCTGACCCTGCTGCCCCTGCAAAACGCCCACGCCCAGAGCACCTACACCCAGACCCGCTATCCCATCGTGCTGGTGCACGGGCTGTTCGGATTCGATTCCGCACTGGGTGTGGATTACTTCTACGGCATCCCGAGCGCCCTGCGCAAGGACGGCGCCAAGGTGTACGTCGCGCAGGTTTCGGCCGCCAACAGCTCCGAGGTGCGCGGCGAGCAACTGCTGGCCCAGGTGAAGAACATCCTGGCGGTCACCGGTGCATCCAAGGTCAACCTTATCGGCCATTCGCATGGCGGCCCAACCACGCGCTATGTGGCGGGCGTGGCACCCCAACTGGTGGCATCCGTCACTTCCATCGGCGGTGTCAACCGTGGATCGCGCGTCGCCGACATCGTGCGCGGCGTGGCCCCGGCAGGCACCGTGAGCGAAACCCTGGCAAACACCACCGCCACGGCGCTGGTCACCCTGATCAATCTGGCCTCCGGTGGCAGCAGCCTGCCGCAGCTGCCCACCGCCGCACTCGACTCTCTCACGACGGCGGGTTCCGCCAAATTCAACCAGCGTTTTGCTGCGGGCGTGCCCACCAGCAGCTGCGGCAATGGTGCAGAACTGGTCAACGGCGTGCGCTACTACTCGTGGACCGGTACCAAGACGCTGACCAACGTGCTGGACGTGAGCGACGGTGCGCTGGGCGTGCTCGGCCTGGTCTTCGGCGAAGCCAACGACGGCCTGGTGTCGGCCTGTTCCTCGCGCCTGGGCAAGCACCTGGGTGACTACCGCCAGAACCACCTGGACGAAGTGAACCAGGTCCTGGGCCTGCGCGACTGGTTCTCGACCGACCCGGTCACGCTGTACCGCCAGCACGCCAACCGCCTGAAAGTGGCCGGCCTGTGATGCGCAAGGGTGCCCTGGCACTGGTGGCCTGCGCCCTGCTGGGCGCGGGCGCCTGGTGGTGGACACAACAGCCGGACGGCGCCTCGCAGGCGTCCGGCGCCCCTGGCGCCAGCCCGCTGGTGCGTCCTTTCGCGTCGGGCGCCCAGACCGACGGCGCCCATCCCGGTGGCTCGCACTTGCTCGCACGGGCGGCAGCCGGCAAGGGGTTGGACAGCGGGGCGGACCCGCTGCTGCAACCCGGCCTGCGCGATGCGCTGGAAGCCTTGCTGCACGCGGCGGGCGACGCCGCCGATCCGCAGGCCCTCAAACAGCGCCTTGAAGGCCTGGTGGGACAACATTTCCCGCCCGAACTGGCCACCCGCGCGCTGGCGCTGGCGCATCGCTATGTGGACTACCGCGTGGCCCTGGGCCAACTGCGTGCCCCCACGGATTTGAGCGACCCGCGCACCCTCCGCAATGCCCTGGAGGCACGCCAGAAGGTGCGCCTGCAGTATTTCGACGGCGACGAATTCGATGCGCTTTTTGCGCAGGAGATGACGCTGGATCAATCCATGCTGGCCCGGCTGGAAATCGAACGCAACAGCCAGCTGACCCCCGAACAAAAACGCAGTGCGCTGCAGGCGGCCGAGGAAATGCTTGATCCCGCCCAGCGCGCCCTGCGCGCCGAGGCCGTGGTCCATGTCGGGGTGGCGCAGCAGACCGCTGCCTTCAATGCCCAGGGCATCGACGACTCCACCCGCCATGCCCTGCGCAGTGCGCAACACGGCACGGAAGCCGCCCAGCGCCTGGCGCAACTCGACCAAGAGGAGCGCGACTGGAATGCCCGCCTCGACCAGTACCAGCAGGCGCGGAGCAGCACGCAGGATGCGGCCCGGCTGCAGCAGTTGCGCGGCCAGCTTTTCTCGCCCGAGGAGCAGTTGCGCATCGAAGGCGCGCTGGCCCTGCGCGCCCAGCCTGCCACGGCAGCCCAGTGACCGGCCACCCGCCCCCCAAGATGGCAAACATGATGCGCCGCGCATGGTTTTGACAACGCGCAACTTTCCTGCAAATAGCCCGCAGAACAGGCTTCAATACGCCTGAATGCTGAGGGTCACTCTCCCTACAGTGCATGGCTTAGGTATGACCTGAATCAATTCACTGACGGAGACACCATGAACGCAGCACTGCCCGGGCAGGCCCTGAACGAGATCGCCGCATGGGACAACCCCATGGGCACCGACGGCTTCGAATTCATCGAGTACGCCGCTCCCGACCCCGTAGCCATGGGCCGCGTGTTTGAAGGCATGGGCTTCAAGCCGGTGGCGCGGCACCGCCACAAGAACGTGCTGCTGTACCGCCAGGGCGGCATCAACTTCCTCATCAACGCCGAACCCGACAGCTTTGCCCAGCGCTTCGCGCGCCTGCACGGGCCCAGCGTCTGCGCCATCGCCTTCCGCGTGCATGACGCCAAGGCCGCCTACGAGCGCGCCGTATCGCTGGGCGCCTGGGGCTATGCCGGCAAAGCGGGACCGGGCGAGCTGAACATCCCGGCCATCAAGGGCATCGGCGACAGCCTGATCTATTTCGTGGACCGCTGGCGCGGCAAGGGCGGCGCACAGCCCGGCGACATCGGCAACATAGGCTTCTTCGACGTGGACTTCGAGGCCCTGCCGGGGGTAAGCGCTGATGAAGCGCTACACCCCTTCGGCCACGGCCTGACCTACATCGACCACCTCACGCACAACGTGCACCGCGGCCGCATGGCCGAGTGGGCCGACTTCTACGAACGCCTGTTCAACTTCCGCGAGATCCGCTACTTCGACATCGAGGGCCAGGTCACAGGCGTCAAGAGCAAGGCCATGACCAGCCCCTGCGGCAAGATCCGCATCCCGATCAACGAGGAAGGCAAGGACAAGCCGGGCCAGATCCAGGAATACCTCGACATGTACAAGGGCGAGGGCATCCAGCACATCGCCATGGGATCGGACGACCTGTACGCCACGGTGGACAAGCTGCGCGCCAGCGGCGTGCGCCTGCTCGACACGCCCGACACCTACTACGAACTGGTGGAAAAGCGCATCCCGGGCCATGGGGAACCCCTCGAAGCCCTGCGCGAGCGCGGAATTCTCATCGACGGCAAGAAGGATGCGCTGCTGCTGCAGATCTTCAGCGAGAACCAGCTCGGGCCCATCTTCTTCGAATTCATCCAGCGCAAGGGTGACGAGGGTTTTGGCAACGGCAATTTCAAGGCGCTGTTCGAGTCCATCGAGCTCGACCAGATGCGCCGCGGCGTGCTGCAGGCCCCCACGGGAGCGTAAGAAACACCCCCCTGTGTCGCCTGCGGCGCCTTCCCCCTTCTCTCGAATGGCTACGCCATTTCGGGAAGGGGGACGCTCCCAGCGCGGCGGGGCGGCCCTTGCGCGGGAGCCTTGGCTTGGGCCGCGCCGGTGTCATGCGCCGCGAATGGCACGTGCACCATACAAAACCAGAAAGGAGACTCCCATGGCCGTCGAACCCGTCGTCTATGGCGCCAGTGAACGCCCGCCACGCGGCGACTATGCCCGCGCGGGCACCGACTACACCTGCGCCCAGAACCATGCCGCGTACACCCGCGCCGACCACGACACCTACCGGCGCCTGTACGAGCGCCAGAGCGCCCTGCTGCCGGGCCTGGCCAGCGAGGCCTTCATCGCCGCCCTGCCCTCTCTGGGTATCAAGGACCACATCCCTCGCTTCGAGGAGATCAACGAGCGCCTGTACCGCGCCACGCGCTGGGAGATCGTGGCCGTGCCGGGGCTGATTCCCGAGGTGCCGTTCTTCACACTGCTGGCGAACCGGAAATTCCCGGTGACCGACTGGATCCGCACGCCCCAAGAGTTTGACTACATCGTCGAACCCGACATCTTCCACGACCTCTTTGGCCATGTGCCGCTGCTGTTCAACCCGGTGTTCGCCGACTATGTGCAGCGTTATGGCCAGGGCGGTCTCAAAGCCCAGCAGCTCGGCGCGTGCGAGATGCTCTCGCGCCTGTACTGGTACACCATCGAGTTCGGCCTGATCCGGGAGCACGGCGGCCTGCGGGCCTATGGGGCGGGCATCCTCAGCTCCTCGGGCGAATTGCCCTATGCCGTGCAAAGCCCGGAACCGCAACGCCTGCCGCTGCAGCTGGAGCGCACCATGCGCACGCGCTACAAGATCGACAGCTTTCAGCAGACGTATTTCGTGATCGACAGCTTCGAGCAGTTGTTCGACATGACGGCGGCGGACTTTGCGCCGGTGTATGAGCGGCTGCGGGGGCTGGGGGAGTTTGCGGCGGATGAGCGGGACGGGGTGATGGCTTGATTTTTTAAGTGGAATTGGCTTCTAGCGCTTATCTGTATTGCGGTAGCAGCTATTGTTTTAATAGTTGATTTTGAGCTTTTTTGAGGGCGGGAGCCGGGGTGTGCGCCCGTCGGAAAGGCACGCAGATAACTATAAAAACCATAGCTGTCAGCGCAAGCCAGACAAGCGCCAGAGACCAATTTTACTCAGACCCCATCCTGGGCAATCAAATCCAGACACTCCCGCATCACCCCCGGATCGAGCGCCATCTCCACGTGTGCCACCCCCTCCACCAAGCGGTTATCAGCCCCCGCCAAGGCCGCCGTGCTCGTGGGAAACACAATGTTGTCGCAGTTCGAATACCAGCAGGTGAACAGGCTGGCACGCGCAGGTGGCTCGGTCGTGCGCAGCTGCTGCACCCACTCGCTGCCCAACTGCATCTGCCGGCCATTGGCGGACCTGCTGAAGCGCCCCAGCCAGGTGCCGCCGTGCGGTGTGCCCAGCGTGATGATGTGGTGCACACGGGCGTCGGCCTGGCAGGCGCGCAGCCAGGCGCGCGTGGCCAGCCCGCCCATGCTGTGTCCGATGACCACGGGCGCCATGCCGGTGGCCTGGGCCACGCGGCGCACAGCGTCGTCGATGATCGCCGGGTAGTCGTCGATGGAGCCGAACACCGGCTCCAGATTCACCGCCACATAGGCATGGCCGCCGGCACGCAGCCGCCCCATCCAGGGCAGCCACAACCCGCGGTTGCACAAAAAGCCGTGCACGAGCACCACACCGCGCTGCCCCGTGGGGGCGGCGGGCAGCCAGTCGGGTGTCGAGCGGCTGCGAAACGGCTGGCGCCAGCAAAACACCACCAGCGCCACGCCCATCTCGACCCACCAGGCGCGCCAGACCTGCGCTGCGCTGGCGCGCGGCGCCGGGTCGGAGCGGTTGGCGGCGTGCATCAGCACGAACTGCAGGCCCATCACCAGGGCGAAAATCACCCAGCCAGCCACCACGCCCCCCAGCGCCCAGGCCGGCGAATGCGGCCACAGCACCACCAGCCAGACGAGCGGCCCCAGCACCAGGGCCAAGGTCCAGACAATTTGTATGCGAGCAATCATGGAGGCAATAGGTTCGTTGGACTTCCACCGTTCCCGGCGCAGCGTAACCGAAAGCGCCGGCCGTGCATTCGAGTGACCTGTCGAAAGAAGATGCGCTGCCCGCCGTGTTTTTTGGGTCTAATGGGCTTTCATCGTGCCAACCCGCTGGAGCCCATGGACGCCGCCGAAACCATTCGCAACTGCATAGCCGACGTGACGGCGCTGCGCATGCACCGCACGGGCGACCCGACGCTGGCGCAGGCCGTGCTGGAGGTCAAGGAGTTGCAATCGCGCCGCTTCACCGGCACCTATGCCGACCTGATGGCCGACCCCACCGTCCAGCCTGCCACGCATTTTTTTCTGGACGAACTCTACAGCCCGGGCGACTTCACCGCCCGCGACGACCAGTTCGGCCGCATTGCCGGCACCTTGCAGACCGTGTTTCCCAAGCCCGTGGTGCAGACGGCCGTATCGCTGGCGGTGCTGCATGCGCAGACCGAAGAACTCGACCAGGCCATGGGCCGCGCCTGGCGCGACCTGACCGGCGCTCCCGGCGAGGCCGCGCGCTACACCAGCGCCTGGCGTGCCGTGGGCGAGCGCCACGCGCGCTACCAGCAGCTGGGCAGCGTGATCAGCATCGGGCAGGACCTTGCGCGGCTCACACGCATGCCGGGCCTGCGCACCATGCTGCGCATGATGCGCCGCCCGGCCCAGGCGGCCGGCCTGGGCGCGCTGCAGCACTTTCTGGAGTCGGGCTTCGACACCTTCGGTGAACTGGCGCGCCAGCGCGGCGCCGTCGAGCGCTTTCTGGACACGGTGCATGAGCGCGAATCGCACCTGATGCAGATCATGTTCGAGGCCCCGGCTGTCGCCTGCGAGACCGAATTGACCCGCACCCTAGGACAAGCCCGATAACACCAAGCACCCGCTTGCTTGGACAATCGCGACCCACCCCTTTTTCTCCCTTTTGACCGCAGAACACCGCATGGACAAGATCTGGCTGAAGAATTACCCCGCTGGCGTACCGCATGACGTGGATCCCGAGCAGTACCGCTCGGCAGCGCATCTGCTGGAAGAAGCCATGCGCAAGCATGCCTCCAGCCCCTTCTCGGTGTGCATGGAACGCTGGATGAGCTACGGCGAGCTCGACCGCTACTCGGCCGCCCTGGGTGCCTGGCTGCAAGGCCAGGGGCTGGAGCCCGGTGCGCGCGTGGCCATCATGCTGCCCAACGTACCGCAGTTCGCCGTGACCATGGCCGCCGTGCTGCGTGCGGGCTACACCTGCGTGAACGTCAACCCGCTCTACACCGCGCGCGAGCTCGAGCACCAGCTCAAGGACTCTGGCGCCACCGCCATCGTCATCCTGGAGAACTTCGCGCACACGCTGTCCGAGGTCATCGA
>JAANMX010000324.1_pt1 | contig 64504 bp, 53 predicted proteins | sample 7279681 | NCBI WGS metagenome assembly JAANMX01 (sample SAMN14094542, study PRJNA606508) | bioreactor metagenome | isolation source: A lab-scale SPAN reactor treating ammonium-rich wastewater day 351 | place: Ireland: Galway | collected 2018-01-01
CGTTTGCCCTCGCTGGTTCGCACCGACTACACCCGCTCCGAGCGGCTGTGGGCCCTGGGGGCATGCCTGCTGGTGGGGTTGCTGTTCTTCGTTCCCTACTATCTCGACCTTCATAGCCTTCAGTTAAGCCTCGATCAGGATTCCAATCGACGGGCTTTGCTCAAGCCATTTGACGAGGGGCTTAAGTTCCAGTTATTCAAAGATCCCCTCGAGGATAAGGTTTGGGCCAACCTCCAGCGGATTCGAAACAAGTTAGTGGTGGTGGCGATCGACGAGTTCAGTTTGAATGAGCTCGACTGGACCTGGCCGATCAACCGCGCCCATTACCAGGACATTGTATCGGCTCTTGAGGAGGGAGGCGCAACCACGGTCGGACTCGACGTGCTCTTCTTCAACCGGTCCGACTTTCCAGAATCAGACCGACTCCTCAAACAAGTACTGAGCGACAAGGACGTGGTGGTTCCCTACGTCATCGATCTTGGCTCGGGTAATGTCGAGATGCTGCACGACAGCTTAATGTCCCAGAGCACAGAGGAGTATCTTGGGCATACCGGTTTTACCCAGGAATGGACCGACAACGATGGGATTATGCGCCGGGCATTGCTCTCAGTGAGTTTTGAAGGAAAAACTTATTACGCCTGGGACATCGAAATCGCAAGCCGGATTCTTGGGAAGACTCCGGCCGAGGTCCTGGCCGGCCTGAACCTTCACCATGAGAGAATCGAGTTCGTCATGACGCCCAAGGTCGACGGCTTCCCGGGAAGACCGGTGAGAGTTGTGGGGCAGGTCACCTACGGGCTCATCCAATTCGCCAGCTATGCGAAGAAGGATGATGCGGTCCGGTCACATGAACAGTTTGAGGAGCTCCTGCCAGGCATCTATCGAACCCAAACGGACGCCGCCGGGGTCGACTTCAAGCTCACCCTCGACAAGATGCTCACGTATGTGCCGCTAGCATATGTTTTGAGCGACGATATCCAGTTCGGCGGCATGCGAGGCATCGAAGGCGGCCTGATCGGCCCTGTCAGGGGGCCTGATGGTAATGCGGTGCTCGATCCAGCGACTGGATTGCCTCGGAAGGCTCCCTTCGCTGCCATCGTCGGCGTGACCACCACTGCGGGTTACGATCAGAAGATGACCCCCGCTGGACCGATGAGCGGCCTTGAGATTCACGCTTACACCATCGCCAGCATACTGAACAACTCGTTTCGTCGTCCCGCTCCCCTTCCTCTCGTGCTGGGTTTCTTGCTCTTCTCGTCGACTCTGGCCGGCTTCCTGATCTCCACACTGAGCTTCCGACTCGCTTCGGTCTTGCTGGCAATTGCGTTCGGATTGACCTTTCTGTTAAACGGAATGCTCTACGTCAACTCCATCGACTGGCCGCTGATTCTCCCTCTGGGAGCGATGGCCACCTCTTTCCTGGCCGTCAACATCGCCCACGTGGTGACCCGCAACCGCCGCATCGCCCAGCGCGACGAGGTGATCCGCAACGTTCAGGGCATCCTCAAAGAGCTCACCCCGGTGGATTACGACGACTTGCTGGCCACCAACGGCCTGGTGCTGGGCGGCAAGGCGACCGAGCTGACGGTGCTGTTCAGCGACCTGCGCGGTTACACCAGCATGGCCGAGAAATTGACCTCGGTCGAAGTCATCGACCGGCTCAACGACTACTTCGCCCTGCTCGGCCCCCTGCTCGAGCGCTTCGGTGGAGCGGTGTTCGACTATCAGGGCGACGCCCTCATGGCGGTCTTCGGCCTCAAACCCAATTCTCAGCCCAATCACGCCGCCGCCGGCTGCAAAGCCGCCGCGGCCATCATTTACGAGCTGGAGAAGCAGCGCAAGGAGTGGCTGCGCCAGGGTCGCCCGATGCCCGAGACCGGCATCGGCATCTGCACCGGCATGGTGGCCTTCGGCGGCCTGGGAACGGCCCAGCACAAGCAGTATGTAGCCATCGGAGACCCCACCAACACGGCCTCGCGGATGCAGGGCAAGTCCAAGGAGCTCGACTCGCCCGTATTGATCACCGAGAGCACCTACGAGATGGCCAAGAGCGATGCGGACGTGGTGATGGAGTACCTCGAGGAGATCGAGCTCAAAGGCAAACGTGAGCCGCTCAAGGTTTACGGGGTCCTGGTGGACCCAACGGCTTTGAAGCTCAATCTGGTCAGCCAGGTGGCACCGGGAGCGGCGCCCCTGCACGAGCAATCTCCCCTTCTCTGATGTGCGCGCTCCGTGCTGCAGGGTTTGCCTGTCCTTCGGGGGCGCCGCCACACATTTCTGACGGCGCAAGTTCCTGCAAAACCTTCATCGCTCCGCTTTAAGCAGGAACAAGCGGTCGGGGATCGAGTATTAAGGCAAACCGGAAACGACGGAGAAACCATGGCCGAGTCACTGACCGATATAGAAACCAGCCTGACGCCCTCCTCGAGCGTGGCTGAGTTCATCGCCAACAACCCTCTGTTTTATTCTCTGAACCGGGACGTGATTGAGACCATTGCCGAGCGCTTCCAGGTGCAACGTTTTCCCGGCGGCTCGGTCATCGTCCGGGAAGGGGACATGGGTGACTCGTTCTATGTCATCCGCAACGGGCATGTGCGCGTGCTCAAGTCGGTCAACGACGAGGAGCTGGTTCTGAGCGAGCTGGGTCTGGGCGAGGGGTTTGGCGAGATGGCCCTGATGATCGACCAGCCCCGCTCGGCCACCGTCAGGGCGGTGGATGATGTGGAGGCCCTGGTCTTGATCCGGGAAGACTTCATCCAGCTGACCCGGCGCATTCCCGAGCTGGCCGAGAAGATGGACCGGCTGCGCGCCACCCGGGTCTCGCTGCTCGAAGGCGAGGGCTCGAGCGAGGAAAATCGGGGCAAATTCCGGGCCGGCCGGCGACTCGAGCTCGATTACGGCTATATCGACCTGTTGATGAAGCTCAACGAGGCAGCCGGGGGACCCGAGCAGGTCGAGCACTGCAAAGAAACCGGCCAGCTGGCTCGAGAGATGAGCAAGATGCTCTGCCCCATGGTCAGCGAGGAGATCTTGTTCGCCGGCTACCTGCACGAGATCGGCAAGGTCTCGCTGGCCGGCCGACTGGTGCGCAAGGAGCGCCACGGCGAAGCCCTGGATGCGGACGAGCAGGCCAAGCTGAAGCGAATCTTCGAGCTGGCGGTGGAGATTCTGGAGCCCAATCAGAATCTCCATGAGAACCTCTCCTTCATCCGGTTCCTGGGAGAGTCCGACTACCGCAAGATGCCGCTCGAAGCGCAGATTCTCAAGGTGGCCGACGACTACCTGATGCTGCGCAGCGGCGCCTACCAGGGAAAGACCGACTGCGAGGCGCTGGAGATCATCCGCCGCCGCTCGGGCCAGCTTTACAACCCTCGCGTGGTGGCGGCTCTGGAGAAGAACATCGAGCTGTACAAACTGTTGTCGGTGGAAGCCCAGCTCAACGTCATGCGGATGATGGTGATCGCCCTGGACCGCAAGGACAACTACACCTTCCGCCATTCCATGGACGTGCGCAACATGGGCCTCAAGATCGTCCAGAAGCTGGGCCTGGAGAAGAAAGAGCAAGAGTACTACCGCATCGGGGCCGAGCTCCACGACGTGGGCAAGATCTACATCGACGAAGAGATTCTCAACGCCCCCCGCAAGCTTACCGACGAAGAGTTCGAGATCATGAAGACCCACGCTGCCTGGTCGGCCGAGTTCTTCCGCAACGTGCCCGGCATGGACGAGCTGGTCACCATCGTGCGCGGCCACCACGAGAAGTTTGATGGCAGCGGCTATCCCGACAAGAAAAGCGGGCGCGAGGAAGAGAAGGGGGATGGAACCGGCATTCCCCTGCTGACCCGGGTGATGACCATTGCCGACGTGTGGAGCGCCCTGACCACCAAGCGCGTCTATCGCACCAAGAATTTCACCACCGCCGAGGCCTTCGAGATCATGGAGAAAATGAAGGACGGGCACTTCGACCCCGACCTCTTCGAGGTCTTCCGGGACATCATCAAGGACAAAATCACCGCCGAAGAGGGTCAAGAGCCGCCCCCTTCAGACAAAGGATAAAGGAGGGGCCAACCCATGGAGACGCAGGAACTGGCATCAAGCCAACTCGACGAGAGTGACGACGACCTGCAGGCTAAAGCCAAGCGCATGCGCGTGCGCTTTGTCAACTTGATGGAGCTGGAGCTGGACAAAGAAGTAGGGACGATCATCCCCGAGGCGATGGCGCGGCGCTACAAGCTGGTCTGCATCGGCAAGCTGGAGCGGCGGGTGACGCTGGCGATGGCCGATCCGCTGGACGTCTTCGCCATCGACGACATCAAGATTCGCACCGGCTTTGAAGTCGATGCGGTGCTGGCCCGCGGAGTCGACATCATCAAAGCCATCGACCACGTCTATGGCGAGGACCAGCGCTGGAAAGAGCTGGTCGACCAGGCCTCCGACGCCGGCATCGACATCAAGGAAGAGAAGGAAGACCACGACGCCAACATCGAGGCCCAGATCGACCAGCCGGTCATCAAGCTGACCAATCACATCATCGTCAACGCCATCACGAAGAAGGCTTCCGACATCCACATCGAGCCCTTTGAGGACGAGGTCATCGTGCGCTACCGGGTGGATGGCATGTTGAGTCAGGAGATGAGCAACATCCCGGTGGCCCTCTTGCCAGCGGTCATGGCGCGCATCAAGATCATGGCCGCCCTGCGCATCGACGAGAAGCGCGTCCCCCAGGACGGCCGCATCGCCCTCTCGGTGGGCGGCAAGGACCTGGACCTGCGCGTCTCCACCCTGCCTTCCGTGCACGGTGAGAGCGCGGTGATGCGTATTCTCGACCGAAGCTCGACGCGGGTCGACCTGACCCAGCTCGGCTATCACGACGCTGACCTGTTGCTCTGGAAAGGGCTGATCGAGAAGCCCAACGGCATCGTGCTCGTGACCGGCCCGACCGGCTCGGGTAAGTCGACCACCCTTTATGCCACGCTCAACGTGCTCAACACGCCCGACTCCAAGCTTCTGACCGTGGAAGATCCGGTCGAGTACAACATCAAGGGGATCGTCCAGGTGCAGACCAACAACAAGGCAGGTCTGACCTTCGCCCGGGCGCTGAGGGCCTTCTTGCGGCAAGACCCCGACATCATCATGTTGGGCGAGATTCGAGACAAGGAAACCGGCCAGATCGCCGTCGAGGCAGCCCTGACGGGCCACCTCGTGCTCTCCACCCTGCACACCAACTCGGCCATTGCCTCCATTTCGCGTCTGACGGACATGGGCATCGAGGCCTTCATGGTCTCGGCCACCCTCAACGGGGTCCTGGCCCAACGCCTGCTACGCCGGGTCTGCTCCAAGTGCGCCGAGCCCCATCTGCCCAACGATAAGATGAAACAGATTTTCGAGAGTTATGGCTTCGATGCGAGCAAGGCCCAGATGCAGAGAGGGCGCGGCTGCCCCAACTGCAACCAGTCCGGCTACAAGGGCCGGCAGGGCATCTACGAAGTGTTCAAGACCAATGACACGCTGCGGGACATGATCGTGCGCGAAGCCACCCAGCTCGAGCTGGAGGCCGAGGCCAAGAAGAACTGTGGGCTGGGCTCACTCTACAACGACGGGCTGCGCAAGGTGTTCAACGGCATCACCACCTATGAGGAGCTGCTGCGTGTCACGACCGACAACTGATATGCAGAGCATCGAAGAGCGCGTCAGCAAGTTTACCCGCCTGCTCGAGATGGAGCAGGTGATGGCCACCAGCACCGACATGGACGAATTGCTCGGCCGCATTACCGCCTGCAGCCAGGAGATCACCGAGGCCGACGAGGCCTCCATCCTGTTGCACGACCACGAGCGCAACGAGCTCTTTTTTCGTAAGCACGCCGGGGACATGGGACAGCTCGTCGAGACCATCCGGGTGCCGCTGGATCGGCCCAGTATCGCGGGACACGTGCTGCTGAGCCGGGAATCGGAGATCATTAACGACGTGCCCTCCGACCCCCGACACTACAAAGGGGTGGACAAAGCCACCTCCAATCCGACCGTGTCTCTGCTGGCCGTCCCCATCGTATGGGGCGACAGGTGCTTTGGCGTGGTGGAAGCCATCAACAAGCCGGGCGGCTTCAACGAGCAGGACCGTGAGATTCTGGAGGTGCTGGCCAGCCACGCCGCCGTGGCCCTGCAGAATCTGACGGTCATGGACCAGCTCCAGAACTACTTCCAGCACTCGGTCGAAATCCTGATGAGCGCCCTGGAGTGCCTCGAGCCCGAGTCGGAAGGGCACGTCATCCGCCTCACCCGCATGGCCACAGCCATCGCCCGGAAACTGGGCCTGGAGGGTGAGGATTTCCAGAACGTCTGGTACGGGGGCTACTTCCACGACATCGGTAAGCTCTTGATGCGCTCGGCCTTCGTGCCGCGCAGTGATCGCATGCATCCGGTGGTGGGGGCCAACGTGATCGCCAAGATCAAGATCCTCACCAAGATCGCTCCCCTGGTGCGCTACCACCACGAGCGCTGGGACGGCTCAGGCTTCCCCGATCGCCTGAAGGGTAACCAGATCCCTCTGGGTGCCCGCATCCTGGCCCTGGTGGAGGACTACGAGGAGCAGTGGATGGACCGCATCAAGGCGATTCCCCTGGCCGAGTTCCAGGAGGAGTTCTTCGCCAACGCGGGCGGAAAGCACGATCCCGCCCTGTTGCCGATCTTCAAGAAGGTGCTGGCCTCCTTCCAGGCCTGAGCTAGAGAGGGCCGAGAAGCTCGCCGACCTGGAGTTTCCGCCCAGAGTCAGATCTTGAGTGGATAGAGAGTCTTAAGATTCTCGAAACGGAGGAAATCGAGATCATGGGTGGCCAGCGTCGCTCCGTCCTCAAGGGCCACCGCACCCAGCCGAGCATCGGTCACGAGCGGTCCAGTCACCTGCGCGGTCACCATCAGCTCGCGGAAGATGGCCCAGTGTCTCGGACCCGGGATCACGATCCTCACGGACTCGACGGCAAGCCAGTCGTCAACCACTGCCACGGCCTCCTCGGATCCGAGCGGCCTCTCCATCACGGATGCGTGCGTGGAAATCCTCAGAAACGCAGCGATCGTTTGCCAGGGTAGCCCAACCAGCGGCGCTGTTTCAAGCGTTTCCTTCCACCAAGCTACGGCGGGTTTATGTAGCTTGCTGACGCAGTTTGAATCGTGCGCAAACAGGAGCAGATTGGCATCGTTCCAGTGGACCGTCAATGCGTTCGAGAAGCTCCCCGATGTTGTCGTAACTCAGGCCAACTCGCAGCCCCATGGGAAACACCCGCAGCGTCACGGGCTTTCGCTTGCCTGCCTGCACCGGCAGAAGACCCTTCCGCAGGGCGTCGTTCAGGACGACTCGGATGCTCTGCCCTCGCTCCCGAGCCACCTCTTGGAGACGAATATAGACGTCAGGGTCGAAAGTGACCGTGGTTCGCATACTTGATGCTACCTCGGCAGCATCAGTGATGTCAATCCTCGTCCTGCGCGAATGTGAGTCTCGATTTGAGGGCCGAAGAGCGAGAGCATCGTCGGTTCGGAGAGCGGTCGGCGCTTCTCGGAGATCTGATCGCTCGCGAGGAAGGAAACGTCTCGATAGGGAGCCAGGAGCTGGAGGCCGTCATGGATTCAGCAGAATATCCGCGCTGAGCTCCACGCGACCGAGGAGACGCTGATGCTGAGTCCGCCCGAGAGGAGTCTAAAGAAAGCGCCGCGGCGAGCAGCCGTGAGGAAAGCGCACGGTCTCGCCAAGCAGCATGCGGGCCAGCATCTGCCCTGCTCCCACGCCCGTGCTCCAGGAACGGGTTGCAAAGCCGGTCGCCAGGTGGAAGCGAATGTCTCCCGGCATGGGTCCGAGCAGCGGCAAGCCGTCGGCAGTGTAGTTGTAGATCTTGGCCCAGCGGTGGGTGACCTCCAGGCCCCGGGTCTCGGGCAACCGCTCGTGCATGGTCTTCTCGAGGTAGCTCTGAAAGGCGCGATCCACCTCCAGCTTGTAGGTCTTCTCGTCCCAGCCCGAGTTGGGATTGATGCCAGCCGCCAGAAAGCCACCGTCCTTCAGAGAGCGATAGATCTCATGGCTGCGGTTGGCGCTGACCACCACCGTCGAGCCCTCCAGCCTGGCCGCCGCAGGCGCCGTGGCCAGGCACTGACCTCGCAGGGGAAAGACCAGGCGGTCCATACCGGGCCCTACCAGCTCATTCAGCCCCGCCCCGGGGGCGAGCAGGGCGACTTCGGCCTCGACCTGGCCACGCTCAGTGTGCAGAACCACCCCGGCCCCTTCGTCCAGGCCCAGTCGCTCCACACGCGAGATCTCGAACAGGCGTCCTCCCCGCGCCACGAAGAGCCCGCCCAACCGTTGCAGGGCCAGGGCCGGGTCAAAGGTAAGGGCGCCAGGCAGGTAGGTAGCCCCAACGTTCCCGTCCACGCTAACCAGGTTGGTGGCGGCTGCCTCGCTCATCATGCGGGCCTGAAAGCCGTCCTCGGTCATGGCTCGAATACCTCGCGTCATCTCCTCGAGCTCGGCCTGGTTGACGGCCAGCTCGAGCAGCCCGCCGCGCTGAGAATCCTCAAGCCAGCCTTCCAGGGCGGCCACTCCTTCCAGGCTCAGGTCGAACCAGCAGTGGGCCGAGGTCTGGCCCAGCGAGTTGCAGATCGTGTCGTAATGCTCGCCCAGGCCGGGCAGAGCCACTCCCGGGCCGAGCGACTCGCCTTGCGCTCCCAGAGCCTCAGCCTCGAGAAGCACCACTTCCAGGTCGTGTCCCACCAGGGTGAGGGCGGCAGCCAGGCCGGCCGGCCCGGCTCCCACAATGGCGATGTCGGCGTGCAGGCGCTCGCACAACGGACCGCTGGTGGGGCGAGGGCCAGGAGCGAACAGGGGGCGTGCCTCAACCAGCACGGCTGAAGCGCTCCATCCCTCCGAGGTAGGGCCTCAGTGCCTTCGGGATGGTCAGGCTCCCATCCGCCTCCTGGTAGTTCTCCAGAATGGCCACCATCGTGCGGCCCACGGCCAACCCCGAGCCGTTGAGGGTGTGCACCAGCTCGGTGGGCTCGCCCGGGGCGTTGCGGAAACGAATGGCGGCCCGACGGGCCTGAAAGTCGGTGCAGTTGGAGCAAGAGGAGATCTCGATCCAGCGGTCCTGGGGCGGGGACCAGAACTCGAGATCGTAGGTCATGGCGGCCGAGAACCCCATGTCGCCGGTGCACAGCAGCACCACCCGGTGAGGCAGCTCCAGCCGCTGCAAAATGACTTCGGCGTTCTGCACCATCTTCTCGAGCTCTTCAAAGGACCTGTCGGGATGGGTATGCTTGACCATCTCCACCTTGTGGAACTGATGCACCCGCACCAGCCCCCGCGTATCTTTGCCGGCCGCGCCGGCCTCCGAGCGAAAGCACGGGGACCAACCGCAGTAGTAGCGGGGCAGCTCGCTGGCCTCGAGGATCTCGCCCGCGTGCAGGTTGGTGATGGGCACCTCGGAGGTGGGGATCAGGTAGAGGTCGGTATCGCTGCAGTGGAACAGGTCGGCCGCGAACTTGGGCAGCTGGCCTGTTCCGAACAGGGTCTGAGCATTGACGAGCACCGGGGTGAGGATCTCGTGATAGCCGTGCTCGGTGGTGTGCACGTCCAGCATGAAGCTGGCCAGGGCGCGCTCGAGGCGGGCGCCAAAGCCCTTGAGCAGCCAGAATCGCGAGCCCGACATGCGAGCCGACCGCTTGAAATCAAGGATGTCCAGCTCCTCACCGAAGTCGTAGTGGGCTTTGGCGAGGAAATCGAACTTCCTGGGGGTGCCCCAGCTGCGCACCACCAAGTTGGCAGCGGAGTCGGGGCCATCGGGCACGCGCTCATCAGGCAGGTTGGGCAAAGCCTCGATCAGGCTCTTCTGCTCCCCCTCCACCTCGGCCAGGCGGGCATCGTTGGCCTTAATCTCGTTGCCCACCTCGCGCATCCGGGCCGACTGCTCGGAGATGTCGCCGCCCTCCTTCTTGATCTTGCCCAGGGCGGTCGAGACCTGGTTGCGCTCATTCTTGAGCTGGTCGGTCAGGGTGGTGAGGGTCTTGCGCTCGGCATCGAGCTCGAGCCATCGCTCCACGGGGGCAAGATCCATCCCTCGCCGGGCGAGCCCCGCGCGAACAGCATCCGGGTCGCGGCGGAAAAGTTTGGGGTCGAGCATGGCAGGTCAGTAGGGCAGCGCCATGACCTTCTTGAGCTCTTCGGGTCGCACCGAGCGGCGCAGCGCCTCATCTTGCGTGATGAGGTTCTTCTTGAGCAGAGCTCGCAAAGCCATCTCCTGGCTGATCATGCCCTGCTCGCGGCCAGAGGTGGACATCACGCCCTGCACCTGGAAGAACTTGCCGTCCTTGATGAGCGCCTTGACCTGGGCCGTTCCCAGCAAGACCTCGAAGGCGGGCACCAGGCCGTCCCCGCCGGCTTTGTTGCAGAGGATCTGGGACACGACCGCCTGCAAGCCCACGCTCAACATGGTGCGGGCCTGCTGCTGGCGGTGCGGGGGGTAGAAGTCGATCAGGTTCTCAAGCATCACCTGGGCGTTGGGAGCCTGGGCGGTGCACAGCACCAGGTTGCCGCCGGCGGACATGGACAAGATGCGATCCACCACATCGAACTCGTCCAGACCTGACACCACCAGAATGTCGGCACCCTGGTGCAACAGCGACTTGAAGGCCGTCGAGTAGGAGTTGGTATCGGTGCCGATCTCGCGCTGGCAGATGACGCCCTTCTTGTTCTTGTGCAGAAAGTCGATCGGGTTCTCGATGGAGACGATCTGGCAGGTGCGCATCTCCAGGATGTAGTTGACCAGAGCCGCCATGGTATGGGATTTGCCCGAAGCCTTGGGGCCGGTGATCAGCACCAGGCCGGAGTCCACCTCCAGGGCCAGGGTCTTGAGCGCCTCGGGCAACCCCAGCTCTTCAATCGTAGGCGGAGCCGGCGGGTTGGTGGAGATGACGATGGCCACCGAGCCGCGCTGGCGGAACACGTTCACGCGAAAGCGGCTCAGGCCCGGCACGGAGAACGAGAAGTCGGTCTCCATGTTTCGATCGAACTCCTCGCGCAGCTGATCGTTCATAATGGCTTCGCCAATGGAACGAGTGTCGGCTGGAGACAGGATCTGCCCGTCCACAGCCACGAGGTTGTTGTTCAACCTCATCATCACAGGGCTGCCCGGCACCAGGTGAATGTGCGAGGCCCGCTTCTCCACCATCGAGGTGAAGAGTTCTTCAACGTTCATACTCGAACTCCGGATCTAAGAGCAAATTGCGACCAAAAACCCGTAGTTTGAGATCGACCGCAAACCTACCTGCCGATAAGGCGATTGAACTCCTCGGGTGAGGAGCACTTGGCCAGTGCGTCCTCGTAGGTGATCATGCCCTGCTGGTAGAGGTTGCGCAGGGCCATGTCGAGCGACTGCATGCCGTGCTGGGCGCCCGACATGATGGCGTTGGGAAGCTGGTGGCTCTTGCCCTCGCGGATGATGTTGCGCACGGCCGGAATCACCGGCATGATCTCCATCGCCATCACGCGGCCTCCGCCCTTGGCCTTGGGAATCAGCGTTTGGCAGAGGATGCCTTCGAGCGTCACCGAGAGCTGCATGCGGATCTGCTGCTGCTGGTGGGGCGGGAAGATGTCGATGACGCGATCGACGGTGGTGGCCGCCGAGTTGGTGTGCAGGGTAGCGAACACCATGTGGCCGGTTTCGGCCGCTGAGATGGCGATCGAGGTCGTTTCCAGGTCTCGCATCTCGCCGATGAGGATGACGTCGGGGTCCTGACGCAGCACGTGCTTGAGGGCCATCGCAAAGCTGTGCGTATCAAAGCCGATCTCGCGCTGCGAGATGACCGAGTTCTTGTCCTTGTGAAGAAACTCGATGGGGTCCTCGATGGTCACGATGTGGCAGCGCCGATTCTCGTTGATGTGATTGATCATGGCCGCCAGGGTGGTGGACTTGCCCGAGCCGGTGGGACCGGTCACCAGACAAAGACCGCGAGGCTTCATGGCCAGGTCCTTGATGATGGGGGGCATCTTCAGCTCGTCCAGGCTGAGCGGGCGGGCGGGAATGACTCGGATGGCGGTACCCCAGGAGCCACGCTGCATGTAGATGTTGACGCGGAAGCGGCTCAGGCCGGGGACGCTGTAGGCCAGGTCGAGCTCTTTCTCGGCGATAAACTTGGCCTTCTGCTCGTCGGTCAGGATACTCTCGCACATAGCGCGGACGCTATCGGGCGTCATGATTTCGTAAGTGGCCGGAGTGAGCTCACCGTCCACGCGGATCATCGGCGCGCTGCCGACCTTGAGATGAAGGTCGGAGGCACCTCGCTCCACCATCAGATGCAAAAGGTCATCAATGGTGAGTACGCCAGTTTCGAGAATTTCTTGTTGCGTGTCCATCCCGGACGCTCCTCTCAGTAGTTCCCGCGCATGCGCGCCTGGCAGACTGGTCCAAACGTCCTCCAAGAGGGCTTCTGGATCATCCTGCATCCAACAGATTGCCCAGCAGGCTGAGGCCGTCGAAAAGCCCTTGTGGTGGCGGAGCTTTGCTTGGATACCACAGCCTGCTCGGTTGCAGATTCTCTTTCGGGTAAGCGCTCACCTTCGGCGCTAAGGCGGGCGATCTCCTACTTTGAAGCCAGGTTTCCCCTCTTCGAGGTCGAACCAGGGCCCATCCAATGTCCTGTCAGGATTTTCTGTCCCTGCTGTCTTTGCCCGAGAGGGCCGAAACCAGCCGCTGGCTCCAGCTGGCGGCCCATACTCTGCCGGGCTTTCAGCCCCAGCCCACGGTGTTGCGTCGCACCCGCTCCGAAGGTATTCCCGAGCACCGGGAGGTGCGCCGCTTCAGCCCCGAGCCCTATACCCACCTGGGCCAGCAGCTGCTCCTCAGTCCCGAAGGCGGGCTTTTCCTGTCGCGCCTGGAGGCAGTGCGCCACCTGCGACGGCGCGCCGATTCCACCATCGAGGACGAGATCTACGAGCTGGTGAGCCTCCCCGAGCCCTCCCGCGAGCAGCTCGAGCTGGTGCGCTCGGCCTGCCTGGCTCTGCTATCCGAGGAAGGCTACGCCCGCTGGGCCGACCTGAGCTGGGAGCAACGCCTGGAGCTGGCCCGCTTCGGCGGCAGCGGCGAGCAGGCCAACCAGGCCCTGGCCCTCTCCTCTCCTGCCGACCGGTTGGGCACGCTGCAGCTTCTGGTGGGCGAAGAGTCCCATCCCGAGCTGCGCGCCGCCGTGCAGGAGCTGGCCCGCCAGGGCAGCCTCAAGGCGGGCATCGAGGTGGTGCCCTGGCTGCTGGGCCAGAGCGATTGGAACCTTTGCCCCGACAGGGTGGCCCTGGCCCGCTCGGCCGTGCAGGAAGACCCGGCCGGGGCCTGGGAGCTGCGCTCCCACCCCAATGCGATGGTACGATTGCGCCTGGTCGACCTGATTGAGCTGAGCGAGCTCGACTGGCTGGAATGGTTGGCTCGCGAGACCGACCCGGCCGTGCGCGATCGCCTGCGCCAGTCGCTCGAGCGGCGCTACACCCCGGCCGAGATCGTGGAAATGCTGATGCAAGAAAAGCAGGCCATGCGCCGGGAGGCTCTGGGATGGGTCCTGGTGCACTGGAAGGGCGACATCCAGCGCTCTGACGACATCAAGGCGCTCAACCGGGCCCTCTCGGCCCGGTTGGGGGGCGAGAACAAGAGCCGTCTGCGCGGCAAGCTCTCGCGCATGGGACAGCTGGAGCTCAAGGCCCGCCTCTTCACCCGGTGAAGGCCGCCTTTCGGCGGCTTGTCGGATGGTATCGCGAGCATCGCCGCGACCTGCCCTGGCGTCACCGAAGCGATCCTTACGCCATCCTGGTCTCCGAGGTCATGCTGCAGCAAACCCGGGTGGAGGTGGTGCAGGCCTACTACCAGCGCTTCCTGGCACGCTTTCCTGACTGCGCCAGCCTGGCCGGGGCAAGCTCGGAGGAGCTGCACGCTGCCTGGGCCGGCCTGGGCTACTACCGCCGGGCCCGCAACCTGCAGGCCACCGCCCGGGCGGTGCTGGAGCGGGGCGGATTTCCCACCGACCGCAAGCGACTGCTGGCCCTGCCGGGGGTGGGCGAATACACGGCCGCTGCCCTGGAGAGCATCGCCTTCGGCCGCCCGGCCCTGGCCCTGGACGGCAATGCCATCCGGGTCCTGTGGCGCTTTCTGGCCCTGGCGGGCGATCCGCGCCAGGCCAGCATCAGGCGTGAGCTGGCGGACCGGGTCGAGCCTCTGATCGACGCGCCGGGCGACTTCACTCAGGCCCTGATGGAGCTGGGAGCCACCCTCTGCAAGCCAGCCCATCCCGCCTGCCCGGCCTGTCCCCTGGCGGACGAGTGCGCCGGCAAGCTGCGCTGGCGTGAGCTGCCCCCTCCTCCTCCGGCGCGGCGCTCGCTGGAGGTGGACTGGAGCGCGATGGTGCTGGTGCGCCCCGGCCAGGTCTTCCTGGAGAAGGCCGAGCCGGGCGAGCTCCTGGAAGGCATGTGGCGCTGCCCTGCAGCCGAGCGGCTGGAGGGCCTGGAGCTGGTGGGCACCGTGCGCCACGCCATCACCTTTCGCCGCATCACCTGTCGCGTCTATCGCGGTCAGGGGCAGCCTCCCGAGCGAGGCGAGTGGGTGGATCTGGAGGATCTGACCCACCGGGCCTTGCCGGCCTTCACCCGCAAGGTGCTGAGGACAGCGGGGCTGGCGGTTTGATCGATTGCTCAGCGCAGAGCCGCTCGTGCGATAGCCCCGGCCACCGGGGCGGCGTGCTGGCCCCCGTAGCCTTTGTTCTCCAGAATGACCGCCACCGCCACCCGGGGCGCGTCGGCCGGGGCCACCCCCACGAACCAGGCGTGGGGCGGCCCGTGAGGGTTCTCGGCGGTGCCCGTCTTGCCGGCCACTCCGGCTCCGGCGGCCCCGCCGGTGCCCCGATCCACCGCCGCCCGCATGGCCTGAAGGACGGTGGCAGCTGTGGCTGCGCTGACCACCTGGCGGGGCGGGCCCACGGGATAGGTGTCCACCGTGCGCCCGTCCCGGCTTACGGCCTTGAGGAGCCGGGGAGGGAGATCGGTGCCACCCCGACCGATCACAGCCGCCACCCGGGCCATCCCCAGCGGCGAGACCAGCATGTCGGCCTGGCCGATGGCCGCCTGGGCAGCCGCCACCTCTTCCGCCCCGGGTCGACCCCGAGGAGCGTGGCCGGCGGCCGCCAGCGGAACCCGGGTGGGCGCCTCCAGCAGGCCAAAGCTTTTTATCCAGTCTTCCAGACCCTTCTGGCCCAGCATGCGACCGAGCGAGGCGAAGGTCACGTTGCAACTGACCGCCAGGGCGCTCTCCAACGTCAGGGCCCCGTGGGCCCGGGCTCCGTCGCAGGAGAGCTCAAAACCCGTCACCGGCAGGCTGCCGGCGCAGAAGAACGGGCCGTCGGCCTGAGAGCTCTCCAGGGCGGCGGCCATGGTCAGGATCTTGAAGCAGGACCCGGGCGGGTAGAGGCCCTGGGTGGCCCGGTCGATCAGGGGAGCCGATTTGTCCTGGCTCAGTCGCTGCCAGCTCTTCTCCAGCGTGGCCGGGTCGAAGCCGGGACTGCTGGCGGCGGCCAGGATGTCGCCGGTCGGGAGATCGAGCACCAGGATCGCGCCCCGATCCTGACCCAGCAGCTCGAAGGCCTGAAGCTGCAGGTCGGCCTTCAGGGTCAGCACCAGGTCGTCGCCGCGGCGGCTCTTCTCTCGCTCCAGGCGGCGCACTTGCTCCAGTGTGCGGGGCCTCGGTCGGCCGGCCAGGGAGCGGGCCAGCTCTCCCTCCAGGCCGCCGCTGCCCAGGCGCTCGGTGACGTAGCCGAGCAGGGGAGCGGCGGCGGCTCCCAGGGGATACACCCGGCGCCCTTTGTCGGTGCGGGCCAGCACCTTCCCCTGGCGGTCGAGCAAGCGACCGCGCAGCTCCAGGTTCTCGTGGCTGCGGCTGTTCTCGGGGCGCTCGTTGAGGCGCGGGGCGATCAGCACCTGGTAGTACCACAGCTGGCCTACCGGCAGCAGGTAGAGCGAGATCAACAAGATAGCCAGGCGGCGCACCCGCCGCTTGATCAGCACGGTTCCTCGCGTCGGGCCGAGATGCGCGTCAGCAGGGCCAGGATGACGAAGCTGGCCAGCATCGAGCTGCCTCCGTAGCTGACGAAAGGCAGCGTGATGCCGGTCATGGGGATCAGCTTGACGGTGCCGGCGATCAGGATCAGGCTCTGCCAGGCGATCAGCACCGAGAGCCCCCCGGCCAGCAGGGTGCCGAACTCGTCAGGGGCCCGCATGGCCACGCGGAACGAGCGGGTGACCAGCAGCATGAAGGCGATGAGGATGGCCACCGCCCCCACGAAGCCAAGCTCCTCGGCCAGGGCCACGAAGACGAAGTCGGTGGCCGCTTCCGGCACCCGGTTGGGCTCGCCCATGCCCAGGCCGGTTCCGAACAGGCCGCCCCAGCCCAGCGAGAACAGAGCCTGGGACATCTGATAGCCGGTGTTCTGAGCGTCGGCAAAGGGGTCGAGCCAGGCGTACACGCGCACCCGCACGTGGGAGAAAGCCAGCAGCCCCGCCACCGCCCCCAGCACAAAGAGGAATCCGGCCACCAGCACCAGGTCGGTGCGGCCGGTGGCCATGTAGAACATGGTCAGGAAGATGCCCATGAAGAGCAGGGCCATTCCCAGGTCTTTCTGCAGGATCAGCACGCCCTCGGCGGCCAGCCAGCCCAGCCCCAGCAGAAGGAGCGCCCGCCGAGGCAGGCGTCCCTCGCGCGAGAGCAGCCCCAAACGCATCCAGCGCCCGTAGCGGCGCAAGAAAGCGGCCAGGAACAAGATCATGAGGATCTTGACCACCTCTACCGGCTGGAACTGCATTCCGCCCACCCGAAACCAGAGCCGGGCCCCGTTGATCTCCGTGCCGAGGAGCATGACCGCAAGCTGCAGCACCACGCCGCAGACCAGACAAAGATACTTGTAGTCCTCCAGGCGGCGGTAGTCGCGCACGGCCAGGGCGGTCAGGATGAAGGCCAGCAGGCCCACCAGGATCCAGAGCGACTGGCGCTGGCCCAGGGTGGGGTCGAGCCGCCAGACCATCACCCAGCCCAGCCCGGAGAGAAGACAGGCCAGGGGAAGAAGCAGGGGATCGCCGGCGGCTTTCTTCCAGCGCAGCACCAGCGAGGCGATGAGCCAGGCAGATGCTTGCACGACCAGCCAGATCCAGGGCGGGGGTCCGCGAAACTCGGGCGAGCGCGTGGCCAGCGCCAGGGCCATGGCCACCACCGCCAGCACGGCGGCGAGCAGGCCCAGCTCTCTTGCTCTCACGCCCTCTTGACCAGCTCGAAGGTCACGTCTCCGATGCTGAAGCGGCCGCCCTCCGGCAGCATCACGCCGCCTTTGACCACCTCTGCGCCCAGGTAGGTGCCGTTGGTGCTGCCCAGGTCCTCCAGCCAGACCCCCTCGCCGCGCGGCACCAGCCGGGCATGGCGAGCCGAAGCGAAGGGGTCGTTGACCTGAACCTGGCACTCAGGCGCGCGTCCCAGTAGAAGCTCCTCCTGCAGGCGCAGGCTACGACCTTCGAGGCGCTCTTGTCCCTGCAGCACCGCCAGCCACCAGCCGGGAGCGTCCTGAGCCTGAGGGATCGGCTCGCTGGCAGGCTTGCCGGGCATGGGCAGATCGCGCACCAGGGCCCGAATCAACAGACCCAGCAGGGTGTACACCCCGGCCAGCAGCAGGAACTTGAGGTAAAACAGAGTGATCTCGGACAACTCAGCCCTCGAGGTGAAGGGTACGACTGGGAGCATCCCAGCGGAACGGGATGCTGAAGGCGTTCAGCAAAACCCGAGCCGGAAGCAGGGTACGCCCCTGGAAAAGGTAGGCCGGCGGAGGATCGGCCGGGCCGTTCTCAGCTACGACCGGGAAGCGCACCACCGAGCTCTCGCGGGAGACCTCCACCGAACGGCTGGCGGCGTCCCAGGTCAGGCTCAGGCCCAGTGTGCGGGCCAGATCGCTGGAGATCCACATCACGCCGTCCTTGAGGATGCCCGGCAGTGGTGCATCCAGCGGCTGTCCGCCCCGAGTGACCATGACCTGGGTCTGCAGGGCCAGCTCGGGACGGCCGCTCTGGCGGCGCACCAGGCGCTCGAGCAGCTTCTCGTCCACGAAGGGCAACACGCCCGCTTCTTGCAGCCGCTCGCGAGTATGGCGCAACAAGTCGTAACGGCTGTAGACGTCGGGCAGGACCTGCACGAAGACCTCACCGGTCTCCTCATCCAGCCCCACCTTGACGGGCTCGTACTCGATGCGCACGGGCATGCCCACGGTCACTTTCTCGAACAACTCGCGGGCCGACTCGGGGTACATCCGCATGCAGCCGTGGGACGCGGCCGCTCCGATGGAGGTGGGGCTGGTGGTGGAGTGCAGGCCCACACCCGGCAGGGAGAGGCCCATCCAGCGATCGCCCAGCGGATTCTCTGGCCCGGCCGGTACGGTGACCTCGCCCAGCCCGGCCCACTCCGGGGGGAGCCAGGTCGGGTTCTCGACCCGGCTCTCCAGCTTGAAGCTGCCCTCGGGAGTCTGAAAGCGCCCCGGCTGGCCGATGGCCACGGGGTAGAACTTCTCGAACTGGCCCTGGCGGAACAAGAAGACGCCTCGCTCAGGCAGGTTGATGACCAGCCCGTCCTCGGGCGGGTTGGCCGGCAGGACGCGTCGGGTGGGGACCACCAGGTCTTTGCCCACGGCCACGTCCAGGCCGATGGGCAGGCTGTTGGCAAAGCACAGGTGCTCGATGGCCAGGCTGTACTGCTTGGCGATGGAGTAGAGATTCTCGCCCGAGCTGACGAGATGGCTTCGGTCCTTGCCCACGATGGGGCGCAACGGTTGGGCCAGGGCCGAGACGGCCAGCCAGGCCGTCAGAGCCAGAATCAGGAATGGTCGTAACATGGGTCTCCCGGTCGATTCCGCCCTTACGAGCGCGGACGCAGCCCCCGGTACTGGCGCACGCCCTCGAGGTCGGAGGTTTCGTATGCTTTCATGATGGAGAGCACCTCTTCCCACTGCAAGAAGACGTGGTGCAGGGGCTTTTTCTGCTGGCTGGCCGTTTCCACCCACCTGTCCGGCTCGAACCAGATGCCCTGACGCTCGACGCCCACCAGGCGGCATTCGAGCTGCCCCCCTTCCAAGGGCAGCTTGAGCGCGGCCAGCGCTTCAGGATTCTTGACAAACAAGAGGATCGGATTGCCGATACAAGTGCTCAGATCGGTGCGGGGTTTCTTCAGCCCCTCCTGGATTGCTTCCACAGTCTTGTTCCCTTCGGATGGTCCGGAGGGGTTCCACCCCTGGTCCCGATTCCCTACAAGAGATTATCGCGCCCATGCGTCAAATCGGTGTCGAGCGACCTGCGCCTCGGAAGGACGCAAGAGCGCCGCTTGCGAAATCTGCCCGTGCTTATGCGGGCTGACCAGATCAGGCGCCTGACCTCACCCTCCGACCGCAGTGACGACGTCGAGCGAATGGGCAAGCTGGCACGCGTTCGCCCCGACAACCAGGAAGCCACCCTGGTGCTCATCGAGGGGATCGCCAGCCCTCAATGGAGGATTACGCTCGGGTGCTGCCAGGCCCTGGCCCGTACACCCAGGGAAAGCCGCGAGCTGGCGATCAACGCCCTGCAGGAAGCCCTCCGCCGGCCCGAAGACTGCGTGCGAAGAGAGGCCAGCAAGAGTCTTCAGGCCCTGAGCCGGTCCGCGAAGATCAACCTGCTGGCTCTCGATAACACTCTCCTGGGCGAGGAATGTCCGCTGGCGGCGGCCTCGCACGCTCAGGCCATCGCCTCCGCCCTGGCCGCCGGCCATCCCCGGCGGGACCAGATCAGGGAAAAGCTCCTGTCCCTGCTCGACCGGATCCTGAGCCAACCGCGGACCGTGCTTCCTTTCGTCGAGCTCCCGCCCGGCCTTCTGCTTGAGAATCGGGACCAGCGTTCAGGAACGAATGAACATCTCGTAGCTGACGCTGGTGCCATCCTCCCCCACCAGGGTCAGGCGGCCTTCAGGGCCGACCGAGGCCTGCAGGCAAGGGCCGCGGGTCCGGTGGCCCTGCTTGTCCTCGGAAAGCTCGTATGCCAATAGCTCAGATCCCCTCTGAAGCTCGACCTGGCTCCAGCTCTTGTCGTCTTGCAGGGTGACCGGAGGAGCACCTGATTTCATAGGGGGAAGATTGATTTCGCGCTGACCGTGCAGGCCGATCACGAAACGCATGTTTCCCTCGCGGTCGACCTCCTGGCGACAATCCGAGTGATACTCCTCGCGATAGAGATACTGCGAGGAGTTGGTCTCGTGCTTCACCACCGGAGTGGACACAATGATGCTCTGGGAAGAGGGATCCAGAGTCGTCTCCAGGCCCGTGCGAGGGTCGCGGGAGACCAGCTCACCGGAAAAGGACCTGTAGGCGTCCAGAGGAGCCCCCTGGCAGTCCACCGCCTCCACCTTTGAGCCCAGCAGGCCCCAGAGCCTGGGTTTGACCTCCACTCGCGCGGCCACGCCCGGCGTGAGGCTGGGGAGCTCGTAGACGTCGTCCTTCTCCTCATGGTGAACGACGCCATTCTTCCAGGTGCTGGCGGCCCAGGTCGGATGAATCTGCATCCAGGGCAGTATAATGAGCCTCGGGACCTGATAGGTAAACCGTCTGTGAACATCGGCCCCACCGAGGCGAGCAGTCTCAGCCCGGGCGCAACCGCTTGCATCGAGAGGACGCTCAGGCCTCGCGGCAGAACCTCGTATTCTTGACTCGCGAAACCCAGAAGAGCCTGCTCGATTTCCTGGCCCGCTCCGAGGCCCTGTGGCCCGGGCCGTGGGGCCTGTCCTCCCTGCAAGCCAATCCAGGCCTGTTGGACTGGCTTTTCGACGCGCCCACGACGCAGGCCGGACTGGCCTGGCTCGACCCCTGGCTTCGTCTCTCCTTGAGCTCGGACCAGTGGGAGGCGACCTGCCTGCTCGAAAGCCAACCGCTCTCGTTCATCGATGGACCCGCTGGCTCGGGCAAGAGCTGGCTGATCAGCCGGCTGCTGGGGGTGGCCCTCTCACAGGGGAAGCGGGTGCTGGTCACCTCTCCCTGCCCGGGAGCGCTCAAGGACCTGAGTCACATCTTCCCCAAGGGTCCACCGCCCGGCTCCGCCGACCTGATCAAGCGGCTTGACCGCCTGGAGCAGCTGCAATTCGAGCGCATCAAGAAGGAGTGCAACCTGGCTCTGGCCCAGCGCCGCCTGAGCCAGGGCAGGGGATGCCACGACTGGATTCCCGGTGCAATCCACCGGGGCATTCCGATGCCCTTGAGTGAGCAGGAGGTGGCTGAGCTCTACAGTCTGTCCGACCTGGAGGCGGAGGGCGACTCCAAGTTGCACGGATCGCTGCCTGATCCGGCCAAGCTCTTGACCGTGGACGAGCTGGCCCGCCTCAAAGATCTGGACGAGTTCTTCCGCAACTACGAGGACCAGCTGTTCTGGGCCAACACCCACCACGCGAGCGAAGCCCTCGGCGCACTGCTGGAGGTGACCGGCCCTCTGCAGGAGATGCTGGCCCAGGCTCCCGAGTGGTGGCTGATGGCTGCCTGGGCCGCCAAGAAGGGCGGCGAGGACGGGCAAGCCTGGGCCGAGCTGTCCGTCAAGCTCGACCGCCTCGAGCGCGAGCGTGAGCCGCTGCAAAAGAAAATCAAAGCTCCCCGGTTCGATTTGCCAACCGGGCCGGTGGAAGAGCAGCTGGCCATCTGCCAGGAGCTTCTGGCCCATGTGTCGGCCAAAGGCAACGTCGGCTGGGTGGCCTTCAAGCCCCGCTGGAAGCGGTTCTTGGAGCAGGCCCGGGTGAACGGCACCAAGCCGAGCACGCCCGAAGACTTCGGCTGGCTGGCCGCCCGGCTCAAGTGCGACCTGTTGTTGGCCCAGGCCCTCGAAGAGGTCCGGAAGCTGATGGCCCGCCTCTCTCTCAAGGGCGATCTGGGCAACCAGGACCCTGCTCCGACCGTGCGCCAGGCGGTGCGCGACTTCCCCGACTTCTTCGCCGAGTTCCAAAAACGGGCCAGCACGGTGGGCTTGCGGTGGGAAAAGGCCATGAGCCACTCCACCCGCAGCAAGTTACCGCCGGGTGGTGAGCTGGGACTGTTCCGGGTCGGCCTGACCGAGATGCTGATCCCCCTGATCGGGCGCCGCCAGCAGTTTGTCGAGCTGGCCACCCTGCGTCAAAAGGAGGAGCAACACCTGGACTGGGTGCCGGCCACGGGAAAGGTCGGTCTGGGCGTGGGCGGCTCGGACAAGCAGCGCGACCTGCGCTCGACTTTGCGCTCGACCGTGGTGGCGCGAGATATCCAGGGCTATCGCGAGTCTCTGGCCCGGCTTGTCAAGATTAAACGCTTCACCATTTATAACGAGCGCCGCACCGAGCTGCTGACCCGGCTGGAAGCTGTAGCCCCCGAATGGGCCAGAGCCATCAAAGAGCACCGCAGCCCCCACGACAAGACGGTCCCGCCCGGCCCGGCCGAGCCCGCCTGGCATTACCTGCAGAGTCAGTATCTCCTGGAGTCGGCCGCCGATGCCTCGCTCGACGACCTGGCCGAGGGCATTCGAGGTATTCGCAGCCAGCTCTCCGAAGGCGTCCTGACGCCGGCCGCGGGTCTGACCCTGCGCCCCCTGGAGGAGGTCCTGGCCGGTCCCGAGTCCTACGATCTGGTGCTGGTCGATCACGCCCACCGTTGCCCGCTACCGGCTCTGGGCATTCTGGCCCGCGGTACGCAGGTGGTGCTGCTGGGCGATCTCGAGCAACTCGGCCCGGCTCCGCCCGGGGGACCGGTGCGAGGCGGGCCGGATGAACGCTTCGACGGCTGGCACTCGCTGTTGGAGCTGGGTCGAAAGCGGGCCCGTCTGACCGGGGGAGTGGGATTGCCCACGGACGTGGCCGAGTTGCTCCAGCGCCTGGGAGGGAACTATCCGAGTCGCCCCGGACTGGCCTTCAACGCCTTGGAACCGCTCAAGGACTATCCCGTGCAGGCCGATCGCCAGGAACAGGAAGCCGCCGCTCTGGCGGTGACCCTGCTGCGCCAGGAAGAATACGCCGGCCTGACGGTGGCCGCGGTCACTCTGGGCGGCCCGGACTCGGCTCGTCGAATCGCTCAGGCCGTCGAGGAAGAGCTGGACGAAAGCGAGCAAAGCCTCTTCACGGCACTCGATCCGAGCCAGGCCCAGGGCCGTCGCTTCGACGTGGTGCTCGTTTGCCTGGCCGAGCGGGGTTGGAGCTCGGGTCCTCTGCCGCTGCGCAACAATCCTCAATACCTGAGCCAGCTTCGGGTAGCCCTCACCCGGGCTCGCATGCAGGTCTTCGTGGTGCACGCGCTGGACGCGGCCCGCGACCTGGTGCCAGGCGACCTGCGGCGCAAGCTGCTCGAGGCCCTTTCCCACCCCGCCCCTCCGGACGAGTTCCCCGACACTTTCCGGGGGAGTCTGGCGCGCGATCTGATCAAGGCCGGCTACCGGGTGCGCCGTTACGACCCCTTCGGACTGCGCCTGGAGGGACGCTCGGGGGCCGCTCTGCTCTTCTGCTACAGCGATGAGGCTGAGACCTATACGCTTGAGGACCTGGCCAGAGAAGGCTGGTTGGAGCAGGCCGGCTGGCGTGTGCTGGGACTGTCGGGCCGCGAGTACTGGCGCGACCCGATCGCGTTCGTCACGCGGCTGCTCGGGCAGTTGCAGCTCCAAACCCTGGATCCTTTGGCGAGCCACGCCCTGGAGGCTCGCCTGCGCGAGTCGGCCGCCAGGGTTCTGGAAGGTTGGCCTCGTCTGAGCGATCCGGTCGAGCCGCCCAGATGGGACGCCAACGCCTTCCCGCTTGCCTGGCGAGAGCTGGGGTCACGATTGCTCTCCATCCAGGGAGCTCGGATTGAGCCCGGAGGCGAGCCGGGCACCCTGGCCCAGGTGGTGTTCGAAGGCCACGCTGAAGAGATCCTGGAGAGCGAGGGAGCGGGCTGTCTCGAGCGCGTGAAGCAGCTGCTGGCCTCCCCTCCTCCGCCGCGGCCGAAACTGGTATCGGCTGCTCCGGGGCCAAAGGCAGGGGAGGCTTCCGGCGAAAGAGAGCCCTCCGCCGGCCTGACTCCCAAGCCGGGCACTCCCAGCGCCGGGCCCGAAGGGGGGGAATCCTCCCTGCGGGCGGGCCTGGTTCAGCGGGCCGGCACCAAGGGCCAGCCTCCCGCCCCTGCAGCCGAGGGCAAGCGCGGACTGGTGGAGCGCAATCCCGATGCAGCTCCCGTCGAAGGCAAGCGCGGGCTGGTGGAGCGCAGCTCGGGCGGGGGATCCAAGCGTGGTTTTCTGGACAAGCGCCCGAGCAAGACCGAGCCGGCTCCCTCCGCTCCAGAGGTCGAGGTGCCAGGGCCCGAGGCCGGCCTGAGCGCCCCCGAGGTGGGAGCCTGGCCGGAGGTGGCCGAGGCTGGCCTGAGCGCCCCCGAGCTGGGAGCCTGGCCGGAGGATGTGGCCGAGGCTGGCCTGAGCGCCCCCGAGGTGGCGGCCTGGCCGGAGGATGTGGCCGAGGCTGGCCTGAGCGCCCCCGAGGTGGCGACCTGGCCGGAGGATGTGGCCGAGGCCGGCCTGAGCGCCCCCGAGGTGGGGGCCTGGCCGGAGGATGTGGCCGAGGCCGGCCCGAGCGCCCCCGAGGTGGGGGCCTGGCCGGAGTTCGGTCAGGAAGCCCAAACCGAGATCGCCGAAAAACCAGAAGCCAAGATCGGGCCTTCCGAGCAGGTGGCTCAGCCTGAGCCCGAGGTCCAGGAGCCTGCTCCCCCGGTGGTGGCGGAGCAATCCGAGGAGTCGCCGGCGGAGCCTGCCCCCCTGAGGCCCGGCCTGGTCCAGCGAGGGACCGCCAAAGGTCACTCACCCGCTCCCGAAGGCAAGCGTGGGCTGGTGGAGCGCCATTCCGGCACGGCGCCAGCTGAGGGCAAGCGTGGGCTGGTGGAACGCGGCCCCGCTGGAGGAGCCAAGCGCGGTTTTCTGGATAAGCGCCCGAGTAAGGCCGAGCCCGTCACGCCCGAGCCTGAGGTGGCGACTGCGCAGCTCGAGGCCGCTCCCAGGGTCGAGTTGGAGGCCGCTCCCGAGGAGGCGCTCGAGGTAAAAGAGGCTGAAGTCGAGCCGGCTGGGGAGCAAGCCGAGGAAGAGGCCGAGCAGGCCGAGGAGCCGGCTGTCGAGCAGGCCGAGGAAGAGGCCGAGCAGGCCGAGGAAGAGGCCGAGCAGGCTGAGGAAGAGGCCGAGCAGGCTGAGGAAGAGGCTGAGCAGGCTGAGGAAGAGGCCGAGCAGGCCGAGGAAGAGGCTGAGCAGGCTGAGGAAAAGGCCGAGCAGGCCGAGGAAGAGGCTGAGCAGGCTGAGGAAGAGGCCGAGCAGGCCGAGGAACCGGCTGAGCAGGCTGAGGAAGAGGCCGAGCAGGCCGAGGAACCGGCTGAGCAGGCTGAGGAAGAGGCCGAGCAGGCCGAGGAACCGGCTGTCGAGCAGGCTGAGGAAGAGGCCGAGCAGGCCGAGGAACCGGCTGTCGAGCAGGCTGAGGAAGAGGCCGAGCAGGCTGAGGAACCGGCTGTCGAGCAGGCTGAGGAAGAGGTCGAGCAGGCCGAGGAAGAGGCCGAGCAGGCTGAGGAAGAGGCCGAGCAGGCTGAGGAAGAGGCCGAGCAGGCCGAGGAAGCCATGCCCGGTGTGGAGTCCGAGCAACCTCTACCCCGTCCTGAGAAGGTCTCTGCTCAGAGCGAGCCCCCCGAGGCAACGCGGGTGGAGGCCGCTCCCACTCGACAGAAGGCGCCGGTCCCACCTGCTGCCAGCCCAGCACTCTCGATGCCGGCGCCCATTCAGTTCCAGCCGGTGGTCGAGTTCCAGCCCGTCTCTCCCCCGCCGTCCGAAGGCGGCCGTCCCGGCCCGCCCAGGCGGCCAACCCCTTCGCAGCCTCTTGGAGCGCCGGGCCAGTCCCGTCCGGTAGCCCGGACCCCGGCACCTGCCCCGGCCGAGCAGCCTCCCCCGCCGCCCGCTCCCGAGCCCGCTCCAGCTGAGAGCGAGCCCAAGCCCACTGCCAGCGCCCGACCCGGCCCACCTCGACCCGCCTACCCGTCGGGCCGACAGTCCGCCCCTTCCAGCCCGGCCTTCCCGGTGAAGTCTGGCAAGCCACCTTCCGCGCCGCCTCCCCCGGCGAAGGCCGACAGCGGCTCGACCCGGCCGTCCTCCGTCAAACCCCCGATGACCTCAGACAGCGGCTCCATCAAGCCGCCCGCCGTCAGGCCCCCGGTGAAGGCCGAGAGCGGCTCTATCAAGTCGCCCTCTGTCAAGCCCCCGATGAAGGCCGAGAGCGACTCTACCAAGCCGCCCTCTGTCAAGCCCCCGATGAAGGCCGAGAGCGACTCTACCAGGCCGCCCTCCGTCAAGCCCCCGGTGAAGGCCGAGAGCGACTCTACCAGGCCGCCCTCCGTCAAGCCCCCGGTGAAGGCCGAGAGCGCCTCCATCAAGCCGCCCTCCGTCAAGCCCCCGGTGAAGGCCGAAGGCGCCCCCATCAAGCCGCCTTCCGTCAAGCCCCCGGTGAAGGCGGAGAGCGGCCCCATCAAGCCGGCTTCCGTCAAGCCCCCGGCCCCTGAGGGGCCAACCTCAGTCAAGCCGCCCGCCGTCAAGCCGCCCGGCTCGCGAGAAACGGCCTCGGTCAAGCCGCCGGCCGCAAAGCCTCCAACCAGTTCTTCGGTCAGGCCACCCTCGACTTCTTCGGTCAAGCCCCCTTCGGTCAAACCACCCTCTAGCTCGCAGGAAAGTCCGGCTGTCAAGCCCCCCGCCTCGCAGGAGACATTTGCTGGACTGCCTCCCAAGAGCGCGGTCAAACCGCCCACCAAACCGGGGCCGCCCAAATCCCCGCCCGTGGGAGCCAGATCTGCCGTCAAGCCGCCTACGGGCAAACTGAGCGTTCAACCACCCGCCGAAAAAGTGAAGCCCGAACCGGTCCCCGCCGCGGCGGAGCCAGAGCCTCCCGCTCCTGGCCCGGTCGAGCCTGAGCCCCCGACCCGGCAGGGCCTGGTGGAGAAGGGCACTCCGCGCAAGCTCACCAAGAAGGGTGCTGACGGGCCCCGGGAGGGCAAGGTTCGGCCCGGGCTGGTGGAAAGGACCCCCGCAGCAGAGGGTAGCCCCAAGCGCGGACTGGTCGAGCGCTCCCAAGGGGCCGAGAGCAAGCGGATGCTGGAGAAAAACCCGACCGCCGAGACCGCCCCCAAGAAAGGCCTGGTCGAGAAGGCCGGTCCTGCTTCCAGCACACCGGCCTCCAAGCCGGCCGTGCGCCCCAAAGAGCTACCGCGCGCCATGTCGGCTCAGCGAACCGAGACCGAGCTGGCCGAGATTCGCGAAGTCATGCTCAAGGAATTCCTGGAGTTCCGTCCAGCCGAGCCGACCTTCACCGAGCTTGGAGGCGGGGCGGCTCAGGTCGAGGAACGGCGAGCACCGCGCATGAAGTGCAGCTTCAAAGTGCGCTGCTTTGTGGGCCTGTCCAGCTTCGAGGCCCATGTCAACGAGATCTCTCTGACCGGCATTCGCATCGAGACCCCGGAACGGCTGGCCAAGGGGGCCATCATCGAGATGCACCCCGCCACTGCCTCCGGCAACGTCCTGGCGGTGCGGTGCGAGGCACGCTGGTGTCGAAGGATCAGCGACAGCGACGTTCTTTCCTGCGGACTGGCCTTCACCGAGGACGCACCGCACCTGAGTCGCTCCTGGGCAGCAGTGGTGCTCCACGGGATCAGCCACAAGCCAGCAGAGTAGCGACAATCCCCTGAGCGTGATGCAGTTGGCGATCCGATGGGAAGGATTGCTGGCCAGCCGTGAGCACGTTACACTGGAAAGTATGAGCGAAACGACCGCCCGAGTTCGATTCACCTATGACCACTACTGCCAGTTGCCCGAGGGCGACCGCCGCGAGCTCATCGACGGAGAGTTTTACGTGACCCCGGCCCCGACCGAGAAGCACCAGCGCATCTGTGGCAATCTCTACTTCGAGCTCCGCCTCTTCCTGGAGAAGTGCCCGGCAGGCCGTGCGTACACCGCTCCGTTCGATGTCATTCTGGATAGGTACAGCACGGTGCAGCCGGATCTGACCTTCATCTCCACTCGCCGGCTCGGAGTGCTCAAATCCGAAGGGCTCCGTGGCGCTCCCGACATCGCCATCGAAGTGCTCTCCCCGTCTACTCGCAGTCGCGACGAAGAGCTCAAGCGGGCGCTCTACTTCAAGCACGGCACACGCGAGCTGTGGTTGGTCGATCCCCAGGAAGAGCTGGTTTCTGTCTATTCACGCCAGAAAGAGGGCCTGGAGCTCTGGCGCACCTTTTGCCGGGGGGACGAGCTGGCCTCCCCCTTTCTGCCCGAGCTTCGCATCTCGGTGGACGCCATCTTCCGTTAACGACTCAAGCGGAGCAAGCCTCTGGCTGCTAAGCCCGGGGAAGCCTGCCAGCGCGCAATTGGGCGTGCGCGCGCCCAAGCAGGAAAACTCAGAGTGAGCTCATTGCTCGGTTGAGTTAACTCCTCTGCGGGCGACTCTCGGGGCGGGGGCAGGCTGAAATTGCTCTGGCGATGGATCTTTCGGGCGTTCTGCAGGATGTCCCCGCGACGACGTGTCTCCATTCTAAAGTGCAAGGCCTTTGGTCTTGCACTTTACAACGCGCTGGAACGCAGTTTCCGGCGCGTTCGTTAGATTGTGCCAATTTGCAAGACCAAAGTGCGAGCACATTAGCGATGGCACAGGGGGCGATTCTCCAACACCACCACAGTCGTCACATCTCAAAGTTGACAGCTTCTGCGTCTGCTCATGAGCTGACACCGAGCGTGTCAACTTTCAGCAGCATCCTGCAGAGGCCCTCTCGGCCATCCCCGCGAAGCCTTCCTCGTGGGGATGGGAATGGAGCAGCTGCAGCTGGCAGAGAATCTCGCCTGGGGCGCACTTCCGGGCACCGAGCTTACTTGCTTCACCTACCACGACGCCAGGCTCTCGGCCAACCTCATGCTCTCGCTTGATCGGGAGGACCTGGGCACGATGGTCAGCCTGCTGATCGAATCGCTCATCACCAACCTCAAACCCGGACAGCTCGTGCAGCTCGGCCGGCTGGCCAACCGTCCTCTGGGACTGATCCTGACCCAGTTGTGCGACGCCCGGGGACAGGCGCAGCTCATCTTCCGGCTGCACCAGCGCGATCACATCTTTGATTCGGCTGTTCCCCTGGAGCGCGTCAGCGGAATTCTGAGCGCCATGAGCGACAGGCACAAAGCGATGGAGAGCGAGCCTGAGGTGGCGGGGGAGGTTCTGGACGCCGAAGGCCCCCTGCGCCTGCGCGCCCCGGACGGGCAAGCGCAGGTCTTTCAGCGGGTGGACGGCATCAGCCACCTGCTCGGGCGGTGGGGGGAGTTCCTGCAGCCCGGCGACATGGCTCCGGGCACCCGGGTTCGAGTGCGCCCGGTTTGGGCCAGCCCCGAGATCCACGCATATCTGCGCGCTCAGATCCTCGATGACCGACCCGCCCCCGCGCCTGTGGGAGAGCTCTGCCAGAAGGGCCAGGAGAAAGACGACCTGCTGGTGCGCGGCCAGGTCTACGCGGCCCGGTCGGGCATTCTCGCCCTGCTGGGGAGGATGGCTCAGAGCGGAACCGTCGACGCCTACCTGCTGGGGAAGTGCACGCTCAACGTCTTGCTGGGCTACGTGCTCGTCGGTGACAATCGGTCCGGCCACTCCCTCTGGGTGGGCAGGTTCGAGGTGAATCTGCTCAACGATGGCATCCAGATGATCGAGCGCGGTCAACTGGATCCGCCCGACCTCATCCTCTACAAGATGATCAGCGCCCACTTCCAGTCGCTCAACACCGACATCAGCCAGGGGGTCAGGGCGGTCAACGGGGAGATGGGCATCGTGCTCAAGTACTGTCGCGAGCTCGACCCTTCCCTGACCGGGTTGGCCCTGCGCAACTGGCGCCTGCATCTCAACGAGCTGTTCGAAGGCAAGGAGGTGCCGGCGGCGGCGCTCAAGCCCTGGGAAGCCGAGGTGAAGCGCTTCGGCCGTCCCGTCCTGCCCAAGGTGCTCTGCTACCCGACCCCGGCGCGCTGGGTCTTGCCCGAGGAGGAGGCCCGGCCCCTGGCACCTCCCAGGCCGATACCCTTCTGGAAGCGCATTCTCGGCCTGGGTCGGCGCTGATCGAGTCCAAGAGCCACTCTCGGGCTCCCCAGGCGGGCAACGCCGAATGCCCCCGGGCGGGCGAGGCCAGCTTGACCCGGCAAACCCGAAATCGCCTCCAACGCAGAGCCCCCCTCAGGAAGGGCCCGGCCTTCCCGCGGCAAAGCTCAGGGCCGTGTCCTTGCTGCGCCTGGAGAAAGTCCACAAGACCTACCGCGACGAGCCGGTGCTCGATGAGGTCACCCTCAGCCTCGAGCCGCGCGACCGGGTCGGCCTGATCGGAGTCAACGGCTGCGGCAAGAGCACGCTGCTGCGCATCATGGCCGGGAGCGAGGCTCCCGACCGGGGTCAGCGCATCCTGGGCAAGGACGTGGTGGTGGGCTACCTTCCCCAGCAGCCCGAGCTGACTGCGGGCCTGACCGTGCGCCAGGCTGTCTTCGCCTCCCAGAGCGAGGCGCTGGAGCGCCTGCAAGCCTACACCCGGGCTTGCGAGCGGCAGGACGACCCGGCCCGGGTGGACCGCCTCTTCGCCGAGTGCGAGCGCCTCGGGGTCTTCGAGCTGGAGACCCGGGCGCAGGTGGTACTCGGGCGGCTTGGCCTGGCGGCCGTGGAGGGGCCGGTGGAGCAGCTCTCGGGCGGGCAGCGAAAGCGGGTGGCCCTGGCCCAGGCACTGGTCCAGCAGCCCGACGTGCTGCTCCTGGACGAGCCCACCAACCACCTCGACACCGAGTCCATCGCCTGGCTCGAGCTGACCCTGCGCGACTACCCGGGGGCGCTGGCTCTGGTCACTCACGACCGCTATTTCCTGGACACGGCCACCAACCGCACCATCGAGCTCGAGCGGGGCAAGTTGACTGCCTACCAGGGCAACTATGCCGCCTTCCTGGAGAAGAAGCTGGCCCTGGCCGAGTTGGAGGCGGCCTCGGAGTCCAAGCGTCAGAACCTGATGCGGCGGGAGCTGGAGTGGCTCAAGAGGGGCCCGAAGGCCCGGGCCACCAAGCAGAAGGCGCGCGTGGAGCGGGCCGAGGAGCTGATTGAGGCTCGCCCCGACGGCCCCCGCAAGACCCTCGATATCAGCCTGGGCAGCCGTCGATTGGGCAAGAAGATCCTCGAGCTCGACAACCTCAGCTGCCGGGGACTGTTCCGCAACTTCAGCTACAAGCTCAAGCCGGGCGACAGGCTGGGCTTCGTGGGCCCCAACGGATGCGGCAAGACCACCCTGCTCGATGTCATGGCCGGTATTCTAGCCAGCGACACGGGAACTGTCGAGCGCGGGCCGACCGTGGCGCTGGGCTACTTCGCCCAGGAGACCAGGAGCTTTGATCCCGAGCAGAAGGCTCTGGATGTGGTGCGGGAAGTGGCCGAGGTGATCCCCACCACCGATGGACGCGAGCTGTCGGCCGCGGCCATGATGGAGCGCTTCCTGTTCCCGGGCCGACTGCAGCACACCCCGGTGGGCAAACTCTCCGGGGGGGAGAGAAGGCGCCTGGAGCTTCTCTGCGTGCTGATGGGCAACCCCAACTTGCTCTTTCTGGATGAGCCCACCAACGACCTCGACATCCCCACCCTGGAGCGGCTCGAGGAGTACCTCGACGACTTCCCGGGCTGTCTGGTGGTGGTCAGCCACGACCGCTACTTTCTCGATCGCACGGTGGAAACCACTTTCGTGTTCGAAGGCGAGGGCGTGCTGCGCGAGATCGCGGGCAACTACTCGGCCTACCTCGAGCAACGACAGCCGGCCGCACCCGTCTCCTCGCGGCCTGACAAGCAGGCCTCCTTCTCGGTGGCAGCCAGGACGCGCAAGCTGGGCTTCAAGGAGCAGCGTGAGCTGAAAGAGCTGGAGGTCAGCATCCCTCGAGACGAGCAGCGCCAGGCCGAGTTGGAGCGGCTGCTGGCCGGTGACTCGAGTGACTACGAGGCCACCCACCAGCGCTTCGAGGAGCTGGAGGCGCTAAAGAAGCGCCTGGAGCGTGACCTCGGGCGCTGGGTCGAGCTGAGCGAGCTTGCCTGAGAAGTGACCGGAGAGCTGAGTGACCGCCTGGAGCGGGGGGCTTATCGTAACAGGAGGGCGACCCAGTAGACCACGCTCCAGAGCAAGACGCCCAGGCCATTGATGCAGATCATTCCCTGCAAGATCCCGGGCATGGCGGGAACCAGGCGAATCCAGGTCGCAACGCCCCCCAGAGCGGTGAGCAGCGCCAACCCCTTGGACAGCCACACGTTGTCGGACAGGTGCATGGCGGCCAGCGCCACCCCGTTCGGCAGCGCCAGCAGTCCGAAGAACAAGAGCCCGGTCAGAAGGACGGCCCGCAGGTCCAGCACCAGAGTCTCCCTTTATACTCCCTCGCATAGACTGTCAGGTTGAACTTCGTCGCATCGCCCGCGCCACAACACTTTGGGAGCGGCTCGAAACAAGTTTCTCACCGCACGTTACGTGGCACGGTCAATGCGACGAAGTTTAGAATCGATCAGGGATGCTACGCAGAAGCCCGGACCAGAGCTCAATCGATGGCACCATGGTAAACCTGGGAGTCTAAACCCCCAACCCGCGCGCCAACGCCCCGCCAACACGACCACCCAGGCTGGCGCCCAGGGTGTAGCCGGCCAGAGCGCCAACAACCAGGCCTACGGCGCCCCCCACGGGGCCGGCCAGGTGGTAGCCGGCCATCAGTCCGCCGTAGGGCCCCACCATGCCCCCCACCAGAGCCCCGGCCGCGCCGCCGACGCCGATGAAGGAGGCCTCGCCTCGCCTGGCGGTGAGTCCACTGGTCTCAAGCTTCTCGAACTTATCCATCAACCCGAGCTTGCTGCCAGCCCAACGAACCCCCATCTCGATGGGGTCGGAGAAGGTGCGCACGGCCGCGTCGCCGTCGGCGGCGGTGATCTCCCCCCGGGCGATGGCCCCGTTGAGGGCGCGGTGGGCGCCCTGCAAGCCCATGCCCGCCACCGCCAGCAGCTGGCTGCCGAACAGCACTCCCGCGGTCAGGTTCAGGACTCCGCTCATATGGTGGTGGGGATCGTCGGTCTCGCTGGCCTTGCGCAGCTGATCCCAGCCCACCAGTGCCTGCAGGCCTCCGGTGGCCCAGTAGAAGACTTCCACCCCGGTGCGCAAACCCTGGTTGGGGAAAGCGTTCTCGCCGATCCACTTGCCCGTCTCGCGGAACTCCTGGCGGTCGATCAACCGCTCCATGAAGCTCTGCTGCTCGTGCTTTTCGATCAGGGCATACTTCTCAGGATTGGCCTCGCGCAGGCGCTCCGGATCCACATGGTACTTTGCATAAGACTCGGCGTAGTCCTCATAGTGGCTCTTGCCCGAATAGTCGGTCACGTAGGGGCCGGCCCCCCAGGGCTCGCGGCTCGAGTGGTTGCCGCCCAGCTCGCTGGGGTGGTTGAACCAGGCCGAGTTGTAGTCCTTGGTGTGGCCCACCTCGTGGGTCAGCACCTCGCGGAACCACTCGGGACGAATCGAGATCTGCTCGCGGCTGAGCTCGATCTGGTTGGTCACCGTGTGCCGGAAGGCTAGCCCCGAAGCGTCGGGAATGTCCGGCACCACCTCCAGCGACTTGACCGTGTTCACGTCCTTGAGGGGCAGGCTGTCGAGCACGTCAAGGATAAACTCGCGCTCCTGCGGGGTGGCCCCGGTGATGGTGGGATAGATGAACTTGGGGAAAGCGTGCAGGCCGCGCGACACGGCCATTGTGTCCCCCACAGTGGCCTCGAGCACGGGGTGGCGGTCCAGAAAGTCCGTGCTGGCCCTCACTCCATCCAGGAAGACATCCTTGATCTTGCCGGGGAGGGAGCGCTTGACGTCGGCCTCATCGGGCTGGGCCGGCCGTGGAGTGGGTCGGGAAGCGGAACAGACGGACACAATCATGGCGCCTACAGGATACGCCCCGGTGACGAGAATGTGATGAACCAGAGATTACCGCTTCACCACGTTGACCGAGCTGGTATAGAGCACGGGCACTCTCCCGTCCTCACTGGTGAAGAGGGGAACCAGGTCGCTACCGGCCAGGGCCCCGGCCGTCGGATCCACCGCCAGCCAGCCGCTCCCCGTCCAGACCTCAGCCCACACGTGGCCGCCTCCAGGCACCATCCAGCCCATCACCTGGCGGGCCGGGATTCCCTGGGAGCGGCACAGGGTGATGAAGAGGTCGGAGTAGTCCCAGCACTGACCGGTCTTCTGCTGGAGAAACTTCTTCACGCCCCAGCGCGAGCCCGTGACCCCGCCGTAACGCATGTTCTGGTGCACGTGGCTCAGGAGGGCTCGCACTTTGTCTTTCTGGCTGCCCACCGCCTCGCCCGCCAGCGTCTTCAACTCCGCGTCGTCGGCCGGCCAGAACGGCGTGGCGCCCGTCTTACCGGCCGTCCCCGGGGTCAGGCCGAAGGCCTCGCTGTCCACGTTGACCGCCACCGTGAACTCGGGAAAGCCGAAGCGCGGCTCGGCCGGCTCCACCTCCGCTTTGGGATTGCGCAAGACGAGCTGGCGGGAAAACTTGAAGGCGGACGAGAGCTCGTCCACCGTCTTGCGGTCGCTGGTGCGGCAGGCGTTGAACATGCGGTTCCAGGCCATGGGAGCGCACTCTTGCAGCCCGGCCGCCCGGAAGGTAACCCGGTAGCTCTGCTTGCGCGCCTTGAGCTCGAGCGCATAGATGGCCTGCTGGAGCAGATAGGCGTCCTGGCACACCAGCTCGGTGACCGTGCTGTCCCGAGCAAAGATGCGCTGCGGTTGCCCGAGGCGCGAGTGCAGCTTGACGGCATCCTGCGAGCTGGCGCAAAGGATGGTGTTGACCTGAAGCGGCTGGCCTTCCACTTCCAGGAAGGCGTTCTGCACGCTCTGGAGGGGTAGGCCCAGTTTGGCCGAGAGGACCTTGGGGTCGGCCTCGACCGTGCGCAGCTCTTTCCACCCTTGCGGCCAGGCGGCCGCCGGTAGGGCCAGCAGCAAGCAGAGCAAAAGCCGAAGGACCGCTCCTGTGGTCGAAATCCGAAGGAACGCTCCTGTCGCCGCTAAAGTCATCGCTGCGCGATCAGGTACTCCACCGGCTCATCTCCCAGCACCCGGGCCGAGTGCACCGTGTCGCGGGGCAGCTCCAGGCGGTCGCCCGGCTCGAGCTGTTGGCGCCGGCCGGCCACTTCCATCTCCATGCGGCCTCTCAGAATGCACAGGACCTCATCGTGGGGGTGGGTATGCGGCGGATAGACCGTGCCGGGGCGATCGCTCCAGGTAAAGCACCGATAACCCTGACTTTCCAGCTCGGCTTGCACGCTCACGAGCGGGCCTTCGCTTTCACGGGAATTTCAGCCTGCTCCCTTATGCTGACAGCACATAGCCCGAAAGAGGAGCTCCGTCCATGATTGTCACCGCGTCCGCCTTCAACTCGACCTGCCCGGTCCGCGCCACCTCCAGTCAGGCAGCGCCCGAGGAAAGTCCGGCTGCCGACAGCTCCTTCGACGCCAAGAAGGTGGCCTTCGCGGCCCTCCCCTTCTCGGACGGTCCCGACCAGCGCCAGAACAACTTTGAGGTGCTCACGCGCATCGCCCAGAACTCGGCCGACCCGATCGAGAAAGTGATCGCCCAGACGGCCGCCGAGGCCGGGGCCGAGCGGATGTATCCCACCACGGCCGTGGCCGTGCAATCGGCCGCCCTGGAGAAGCTCTCCCAGGGAGCAAAAGCGCCTGTCGGATTGACCCTGGCCGAAATCGGCCTGAAGGGTTTTGCGGCCGCCCAGGACCCGGGCGAGTCGCGCCGGCTCGGAGGCAAGATCCTGGAAGCGATCGCCGCCCACAGCCAGAACCCCTCCGAGGTGGTGTTCGCCAGAGCCGCCCGCCAGGGCGCCGGAATGAAGATTTTCGACCAGACCGGGGCCAACCTGATCAAGAACGCCCTGGAGCAGATCAAAGCCGGCCTGAACGAGAACCCGGCCGTGGCCGTGGGTCAGCTCGGCCAGACGCTGCCCCAGGTCACCCAGAGCGCCGGCGAGCAGGCCCTGGGCGAGAGCTGCAACATCGGCATGGCCCTTTTCAGCTCGCTGGCCGCCGATACCCAGAACAAGACCGCCAAAGCTCTCACCGAGATGTCCTCGGGCCACGCCACCGCCGGCGACGGGCTGCGCCAGGCTCAGCAGGAGGCTTTCGCCAACCTGGTGAGCGGCCAGGAGAGCCGCTTCGCCGCTCCCACCGAGGAACGCCAGTTCCTCACCTCCAACAAGGACGCGCTCACCTGCGCCCTGGGCGGAGCCGCCACCCAGCTCGGCATGATGGCCCTCGGCTCGGCCGGCCTGCACGGCCTGACCGGGATGCTGGCCGGTATGCTGATCGGCGTGGTGGCCTTCGGAGGGGTGAAGGCCGTCTACCACGGCATGATGGAGGTCAACGCCCGCAAGACCGGTCCGCGCCGCTACGACGAGGCCTACGTCAAGTCGGCATTCGCTGATGGAGCCAGCGCCGGATTCAAGGGCAACATCCTGCGCAGCCTGATCCACAGCGGCATCAACGGAGCCGCCTACAGCTTCCTGGGGCCACCCGCCTCGCTGGTGGTCGGCCCTGGCGTCAGCGCCGCGCTGGCCAAGTTCACGGGGCTTTGAGCCGACCTTGAGGCTGAACCCGGCCGCCTGGCTCTCTGGCACCCTGGCCCTGATCCGGTCGGTTTCCGCCCAATCCGAAGGACACGACCCGGTTGACACGGTCACCCTGAACGATCCCTCGCTGGAGCAAAAGCTCAAGGCCGTGAACGCGGTGGGCGGACCGGTGCTGGTGGGCCCGCCCGACCACTCGGAGGTGGCTCGCCTGGAGTTCACCGACCTGGCCAAAAACGACTTCAGCCTGAGCGTGGTCTATTCCGACGGCTTCAAGCAGGCGGTCAGCGCCGATCAGGTCAACATCCCCGACAGCCAGAAGCCAACCGCCGACCTGAGCCGGCTGAAGAACCTGGGGCCCCGGCGCAACTTCATGCAGTGGCTGCAAGTCCACGGTGACGTCTTTCCCCGCCTCGAGCGCAAGGACTTTGAAGCGGTCTCGGAGGCGTCCAGGGACTTCAACTGCATCGCTGACAGCCTGGGCGACCACGAGAGCAACGTCTGGCCCGGTCCGGCGGTTTCCGATTTTGACGAGCTTTACGCCCGGCACGGTTACGTGCCCATCGTGGGCCTGGATTTCTCGCTTCAGCCCGAGCTCGAGAAGGTGGTGCTGTTCGCCATCCAGCCCCAGGATGCGGGCTACGCCACCTACCGCGCGGGGCTGACCCAGGACAAGTTGGCCCTCATGCCGGGTCTGATCTGCACCCACGCCATTCTGCAGCAGCCCGATGGCTCGTTCACCAGCAAGAACGGGGCCCTGGAGCGGATCAAGGTGCTCGACCCGACCGAGCTCGGCGGGGGGGACTATGGCGAGCCGATCAGGGTCTACGCTCGCAAGCGCGACGAGGAGCAGGTGACGGCCGGTTAGGAACCTCGACCCGTTCGGGCTTGAGCTTGTCAAGGTCCGATCCTCTTGATAGACTAGTCAGGTAACTAGTCTGCAGGAGTTGCCAAATGAGAACCTGGCCCGTGCAAGATGCGAAAGCACGCTTCAGTGAGCTGCTCGATGCCTGCCTGAATGAGGGCCCCCAGATTGTGAGCCGGCGTGGGGCGGAGATGGCCGTGCTCGTGCCCCTGGCGGAATGGAGGAGGCTGAATGAAGCTGCCCGTCCATCCCTCAAAGCGCTGCTGCTCTCGGGCGTGGGGCGGGCCGATCTCGATCTGCCCCGGCGCGGGAACGCCCGCCGGCGCACGGCCAGGCCCCTCTAACCCGTGTTCTTGCTGGATACGAATGTTGTCTCCGAGTTGCGCAAGAACCGCCCCCACGGAGCAGTGGTAGCCTGGCTCGAGAGCGTGAGCGACGCGGACATCCATCTGTCCGCGGTGACGCTGGGCGAAATCCAGGCTGGCATCGAGCTGACGCGTGAACAAGATGCCGAGAGGGCAGCCCTCATCGAGGCCTGGGCTGATCAGGTCGCGACCACCTACAACGTGTTACCGATGGATGCGGCCACGTTCCGTCTCTGGGCCAAACTGATGCACCGACAATCGGAGACAGCTTATGAGGATGCGATGATCGCTGCTTGCGCCATGATCCATCAGCTGACGGTTGTCACCCGCAATCTTCGCGATTTCCGCAAGTTCCCGGTGCAGCTGCTGAATCCGTTCGTTTGAGCAGTTTTGTGCGTTGAGCGTCAAGCGCTGAAGGATTGGCTATTCCGGGGATGTCGGCGCAGAGCGGGTCACCCCGAGCGGGTGACGGCCAGGTAGAGCGCCTCGACCCGGGCGCGAGCCCAGGGTGTCTTGCGCAGAAAGGTCAGACTTGACTTCAGGCTGGGATCGTGCTGAAAGCAGCGGACGGGGATGCGTCGCGCCATCTCCTCCCAGCCCAGACGAGCTTGCAGCACTTCAAGCATTCTCTGCAGCGTGATCCCATGCAGAGGATTGTTGGGCTGCTCCATCTCTACCTCCGCGTTACCCGTCTGAGCCGGTCACTCATGCGGCCCCTCAGGAACTCGCCCTTGTACTGGATGATGTCGCGCGAGCTGGCCTCCTGCGCGCTGTTTTGCGCCTGGACCTCGGTTGGAGCCACCGGTTTGGCCGAGCTCAGAGTGGGCAGTTTCCAGACTGCTGCAACGTTCATGCTTGATCGCCTTCCTTCAGTGCAAGACCTGAGGTCTTGAGCTTTCCAACCCGCCAGAACATTAGATGGAGAACTGATCCACCAGTTTTTGCCAGTAGGCTGTCGAGAAGCGGTCGGGAGTGGACAACCCGCCCAGCGCCGCGGCTTCCTCGGCCGCCCGGGCGGTCTCGTTCATCCAGGCCACCACGTCCACCGGGTATTTGCCCACCGCCGTCTCAGCCGAAGTCATGGTAGCATTGGCCCCGTCCAGCACGGCACCGGTCACATCGGCCAGCTCGGCCCGCTTGGGCGAGGGGTTGTCGATCATCGAGTCCATCATCTCGGTGGCCACGATGACGGGCTTCTCGAGCTCGCGGCAGCGGGCCACGATCAACTTCTGCAAGACGGCCACGTAGTGGGGCGGGGTCTCCACGGCCAGATCGCCGCGGGCCACCATGATGACGTCGGAGGCGGCGACGATCTCGTCCAAGTTCTTGAGGGCCAGAACGTCCTCGATCTTGGCGCACAGGGGTAGATCGTGGCCTCGTTCGTCGAGGAAGCGGCGCACGGCGTGCAGGTCCTCGGCCCTCTGCACCTTGGAGACGGCCACCATGTCCACCCCCGCCTTGAGGCCCCACTCCAGGTCGCGCTGGTCTTTCTCGGTAAAGGCGTCGATACGGGTCTGAGCGCCCGGAACGGCCAGACCGCAGCGGTCGGTGAGGCGCCCCCCGGCGGTCACCTCGCACTCGACCCCCTGCTCGCTCTGGCGCAGCACCCTGAGGGCCACGGCGCCATCCTTGAGAAGAATTTTCTTGCCCGGCTGCATCGCCTCGCGCAGGTGAGGCGGCTCGAAGCTGATGCCCTGGTCGCCCAGCGTCACGAGCTCGCCCGTCTTCAAGCTGCGCTCGCCGCCGGGGAAGGAGCCCAGCCGCACCTTGGGGCCGCGCAGGTCGAGTAGAACCGACGCTTTGCGGCCGGTGACCCGGGCGGCGGTGCGCAGGTTGGCCACCAGTTTATCGCCGTCCTCGTGCTTGAGGTGCGAGCAGTTGAGGCGGGCGATATCCATGCCCGCCTCGAGCATCTTCATCAGCGTGTCGCGGTCTGAGCTGGCCGGGCCCAGGGTGGTGATGGAGCGGGTCTTGATGTCGCCCGGCTGGCCCGGTCCGTGAAAGATCTCCTGGGCGGCCGCCCGAGCCACCGGGCCGGCGCTGCGAGGGAGCGTGGACAAAGCAAGACCAGGGCTGATGATCATGGCCTGAGTCTAGAAGCCAGGAATGAAAAAAGGCGGAAAGCGCAGAAGCTGGCCTGAGTGAAGCCCTACGAGCCACCCGTCATCGATGTGTTCGAGTTGCCGGAAGAGCTCTCGCTGCAAGAGTGGGAGCGTCTGTTCCAATCGCCCGACAAGCCTTATGCAGCCGGCTGACGTCACCATCGTGGGCTTCGGCCCCGGGCAGTGGAGCAAGCTCACGCTCGAGGTGCACGATCTCTTGCTACAGGCCGACCGCATCTACACCCGCGACCCGCTCAGCTGGGAGGTGCTGCGCGAGCTCAAAGCAAGGGGCAAGAACGTGATCAGCCTCAGCTCGCTGTATCTCCTGGGCCTGCCGGTGGGCGAGCTCTACGACCTGATGGCCGACGTGGTCGCCAGGAGCGCCCTGCGCTATGGGCCGCTGGTTTATGCCCTGCCGGGCAACCCGCTTGTGTTCGAGTTTGCTACCCTGCTGGTGCGCCGTCGGGCCCTGGCTCTGGGCCTGAGTTGCACCATCGTGGAAGGCATGAGCTGCCTGGAGGCCATGTTCGTGGCCAACAACATCGACCCCGGCTTTGGCCTGCAAATCCTCAATCTGGTGGACTTCGAGACGAAGCCTCGCCTGATTGCCTCGGTGGCCACCCTGATGTTTCAGGTGGGTGCTCCGCGCCACGTCTTCCACGACCAGAGCGAGCCCGATCGATGCAATCTGTCGTGGCTTCGCGACCGCCTGATCGAGCTCGACTATCCGCCCGAGCACAAGGTCTTCCTGCTCAAGCCAGGGGAAGGGGGGCAGCAGATCAGCGTGGTGGGCAAGGTCTCTCGCATGGAGCGACTGAAGCCTTACCTCAACTCGATGTGCACGCTTTACATCCCCCCCAACTGGATCGTCACCTGATGACCTACCAGCACCACCCTTCCACAGCCTGGCATGCCATCGGCTCGCGTGTGGTGCTCGTGCCCCTCGAGCGCCAGGACGGGGTGCACAACAACACCCTGGTGCTCTCCGGCTCGGCGCCCGCTCTCTGGCGGCTGCTGGAAGAGCCCCGCAGCGTCGAGGAGTTGGTGGACCATCTTCAGTCGGAGTATGAGGTGGACCGCGAGCGGGCAGGCCTGGATGTGGGGCGCTTTCTGGAGCGGCTGCTGGAGTGGAAGGCCCTGGACTCACGCTGAGCGGGTGGAGGGCCGTGAGCTGAGGGATTATTCCTTCCCGGGCCGAAGCTAGCAATACCAAACCTGTCGCCTTCCCGCACCCCGGGTCCGTCAGCGAGATGTCTCCAGACGGGACTCCCGTGCTCAGCCTGGCGACTCTGATCGAGTTGAAGCTGGCCAGCGGCATGACCGCGCCCCACCGCTTGCGCGACCTGGACGACGCGTTGCAACTGATCCGGCGCAACGGTCTGGAGTATGGCAAGCAGCTTCATCCGTACGTCCGGGAAAAGTTTGCTGAGCTCTGGCAACTGGCCCAGTACGAAGACTAAGATATTCCCCTGCACCGCCGAGTGGCGCGCTCCGGTGGCGCCGGGTACGCCGGCGGCCCGGCCATGCAGGGTCTGGTGGTCGAAGACGGCCGAGACCGGCGCTGAGGACCTCGAGGGTGGGAGGCGCCTGAGCGAGCCGGTCGGCCGAGCGGTGGCGGTCGGAGTCGTCGCCCTTCTCCAGGCTCTCGAGCAGGCTCGCGACCTCCATCAGACCACGGTGATCTTCCCCTGCACCGCCGAGCGGCGCGCCCCGGTGGCGCCGGGAACACCGGTGGCCCGGCCGTGCATGGTCTGGTGTCCGAGCACGGCGAAGGCCACCGCCTCGCGCGCCTCGGCGGGAATGCCGAACTCGTCGTAGCGGCGCAGGCGCACACCCTCGGGCAAGCGCGCGGCCAGCTCGCCCATCAAAGTGGGATTCTCCACTCCCCCACCGGCCGCCACCAGCTCGGCCGGGCCGCGCAGGTAGGCCTTCAGGGCCCGCACGATGCTCTCGGCGGTAAGGGCGGCGGCGGTGCGCATCAGGTCGGCCGGGGCGGCCCGGTCGACATAGCGCTCGAGCAGCGGCCGGCCGAACTCCTCGCGTCCCGTGGAGCGTGGCCCCGCCAATGCGAAATAGGGGTGCTGCAGCATCTCCTCGAGCAGCTCGCTCTGCACTGCGCCGGTGGCCCCGAAGGCACCTCCAGCATCGCAAGGCTGGCCCAGCACCCGCTCGGCCAGAGCGTCCATCAGGCAGTTACCGGGGCCGGTATCGCAGGCCTGCACTTCCCCCTCACGCGGGATGAAGGTGAAGTTGGCGATGCCCCCGATGTTCAGGGCAAAGCGATCCACCTGGCTCGAGCGCAGGATGGCCGCATCCGCGAACGGAACCAGCGGGGCAGCCTGGCCACCCAGGGCCAGGTCGGAAGGGCGAAAGTCGCTCACAACCGGGCATCCCAGCGCAGCCGCGATCTCGGCCGCCTCGCCAATCTGGAGGGTAGCCCGCACCCGGTGGCCACAAAACGAGAAGGCCTCAGGCAGGTGGCTGATGGTCTGTCCGTGCGAGGCCGCCAGGTCGCACGCGCCCAGCTCGCGGGCCGCGGCCGCAAAGAGCTGGCCCAGCAGCACGTTCATGCGGGCCACCTCCACCACCGTGGCCCGGTTCTCCATCAGGCGAAAGACCTCTTCACGCACGGCCGGCTCGTAAGGCGTGCAGCTGAACTGCACGAAACGTGGACGCTCGGAGGTGCCCTCGAACTCGACCATGGCGGCGTCGATGCCGTCGGCCGAGGTGCCCGATATCATGCCGATCACGCGGGCCCGCTCCAGGCGCCGGTAGGCCTCGATCACGACTTGATCCCGACGTGCAGAGTAGCGATCCCTCCGGCCAGGGGGATCACGCGCACGTTGACCAGGCCGTTCTCGCGCATGCTGCGCGCGATCTCCTCGGGCGGGATAAAGCGGGCGATGGTGCGAGAGAGATAGCGGTAAGCTGCGAAATCTCCGCTCACCACTCCCCCCACCAGCGGCACCACAACCTGCAGGTAGAAGCTGTGCAGCACCCCCAGCAGGCCCTCAGGACGGGTCAGCTCCAGCGAGAGCACCCGGCCTCCGGGGCGCACCAGGCGGGTCATCTCGCGCCAGAGAGCTCCCAGGTCCTCCACGTTGCGAAGGCCGAAGGCCACCGTGGCAGCCTCGAAGCTCGCCTCGGGCAGGGGCACGTCCAGGGCGTCGGCCTGCAGGAAGGTCAGCTCGGGGAACTTGACCCGGGCGCGCGAGAGCATCGGCTCGGCAAAATCCACCCCCACCACCCGGGCGGGGCGCAGGTCGGCCGAGAGATCGCCCGTGCCGCAGCAAAGGTCGATGACCGGATCGCCGGGTTGCAGGGCCAGCTCGCGCACCGCCCGGCGCCGCCAGCCTCGATCCAGCCCGAGCGACAGCAGGCGATTGACCAGATCGTAGCGGGGGGCGATCTGCGAGAACATCTTCTCGACGGTGGCGGCCGGGGGCACTCTAGGCGCACACCTCGAGGATCTCGTACTTCGAGTTGCGCACCGCCGGCACGCGCCCCGCCCCGCGAATGATGCGGACGATCTGGTCGGCAGAATAGCTGTAGACCACCCCCGTAGCCGAGATGACCAGCTCCTCCATCAGCACGCTGCCCAGGTCGCTGGCCCCGAAGCTGAGGCCCACCTGGGCCAGCTTGGCTCCCTCGGTGACCCAGCCCGAGTGGACATGAGGGAAGTTGTCCAGGTAGAGGCGGGCGATGGCCAGGATCCTCAGGTACTCCAGCCCTCCCGGGGCCAGGCTGCGCTTCATGCCGGTCTCGTTGGGGGTCAGGCTCCAGTGGATGAAGGATCGAAAGCCTCCGGTGCGGTCTTGCAGAGAGCGCAGCTTCTCCAGGTGCTCGATGCGCTGCTTGTTGGTTTCGCCCAGCCCGAAGACCATGGTCGCGGTCGACTCCAGGCCTACCCGGTGGGCCGTCTCGTGTACCTCCAGCCAGCGCTCGGCCGTGATCTTGAGGGGGGACACCTTCTCGCGGATCTCCTCCACCAGCATCTCGGCCCCTCCGCCCGGCAGCGAGTCCAGGCCGGCCCGGTTGAGCCGGCGCAGGGTCTCCTCCAGGCTCAGCTCGCTGACGGTGGCGATGTGGTCGATCTCGCTGGCGCTCAGGCTGTGAAGGTAGAGCTCGGGATAGCGCTCGCGCACCGAACCGAAGAGATCCTCGTAGTAGTCGATCTTCAGATCGGGGTTGTGGCCACCCTGGAGAAACACGGTGGTGCCGCCGTGTTTTTTCATCTCGTCGATCTTGCGAAAGATCTCCTCTTTGGGCCGCACATATCCCTCGGCGTGACCGGGGGGGCGGTAGAAGGCGCAGAACTTGCAGTAGGTCACGCACACGTTGGTGTAGTTGATGATCCGGTCGCGGATGAAGGTCACGTAGCCCTCGGGGTGCAACCGGCGGCGCACCGCGTCGGCCGCCCGCCCCAGCTCGAGCAGATCCTCCTCGAAGAGCTTCAGACCCTCCTCGGGGGTCAGTCTCTCGCCCCGAACGGCTTTCTCCAGCAGCTCTCTCATACCGTCGCTCTCTCAAACAGCCCCAGCGCCTGGCAGCGCCGGTGAAACTCGGCCAGGCCCCGGCGGCTGGCTTCATCGAGCTCGTAGTCGAGCACCGCAAAGTAGGCTTCCAGCCTTTCCGAGCCGAGGCCGGTGCGCTCGGCGGCCACCTTCAGCACCTCCCGGCGGTGCTCCAGGCCCCACTCGCGCGAGGCTCGGAACGCCCGGGCCGCCTTCTCCACCTCGGGGAAGCCGCGCCGGACCAGGTAGAGGGCCCAGACCATGGGCAGGCTCGTCTGGCGGTGCCATTCTTCCCCCAGGTCGTAGACGAAACGCGCTCCACTCAGCTCGCGCAGGGCCCGATCTCCGATCAGCAGGGCGGCCGGCATCTCGGCCGAGAGCACAGGCTCCTGGTGCAGGGTGAAAAGCCGGACCTCGGGTTGCAGCACCTGCAGGAGCGCGCGCGAGGTAGCCGAGGCTGAGGTGACGCCGATGCTGGCCCCGGCCAGCTCTTCGAGCGGGATCAGGCTGTAGAGGCGCACGCTCTGCACCGGGCCCAGCGACTTGAGGCAGAAGGGCTCGAGCAGCGCGTAACCGCGCTGCAGGCGCACGTATTCCACCGAGCTGACCGCGGTCACGTCCAGCTCACCCGCCAGGGCCAGAGCGTTCAGGCGCGAGGGCTCCGCGGTCAGGACCTGGCCCCCGGGCACGGCCACCGCCCCCGACTCCAGGCCGTAGGTCAGGGGCAGCGAGTTGATGTAGCTCAGCAGGCCCAGTCGCATCGCGCCACCGCGCGGGGGATCCGCCCCGCCTCCAGAATTCCGGCCTCGGCTTCCTCGTGGCTGACCTCGGCCGCGGGGCGAAAGCGCCCTTGATAGGTCAGCTGCTCTTCCAGTCCCCAGCCGGCCAGCTCATCCGTGCCGAAGGCGATGGAGGCCTGGGCCAGTTTCCACCCCAGCGCCCCCCAGGAGGCGCGCACATGGCAGCGCAGCAGGAGCCGCGCGGCCGAGAGCAGGGCCACGTCCCGGCTGCCCCAGGTGGTGGCCGGGCTGAGCACCTGATCCCCAACCCCGGCGGGCAAGAGCACGCAGCTCACCAGCCATTTGCGTCGGGCCAGGCAGTGCAGGTCGGCCAGCAGGCCTTCCACCGGGGTGGTCTGATCGTAGGTCAGGGTGGCGACCTCGGGCATCCCGGAGCACTCGGGACGCTGGCCCAGCAGGGCCACGCTATCCAGGCCCTCGAGCCCGGCCGGGCCGTGCACCCAGGCCTCGGGAAAGGCCTGGCGCAGGGAGGGGAGGCGGGTTTCCGAGCCGGGCATCAGGTGGATGACCCGGGGCGTGAGCGCCGGCAGCGGGGCGTCCGGCAGAGCCAGAAAGAGGGCCTCGTCCTCCAGGAAGCCCACTTCCTCGTGCAGGCGTGCCATGGAGGCGCGCCGCCCCAGCTCCAGGATGTCGCCCTGCTCGATGAGGGGAGCCAGGTCGAAGTCGAGCTCAAGCTTCACCGCAGCACCTCCCCCAGCACGCTGAGCAGGAAGGTGACGCTCACCAGCGCGTTCATCTCGAAGAAGGCCTTCTGCATGCGGGACAGATCACTCGGGTGGAGCAGCGAGTGCTCGTAGACGAGCAGGCTGCCGATCACGGCGATGCCCGCGTTGTAGACCAGGCCCAGCCCCAGGCTCGCGCCCGCCATGGCCAGAGCCAGCACCGTTCCCAGGTGAAAGGCGCGCGAGATCCAGAAGGCCTTCTCGGCCCCCAGCCAGGCCGGTAGAGAATGCAGCCCCTCGCGCCGATCCACCTCGATGTCCTGACAGGCATACAGGATGTCGAAGCCGGCCACCCAGAGGAAGATGGCCGCCCCCAGAAAGAGCGGCGCCGGGGCGAACGAGCCAGCCACGGCCAGCCAGCCCCCGATGGGGGCGCAGGCCTGCACCAGGCCCAGCCCCAGGTGGCAGGCCCAGGTGACCCGTTTGAGATAGGAGTAGGCCAGCAGCAAGGTCACCGCCAGCGGGCAGAGCTTGAGACAGAGCGGGTTGAGCTGCCAGGCGGCCAGGGCCAGCAGCGCCAGCGAGACCAGCAACATTTGAAAGACAGCCCGCGGAGTGATGAGCCCGGCCGGCAGGGCACGGTTTTTCGTGCGCGGGTTGCGAGCGTCGATCTCGGCATCGATCAGCCGATTGGCGCACATGCCGGCGGTGCGAGCCCCCACCATGGCCAGGGTCACCCAGAAGAGCTGGGCCGGCGTGGGCCAGCCCCCGGCCGCCAGCAGCGCCCCGGAATAAGCAAAGGGCAGAGCGAACAGGGTTTGCTCCAGCCGCACCAGCTCGACAAAGCGCTTCATCGGCTTTGTGATTCTCTTCACAATCTTTCCCTCCTGTCGCAGGCACCCGGGGAGTGCGCACGAAGAAAGGCCGATGGAGCCGCCCAAGTATCTGAGCTCTCTGGACGACCCGGGGGCCTACGAGTTCGAGCCCTACCCCGAGGGCTCGCCCCAGCGCCTCGAGCCCGACCGCCGCATGCAGTTGCCCCCGGAGCTCTCCCCCGAGCAAGCCGGCCAGGTGCTCGAGCAGGTCCGCCAGGTGCTCTCCGGCCTGGGCCTCAAGCTCAGCCTGGCCGGCCACGCCGCCGCCCGCCTGGCGGGCGCGCGCGAGCTGGGCATTTTTCTTTCGGCCAGCGGCGAGCAGGTGGTGCGCTCGGGTTGGCTGGTGCTGGGGGCGGGGCAGCCGGCGCCGGGTCAGCCCAGCGCCGTGGTGGCGGTGCGCCGTTGACCACCGATGCGATTTCGCATTAAAATGTTTTTATGCGGGCCACCGTTGACCTGCCTGACGAGCTCCATCGCTCGCTCAAGGCTCGGGCTGCCCTGAGTGGTGTCTCGCTCAAGGAGTTGATCCAGCGGTTGATCGAGCAAGGTTTGAGGCAACCGGGCGCGTCGGCCCGGTGGTCGAGACGCGAGCCTCCTCCGGTCATCATTGCGCCCTGTGGGGCAGTGATCCTAACCGTCCCCCTGAAGGGGGTCGATGAGGACGATGACGTTGCCCGATCTGCTCGACGTTAGCGTCTGGCTTTCCCTCAGCGCCCCCGAGCACGCTCATGACGAGAGTTCTTTGGGGCATGCTGGGGCATGATGAGGCATGGTAGGAAGTCTTATTTAATGCGGGTTTTCGTGTCATGGAGTGGTGGGCTGGATCGGGGGGTAGCGGCGATTTGGTCCCCCGCTGGTCCCCGGAACCGATCTGGAAGGGCGCCGTACCGACCTGGCAGGAAGACTCTGTAGCCGAGCGCAACTCCAACTATTGCAGACAACTTGAAAATACTCAAAGTTTGGGAGCTTTATGCCGATAAGGTTTGACTTCCACCTACTTGGCTGGCTGGCCTTTCAACAGCTTTGCCTAACCATAGTTCGGGAAATACTAGGGGCCACTGTGCAGTCATTTTTATCCGGCAACGATGGCGGAAGAGATGGAGCTTTCACAGGACCCTGGTGCGACAAGCTAGGTCCAGGTGGCGTGGACGGTCCGTATGTAGTTCAGTGCAAGCATACTGAAAAGGCGGACGCCCGCCTTCAGCTCAGTGATGTCATTGACGAACTTGCAAAGGCAAAGAAGTTGGTGAGCAGGGGACTCTGTTCCAACTATATTCTTATGACAAATGCAGGGGTATCTGGTGAACTCGACACAGCGCTGAGTGAACGCTTCAAGTCCGTGGGCGTTCTCCACTTTTTGTGCTTGGGTGCGAGTTGGTTGGCAGATACAGTTCGTGATAGTCCAAGGCTTCGGGCGTTGGTGCCACGTCTTTACGGACTCGGGGATCTGTCTGAAATTCTCGACGATCGCGCTACTGAGCAGGGCTTGGCATTGTTGGCATCTCTACAAGAGGACCTCTCAAAAGTCGTTTTAACCGGCGCATATCGACGTGCATACCATGCCCTCGAGGAACATGGGTTCGTGCTGTTGATAGGCGAGCCGGCGGCCGGAAAGACAACGATCGCCTCCACTCTGGCAATGGCAGCGTTAGACCAATGGTCTCGACAGATCTACAAAGCCGACGACCCCAGTGACCTAAGAAATTGGAATCCACAGCGCCACGATCAATTTTTTTGGGTAGATGACATATTTGGGGCAACGCAATATGACGCATCGCTGTGTCGTTCTTGGAATCTAGCACTCCCCCGACTGATGGCAGCGATTCATGGCGGGGCGCGGGTAGTGCTTACATCTAGGAACTATATTTACCAAGCGGCCCGGCGGGATTTGAAAGTCGGTGCGTTTCCTCTGCTGCTAGAAAGTCAAGTCGTAATAGATGTGAAAGACTTAACGGTTGAAGAGCGCGAGCAGATTCTATACAATCATGTCCGCCTGGGGTCCCAGCCACAAGCGTTTCGCAGATCTGTCAAACCCCTTCTGTCCTATGTCTCTGCCAGTCCCGCTTTCATGCCCGAAATTGCAAGGCGGCTTGGGAACCCCGCGTTTACCGCTGAACTCGAACTTACTCTTCCTGGCGTGAGAGATTTCGTAGAGCACCCTCGTCGCTTCTTGGGAGAAGTAATTCAGTCGCTAGACAATGCTAGTCGAGCAGCCTTAGGACTAATCTACATGGGCCGAGGCGAGCTTGCAAGCCCGCTCACTCTTGATCCTACGCAGTTGGACAGTATTGCAAGATGGGGCTCAACCCCAGCTGCCGTCTCGGAGGCACTCTCTAATTGCGAAGGAAGTTTTGTAAGGCATGTTGTGCGTGGGGGACAGCCCATGTGGATCTTTAAGCATCCGACTATAGCGGACGCTGTGGCCACGCTGGTATCATCAGACCCTAACCTCCTGGGAAGCTACATGATTGGGTCTCCCTTATCAACTATCGTAAGGGAAACTGTCTGTGGCTGTGTTGACATCAAGAATGCATTAGCTGTTCCATCCACCATGTGGTCGAATTTGATCGCACGACTCATAAATTACCGAGCTGAAGCAAGTGGTAGCAGGGAGGAATGGTGGAAGCTTCAGGCTCAAATTGAATCCTTCTTGGCCCATCGTTGTGACAGAAACTTTCTCACCAAGTACATTTCGGCCGATGCTAGCCTCCTGGAAAGAGTCTCGCGCCCTACCATGTTTCTCAGTGCTACAAGCGAGGTGCCTCTAGTTGCCAGACTCTTGGAACTCGGTCTCTTGCCCGAGCAGCAAAGAAGAACATTTGTCGATACAGTCGTTGATCTAGCGCGAGAGGGAGACCCGGGCGGACTTAGTGAGCCAGGTATGGCAATTATCTTGAAGCCACAAGAACGAGAGTTATTGATTGACGCCATTCGGAAAGACTTCATCCCAAACTGCGAAAACGTTATTTCAAGCCATCTCGATGGGTGGGACAGAGTGTGTGATCCACAAAGCCATGCTTCTACCATGCTCGAAGCTATTGCAGTTTACTCGGAACACTTAGCCGATGATGCGTTTGCCTTAGAAGCTCTTGCTGAAATGGAACAGTATATTGAACAATGGTTAGACTACCACCAAGAACCTGACTATGACGAGGACGACTATCGACTGCATGCTGACAGTGGCTTGGGTCCTGTGTCCACCACTCCTACAACTCAGCTTCGCAGCATTTTTGATGATATAGATGCCTGATTTGCTTTAGTCCCGTGTCTTTGAGCTCACTGCAAAATTATCCCATACTTCCTGACTAGGCAGGAGAATTAGAACCGTATTCTTAATCGTGGTGTGTGGCGCTTACGCAACCTGGTACGACCGTCAGAAGAGTTACGCTATATCGCTTTAAGCCAGGCGTTGTCCCTGACACGCAAGCAAAATTGCTCACAAATGGATATAGCCACGTTGGCAGCCAACAGATTGGTGGCTGGCAGGTGGAAGCTTACGTTAAGGAGCACCAGGCAAAGAAACCCTCTTGGGCAGTCCTATTACGAGGAATGGGCGTCCCGGATTCAGCTATTCCCGAGGCTGGTGCGGCTTCGATGGTAGTAATTGCCACAAAGAATAATACCTCGTATGCGATCTGTGGAGGCTACGGCCACACTCAACTCAAAGAGGCAGTGGTACCGGACTTTGGCGTGGATGTCGCAAAGAGGTCACTTTCTGCCAAGAACATGTTCGTTCACCAGAAGCTACCGTCAGGTGATGTTTTTTCTCTCATGAGGTTGCTTAGAGGAACCTATCTTCCCGCAATGGACGATAACAACGGCCTTAGCGTTCTCAAGAAGCTGAGTGGTCCAACGCTCAATGATGAGTTAGGGGCGCGTCTGGATGGAGGAACTTCTCTGTTGGTCGACGCCAAGCTTGATATTCGAGGCGTTATCGGAATTATCGATAAAATTGAGTATGATGTAATATTGCGGAAACCCATCATAGAAATTGAGAGCCTGCCGAGTGTCCCAAATGCCTTATCGGCAGAGTTAACCAAGGAGCTTTATTCCCGTTTAGACAAGAAAAAATTGGATGGGTTGGTCGTCGACGTCGACCACGGCGTTCGTCAGAATGCCGAAACCGTTACGCTTTCTGGGTCACCATGTTCACTGAGCGTACTATCTAACATTCAGGAACTGGTCGAATCCGCAGACTCTTCGAAGGCTAGACATGCCCATTCGGCCCAGGTTGTAGTCTCGACATCGAGCGAGGAACTCCTATCTGCCAAAGTCGGCGAATTGGTGGAAGGAGAATTAAGCTACAAAGGAACCCTCTACTTCCGCGTAGACGGTCAGTGGTTCCAAGTTACCAAGGAACTAATAAAGAGAATCGAAAGCGACTTTTCAAACATAGATGAGATGACGTTTGCCGAGAGTCGACTGTGGGCTTGGCCGCTGAAGAGCAGTGCGATCCCAAAGGCGAAGGGATGTCAGTGTAAGAAAGCTTCAAAATATATTTGCGAGACCTGTTATCTGTCGTTGCAACCCAAAGGTTTAGGCCTAATTGAAACCCACGTGCAGAAAGTGAGGCAGATTGAGCTTTGCGATCTGGTAGATCCGAATAACGATCGCTTGTTGCACATTAAGTCTGATGTTGGTGCAAACCTGCGCGTGCTCTTCTCGCAGGGTTGCGTGTCTGGCGTACTGCTGGACAACGATTCGGAATTTCGGAAGGAGGCGGACAGCAAATTCGGCTACCAATTTGGAAAAGCCAAGCACGTCGTGTTTGCAATCTTCCCTCACAAGAAGGGCAAGAAGAACGTACCTGACATCTTCTCTCTCTATGCAAAAATAGACATCGTGCAGAGGGCTCGAATATTACGAGCGCACGGCTATCGAGTTAGCTACTGCATCATCGACGAAGCATAGGATTGCAATATTGAGATCCAGAGGCTTAGTTCGTCGAAATGACTCACTTCAATCTTGTTCTTGTTGCTGCTAGACGTGGAATTTTCTTCGATTCGGTAAAGCCGAGCGCCTGGAGAAGCTCCACTCTGCCAGCCTCGGATAGACAAAGGAAGCTTTGAGGGGGATGGAAGCCATACGCCGTTGCAAGTTCAGCCAGGCGTAAGGGACTAGGTGCTGGTTCAAAACTTCCCACGCGAAAAACGGCTAGCGACCGGTAGTCGTACGCGTAGTCGCGAAGCTCGGATCGGGAGAGGCCTCCAACATCTGCTAGCGCTAATGCTTCGCTCACTGGAAGGAAACCAAACGACTCCACCGCCATCCGGCCTATTAGAGTACTTGTAGGTGTACCTAAATATACAAAGAGATAATCCGGAGTGAATGCCTTGGGCCCACGCTTGCGAAAAACGGCTCCAATTTGGTTGCCGCGGAGACTGGGTTCCCAATGCGGTCCAAATGAAACGACGATTGACCGACTGCTGTCTGACTTTCCTATCGCTTTGAGCGCAAACATATCTGTCCCCTTACTATTGACTCGCTAGTCAAGCAGCAGTAGTATTTAGCCTGATCGCGTGCCATTGTCCGACACTTCGAGGTCATTCTAACTTGTTCCGCCACCTGACCAACGTAAACTTGTTTGTCTCAGGTCGAGCATGGTGCCCATAGGGGAAAGTTGCAGCGACGACATCACGTGACCTCGAAACCGTGATTTTTGAACTTGAGCGTTCGACTGTTCTCCGTCACGGTTCGCACCACTTGCTCAGACGCGCCGTCTGGCATCTCGGCTTCGATTTCTAAAGTGACCCGCACTAACGCACCATCCAAACCAGATAAGTGCGCGATCACTTCATCAGCCACACGACTGGCATCGCGGCCAACCCGGGTCGAGTCCAGTTGTACGGTGGCAAAAAAACGGCGAGGGCGCGGTTGGGTGGTTGGCGACACTGGTCCCGGGCCGCTCTTCCCTCCACCATTTGTAGTAGGGTCGTCCTTCCCACGATTACCTTCAGGGAACGGAGGCGGAGTCGGCTCGACTTGCCTGGAAGCCACATCGGCCCGGACCACTAAGCCGGGAGCCGTGTCGCTCAGGCTGATTTGCCTGTTGAACCGCAGCGCTTGGTAGTGTTCTTTAGACTCGTCGTAAGAGTCCGCGTACGCGAAGGCATGATCGGCCCAACTCAACAGAGCGACCCCCTCGACAACCGACTCGACAAGGACCTGGGGATTGAGGATCCGAGGAAGGTAGAGGTAACGGGCAAAGTCCTCGATAAGTTGCCTGAGTGGCACGTGGTTTCCCCGCCACAGCGGCACGTCATTGAGATGTTTGCGCAACACGGTCGGGGCTAGCGTCGTGATCAAAAGCTCGTCTCTGCGGAGCTTCTTCATGGCCCTCTCGGCGAGTGGACCTGGATCGGTCAAGCGGATCTGGTTGAGGACGACAGGCGCCTGCGGGTCCCTCTGCTCGGGCACGATGAGCCATTGGTAAGTCTCCGGCAGCCGTGCGATCACCGTGTCGTTGGCCGCTCTCCGCTGCGTCTCTGCCTGTTTGGTCTGGTGCGGATCTAGACTTAAGGCTTCCTTGTCTGCCAGAATTGACTCCCAGGCTAGGTACCTGCGCACGGCCTCATCGAGATCTTGCATTCGGACCCGGTCCGGGGCAAGGAAGATCAGGCTGTTGCGATAAAGACGCGGCGAGTTGCCCCGGGACTCGAGAATCTCGCGGACCTTACCCTCGGCTGGACTGCCCGCTTCCTTGCTGAACGGATCGTCGGGTCCGAGTACCACCAGACGTGCATCAAGATCGTCGGGCACATCGGCGCTCGAGGCCGGGAGGGTATGGATACGGCCGAACCCCTCCTCAACTTTCCCACCCTTCTCACCTTTCTTAGCCAGATCGAACCGCAGACGTCGTTCGATTTCAAATACTACTTTGTCGCAGTCTCGTTTGAGTTGCTCGGCCCGATCTTCGGCCAACTTGGTTACCGTGGGCTGGGTCGAGTACCAAACGCGTGGCCCGTCTTGATAGAGGTAAGTGGCCGCACTTGCTAACCTCCGCATGGCATCGCCAAAGATGGAGGTCGATTCGCCCGGCATCGCGCAGCCCAGCTTTACCTGCCGATCCTCAAGGCCCCGATGGGCAGCCCCAACGGTGGGCGCTGAGCCTAGATACACTGTTCTGGCGACACGCCGGCAAGCGTGAAGCTTACCCAAATTGGTGAACTCGCTATCGATGCGAAGAGGCAGTGAACTCGGCCCATCGACGTCCTTGCTGATGACCGGAAGCCACTGGTCCGACAAATACCGGGTTAGCTCGAACTGCACCCGCTCATCGTCGATAGGAATCATGGATGGCATGATGAGCGGGTTTCGGTCCCCCTTCTCCCAAAGGCTGTGAATTACGGCCGCCATCAGCCGGAGCACCCCGCGTGTGCGCTGGAACTTCACCAATGTGGACCAGTCGTTGTAGAGCCGGTCGAATACTTCAGGGTGAATGGGATAGGCGGCACGAATGCGCTTCTCGTAGTCGGTGGTTTTGCACTCCATCGGAAATTCTTGCGGTTGACCACGGTAGAAGTCCCCGAAAGCTCGCGCGATCACGTCGCAGTCAGTAAATTGCTGTGGATCGGTCATAGGCTCAAAGAGCCGCCGCCGAACGATCTCAAATCCCTCCTCGGCACTGGCGGGGCGCCAGGAAGACTCTACGCGGCCAACCACATTCCGCAGTCGGTCAAGTGCCTCACGGCCGCGTACCCCTCCCACCTCCACGTCATCGGCCAGGGCGTGCGGCGAGGTAGCCGTGTCAGAAGCGGGTAGACTGACCACCAGAAGGCAGCTGTCGGCGAGCTTGGCCGACTCGGTGAGGGCCTGGGCGAAAGTAAACTGGGTTTCGAAAGGCCCGCCCGGCAGATCGCTTTGGTCGTGCAACTGACGGGCGTATGCCACCCATTCGTCGATCAACACTAGACAAGGCCCATACTCGTTGAATAGCTCTCGAAGCACGTCGCCCGGACTGGTAGCCTGGGCGTCGTCCGCAGCGATGCGGGAGAAGGCTTTCTTGCCTCCTAGCTGGTAGGCGAGTTCTCCCCAGAGAGTGCGGATGGTGGTGCCGTCAGGCTTCACCACCGGATTCCCAGGCGAGATCTTGTTTCCGACTAACACCACGCGTTGCGCGGTGGGCAGGTCTTTGAGGCCCGCCTCGCCCAGAACTCCATCGATTCCGGGGAGCTTGCGGCTATCCATTCCCGAGAAGAGGTGGAAGAGCGCCAACATCGAGTGCGTCTTTCCGCCCCCGAAATTGGTCTGGAGCTGCACCACCGGATCGCCCCCCTTGCCCGAGAGCCGTTGGGCCGCCCCGACAAGCAACCGCTTCAGGCTCTCGGTCAGGAAAGTGCGGCGGAAAAACTCGGTCGGGTTTTTGTACTCTGGCGCCCCCTCGCCTAGGTGGACTTGCCAAAGATCAGCAGCGAACTCGGCTTGGCGGTAATTGCCTTTGGCCACATCTTCATGGGGAGTCACCACCTCGCGCCATGGCTTCAGACTGCCCGTTACCGTTGCTTCTATGGCCGTGCCTGAGCTCTTTCGCTTCTCGCTGCGCGCCTTTTCCTCAAACCGCAGGCGCAGGACTTCGGTCTTCATCTTGTCCAGTTCGTCCGCCTCAGAAGCCGATACCGCCAACAACAAGCGATGCGTGGAGTCGAGCACGCGGTAAACATCATCTGAAGTCAGCCGCTGTTGGTGAGCCCACTTGTTGCGGCTGTCACGAAGCTCGCTGACCAGAGTTCGCTCGGAATATCCGAGAATTCTCCGGAACACGTCGTTCCAGGTCTCCCACATCAGACGGAGGATGGCGGCGACGTCCCACTCGGAGACGGGCTTCTTCCCGATCATAGGATCGTCCACGAACGGCTTGAGCACTTGGGGGGAGAGCCCTGTTTGGAACGCGGCTCGCACCTCGCGCTCAACAAAAGGTCCAAGACCCGACTGGAGCAACTCCATCGCCTTACTTACGCGATCAAGATTGGTGATGGCCATAGGTGACTAACCCTCCCTTCCAGCAAAGAGCTCGGCTTGCTCCGGTTGGTTGGTTTCTCGGGCCAGGCGCATGATTTCGGGCCAACTTTGGACCAAGGCGTTGTACGAAAGGGCCTCAGCCGGTCGTTTCTTACGTTCGCATAAAGAATACAGACGGTAGGCCAACTCCCGGGCAGTCTCGGCCTGCGAGCCTAGCTTCGCGGCGAGTTCTGCTGCCGGCGTCTCTCCCCCTGACTCGAGCAGTCGGATGAGATGATGGACCATCTCCCAAACTGTCAAACGTTTGTCCTTCGCTGGATCCCAGTCAACCGGAAGTTCGTTGGGTCTTAACAAACGCACTCTTCCTCGCTGCGATGTTAAGATTCCGGCTTCGATGAGCCCCGATACACTTGTGTTCTTGGCTTTAGACAGAGTCTCGGCAATGCCAAACTCTCCATCGAGAAAGCCTTGCTGGTCGAACCAAGCCAATGCCCAGCGCGTGTCAGCATCGAAATCACCCTCCTGCTCAGTCAAAATTTCGTCCAGAGTTTGATTGATCAGAGCGAGGGTCTCTCTCACTGATACGGCTTTGCCCGAAGCGTCTAGCACTTGCTCGTAGCGAGTATAAATGGCCATTCCGGGACCGATGGCCGACTGCGCGAGGTCGACTGGGGCAATGCTACCTTTCTGGAGATACTGCAGGGCTGTCGGAAGCTCGGTTTTAAGACAGGTTATAAAGTCTCTTCTGGTCGTGGTTTGACCACAAGAGCACTCAGTAAGCTGTCTGCAAACCAACACAATGCTTGATGCCAGCACATTAGTCCCGGATTTTACACCCGTTGGCCGTTCAGTTCGAATGGGCCAAGTGCCCGTGATGGCAAAGCCCGCCTGTATTAATGCTTCTAAAAACGTTTCCCAACCGGTACTGGATTTTCCAACGTCTCTGCTTTCCGATTGTTTGAACGCGTAGTAGATAGTAACAGGAAATCCACGTAGAGCCAGACTAGATATCTGATGTAATGCGCGCTTCATGCCAGCTAGAAAGAAGGCTTCGGCTTTTGGTTTGCTGCCGTGTCTATATATGGAGGCAATGAGTTCCGCCTCCTTCGGGACCGCGAGCGTGGACAGTAGTTCGCTGAAACTGCCCCCCAAAGATCGCCGCAGCCAAACATAGAAGAAATCGGAGAGGTCAGCATAACTTACGTTGTCGTAGTATGGCGGATCAGTCGAGACAACCTTGTTTAGAGATTGCTCTTGGGTCTGAGCGTCTTCTTGACGGACCGTGGCGACAGGCCCGTCGGTCCACGGGATTGTTTTAGCAATTGAAGAAGTGGTCACCTCGAAATCACCAGCGGCGCCCGCAAACGGATTGACTTCTGGGAAATCCCAGGCCATTGCTATGGCTTGTCGACTGAATAAGTTAACCGTCTGCTCGCGACTCTGCGACCAGACTGAAAGTCTATTTATAGTATTCGCCGTTCTGCTTACTGCTAATCCAAGATACAAGCCAAGGGCGAGCTTGTAGTCCGGTTCGGCATTGGCCAGTATAGAGTCTTCCTGAATCTTACCCATGGCCTCTTGCACAAGATCTGAGAAGGTCGTTAATGCAACGAGTTCGCGGCTGGTAAAGGCATCCCCCCACGTAGGCATCCCATACATGGGAAGTCGATCAACATCGTGGCACGGCGTAGGAACCATCAGATCGGGTTTCCAAACGGGATGAGTATTGTTGGCAATCGCCGATTGTTCTTCCGAGGCTGGCAAGTAGAGTCGTGCGGAAGGGCCATCAACGACTAGCGCCAGTAATGTAGAACCCATCCTCCCGGCGCAGGCTTCGGCCCTGATGTAATCAGCCTCAATCGGGATATCCGACATAATGCACCGAAAGTTTGAGCCGCGACCCAACTTTGTACCAAGCTTAGCCTTCTCGACGTCCTTCGGTTTACCAAGCTTGACCGAAAATCGATAAGACCTTCCTTCAATGATTGGCTCTATATAGGCTTCCCTACCAACCTTGCTTACAAGTATGAAGGTAGAGATCAACGGTACATAGACATCTTTCCATGCTGGGTTCGGACTCTTTACTGTCCTTGCCCATAGATATGCGATCACCGTAAACCTCTTCCCCGTGTGGGGCTCCAAATCAGGACGCTGCAGCGCCAAATCCCTGGTGATTTCCACCTTCGGATAGAGCTGTCCAATGCGTTTCAATGCTTCGTCTCGCATCCACTGACCGTAATAGCGAATGTCGTCGGCTAAGCCTTCCGCGCCACACCATTTTCGCTCGACCAGATTCTTGTCTCCCCGAGCCTTGGGGTTCACTGGAGGCTTCCCACCAAACCTGGGCGGGATTTCGATCGTAGCCTTGTTGATCAACACCGCCACCGGATTTAGGTCACTGGCGAAGGCTTCCAATCCGAGTCTTTGGGCCTCCAACGGAATCGAGCCGCCCCCGGCGAACGGGTCGTGAAACGCTGGCAACTTGTAGCGGTTAAACAGGTCCTTGGCTTGTGGATGGTCCACGTTCTCAGCGCACGTCCGCCGCCAGCTCTCCCAGATCGCGTCTCGAGCAGCCTGAAGCATCTCCTCATTATTGGTGTTCTCCCACTGCACCATGTCCTCAATGATGCGGAAGAGGCGCTGGCGCTCTTTCTCTTGAGCCTTTTCGGTGGGAAATAGATCTGGACTCGAGGACGGATCATCCACCATCTGAGCGAACAGGACGGCCCGAGCTGCTGCCAGCGGTCGACGAGCCCACCACAGGTGCAGCGTACTTGGGTGGCCGTGGCGGATGGACTTCTCCCGGGCGCTTGCCTTGTTGATTGCTTCGAGAGGCAGAGCCACCTCGATGAGCTTCTTCTTGTGGGCCATAGGTCAGGCTCCCTCCTGTTCGGGCGAGGTCACTCGGAGAATTACCGGGGCGAACCGGATCCTCTCATCCTCCACCAACTCGGCATCCGTGCCGTTCAACCCCTTCATCGACTTGTGCACGACGGTTTCCAACTCATCGCATGACCTCGGCTCTAGCCAGAAGTTGATCAAAATCATAGTTAACGCTGGTTACGCCAAAGTCTGGCTCTCGCTGAAACGGCTGGCGCACATAGTGAACACGGTGGCCGTCTTCGGAGAAGGCCACGATGGCGAGGATAAAGTCATCCGGTTTGTTGAGTGAATACAATATCTCGTTCCGGGTAACCGTGATGGTGGTTGCGCTACTGTCTCGTCCCTTTACCTCCAAGAAACGCAGCCTACCGGTAGACGGAACGCGACTCTCCACGTCATAACCCAGTTTCTCGTGCTCTCGGTCGACTGGCTCGAATCCCAGCCCTCGCTCGACCTCCATGACGATTTCGCGAGCCCGGGTAGCTACCGCCAGCCTGTCGACCGTCAATGGAGCCTGGGTCAGGCTGCCCCCCTGCATAGAGGCAAGTAGACCCATCGGCATCACCATTAGGCCGCCTAGGACGACCGGGGGGAGGGCCGAGAGCTGACCTTCCCGGTCCAACTCGATCAGTCGCCGTTCAAGTCGCCCCTGGAGTTCATCCGCTCGCCGCCTGGCTTCCTTCGAGTTCACGCGAGCATTGGGTTTTCCGGCTTGCTCCTGAAGCTTCAGCTCCTCGGCGCGGTGATCCCAGTAGCTGATCTCCTTAGTCAGGCGCTCCTTCACGGCAGTCCGTGTTTTCTGAATCCAGTTGAGGCGACGAGATCGCACCTCTTCAAGATGCTCGGGCACCACGTGGCCGATCGCGTAGGTCTGCGCCTTCTGCTCCAGCTCGCGCACGAGAAAGGCGCACTCAGGACGACTGAGCACGGATTCGATATCGGGCTCACCCTCCTGGAGCGGACGATAGTCGAGATATGGCGCGTAATGGAGGTGCCGGGCCATTCCGTCGGCGTCGAGCTCCACATACAACATGCGCTTGGAAATCGTGCGTCGGTCTCCATTGCGCCCCATGCTCGCATCACATATGGCATGCTCGAGATAGAACATCACGCGCGGCTCGAGGCCAGGATCTCTCTCATCAACTAGCACGGTTCCGCGCCGTAGAAGATCTCGATGGCGCTCGAGCGTTAGGTCAAGAGTAGCATCGAGCAGAGGATGGCCAGGGCAGACGAAGGCGGCCAGCGGTTGGCCAGCTGGCGCCACCAGACTCTTCTCAAACGCGATTCTCTCATAGCGCGGCTGCACTGGAGCGCCCCTGCCAATGAGACGATCTCGATTGCGCACCGGAGCTGGGACATGCGTGAGCTCAAACCGGCGAGGCTCACGTTGGCGCACGGTGCCTCCAAGCTGCTTGAAGGCCTCCAAGAAGAACGACTCGATGTAGTGAGGCTGGAGCCGCCGCGCCTGAGCGCGCTCCATGTCGTCTCGGATACGAGCCAGGTTGCTTGCATCCATCGTGTCGTGAGCCAGCGCCCGTTCCTCAAGTAACTCTTGCAAGCGGGAGCGGTCCACTGCATTCTCAATCGACTCGTTGAGCCGGGCTCGAACCTCAGGCTTCTCCCCGTAGCGGATGGCTTCCAGTAACAGATCGCGCAGGGATTTCCCCTCAAACTGGAGCTTGCCCAGCACGTCGAAGACCTGACCGCCCAAGGTCTTTCTAGCCGCCTCCAACTTCTCAAGCAGCTTGTCGTAAACATCCCCTTCACGCGTACCTGAGGCGAGCAGGTTCCAGAGATGACAAACCTCGGTCTGGCCAATACGATGAATGCGCCCGAACCTTTGCTCCAGTCGATTGGGGTTCCAAGGCAGATCGTAATTGACCATCAGGTGCGCGCGCTGAAGATTGATACCTTCGCCTGCGGCATCGGTGGCCAGAAGCACCTGGACATCGGGGTGATGCAGAAAGGCCTCCTGCGCTTTGCTGCGCTCTTCGCGGCCCATGCCACCGTGAATGGTGACGACGGCCTCCTGTCGGCCGAGTAAGGTGGAGATTCTGGCTTGGAGGTAATTCAGCGTGTCTCGATGCTCGGTGAACACGACCAACTTCTGTCTTGGAGAGGGCTTAGGGAGGTCGATTTCTCCAGTACCGTACGGCGTTTGTGGTTCGGCCGTTCGATCAGCGATCGCAGCGGCGGTGAAGATTTTCTCGCTGAGCAACGAGGCCATCTCGCGCCACTTAGCATCTTGGCCGCTGCGCCGGATTGCCTGAGCCGTGGACTCAAGATCCGTTAATGTGCCGATCTCCAACTTCAGTTCATCGATGGTGCGCGCAGCTGTGGCCTGATCGAGAATCTGCTCTTCGGCCTGCTCTACCTCGTTTTCCGGGGCCTCCTCCAGGTCCTCGACATCGTCCGGGTCGAGCAGTGGCATCGTGGCCGCCAGATCTGCCACGCTGGCCCCACGCTGCAATAGCTGCAACTCGCCCAGGCGCTTCTCGAGCCGCTCGCGTCTGCGCCGCAGCGATTGATAAATCGCTTCCGGTGATGAAGCCAGCCGACGCTGCAGGATCGTGAGCGCGAAGCCGACGGTCCCCGCGCGCCTGTCGTTCTGAAGAGCCTCAGCCCGGTTGAACTCCTGGCGCACATATGATGTGACTTCATCGTAGAGCTCGCGTTCCGGTGGTGAGAGCTCGTAGGGCGCGGTGTGGGCAATTCGCTCGGGGAAGAGCCGCTTTCCATCGAACCTGAGTAGTGACTCCTTCACCATCCGACGCATAAGGTCCGTGACATCCACTTGGTGCACCCCATCGCGAAAGCGGCCTTCGAAGCGATCCTGGTCCAGAAGAGCCAGGAACAACTGGAAGTCCTCCTCCTTTCCATTGTGCGGTGTCGCAGTCATCAGCAGGAAATGGCGAGAAAGACTGGACAAAAGCTGGCCTAGGCGATAACGCTTGGTATACTTGATCTCCCCCCCGAAGAAGGTCGCGGATAGCTTGTGCGCTTCATCGCAGACCACCAAGTCGTACCGGCAGTCTGGAGCTGAGAGCCGGGCCTGGACGTCCTCGTTCCGGGACAGCTTGTCCAGCCGGGCAATGGCAAGATCGTTTTCAAGGAACCAGTTGCCGGTGCGTGCGGCCTCCAGCTTGTCGTTTGTCAGGATCTCAAATGGAAGGTGGAACTTTCGACTCAGCTCATCTTGCCATTGCTCCACGAGGCTCCCAGGACAAACAATCAGGCAGCGCTGCAGGTCTCCGCGCGCAATCAGCTCCTTAATCAGCAATCCGGCCATGATGGTCTTGCCGGCCCCCGGATCGTCGGCCAGGAGAAAGCGCAGGGGCTGCCTCGGGAGCATGGCCTCGTAGACCGCGGTGATCTGGTGCGGCAACGGCTCCACGAGCGAGGTATGCACGGCCAGAACGGGATCGAAGAGGTGCGCCAGCCGGATCCTGTGCGCCTCAGAAACCAGCCTGAACAGAGCGCCGTCCCCATCGAAGCTCCAGGGCCGGCCTGCCTCGATAACCTCGAGACGGGGTTCGTCGTGGCGGTAGAGGAGCTGGTTGCCGACTCGGCCGGAAGCCTCCTTGTAGGTCAGCTCGAGTGCTTCAGAGCCAAACCACTGGACGTTGACGACACTCACCGCAGAGTCTGGCAGAATGCCACGGATGGCTGTGTTCGGCTGAAGTTGCTCCAGTTTCATGGCTTGCACACCCTCAGGCGCCCGAGTGCGCGAGGCGAGTGTAGCCTATTCTGGTGGCGGTTGGGAAGCATGAGGCACGGCTCCAGTCTTCTGAATTGTGGATCCCACGCGCTCGCTGCCGCTTTCGCATCCAAGCTATAGGGACCCTTCCTGAATTCGGGTGTCAGATTTCATCCGGAGTGGTCGAACAGTTCAGAGTATCCGGCGTCAGGGAATCTGTCTGTGATGTTTTCTCCTTCGCAGCGGGAATGAGAGCGCAGGAAGGAGGATAAGAGTTAGCTTTGCCGTGGGCGGCCTATGGAAAAGTGGAAGACTCGCATCGTGCAAGGTCTGGCGAGTCTCCCACTTTACCACAGGCACGGGAGCCTCGTCTTGGCCAGGGATTGGGCTCTGCCGGGAAGGCGTTACATCGGCTATGCGATAGTCTCGACAATGCGAGACCTCCGTCAGAACTTTTATTTTAGAATAGATAGATGGGGCCGAGGGGACGAACAGGCCATAATTCAGCCAAGAGATAGATTGCGAAGCAACTCCTCGACCCGCTCCCGATGCTGTTCTCGATCGTATGGTTGACCTGACAGGGCGCCGTGAACTTGGTACGCCATGATCTCTGCCAAGTAATGCCGCACGTCGTGCGAGTCCATCCCGGCACGCTCCATTGCCTCGGCGGCTTCTGCAACAAATGGGGGCTCGCGATCGAGAATCTGGTTCTCGACAACCAAGTGAAGCTGCACGTGCAGCGCCGGGTTGACTTCCTGGCCGCCCTCGATCACAGTCTCGCCGTACTTGAGTGCTTGGCGGTACTGTGGATGCTGCTTTTCGATTCGCTTGAGCCGTTGGTCCTGGTCCTCCTCGGGCGCGGGCTTCGACCACCCTTGCACCTTGCGTCCTCGTTGAAAGCGCAGCTTTTTCAATTGGCGCGTCCCTTCTTCTGCGTCCCCGCGTGCGCGGGGCCAGGCCTCTTCGGCTTTTCTTCGCTGCGGGCACTGGTGCCCAAGAGTGGCAAGGCGCAGTCCAAATGATAGACGTCCGGCTCCTTGGACTTGAGCCGGACTTCCACCTCATCTTCACCAACCTCAATGATTTCGCCACAGTGGGAACAAGTTTTCGTCAATGACTCTGTAGCCAGACGGTCCGCCGCGACGAGATTCCGGACGTAGCCGGCGCCGCCTCTTTCCTTCACCCAACTGACCAGTTCTGGCGTCAGCCGTACGGATATCTGCGGTGCGCCGTCAGCTGGTCCCTCAGGGTACTGTCTCGGCCTGCCCCGTCCTCGCCTGGTGGGTTCCTGGATTGAGTCTTTCACGCGGAAAGTATAGGGCTGAAAAAATTTCTTGTCCAGAGCCTTGACTTTTTCCGGGTCTCAATTATAATGCAAATAGACCCGGAAAGTTAAGATGCCTACTCGGCCCTCCCTCCGGTCCTTCCCCCCCCAAACCACTTCAAAGGAGTACCCCTATGCCTTCGACCCGTGAAACCGTCCCTGAGAAAGCCACCCGCCTCAAGAAGAACTACCGCGTCATCCAGGTCACCGAGCGCGCCTTCATGGTCATCGGCGACACGTCAACCTACGAAGTCCGCCGCTTCAACGGCGGCTGGTACTGCAACTGCCGCTGGACCAAATTTAACGGCACCCTCAAGCCCTGCTCACACATCCGGGCCGCCGAGCAAGCGCTGCTCGACCCGGCCTGCCAAGAGGTCGTCAAACCGCTGGCCCAGCTGCTGGCCAGCACCCTGAACTAGAACCGGAGGAACCCATATGCCCGAACCCCTGACCCGCAAGACCATCACCGTCGACGAGGCCGCCGTCTACCTGGGCGTCTCGCGCTACTCCGCTTACCAAGCCGTGCACGCCGGGTCAATCCCGTCGATCCGGATCGGCCGTCGCATCCTCGTCCCGGTGCAGGCCTTCGAGGCCCTGCTCGCCGCCACCAACTTCTCCAACAATTAACGACCACCAGCTAAAGCTGGTGGATTTGAGTAAACGACTGAAGTCGTTGGTTCCGGCTAAAGCCGGCTCAAGCCACCCGCCCATGCGGGCCAA
>JAANMX010000325.1_pt1 | contig 64456 bp, 58 predicted proteins | sample 7279681 | NCBI WGS metagenome assembly JAANMX01 (sample SAMN14094542, study PRJNA606508) | bioreactor metagenome | isolation source: A lab-scale SPAN reactor treating ammonium-rich wastewater day 351 | place: Ireland: Galway | collected 2018-01-01
ATTTGTTAAAAGAAACCTCAGGTTCGTTTCGTTCCGAACTAATAAATTATATTTGTGCTCATTTTAAGATATGGAACCATCGTTGGACCTGGATAAACAAATTTTTCGTGAAATGGTGAAGTTTTATGGGGAAACTCTACACATCCCGCCATTAGCTGCAAAAATCTACTCATACCTGATTTTCGATTTCGAGAAGAAGGGAATTTGCTTTGATGAATTTGTTCAGGTTTTTGCCGCAAGCAAAAGTTCTGTTTCGGCTAATCTTAATCTGTTGCTGAACGCTAAATTAATTATTGATTTTAATACCATTAAAGAAAGAAAGCGCTTCTTCAGAATTAATGAAAACTATATGACCATTCGGTTTGAGGAAATTATCACAAAAATGAAGCAGGAAATATCAATTTTCGATCAGCTCCAAGAATTCTGCAAAAGTAAAGACGAAGAACAGATTCAAAGATTTGAAATTTATAGAACGCTTTTAAATAGAAATATTAAAAATATCGAAGAAACTCTCCATAAAATTTAAGTATGAAAAATAAATTAATCATTATTTCCCTGTCTTTACTGTCAGTGCTTTCCTGTAAAAAGAAAGAAGAAAAAAAGCAGGAAGGACCCAAAGAAGTTCCTGTAGTTGAAGTGCAGGAAAGAAATGTAACCGGATATCAGTCATTTCCGGCATCTATTCAGGGCCGTGTAAATAATGATGTTCGTGCAAAAATCCAGGGATATATTACTCAGGTTTTGGTTGATGAAGGTCAGTATGTTACGAAAGGTCAGCCACTTTTCAGGCTGGAAACCAATACGCTTAACGAATCAGCAGATGCCGCGCGCGCCGGAATTGGTGCAGCACAGTCTGGAGTTTCTGCAGCCAAGGCAAATGTAAGTGCTGCGCAGGCAGCGGTGAACGCGTCTCAGGTTGAGGTGAACAAACTTATTCCACTGGTTCAGAAAAATATCATCAGCCCAGTACAGTTGGAAACCGCGAAAGCAAACTTATCGCGCGCGCAGGCTCAACTTGCACAGGCGAAAGCTTCCCAACAGCAGGCTGTCGCGGGCGTATCTCAGGCTTCCGCAAATTATAAAGGAGTTCAGGCTAATATAGATTACTCAGTAATCCGTGCTCCTATTTCAGGAATTTTGGGTAAACTTCCTTTCAGAGTCGGAAGTCTAGTCGGTCCAGGCGATCCCACTCCATTAACGACGGTATCAGATACCAGCGGTATTTTCGCTTACTTTTCTATGAACGAAAGAGAATATCTGGATTTTCTGGAGAATGCCTACGGCGCAACAGTTCCCGAAAAGTTAAGAAATATGCCCATGGTAGAACTTGAACTCGCCAACGGAAGCATGTATGGCGAAAAAGGAAAAATAGAAGCAGTTACAGGACAAATCGATCCGCAGACAGGAACAATCCAGTTCCGGGTTTCTTTCTCGAATGCAGCCAAACTCCTGAGCAACGGAAACAGCGGAACGGTTAAGGTTCCGAAATTATATGACAAGGCATTAATAGTTCCGGAAAGTGCAACTTTCGAGCAACAGGGATTGGTTTACGTCTTTAAAGTTGAAAAAGATACCGCCAGAAATGTCTTGATAGGTGTTACGGACCGGGTGAATAATCTGGTCGTGGTAAAAGACGGGATTAAAAAAGGAGAAAAGATTGTCGCTCAGGGAGTTGGTGCTTTAAAACCCGGAACTGCAGTAAAATCTAAACCTGCAAATTTCGACGAGATTGTTAACGCTATAAAACCGATTTTCTAATGGTAAAGCATTTCATCAACAGACCGGTTCTTTCCAGTGTCGTCTCTATCCTTATCGTAATTCTGGGTGTTCTGGGTCTTCAGGCGCTTCCTGTAACACAGTATCCGGATATTGCCCCGCCCACGGTAAGCATTTCTGCCAACTACACCGGTGCAAGTGCCGAAACGGTAATGAACAGTGTCGTAATTCCGATTGAAGAACAGGTAAACGGGGTCGAAGGAATGGATTATATTTCTTCTTCAGCGAGCAATAACGGTTCAGCAAATATTCAGATTTTCTTTAAACAGGGCGTAAACCCTGATATTGCGGCGGTTGAGGTTCAGAATAAAGTTCAGCGTGCGATTCCGCTTTTGCCGGCAGATGTTACACGTTCCGGGGTTACGGTGCAGAAACAGCGTACAAGTGCCCTGATGTTCCTGTCTTTTTACACGGCGAATAAAGATTTGGACGAGGTTTGGCTTCAGAACTATTTAAATATCAACGTAATACCGGAACTGAAAAGGGTAAACGGTGTGGGTGATGCGCAGGCATTCGGAGGAAAAAATTTCTCGATGAGAGTCTGGATCGATCCGGCAAAAATGGCGGCGTACGGTTTAGAACCTTCAGATGTTACTGCAGCAATCAATGAACAGTCGCGTGAAGCTGCTGCGGGTCAGCTAGGACAGAACAGCGGAAGCGCTTTCGAATATGTGATCACGTACAAAGGGAAATTTAATGTTGCCAATGATTACGGAGATATCATCCTTAAATCCCTTGGAAACGGGCAGTTTTTAAAACTGAAAGACGTTGCTGAGATTAAACTGGATGCACAGTCTTACAACTCGATCGGGGAAAATAACGGCCGCCGTTCCGTAAGTATGGGGATTTTCCAGACGCCGGGATCCAACGCACAGCAGATTATTAAAGACATCAAAATATTCCTGGAAGAAAACGAGAAAACATTACCGAAAGATGTAGGTTACACGATTAATTTTGATACCAATGACTTTCTGGAAGCCTCAATTGGAAAAGTAGTAACGACCTTACTCGAAGCATTTGTACTCGTGTTTTTGGTGGTTTATCTCTTCCTTCAGGATTTCCGTTCTACCTTAATTCCGGCGATTGCGGTTCCGGTTTCCATCGTTGGAACTTTTTTCTTTCTGAATCTATTTGGATATTCATTAAACCTTTTAACGCTTTTCGCATTGGTTCTCGCAATTGGAATTGTGGTCGATGATGCCATTGTGGTCGTCGAGGCGGTTCATGCGAAAATGGAACACGGATTTACAGACGCCAAAAAAGCGACCGTAAGTGCGATGGATGAGATTACCGGTGCAATTATCTCAATCACATTGGTAATGTCTGCAGTATTCATCCCGGTAACCTTCATAACAGGGCCTACAGGAGTTTTTTACCAGCAGTTTGGGATTACGCTGATCGTGGCAATTTTAATCTCTGCGGTTAATGCATTGACGCTCAGCCCGGTTTTGTGTTCACTGTTTTTAAAACCCAATCCTGCGCATCATAAAGAATATGCTTCTATGAACTTTCTGCAGAAGTTTTTCTATAAATTCAACGCAGCATTTAAAAGCGGTACAGACCGGTACGGACGACTTTTTGTTTTCCTTTTGAGGCATAAATGGGTAACGCTGATTATTTTTGCAGTTGGAGGATTGTTTTTCTGGTGGTCAAATGCCACAATGCCTTCAGGCTTTGTACCTAAAGAAGACCGTGGAATTATCTTTACCGATGTAGCACTTCCGCCGGGATCCTCTATGGAAAGGACTTATAACGTTTTAAAAGATTTGCAGGAAGAAGCCCGGAAAATACCTGGCGTTGCCAACGTTACCTTTACCGCAAGCCGAGGATTTATGTCAGGAAGCGGATCTAATGCTGGGCAGGCTTTTGTCCGACTGAAACCGTTTGGTGAACGAGCAAAAGATGATGATCAGTCGGTTGAAGCGATTACCAAAAAGCTTTTCGGACTCGCAGGCAAATATCCTGACGCGAAAATTGTATTTTTCTCCCCGCCAAGTATTCCGGGATTTGGTTCCAGTGATGGTTTTTCCGCAGTATTGCTCGATAAATCAGGCGGCAGTTTAAGCCAGCTTGATGGCGTTGCAAAAGAGTATCTGGGAGCTTTGATGGAAAGACCGGAAATTCAGTTCGCGCAAACTTCTTTCAACACGAATTATCCGCAGTACGAAATGGTTATTGATGTTCCGCGTGCAAAAGAAACCGGAGTTTCGGTTTCAGATATATTAAGTGCGATGCAGGGATATGTTGGAGGCGTTTATGCTGCCGATTTCACCAAATATGGAAAGCAGTTCCGGGTAATGGTTCAGGCATTTCCTGATTCCCGAAACGAGCCATCGGATCTCAGCAGTATTTTTGTAAAGACTGCTTCAGGCCAAATGGCACCCATCTCGCAGTTTGTAACGATGGAGAAGACCTTCGGGCCAAAATCTGTGGAAAGATATAACCTGTTTACATCGATTTCGATTTCAGGATCGAACAATCCTGGATTTTCAACCGGTGATGCAATTCGTGCAGTACAGGAAGTTGCCGCGGAAAAACTTCCGGCAGATTATGTGGTTGAATTTACAGGTCTTTCTAAAGAGGAATTGAGTTCAGGTTCACAGACAGCGATTATCTTCTTACTAAGTTTGGTATTTGTTTATTTCATCCTCGCGGCACAGTATGAAAGTTTCCTGCTTCCTTTGGCAGTTATTATTTCGCTTCCTTTGGGAGTTGCAGGTGCTTATTTCGGACAGAGAATTGCCGGCCTGGAAAATAATATCTATTTCCAGATTGCTTTAATTATGCTCGTCGGACTTTTAGCCAAAAACGCCATTCTTATTGTAGAATTTGCAATACAGCGGAGAAATCACGGTGAAACTTTAGCCATGTCTGCCATCAACGCCGCGAAGGCGAGATTAAGACCGATTCTAATGACTTCCTTCGCATTTATTTTCGGGATGCTTCCATTGGTTTTTGCGTCCGGAATTGGATCCGTAGGAAACCGGTCGATCGGAACCGGGGCCGCAGCAGGTCTTTTGATCGGAACGTTTTTCGGACTGGTAGCGATTCCGGTTCTGTACGTAATTTTCCAGTGGTTGCAGGAAAAAATCACACCGGTGAAAGCGAAAGAAATTAATCTGGCAGAATAATTTTCCACACTGATTAAAATTTTAAAAATGATAAAACATTTCAATATAAAAAAAACTTTATTACTGCCGCTCATCACCTTTGCCGTTCTTTCATCGTGTACGGCAAGGCAAACATATGAAAGGTCCAATGACGTGAATGAAAATCTTTTCAGAACAGATCTTCTGCCCAAAGATTCTACAAGTATGGCAACGGTTTCGTGGCGGGAAATTTTTTCCGATCCAATTCTTCAAAAACACATTGCCAAAGCATTGGAAAATAATTTGGATATCAGAATAGCATTGCAGAATATATCTGCCGCAGATTCTTACCTAAAACAGAGCAAATCTGCCTATTTTCCAACTTTATCCGTGAGTCCCAACTATACCTTCCAAACCCAGTCACTTAACACGCAGTTTGGGCAGATTATTGGTGCCCGGAGGTATGTTAATCAGTTCGATATCACGGCTGCTGTCGGTTGGGAAGCAGATCTTTGGGGAAAACTGAAGGCTCAGGAAAAGGCTCAGTTGGCGGGTTATTTAGGAACAGTTTCAGCGCATCAGGCCGTTAAAAGTGATTTGGTTGCATCGGTTGCATCGGCGTATTTTCAGCTGTTGACATTTGATGATCAGAAGAGAATTATTAATGAAACGATTGAATTGCGGAACAAAAACCTTGAAACAACGAAAGCACTGAAAGATGCCGGAACCGTTACCGAAGTTGCAGTGCAGCAAAGTGAAGCGCTTGTTCTTAACGCGCAGTCGCTGTTAGTCAATATCGATGTGCAGATCGAACTTTTGGAAAATACTTTGAGTTTACTCATCGGCGAATCTTCGCAAGCGATCGAGCGCAGTACGGTCTACAATCAAATGAAACCCGTCAGCCTGGATTTGGGATATTCAGCGAGTCTTCTGGCAAACAGACCCGACGTGCAGGCCGCCGAATATAATTTAATGAATGCCTTCGAATTAACGAATGTTGCCAAAGCACAATTTTATCCAACTTTAAGGTTAACCGGAAGCACCGGAGTTCAGTCGGTCGATATTGATAAGATTTTCAGCGTAAATTCTCTCTTTGCCAATGTGGTAAGCGGGTTGGTGCAACCCATAATCAATAAGAGGCAGATCAAAACACAGTACGAAATCAGTTTGGCTAACAAAGAAATCGCTTATCTCAATTTCCGTAAATCCCTACTGAATGCGGGCAAAGAGGTTTCAGATGCATTAAAAATTTACCAATCTCAGGATCAGTTTATTCAATTGAAGCAAAAGGAAATTGATGCCTACCAAAAATCAGTTGAGTACTCTCAGGAGCTTGTAAACTACGGCATGGCCAATTATCTGGAGGTTCTTAATGCCAGTGTAAATCAGTTGAATGCCGAACTGAATATCTCGAATGCGAAATTTTCGAAGATGCAGGCCGCAATCGAACTTTACCGCGCATTGGGTGGCGGCTGGCGCTAAGTATTTTAATAGTAGAATTAATGAATTTTTTTACTGAAAAATATGGGTTTTTATTTTATCGCAGTGGTTCCGCATCAGGAACTTCGTCTGAACTGCAGAAATTTCAGTAAAGATTTTGCGGAACGGTTTGATTCTGTTAAATCATTTAAAAATTTCCCTCACATTACCATCATTAAGCCTTTTCGATTTGATGAAAATCAAGAGGATATTCTGGTGAAAAATTTTTCTGAAATGAATCTGAATTTGCCGCCCTTTGAGGTTTTTCTTAAAGATTTCGGATGTTTTCCGAATAAAGACAATCCTGTTATTTTCATCAAACCTGAAAACAAGGTGGAACTTCAAAAACTATACGATGAGGTTCAGCCGAAGATGAATTTTCATTCTTACGGGAAGCTTAATCCGCATTTAACGGTGGCTTACAGAGATTTGAGTCTGGAAAAATTTAATTTAGCCTGGGAAGAATATCAATCAAAAATTTTTGAGGATTCTTTTCTAGTCGACAAAATTTGTCTTTTCAAACATGATAGCAAAAAGTGGAATCTTCTGAGTATTAAAAAGTTGGAATGACTTATTTCAGATTTTTAAAAAATTCCCACATCACAATTCCTCCGCAAACCGAAACATTCAGCGAGTGTTTTGTTCCCAATTGGGGAATTTCAAGGAAAGTGTCGTAAAGATACAGCGCTTCATCACTTAAGCCGTCAACCTCGTTACCGAGAACTAAAGCGTATTTCTGATCTTTTACAATCTCGTAATCGGTAATGATTTCCGAATTTGAAGTCTGTTCAATACCGACGATCTGATAGCTTTCTTGTTTAAGATTCTCCAGCGCTGCCGAAATGCTTTTCTCATAAATCCAGTCCACACTTTCTGTCGCGCCAAGCGCAGCTTTATGAATTTCGCGGTGAGGCGGCTGCGGCGTGATTCCGCACAAAACGATTTTCTCCACAATAAAAGCGTCCGCCGTTCTGAAAACCGCGCCCACATTATGCATGCTTCTCACATTATCCAAAACCACCACCAAAGGAATTTTTTCAGTTTGTTTGAAGGTTTCTACATCGATTCGCCCTAATTCTTCGAGTTTCAGTTTCTTGGTGGATGACATTTTCGTATTTTTGGCAAAATTAAGTTTTTTAAACCTCTTATCGTTAATTTCCGATTCCTAAAAAATTCCCGTGGCAAAGAAAGAAACTCCTTTAATGACGCAGTACAATACCATCAAGGCGAAATATCCTGATGCGCTTTTGCTTTTTCGGGTTGGGGATTTTTATGAGACTTTTGGCCAGGACGCTATCCGGACCTCCCAGATTTTGGGCATCGTACTGACTAAAAGAGCCAACGGAGAAGGTCACATCGAGCTGGCAGGTTTTCCGCACCATTCAGTGGATTCGTATCTGCCAAAACTGGTACGCGCCGGACTTCGTGTTGCAATCTGCGACCAGCTGGAAGATCCGAAAACCGTTGCGAAAGGAATTGTAAAACGAGGTGTAACCGAGCTTGTAACTCCCGGCGTAACTTTTAATGAACAGGTTTTAACATCTAAAAAAAATAATTTCCTCCTTTCTGTTCACAAGCAAAAAGAAAAGTTCGGGATGGCTTTGGTAGATGTTTCTACCGGAGAATTTCTGGTTTCTGAAGGCAGTCTGGAAAAGCTTTTACATATTGTACACACTTTCGATCCGTCGGAAATTATTTATCAGCGTTCAACAGAACTTCCTGTACAGCTTAAAAATAAAAACTCTTTCAAGCTGGAAGACTGGGCTTTTCAGTACAATTATGCCTACGAAAAACTCACAAACCATTTTAAAACAGCTTCATTAAAAGGATTTGGAATTGAAGAACATCAGCTGGGCATCATTTCTGCCGGAGCAATTTTCGCTTATTTGGTCGAAGATACGCATCATGCACTGCTGCAGCACATTACTAAAATTCAGTTAATTCCGCAGGAAGATTATCTGATGATGGATAATTTTACGCTGAGGAATCTCGAAATCGTTTATCCAAGCAATCCACAGGGGAAATCGCTGCTCGATATCATTGATAAAACGTCAACGCCAATGGGTGGGAGACTGCTCAGAAGAAGACTGATTCTGCCGTTAAAATCAGTGGACGAAATCAACCGAAGATTAAATTTAATTGAATTCTTCAACAAAGAAGATCAGTTAAAATACGAAATCCAGCAGTTACTGAAATCTATTTCAGATTTGGATCGTTTGATAGGGAAACTGGCATCGGAAAAAATTTCACCTAAAGAAGTAGGTTATCTCCGCCAAAGTTTAATTAATATTCATCAGATTAAAAATTTGCTTCAGCCGTTTGATGAGGTTTTGGCCTGGATAGAACCGTTGAATAATCTTGAAGAACTTATTCAGTATTTACAGAATTACCTGAATGAAGAACTTCCGGTAAACATTGCGAAAGGAAATGTTATTAAAAGCGGAATTTCTGAAGATCTGGATCATCTCCGCGGCTTGCAAAGCAAAGGGAAAAACTTCCTCGACGAAATGTGTGAGCGCGAAATTGAACGAACCGGAATTTCAAGTTTGAAGATCAGTTTCAATAACGTTTTCGGATATTTTATTGAAGTTAGAAATACCCACAAAGACAAAGTTCCAAGCGACTGGATCAGAAAACAGACTTTGGTAAATGCCGAAAGATATATTACGGAAGAGCTGAAGGAATATGAAGAGCAGATTCTAGGCGCGGAAGAAAAAATCTCCAGAATTGAATATGAACTTTACCGTAAAGTCTGCGATAATGTAATGATTTATATCGACCAGATTCAGGAAAACTCAAAAATTATTGCAGAACTCGACTGCGGCGTTGGACTTTCCGAACTGGCTGTTTCTGAAAGTTATACCAGACCAATTCTCAACGAATCATTTGAAATCGATTTAAAGGAAGCCCGCCACCCGATTATTGAAAATGCGCTTCCACTGGGCGAAAAATATATCCCGAACGATTTGTTTTTGGATAAAGATTCGCAACAGATCATTATGGTTACCGGACCGAACATGGCGGGTAAATCGGCGATTTTAAGACAAACTGCAATTATCTGTCTGATGGCTCAAATCGGGAGTTTTGTGCCTGCAAAACATGCGGAAATAGGATTTTTAGATAAGATTTTCACGAGAGTTGGCGCCACCGATAACATTTCAGCCGGTGAATCTACTTTTATGGTCGAAATGAATGAAGCTGCCAATATCCTTAACAATATTTCAGACCGGAGTTTAATTCTTCTGGATGAAATTGGGCGCGGAACTTCTACTTACGACGGAGTTTCGATTGCGTGGGCAATTGCGGAATATCTTCACCAACATCCCACTCAGGCAAAAACTCTGTTTGCGACGCATTACCACGAGCTCAACGAAATGACGGTGAATTTTGAACGGATTAAAAACTTTCATGTTTCCATTCAGGAGAACAAAGGCAATATTATTTTCATGCGAAAACTGCTGCCGGGCGGCAGCGAGCACAGTTTCGGGATTCACGTTGCGAAACTGGCAGGAATGCCTTCAAAGGTCGTAAACCGCGCAAATAAAGTTTTGAAAACACTTGAGAAAAGCCGATCACAAAGCGGTTCTAAAGATTCTGCCAAAGCGATTACCGATGAAAATATGCAGCTGTCATTCTTTCAGTTAGACGATCCGGTTCTGGAAAATATCCGTGAAGAACTTACAAAAATCGACATCAATACTCTAACGCCGATAGAAGCTTTAATGAAGCTGAATTCGATTAAAAAGATGATTGGGAAGTGATGATGAACTGATCTGGGAATCGCATACTCTGATCCAGCTGCTTTTAATTAGGTCAACTATTAAAAACAATTACTCGAACACAATATTCAGTGGGACTCTAAACCGGTACCGAACTGGGACATCATTTATTTTGGCTGGAGACCATTTTGTTTTTATGAGAGAAATTGCGCGGATTGCTTCTTTGTTGAAACTTTCATTGTCCCCAATTGCGGTAACATTTGTGATAGATCCATCTGTCTCAACTACAAATTTTAGTACACACGATTCTTTTCCATTTCCTTTCACTTTTTTTGCACGAAAGTTCTTAGCAATTAACTGACGAAAATTTTGAACACCACCCTCTTGAAATTCCGGCGCTCGGCCGGACATCGCGCTGGAATCTTTCTGATTTTCCTGCGAAAAAGTAAGCCCAAAAATCAGGACAGTAAATATTAACAAAAGTTTTTTCATAGTTAAATTTTACCCAAAATTCTGCAGTTCCACGAGTCTTCTGTATACATTGTTATTGTTCATCAGTTCAGTGTGCGTGCCCTGTTCTACGATACTTCCGCGTTCCATCACAACGATCCAGTCGGCCTTTTGAATGGTTGAAAGCCTGTGAGCGATAACAAGCGAAGTTCTGTTCTGCATCATTTTTTCCAATGCGTCCTGAACAAATCTTTCAGATTCGGTATCTAAAGCGGAAGTTGCTTCATCCAGAATCATAATAGGCGGATTTTTCAGAACGGCTCTTGCAATAGAAACCCTTTGTTTTTGACCGCCGGAAAGTTTATTTCCATCGTCGCCGATATTGGTGTAATATTTTTCCGGAAGACCTTCAATAAACTCGTGCGCGTTGGCAATTTTCGCGGCAGCCATCACTTCCTCTTCGGTAGCGTCCGGTTTTCCCATCAGGATATTGTTGAATACAGAATCATTAAATAACACTGATTCCTGAGTCACCATTCCGAGAAGATTTCGGTAATCGTCCAGTTTTAAGTCTTTGATGTTTACGCCGTCAACTAGGATCTCTCCTTCAGAAATATCATAAAAACGGGCAAGTAAATTTGCAATGGTCGTTTTCCCTGAACCGGATTGACCTACCAATGCCACCGTTTTGCCTTTAGGAATAGTAAGATTAAAATTCTTGAGAATTACATTGTCTTTATCGTAATAAAAACCGATATTTTTAAATTCAATTTTATCTTTTAAAGTAGAAATAGCGATGGGATTTTCAATTTCTTCCACTTTCAGATCATAATCTAAAACTTCGGAAACCCGGTCCAAACTCGCCATTCCGCCCTGAATATTTGAAATCGCACTGGATAATTTCTTCGCCGGATCCAGAATCTGGAAAAACATCCCGATAAAAACAAGAAATGTTTCCGGCTCCATGGTCTGTTCATTTAAAATCTGAACGCCTGCAAACCAGGTAATGATCAAAATGGTGACGGAACCTAAAAATTCGCTCATCGGAGAGGCAAGTTCGCGGCGGCGGCTCATTCCGATCGCATATTTTTTCCAGTTATCTGTGGTTGTATTGAATGTGGTCTTCAGTATTTTGTCTGCATTGAAGATTTTAATGACTTTCGAAGATTTTAAAGTTTCATCAACTAATGAAAAGAGGTTTCCGAGTTCTTCCTGTGCTGCGGTAGCCTGTCTTTTTAGGCTTTTTCCGACCCAGGCAATCAGGCCGCCCATTAGAGGAAATACAAGCAGGGAAAACAGGGTGAGATTCGGTGAAAGAATAAAAAGCGTAATCAGCGATGAAATAATCATGAATGGTGAATTAATTACATCTACCAGGCTTCCCATAATGCCGCTTTCAACGCCGCCGATATCGTTGGAAATCCGGCTCATCATATCTCCCTTGCGCTTCTCAGTAAAGAAAGAAACCGGCAGTTTCAGGAATTTGTTGTACATCGCAGTCCTTAAATCTTTGGTAATTCCCACACGGTAATTTACCAAAAGATAGGCCCCAAGATATCGGAAGATATTTCGAAGCAGAAATGCTACAGCGGTTACCGCGCACAAGATTGCGAGAACTTTTACCGTTCCGTAAGTGTCGATATTTTTCTGAATCGTATAATAAGCCCAGTCTTTAGCATATCCAAAAAAATCAACAAGCCGGCCCGAGTTTACCGGTGGTTTTGTCGTGTCGACTTTATCAACGGTCCCGAACATCAATCCCAGAATTGGAAGCATTGTAGCCACCGAAAATATATTGAGAACAGAATACATGATGTTGAAAAACATGCTTCCGAAAAGGTATTTCTGATGAGGCTTGGCAAATGAGAGAATGCGTTGTAATGGTTTCATTCAGGAGATTTAGTGGGCAAAATTACGGATTTTTTGATTGGTTGCTTCTATTACTTAAAGCTTACTTTATCGTTGTATTGGGGTGTAAAGTTTTCCGGAGTAAGCTTTTGAAAAGTTTTACCGAAGCTGTTTATAAGCCCGGTGAGATTATCAAAATTCACTACATTAATATCGTCATTGAGCTGATGGTAATGTTTTGCAACATTCATGTCCACGGTTGAAAACGAATGGGCGATGATTTTCTTTTTAACAAAACTTACATTATCCGAACGGTAAAAAAGCTGCTGACCAATGTATGGATCGGGATGAACTTTAAGTCCAGCTGCGGCATTGGCATTCAGCAATTCGTCCAGGTCAGAAAATTCAGCACCGGTCATATAGAGTGCATTAGGGCCGAATTGGGAAACCGTGGCCACCATTTCAAAATTGAAAAGTGCAGAAATTTTGGCGTGTTTATCTTTTAAAAGAGGGTTTTCAGCGATCGCTTTTGATCCTTTCATCCCTTTTTCTTCACCATTGAAAGCCATGTACATCATTGAAAAAGCAGGTTCTGTACTTCTAAAGTAATCTGAAATTCCGATCATTAAAGTCACTCCACTGGCATTATCGTCGGCTCCATTATAGATGTTATCACCACTTTTGTCGGTGGAACCGATATGATCGAAGTGTGCGGAGTATGCTAAAATTTGGTCAGATTTGCCTTTTTTTATTCCACAGACATTATACGCAACTTTTCCTTTGTATTCAAAAGGAACGAGATAAGAGTCGCCGGTGCAATATCCAAGATTATTTTCCTTAAAGCGTTGCGCAATATATGCTGCGGCGGAGTCGTTTTGTGGAGTTCCGATCTCGCGGCCTTTCATATCATCCGAAGCCAGAGCAGAGAGCACTGTAGAGATGCGGTCTTTAGAAACTTCCTGTGAATAGAGGACTGTTGAAAATACGAGCGCAAAAAGCAAATAGTGATTCTTCATTGGTAATTTTTGATAAAGATAAATATTTAAGTGGCCAATAAAAAAAACAGCCCCAAAACCGGAGCTGTTTAACTCAAAAAAAATCGTTGTGAGTTTAGCGGAGTCTGTCTACAGATTTCACGAGCCTCTCGTCTTTTCTGATATAAGTGTTTGCAATTAACAAACAGATTATCGAAAGCAACGGGAAAATCGGCTCAATACCTTTCTCAGGAAAATTAATTCCTCCAGATAAACTGAGTAGCCAATACGCCAATAAACCGAGCAACAAAGCGTTTATAAAAATGCTGATGTTATTCAGCAGAATCTGTCTTTTCCGGTCTTTATAACTCAAAATGCTGATGAATCCTACAAGCACTAAACCTACACAGATTACAGAAATAAAAGGAACGGGTCCGAAAACGGAAAAATCCTGACCGGTGACGAACAGAAAAATTGCACCTAAAATCGCCAGAAAAATCCAAACAGTCTGTATTCTTTGCAGCATCGTATTGAGTATGAGGTGCAAAAATAACAATAATTTTTTGCATAAATAAAAAATTAACGTAGATTTGCCGTACAAATGACCTTATAAAGAAAGTCGCCCGACTTAACTTTCTTACTTACACTTACTTATAACATACTTTTTCACATAACAATTTATGTTCAACATTGAAACGTTACGGTCAAAATCCGAACCGGAGTTGACTAAAATCACGAAAGATTTAGGCGTTAAACTTGCTAAAAACAGCACGGATAATGATAAAATTTTTGCAATCCTTGATTTTCAGGCTTCCAATACCAAAATTGCAAAAGACTACTTCAACGCCACTGAAACTACTATGAATACAGAAGAAAAACCAGCTCCTGCACCTAAAAAACCGGTTGCAAAGAAACCAGCCGCCAAAAAGAAAGTGGAGAAACCCGCTGAAGTTTCCGTAGAAATTCCGTTTGAAAAAGCAGAAACACCTGCGGAGGCTCCTCAGGAAAAACCTTCTGAAATTCAAGAATCCACGCCAGTTGAAGCCAATAAAGATTCCGAAAACAACCGCAATCAGCAAAAGAAAAAAAGACAGCGTGTTGCCGCTCCGAAAGAGGAGGCTGCAACTGAAACTGTAGTTGCAGAGGCTGCGGTAGAAACTGAAGCAAAACCTGAGCAGGCTAAAAATCAGAATCCAAACCAGAATCCAAACCAGAACCCTAATCAGAACGGAAATGGCAATGGCAACGGAAATAAAAATCCAAATCAAAACAGGCCCCAGCACCCGAATCAGAAAAATCAGAACAAAAACCCAAATCAAAATCCAAATCAGAACCGCAATCAGCCAAATTCTGAAAATCAGGAAGAAAACTCTAAGAAAGACTTTAATTTCGATGGATTAGTAACGATTGAGGGTGTTCTCGAGATTCTTCCGGATAACTACGGATTCCTCCGTTCCTCAGATTTCTCCTACATTTCTTCACCGGATGATGTGTATGTTTCAACCAATCAGATCAGGAATTATGCATTGAAAACAGGCGATACCGTTCGGGGAATTGTCCGTTTGCCAAAAGAAGGCGAAAAATATTTCTCCTTACTGAAACCAACAGAAGTTAACGGCCGGGATTTAGAATTCATTAAAGATCGCGTTGCATTCGAATTCCTTACGCCCTTGTTCCCTGAAGAAAAATTCAATTTAACAGGGAAAAACGCTACACTCTCTACAAGAATTGTTGATCTGTTCACTCCGATAGGAAAAGGGCAGCGCGCAATGATTGTTGCACAGCCGAAAACGGGTAAAACGATGTTGCTTAAAGACATTGCAAACTCCATTTCCGAGAACCATCCCGAAGCTTATATGATGATTTTACTCATCGATGAAAGACCGGAAGAGGTGACTGATATGGAAAGAAGCGTAAATGCAGAAGTAATTGCCTCAACTTTTGATGAGCCTGCTGACAAGCACGTAAAAGTAGCCAATCTTGTACTTTCAAAAGCACAAAGAATGGTAGAATGCGGTCATGATGTAGTGATTTTACTGGATTCAATTACGCGTTTGGCGAGAGCTTACAATACGGTAACTCCGGCTTCAGGAAAAATTCTTTCCGGCGGTGTTGATGCCAATGCACTCCACAAACCGAAAAGATTTTTCGGTGCGGCAAGAAATATTGAAGGCGGCGGATCATTAACCATCATTGCAACAGCATTGATCGATACAGGTTCTAAAATGGATGAAGTTATCTTCGAAGAATTCAAAGGAACCGGAAATATGGAACTTCAGCTCGACAGAAAAATTGCCAACAAACGAATTTATCCTGCGATTGATTTGGTATCATCAAGTACGAGAAGAGATGATCTTCTTCTTGATGAAACTACACAGCAGAGAATGTGGATTCTAAGAAAATATCTTGCCGACATGAACCCTGTGGAAGCGATGGAATTTGTAAACAAAAGCATCAAAGGAACTTTAAACAACGAGGAGTTTCTGATGAGTATGAACAGGTAATTTATTATTACTCACAGAATAGAAACCGCTCCAAAAAGGGCGGTTTTTTTGTTTCCGCCGATGTTAAAGATTTATTAAAGTAATGTACTTGGTTTGGACCTGCCCCACATTATGACTAAATTTGGGTATTAACTTTTAAATTTAAAAAATTATGGCATTCGAATTACCACAATTGGGCTATGCGTACGACGCACTGGAGCCTACCATTGATGCAAGAACAATGGAAATTCACCACACCAAACACCACCAGGCATACATTGATAATTTAAACAAAGCAATTGCAGGGACAGATCTGGAAGGAAAAACCATCGAGGAAATCTGCAAGACAGGAACTGATAAACCAGCAGTAAGAAATAACGGCGGCGGACATTACAACCATACGCTTTTCTGGGAAATCTTAACTCCTGGCGGAAGCAAAGAACCGGTTGGAAATGTAAAAGCTGCGATTGAAGCTTACGGAGGTTTCGAAAAATTCAAAACAGATTTTTCTGAGGCGGCGAAAACGAGATTTGGTTCAGGCTGGGCTTGGCTCTGTAAGAAAGAAGACGGAACGGCGGCTGTTTGTTCTACTCCAAACCAAGACAACCCGTTAATGCCTGTTTCGGAATGTCAGGGAACACCGGTTTTAGGACTTGATGTTTGGGAGCATGCTTACTATCTGAACTACCAAAACAGAAGACCAGATTATGTTTCTTCTTTCTTCGAGGTTATAAACTGGGATAAAGTGGAAGAAAAATTCAACAAGTAGTATTTATATTATTTAAAATAAATAAGGTTCAGAAATTCTGAACCTTATTTTTATTTATTAACGGATATCTGCACCGCTCAATCCCGACATGCGAAGACCGTATTTCCACTGAACATACGCAAAAACCTGATACAGTTTATACTCGAATTTCAGTCCATAATTTTCCTCAGGATCGTAATCAATAGAAGATTCAATCACATTCCGGTACTTTCCGGAGTAATAATACGAGTTCCATTCGTTGACGAGAAACGTGTTTCTTGTTTTCAGATAGCTTTCAGAATACATGCTCATTGGTTTTGCAACAGCATTCAGGAAATAATCATATTGCGTATCAATAACCTGAAGATCCCACTCGCCGTCATCATTCTTAGAAGGCGAGATTTCTGGGTTTCCGGAACTGTCTTGAGGCTTATTCTGAGGTACGCAGGAGATTATACTCAACGCCAATATCAGATATATAAACTTTTTCATCCTTTTATTTTGATATAAAGGTAGGAAAAAATAAAACCGAAGTCAGCAACTTCGGTTTTACCTATAATTAAAAAAAAATCTTATTTGGATTTGTGTTCACGCTGTACCACTGTGAATACAGGGAAGTGATCGCTGTATCCGTTAGTGAAGCGGTCGCCATCCCAGGATCTCAGCGGATAACCTTTCCATTGTCCTTCGCTGTTTTTAAGATAAGAAGGGGCATAAACCTCTGTTTTAAACAGAGAATACCCTTTTGAAAGTTTCTCGGTAGAATGTAAATTTTTTGATGCAATCATCTGATCAAAAAGATTCGGAGCGTCCCGGTAACCAAGTGTTGCTACACCTGATTTGTACATTTTGTTCATCAGGTTATAATACGGCGATTGGTCACTGAGTTGGGCAGGTTCTCCTACAGCTCCTAAAACTTTTCTGATACTTGGGCTTACCGGATCATCATTAAAGTCGCCCATTGCCACTAATTTAATTGAAGGATCCTCGGCTCTTAACCTGTCCATCTCAGTTTTAAGCACTGTTGCAGCCGCTGCTCTTCTCGGATAGGAGCGCGCTTCACCACCGCTTCTTGATGGCCAGTGATTCACGAAGAATGCGTATTTTTCACCATCCAATAAACCTTTTACGACTAAAACTCCACGGGTATAGCTTCGGTAGCCGTCATCATTGAAGGTTTTGATTTCTTTTTCGTAATGGTCGGTTACCACAAATCTTCCTTTTTGGTAGATTAAGCCAACATCTACACCACGCGCATCATAGGAATTGTGGTGAACGATTCCGTAATTGCTTTTTGCAAGTGCAGGTTGCTTAATGAGGTCTTCAATCACCTGTCGGTTTTCTACCTCTACCAAACCAATTACAGCAGGATTATCGTTTGTGTACTGTCTTCCGAGTTCGGAAAGCACTTTGCTCACGTTCGCCATTTTCTGGTTATACTTCTCTGTATTCCAGTTTTTTCCGCTGTTTGCAGTAAAGTCATCGGCAAGAATTTGATTCCGTACGACTTTTTTACCTGCCAGCAGTTCGTTACTCCATTCTCCTTTATAAACTTCTGTTGTTTCAAGGTATTGTAAAGAGTCGATTGGTACACTTCGGTGGAAAGCTGGATTTTTAAAGTCTTTTGTACCATCAATATAGTCTGCAGAAGGAACGGTGTCCCAAAGGTTTTCTACGTTATAAAATGCAATGGCTGCCCGCTGTACCTGAACTTTCTGGGAAAAAACAATAGCCATTGAAAACAGCGTGATTGTAATAAAAATTTTTTTCATTAGAAATACATAAAAATTTTAAGTGGGTAAAATTACTAATAATTTCGGAAGCAAGCACTTAAACTAACCGTATTCTTTTGCGAAGTAACGTGATTAGTGTCATGCATTCTATTTTAGGGATTTAAATGATAAATCATCCTTATTATAAGAATAAAGTGTTAAATATCTTTAACTTAATAAAAATTAAGTTTAAATTTGTTGCCCCTTAAAAATATATTATCATAAGGGATTTTAAATAATTAGTTATGATTAAAAAGTTATCCTTAATCTCATTGTTTACGTTGCTTCCGGCATCCTTCTATTTCGCACAGACTACGGTTTATGCGTACGTGAAAGACCAGGAGGGCAAACCAGTTGAGAGCGCAGAGATTGATCTTGTACAGTCTGCTGATGATGTGAAAGCCGATAAAATTGGTTATTTTCAGATTGTTGATCTACAGCCTGGGCAGTACCAGATCAATGTTTCGAAGCAGAATTTTGAAACAAAAATTATTGAGTTTACGGTATCTGCAGACGAAAAAAGAAGAGATTTAGGTGTAATCAGTTTATTGCCTGCTCCATTTGCAAATGCAGGGGTGATGGTAATCGATGATTCCGCAGCTGATCATGATGAAGGAGGATCTTCTATGCAGCCTACAGTAGGGCTTCTTAGCTCTGGCCGGGATGTTTTCCAAAGTATAACTGCATTCGAACTCGGTGCATACTGGTTCCGTCCAAGAGGGATTGAGAACCGTTTCGAAGATGTACTTTTCAACGGTATATCAATGTCGAAAAATGATGACGGTAAAGTAGATTTCAGCAACTGGGGAGGATTAAACGACGTTACCCGTTACCCATTTGAATCTGTAGATAATATTACCCCTTCCGAATATGCTTTCGGTAATCTTGGTGGTGTTGTGTATTATAATACAAGAGCTTCAAGCTACAGAAAACAGACTTCTCTTGCTTACTCATTTACAAACAGAAGCTATTTCCACCGTGCTATGGCGACTTACTCCAGCGGTTTGTCTAAAAACGGTTGGGCATTTACATTCTCCGGAAGCCGAAGATGGGCTGATGAAGGCGTAATTGACGGAACTTATCAGGATTCTTACGCATATTTCGGTGCAATCGAAAAGCAGTTCAGCAGCCGACACGCAATTAACTTGACAGCTTTTGGAGCACCAACTTACAGAGCTAATAATTCACCAAACACCCAGGAAGCTTATGACCTGATGGGTAAAAATTATAATTCTTACTGGGGATGGCAAGATGGCGAGAAAAGAAATTCAAGAATCAGAAAAGTATTTGAACCGATGTTTATGCTTACTGATTATCTGAAAATCGGTAAAAACAGCAACTGGAACAACACCATTTCCTATCAGGAAGGTAGAGACGGAAGAAGCCGTTTAGACTGGTTCCGCGCATTAGATCCTAACCCTACTTACTACAGAAAACTGCCAAGCTACGGTATTTATACTGAAGAAGAGTTTAAAGCCAATGCACAGATCGACTGGACTGGTCTTTACCAGGCAAACTACCTGCACCGTTACGATAGTGCAGGGAATGAGCAGGGCGCGGTTTACAGTATTGTAGAAGATGTAAATAAGGACAAGACATTTAATTTTGCTTCTCACTTTGATACAAAGCTTGATGAAAACTGGAAACTGAACATCAACTTTAACTATCAGAATTTAAAATCTGATAACTTCAGAGAGATGAAAGATCTTTTAGGAGCTTTATATGCAAACAATCTGAATGCTTTCGGAAACGATCAGCCTTACGATTTAGATAACCCTAATGCTAAAATTCTTGTAGGAGACAGAACACAATATTCTTACGATTTATTAAGAGATCAGTATACGTTAAACGCGTCTACGGAAATCGATTTGCCCAAATGGAATGTAACTGCTTCGGTATTTACTTCTTATGCGGATTCACAAAGAGACGGAAAGTTCAGACATCACCAATATGCGGACAGCAAAGGAAAGAGCGAGGTTTTCAATACCATCGATGCAGGTCTTAAAGGGAGAGTGCTTTATAAATTAGACGGTAGAAACTTTATCGTGTACAACGGCGCCTTCTTCAGTCTGGCACCTACTTTAAACGAAATCTTCATCAGTCCGCGTGTAACCAATATGATTACACCGAATGTTGAAAACCAAATTATTAATTCAAACGATTTAAGCTATATCCTTAGAGGGCAGGTTCTTAAACTTAGGTTAAGCGCTTACTCGACCACTATTAAAAATGCTACAGAAATTTCCAGATATTATGCGGATATTTCCAGTGAAGCAGTTGATCAGGGTAACGCATTGGTTGCAGAGGTGCTGAGCGGGATCGATAAATCCTATCAAGGTTTGGAATTGGGGGCAGATGTAAAAATTACAACAACCCTAAATGCTACCGCTGTTGCAAGTTATGGTGATTATAAAGTTACCAACAATCCTACAGTAACAACTTTTGATGACGATTTTGGAATCAGAGAGTGGGGAACTGCTAACATCAAAGATTATAAAATTGCCGGTACACCGCAAAAAGCTTACTCTTTAGGATTGCGCTACAACTCCAAAAATTTCTGGTGGGTAGGTGCTACAGCGAATTATTTGCAGGACCAGTATCTGGATTTCTCAGCGCTGAACAAAACTACAGCAATGTATACAGATCCTCGTACGGGAGACAATTATCCTGGAGCAACACCGGAAGCAATCGCAATGATTACCGCACAGAAAAAGTTTGATGATCAGTTTATGCTGAACGCCAATGCGGGTAAAACTTTCGTCTTCGGTGATTACAGAATGGGCGTTAGCTTAAGTGTAAACAATATCCTGAATAACAGAGATTATGTTACCGGCGGTTTCGAGCAGGGCAGGGCAGTTAACTTCCCGGAAGCTTTTGCAGAATCACAGAGAGAAAAACCTTATTTCGGTCCAAAACTTTGGTACGACAGAGGAACTACGTTTTTTGCAAACGTTTATTTAAGATTTTAATTACTAATAAAACATCCAATGAAAAAATACAGTTCATTTTTTAAGATTTTCTTCATCGCTTTTGCATCACTGCTGCTTACAGCGTGTGTACACGATGATAAGTACGATGATCCTATGCTGCAGGATTACCAGTGCAAAGACCTTACAGCAACCATGACGATTGCTGATGTGAAGCTTCTCCATACCAATATGCGTTATGTTTTCCCGGAAAATTCTACGGCAGTGATGGAAGGTTATGTATCTTCTACTGATGAATCGGGGAATATTTACAAAACCATCTATATTCAGGATTCCCCGGTTAATCCAACTCAGGGATTTGTAATTAGTGTAGATGCAGTAAGTACTTACACTAAATTCCCACAGGGATCAAAAATTTATATCGAATTGAAAGGCCTTGCGCTCGGTACTTACGGAGGCTTGGTCCAGTTAGGTGTAGAAGATGCTAACGCTGTTGCCCAGGGAGTTGATGCGGTATCCAGAATTCCTGAAAAATTGGTTCCTCAGAGAATTTTCAGGTCATGTTCTGTACGAGAAGAGATCGTACCGAAGGTGCTTAAGATTTCAGAAATGGCTGCAAACCAAGCATTGCTTGGGGCTTTAATTAAAGTTGAAGATGCAGAGTTTACTAAAAACGCACTTTGTTCAGTATATGCTCCGGAAGGTTTTACTGTAGACCGACAAATTGGTCAGGGTTGGAACACATCATCCAATAACTACGCCAACACAGCGGTTGTAAGAAACAGTGGTTTTGCAGCATTTGCCAACAAACTGCTTCCGGCAGGGAATGGTGATTTTGTAGGAATTTTCAGTAAATTCAATTCTACTTACCAGATGTATATCAATAAGGTAGCTGACTTGGCTGATATGAAAAACTTCCCAAGACTCGATGGAATTGCAGCAGATCCTTGCGTAATTAATCCTGCATCTTACACTGCTAAAACAGTGGCAGAAGTGAAACAGCTTTTCACCAGTGGCGCTCCAAAGATTATTGACGGTAACTTCCTGCTTAAAGCGAAAGTAACTGCGAACGACGAAACCGGAAACCTTTTCAAATATATTTATGTTGAAGATGCAACCGGCGGAATTAAAGTAAATATCAATAAAACCAACCTTTATCAGGATGCGAGATTTAAAGTAGGTAAAGAACTTTATATCAAACTGAAAGATCTGTACATCGGAAATAACAATGGAGAAATGCAGTTAGGTGTACCGTTTAACGGGGCTATAGGACAACTTGCTGAGGCTGATGTTTATAAACATTTCTTTGATACTAACCTACCAGCAACTCCTGTTGTAGCGACCGAAAGAAGCATTACTCAACTTACAACAGCTGATGTTGGAAGATGGATTAAATTGAAAGATCTTCAGTTTATAGATGCAGACCTTGGGCAACCTTACGCATCTGGAGGAGTCACCAACAGAACGTTGGAAGACTGTGCCGGTAATAAAATCCTACTCAGAACCAGCAATTTCGCAACCTTCGCAGGTGCAGAAGTTGACGGTGGAAAAGGTGATGTATATGCGATTTTAAGCTATTTCGTTAATACGCAAAACATTGGTGTTTATCAACTTTGGATTCCAAAACAGATTCATGCAGATTTAGACAATCCAAGATGCGACGGTTCTGAGCCACCTGCAACCATTTTCTTTGAGGGATTCCAGACCAGCCTAACGGCGAACTTTACAGCGTATGATGTAGCAGGACCACAACAGGTATGGACGAGATCTAACGCAGGAACAGGAACGAACTATTATGCAGTGATGAATGGCGGTACTGCCGCAAACGAAGACTGGTTGGTATCAAGTGAGATTAATCTTACAGGTTTCAACGGATATAGTTTCTCTTTCGATTCAGACGGCAGGGCTACAACGCCTGGTAATCCTCTGGAGGTTTATATCACTGAGAACTTCTCAGGCAATCCTTCCACCACAACCTGGACGAAAGTTAATGCACCAATTGACACAGCTTTAGGCGGCTTTGCGTTCTTTAGCTCTGGTAAAATTAATATCGACAGTTATGCTAACAAAAAGATTAGAATTGCGTTTAAGTACACTTCTACGCCTACAGCTTCCACCACTTGGGAAGTTGATAATCTGAAAGTTTCGGGCAGTAAATAATTAATGCTTATAATAATAGAAGGCCGCAGAAATGCGGCCTTTTTTTGTAGGTTACGGAAAAGCACTCCATCTTTTGTACTCGTCAAGTATAGCCCGGCTGTAGGGCTTAAATATTCTTCCTGTATATACTTTGGGTATTATATATATAATCTCTTACAGAATAGGCATATAAAAGGCTGTTTCACTATGAAACAGCCTTTATAATTGTATGATAAAGTTTTGTCTTAAAAACTTACTTCATTCACTTCTTTTCCTCTCTGGAAATTCATTGTTTTTTGATTGCCTTTATAAGCGATATTCACCAAATTAATCTGTCGTGGAAAAGTGCTGAGCATAATAGTGTTTTTAATCCTTAATGTGTTAACCTCACTCACACCGCCAGCTTCGAAATAAACCCAAACAGATTCACCGTTAACCTGGCTCCCTGTGAAAGTAAGCGTCTTTGCACTGCCATTCACAAACAAATCGAAATTGTTGTTAACATACTTTTTCACTTCCGCTTCAAAACCTGCTGTATTGGGGTTTATTTTAACTGCGTCAGAGATATGTTGGGTATTCATTTTCGTTGTAAACTTCAGGGTCTTGCTTCCTTCCACATAATCTACCTTTGTCATCGAGGAATAAAAATCTGCTTCCGCAAAACTTGTTATCACCATCATAGCAAAGATTCCGATAATATATAAATAATTTTTCATCTGTATAACTTGTTTCAGTATATTCTCAAATATAATGCCAATTAAAAGTTCACGTTTACCGTGTATTTATCGTAAAATGCTTTAATATGGGCCACGGCATCATCGGCAGTGTCAACCACCCGGTACAGGCTCAAATCCGCCTCAGAAATCAATCCGTTTTCCAGTAAAGTATCTTTAAACCAATCCAGCAGACCTTTCCAATATTTAGAACCCACCAATACGATCGGGAACTTCCCTATTTTATTGGTCTGGATCAATGTCATCGCTTCCAGAAGTTCATCTAAAGTACCGAAACCTCCCGGCATCACAATGAATCCCTGAGAATATTTTACAAACATCACTTTTCTTACAAAGAAGTAATCGAAATCCATACTGTAACCCTTATCAATGAAAGGGTTGAAATGCTGTTCGAAAGGAAGTTCGATATTCAGACCGATGGATTTTCCGCCGCCTTTATTGGCACCTTTATTACCGGCTTCCATAATTCCGGGGCCACCTCCGGTGATAACACCGAAACCGATTTCTGTAATTTTCTCAGCAATATCAACCGCAAGTTCATAATATTCGCTCCCCGGCTGTAGCCTGGCCGAACCGAAAATAGAAACACATGGACCAATTTTGGCAAGCCTTTCATAACCGTCTACGAATTCGGCCATTATTTTGAAGACCATCCAACTGTCTTTGGTTATGGTTTCGTCCCAGGTTTTTTCTGTAAAAGAACGCTGAATTTTCTGATCAATTTCAAATTCAGTTCCTGCCGCAGCACGGGTTGTCCCTTTTCCCCTCTTTATCTTGCTCATCTTTGTCTTATTTAAAATGGTACTCTGCTTCCAGAACAGATTCTGGTTTTCCTACATCTATGAGTTTAGCCTGATGCTCGTAACCATGTATTGTTTCTGTATGCATCAAATCCAGATATTCTTCCATAATAGAAAATTTTCCGGTACGCTTAATTTTATCAAAAATTCTCGGATTGATACAGTGTATTCCGCTAAAAGCCAATGGTTTGAATCCTTTGTTGAATTCTGCCAGCCGTTGTTCACCCGTTTCTACATTTACCCAACCGCGCAAAATCATTTCAGGATTGAAAAGAAGTTTTCGGGAGCTTTTTCTGTCGGAAACCGCTAAAGTAGCAAAATCTTTCTTTTCCTGATGGTATTTTACGAATTCTGTGATGTTTAAGTCGGTGAGAATGTCTGCATTAAGAATCAAAAAATCTTCGCCAAAATCCAGAAATTTTCTTGCAAAAACCAAGCCGCCGCCAGTCTCCAGAAGCTGATCTTTTTCATCAGAAATTTCGATTTCAGCACCGAAATTATTGTTTTCTTTCAGGAACTGTACAATCTGTTCCCCGAAATGGAAGACATTGATTACGAAATCATTGATCCCGTAACTCTGTAAATATTTGATATTTCTTTCCAACAGAGGTACGCCGTTGACCTTTGCCAAAGCTTTCGGGTGATGGTCGGTAAACGGTTTCAGCCGGGTTCCTTTGCCTGCTGCGAATATAAGTGCCTTCATTTTTCTAGTGATTATTCAGTTGTGGCTGTTCATCATGTTGAATGGTGACTGTAGCCTGCGGATATTTTTCTCGGATGAAAGCTGCAGTCTTTTCAGCACAGTATACCGATCGGTGCTGTCCGCCCGTGCATCCGAAATTAATCTGAAGATGCTCGAAATTTCTCCCAAGATAATTATCGATATTGATGGAAACAATTTCTTTTACCAGGCTCAGAAATTTTGGCATTTCGGTTTTGGTTTCCAGAAATTCCTGAACGCCAACATCGCAGCCGGTTTGCGATTTATATTCCTCAATTCTTCCGGGATTCAGGATTCCACGACAATCGAACGCAAATCCGCCGCCGTTTCCGGTTTCATCTTTTGGAATTCCTCCTTTTTTGTAGGAAAAACTGTGTATATCTATTTTAAGACTCATCATGTTGTTTATTTGAACCGTTAAATTTCTTAATGGTTTCTGATTATTGATTCGATTTTATCCTTAACTGAATTTGATTTCAGCGTTTTGATTAATTTTTTCATTTCCGGATACTGTTGCATTCCGTCCCAGGAATTCGCCAGCTGTTCCAGATTTTCAATTCCTTTGTCGATGCTGGATATAAAATGCTGTTTTCTCTGGATAAGTCCACGGAATCCATACGCTCCCAAAACCTGCATAAAACGGATCAGTTGAGTAGGCTTTATTGAATTTTTAAGCTGTATTACCGTATTTTCATCCTTCCAAAGGGAAAGATAATAACTGAGCATTTTTTCTCTGAAATCATCAGGAAAATTAGCTTTAGCCTGATAAAGAAACGAAATAACATCGTACATCAGAGGACCTTTCATTGCCGACTGGTAATCGATGAAGAAAACAGCATCCTGATCGTCCACCATAATGTTCCTTGCCTGAAAATCCCGGATCATTAAACCTGTAGGACAACAGTTTTCAAGTTCTGCAGTAAGGTTTTTAAATTCTTTTAGCAAAGCAGCCTTGTGGTAAGGAATCTCGAGTACATCCGCAATGAAACTTTTGAAATAAAACAGATCATTGGTCACCGGAAGTTCATCATAACTTTCATACTCGAATGTCTGTGAATAGTCGATTTTATCACGCGTCCGAGTCTGAAGTTGAAATAATTTTTCGATCGTTTGTTTTACCAAAGATTTGGTTCTTTCATTAAGACCATCGTTTTCAATAATTTCTGAAAGCGTGTTTTTACCCAAAAACTCCTGAATGTAAATTTTAAGGTCTTCAGAAATCTTAAAAATTTTTGGAGTGTTGAGATTAAGTTGGGAAAATACTTCAGAGAAATAGAAAAAACTCTCGTTTTCGGCAATATTTTCGTTCTCGGTGATGATGTACTGTTGATTTGGTGTGGAGCCGACGAAATTCTTTCTTGCCGAACCGCTTTGGGCTAATGAATAAAAATCCTGCGATTTTTCTCCAATAAATTCTTCGAAAAAGAGTTTTGCGTTTTCCATACTCATACTTTTACAAATATAGGAATTTAGAATTTTTGAAAAGATTATATTTGCAATATGTTCAATGATTTCAAGCCTGTTCTGAAAATCCTGCTACGCTTCGTCATCCTGTATGTGGTGATGGTTTTGGCTTATCAGTTTTACCTGAACCAGTTCAAAAGTATGGGTTTGGATCCCGTCTCGGAATGGGTTGCTGATCAGGCGGCGTTTGTACAGGATTTTTTTGGTTACCAGACTCAAATCGTGCCTGGCAAACCCGAGCAGGAGACAGATTGGTTTTACGTTAGCGGCAGATATGTTTCTCGCATGGTAGAAGGCTGTAACGCGATTTCGGTGATGGTCTTATTCCTGGCCTTTATTTTTGCTTTTTATCAGGGAATCAAGACCTTTGTTTTTGCGGGATTGGGTTTTGTTTTCCTTCACATCATCAATGTACTTCGAATTGCAGGTCTGAATATTCTTTTGGTTGAATGGCCGCAATATTCTAAAATCGGACACGATTATCTTTTCCCTGCAATTATTTATGGCAGCGTGGTTTTGCTCTGGCTGATCTGGATTAAGTTTTTTGCACTAAAAAATCCTGTAGATGAAAGTGCTTAGAATTTTACTCATCATTCTCGGAATTTTTGGATTAATTGGAGTGAGAATGGTAGAGGAATCTCTTTTCTATGATCCTTTTCTTAGTTATTTTCATGCAGCAGATAAAAATGCACAGTTCCCGGATTTCGAATGGTCGAAATTGATTATTAATTATATTTTCAGGTTTTCGCTGAACCTCGCTTTATCAGCTTTAATTGTTCATTTTATCTTTAAAAATAAAGAATACACGATGCAGGCGGTTGTTTTAATGCTGCTGGTTTTTGCGATTACTTTTCCGATTTACCTTTACTGCATTCATACAAAATTTGAAATCGGCTATCTTTTCTCTTTTTACATGCGGAGATTCGTGATTCAGCCATTAATTTTGCTGCTCATCATTCCATTATTTTACTACAGAAAACAGTTGTTGAAGAAGGTGAAGAATTAGGTATTCACGTCGTGTTTCTCGACCTGGGAAATATTATTTTCGTCCCACTCAATTTTCTTCACAAAAGGTCTCTGACGAACCTTACATTCGGAAAGCTGGCAGATTTCGCACGAAAAAGTCTTGCAGTCATCTAAATGGAAATTGAATTCAATCGCACGGCTTGAGTTTTCTGCGATTAATTTATAGGTTTCTTCCATTTCTTCATGAGCTTTTCTCAACTCAAAATACCACGGCAATGTTAAATGTGCATCGATATGAAGCCCGCTGCCGTGCTGTTGAATTCGGGTATTATGAATGTCGATCCATTCCCGTTTCCTGTTGTCATTCATGATTTTTGCCAGTCTGGCCAGCATGTCCTGATCAGCTTCATCCATGATTCCGCTCAAAGCCTTTCTGATAATTTTGTAACCGATGAAGATGATATAACTGCCGAATATAAGCGCTACAACAGCATCGATCCAGTAAATCTTGGTAAAATAAACAAGAACCAAACTTATCACCACGCCCAAAGTTGTAATCGTATCGCTTTGAAGATGTTTCCCCGAACTTTGCAGAACTAACGAATTTTGCTGGATTCCCTTTTTAACCGAAATATAACCCATCAGATAATTAATGGCTGCAGTAGCCGCAATAATGAGCATTCCCCAATCCAGTTTTTTCGGGATATTGCCGTGAAGAAGCGAATCTATGGCCTGAACGATGATGATCACTCCGGCAAAGATGATAAGCGCGCCTTCAATTCCGGAAGTCACGAATTCAACTTTTCCATGACCGTATGGATGATCAATATCTTTAGGTTTTGCCGCGAGATACAACGAATATAGACCCATGAATCCTGCAATAATATTCACGATACTTTCCATCGCGTCAGAAAATACCGCATCAGAATTGGTAAGATGCCACGCAATTAATTTCCCGATAAAAAGAGCGATTCCTACAATGGCAACAGTTTTCTGAAATGTAAAATTAGTCTGTGATGAATTTTGAGTTTCCACTGCAATGTTCGATTAAATTAATTAATAATGTTTCAGGCATCTAAGAATAAAAAAATGCTCACTTACTGTGAGCATTTAAATTAAACTAATTGATTTTTTAAGAGATATTCGGCGATCTGTACTGCGTTGGTTGCGGCGCCTTTTCGCAGGTTATCTGCCACAATCCACATGTTGAGCGTATTGGGCTGCGAACGGTCTCGACGGATTCTTCCGACAAAAACCTCATCTTTCCCCTCTGAATACAGCGGCATAGGATAAATTTTGTTCGAAACATCATCCATCACTACAATTCCAGGTGTTTCTGATAAGATTTTACGTACTTCATCCAAATCGAATTCATTTTCGAACTCCATGTTTACACTTTCAGAATGCCCGCCCTGAACGGGAACCCGAACCGCGGTCGCTGAAAGATTAAAACTGTCATCGCCCATTATTTTCTTGGGCTCTGTCATGAGTTTTAATTCTTCTTTCGTGTAATCATCATCCGCAAAAACATCACACTGCGGAAGCGCATTTTTGAAGATTTCGTAAGGATAAACTTTTCCAACATTGCTGTCTCCGGCAATTTCTGCATTTAGCTGATCAACAGCATTTTTCCCGGTTCCGGTAACAGACTGATACGTTGAAACAATTACTCGTTTCAAATCATATTTAAGATTCAGAGGATGTAGAACCATCACCAACTGAATTGTTGAGCAATTGGGATTCGCAATGATTTTATCCTCTTTCGTAAGTTCAGTTGCGTTGATTTCGGGAACGACCAGTTTTTTATCCTCCATCATTCTGAAAGCAGATGAATTGTCGATTACCGTCGTTCCGGCTTCGGCAAATTTCGGGGCAAACTCGAGAGAGGTAGTGCCGCCGGCTGAAAACAGAGCGATTTCCGGCTTCATATCGATGGCGGTCTGCATTGATACGATGGCGTATTCTTTCCCTTTGAAACTGATTTTTTTTCCGACGGATTTTTCTGATGCAACAGGAATTAATTCTGTTACAGGGAAGTTTCTTTCTTCCAAAACCTTCAACATTACCTGACCTACCATTCCGGTAGCGCCTACAACTGCTATTTTCATTTTTTTATCTGATGAATGATAATTGATAATAAATTATGCCCCGAAAAGTCGGTGCCACTGGAATGCCCAAAGCATAAATGCAAGTGCCACAAACCCCATGATCAACCAACTCATCTTCATAGTGTCATTGGTTTTGAATTTTTTATTTAGGATGGTTAAAAGCACCGCTGCTACAATCATAGCAAAAGGGTGTTCAACATAAGTATTTCTTGCGGTCGAATCGCTCATCAGCGTTCCCGCTTCTGTAGCGGCTTTGAATCCTGGCGAGAAAAAGAACAACATGATCAGTCCGATAAGTGCCTGAAGATGGAAAAAGATCATCGTGAACAGCGTAGATTTTCTTAAAAGTTTGGAGATTTTACCTGAATATCCGAACATGGTCACGAGCAGTGCCACAACAAAAACAGCTGCCAAAAGCAGGATTAAATAAGCAAAACCACGGTGTGCCTGAAGCATGATGTTGAAATCCATAATATTTTTTTATAAGTTAACTGCAAATATAAAAAAAATCCCGACGATAAAGTCGGGATTAATATCAAATCTAAAGTTCAGAACTCTAGGTTTCTTAGAATGAATACTTCATACCGAACATTGCAGACCAAGTCGTAAATCTTGAACTAGCCGGTCTGTTAGGAGAAGTAACTAAGTCGTTACCGCTTCTTAACATCTGGAATGTTGGGTTAGGAGATAATGCTCCTGAACGACCAAGGATTGCAGCACCGTAAGAACTTACATTCTGATCCTGGATTCCCCAATCGGAGTTCAGCATGTTGCCAAAGTTCAGGATATCTAAAGAAAGTTGAATTTTATCTCCTTTCTGAACCATATCGCTAAACAAATTCTGAGTCAAACGGATATCAACGCGGTTTAACCAAGGCATAAGGAATTCGTTTCTTGGTAAGATCTGTCCTCTGTATCCTTCCAAATCATTGTCTTTAATGAATTTGTCGAATGCTGCTCTTTGCTGATCTGCCGTGAACAGAATGGTAGTATTTGCACCACTTCCTGTAGTAATATTGGCAAAGTTCATATCAGCGGTAGAAGTCGGAAGGTAAAGCAAATCATTTGCGATTCCGTCTCCGTTTACATCATTCGAATAATAATAAGAATATCTTCCCTGATGAGCTCCTGAATAGTAAGCACCAATTGTTGTACCTGTTTGCTTAATCTCGTAAGTTACGTTAGCAACAACTCTGTGTGGAACTGCGTAATTAGAGATACTCAAGAAATCCTGGTTCGGAGAATCCACTGTTGGAGAACCTAACCAAGATGAAGATGCGTTTGATCCTGAGTTAGACGAAACTTCTTCAGCTTTGGAATAGGTGTAGAACGCAGATCCTGAAAGCCCTTTCCAAGGTCTCATCTGAGCTCCGAAAGTTGCAGAAAACGCATATCCTTTGGTATCTGTATTCGTAAGAATCGTTGCACTGTTTGCTCCGATCGCAGAGTTGTACGTGTAAGATGCAGCATTTGGATAGTAAACACGGTCTGCATAAGTCATTTTTTCCGTTGATGCTTTTCTGTTCGCTCCAAACTGGAATACTGCGTTGATATCTTTAGTGTAAAGAATATCAGTAGTAAGTGTTAAAGGCGAGTTTGGCACTTTATAATCAATACCTAGACTTGATCTCCATACAGACGGCATTTTGAAATCCTGATCAACAAGAGAGAAAGAAGATGGGGCACCTGCTTTTGGACTTGTGATGAAAACATTCTCAGCTCCTGCCGGAACATTGTTCAGGTGATAATAAATATCCTGTGGCTGGAAGGTAACATTGTTAATCCATCCTGCAACCTGTGCGTAAGATCCCGGTTCAATCGTATTCTGAAGTACACCTGCGTTGGTTGGCATGTTAGTTAACCAAACAAAAGGTACACGTCCCGAAAATACACCGCTTCCTCCACGGATCGTTAATGAACGGTCTCCCATTACATCATAATTGAATCCTAAACGTGGTGAAATCCTTACGCGGGATTTTGGCCAGCTTCCTGATGAATATTTCGTCACGTTACCGTTTTTGTCAAGCAAATCCAGTGCGTCGATAGATGGGTTTGCAGTAAGGTCGTTAAGATAGAACGGAAGCTCTGCTCTTACCCCTACTGTAAAGTTGAATTTATCGTTAACTGCTACTCTGTCCTGTACATAAGCAGATCCTAAACCGAAGTTTACTCTTGCGTAAGTGTCCTGATTAGCATACGGATAAGTAAGACCAAACATGATTGGTGCAACTTCGTTTGCAGTACCTGTTGTAAGGAAGTCTGCTACCGAAGCGTATCGGTAGTAACCGGTTCCCATACGGGTGTATGAGTTACCAAACTTCTGCATTTCGTACGCAACACCACCTGTTAAAGTGTGTTTCCCTGCATTGTAAGTCAGGTTATTTGTGATTGAGAAGTTGTCGTTAACTACATCGTTCAGGTAAGAGAAAAGCTCAGTACCGAAACTGATATAGTTACCACCATTTGCAGATCCATCCCAGATATCAACAAAAGGGAAAAGAGTATCTGATGGGGTAGATCTTAAATCCTGAATTTTCGAGTAAGTAAATAATAATTTATTCGAAAGGTTAGAATTAAAAGTAGAGTTTAATTCAGCAGTTAGTGAAGATACTTTGTTTTCGAAACCATAGTTTCCGTTTTCGAAAGTCATTGCTCTGTCACTTATACGGTTCCATGTTGAACGTGGTGAAGGTCCAGAATTTCCGTTTGCAACCTGCATCGATGTTCCGTTAAGAATGTTGTAACGGATCGCAAATTTATGCTGATCACTGATGTTCCAGTCTAAACGCGCAAGAAATTTATCGCCCTGCTGTTCAGCTTCGTTTGCATATCCCTGATATCTTCCCGGATCGTAACCCCATCTGTTGATAAGGTGATTTCTTACCGCGATAAGATCAGATTCCTTAACTCTTGAAATATTGTTTGCAGGATCAGAAACTCCATTCTGAGAAGCCTTCCAAAGGTTAGCTCCAGATGCGTTCGCACCGGTTGATGTTTCTCTTTCAGCACTGATAAAGAAGAACAATTTATTTTGAACGATAGGTCCACCTACTGTGAAACCATTGGTAACCTGTGCTCCCGAAACTTTTTCAATGTCATTCCCGTTAATTTTCCATCCGTTAAGTTCTTTACCATTATAGTAACCGTAAAGTGATCCGTGGAATTTGTTGGTTCCTGATTTGGTAACCGCGTTAATTCCAGCTCCGGTAAAACCAGACTGTGTAACATCAAAAGGAGCGATATTTACGCTGATTTCCTGAATTGCATCCAAAGAAATTGGCTGTGAATTACCTCCCGGGATAGGGCTTGAACTTAATCCGAAACCATTGTTGAAGTTTGCACCATCAATTTGAAGGTTGTTGTAACGTGCGTCACGGCCTGCAAATGAGTTGCCGTTTGCCTGAGGAGTAAGTCTTGTAAACTCAGTGATACTTCTGTTTGCTTGCGGCAAATCCTGAATTTGCTTCTGGCCTACGTTTGTCGCAGCTCCAGTTTTGTTCACGTTGGCTCTTCCCGCACCAGTGATCAATACTTCTGCAATGTCAGTTGTTTTGGTTTCCCCTACAACAGGGTTCAGCACGAAAGGCTGGCCCAATTCCAGATACAGATCCTCATACACTTGTGGAGCTTGGCCCGCATAAGTAATTTCTACTCTGTAAGGACCACCAACACGCATGTTTGGTAAGTTAAAGTTGCCTGCAGCATTTGCGTTGGCTGAGTACACAGTACCCGACGGCATGTGCGTTGCTTTAATAGTTGCGCCCGAGCTTGCCTTACCATCTGCGGTAGTTACAACTCCGGTCATGTTACTTGTGGTAACCTGCGCGTGCACAGTACCGTAGCCGCAAAATGCGATAGCAGCAATTAACACGGTCTTCTTTAAAGTGTTACTTCTCATAGATAAAATTTATACTTTTTTTAAATTTAGATGGCGCAAAAATCGTTAAAAAAATTGGAACTTTTATTACGGATGTGTTAAATTTTAAAATTTTGTTAAAAAACGCTGTATCCAACAGGGATACAGCGTATTAAATTTTTTAAGCGGTATGTTTTTAAAATATTATTCTTTGCGTACTATGTGTAATAATTCCTATAAAACCATTAATTTGACAATTATTTTACCGCCTTCAGGCTCAGGTCGATATTTGCTGCAGAGTGGGTTAAAGCGCCAGCAGATATAAAATCTACACCTGTAGCAGCAACTTCTTTCAACATGTCGCGCGTGATTCCGCCTGAAGCTTCACTCTCGCATTTACTGCCAATCAGTTTTACTGCTTTTTTCATGGTCTGGCTATCCATATTATCCAGCATAATACGATCAGCACCTGATTCCAGAGCTTCCTCCACTTCCTGCAGGTTTCGTGTTTCAACTTCTATTTTCAGCTTCTTTTTGTTGGCTTTAATGTAATCTTTGGCCATTTTCACCGCATTTGTAATGCTGCCATTATAATCAATATGATTATCTTTCAACATTATCATATCGTACAAACCATATCTGTGATTGGTTCCGCCGCCAATAGCCACAGCCCATTTCTCACAAATCCGGAAGTTGGGAGTTGTTTTTCGGGTATCTAGCAGTTTGGTTTTGGTTCCCAATAATCTCGAGTCCCAATCGTGAGTAAGAGTCGCAATCCCGCTCATTCGCTGCATACAGTTCAAAACTAATCTTTCCGTTGAAAGAATTGAACGCGCACTTCCTGTTACATAAAAAGCGACGTCGCCGGCTTTTGCGGATTCCCCATCTTTGATCAGCACGTCAATTTTTAGATTTTTATCAAACTGCTTGAAAATGATTTCTGCCAGTTCCACTCCCGCAAGAATACAGTTTTCTTTGACTAAAAGTTTGGCTTTCTGCTCCAGGTTTCCAGGAATTGTAGAAAGAGTGGAGTGGTCTCCGTCTTGAATATCTTCCTCCAGGGCAGATTTTATGAATTGTTTTAAGGCTTTATCAGTTAGGTATGGAGGTCTTTTCATGTTTTATTTTTTAAGGCTAATCAGCCAATTTTAAGTTGTTTTATACCAGATCTTTGTTGAAAAACGCGCCTTTATTCTCCTTCATCGCGATAGAATGCTTGATGATGAGGTAAGAAATATTCACCAGATTTCGAAGTTCTGAAAGTTGCGGCGACATGATAGAGTAGTTGTAAAGTTCGGTTACCGCATCGAAAATTTCGCGTTGTTTTTTTCTGGCAAGTTCCAGGCGTTCGTTGCTTCGCACGATGCTTACCAAATCGCTCATCATTTCCTGAAGCTGGCGGCGCAGATAAGAAACCAGTACCATTTCGTCCATCATTTTCATGCCTTCTTCATTCCATTCAGGAACCGCCTTTAAGTCATCAAAATTAAAATCATTGATATTTAAAAGTTCTACCGTTTGCAACGCAGCGTTGTGACCGAAAACCACTCCTTCCAATAAAGAATTGGATGCTAAACGGTTTGCGCCGTGAAGACCGGAATTGGTACATTCGCCTACGGCAAAAAGATTTTTAATAGAGCTTTGCCCGTTCATGTCTGTTTCTATTCCGCCCATCAGATAGTGGCAGGCCGGAACTACGGGAATCAGTTGTTTAAAAGGATCAATACCTTCGTTGAGGCATTTCTGATAAATATTTGGGAAATGTTCTTTGAATTTTTCATGATCCATTTCGCGGCAATCTAAACCGACATACTCGTCTCCAGAGATTTTTAACTCATTGTCAATAGCTCTGGCAACAATGTCACGGGAGGCCAATTCTTCACGCTCATCATATTTCTGCATGAATTTTTCTCCGCTTTTGGTCCGGAGTTTCGCACCGTCACCACGCACCGCTTCCGAAATCAGAAACAACATTCCGTCTCTTTTTGAATACAAAGCAGTTGGGTGAAACTGATAATACTGCATATTTGAAACTTTGCCGCGGGCCCGATGTACAAAGGCGATTCCGTCGCCTGTAGCAATTACGGGATTGGTAGTGTTTTTATAAACATGACCTGCTCCTCCGGTGGCCACGAGTGTTATTTTTGCGGTAATTTTCTTGATTTTCTTTTCTTTCTCATCCAAAATATAAGCGCCGTAACAGGAAATATTTTCTGTGTTGAGTTCTTTTCCCGGAACATGATGCTGCGTGATTAAATCCACAACATAATGGTGCGCCAGCATTTCGATGTTAGGTGATTTTTTAATGGTTTCCAGAAGTGCGCGTTCTATTTCGGCGCCGGTGATGTCTTTGTGATGCACAATTCGGTTTTCGGTATGTCCGCCTTCACGCCCCAGTTTGAAGTCGCCGCCTGTTTCCATATCGAAGTTCGTACCCCAGTTCACCAGTTCCTGGAATCTCGCGGGCCCTTCTTTAATGACCATTTCAACCACGTTTCTTTTATTTTCACCGTCGCCGGCTCGCATTGTATCGTCAATATGTTTCTGGAAATTGTCGTTGTCAAAATCGGTTACCACGGCAAGTCCGCCCTGTGCGTACTTGGTATTGCTTTCGTCTTCATCGGCTTTGGTGACAATGATGATTTTGGCTTCGGGCATTTTTTCAGAGACTTTTATCGCGTAGGAAAGCCCCGAAATTCCGGAGCCAATGACCAGTACATCTGCTTTAATCATAGATTTTTAAATGAATTTAAATAATTTCTCGTCCGGCTTCCTTACTTTTTTCATCTTCTGAAATTCATCATCCGGCGAACGGTAACCTAATGCCAACGTAACAGCGACACTTTCTTTTTCGGTGTCGATATTCAGCGTTTTTTCGATATTTTCTTTTTTGAAACCTTCCATGGGACAGGAATCGACCTGCTCCAGTGCTGCCGCAAACATAAGGTTTCCTAAAACGATGTACGTCTGCTTTTCTGCCCAAAGATGAACGTTCTCATTAGTTTCGGTATAAGTGTCAATGTTTTTTCGGAACATTCCGAGATTTTCCATAGGAATTTCCCGTATTTCCGAGATGTGCCTGAAATAACCGTCCACGTAATTTGCCTCAATATTTTTTTTAGAAACAATTACGATTAAATGCGAGCAGGTAGAAATCTGGGAGGGATTGTGAAATGAAGGAACAAGATTTTTAAGCATTTCTTCAGATTCAACTACAAAAATTTTATACGGCTGAAGGCCCAGTGAGCTTGCAGAAAGTTTTCCGGCTTCCAGAATATTCCGAAGAACTTCAGGAGAAACCTTTTTCGCAGGGTCAAATTTCTTTACCGAATATCTTTTTTGAAGCGCCCGTAAGTAATCCATTTAACAAAGATAGGAAAAGTCGGAAAACAGAGGACTGAAGTGAGGGTAAAGTTGAGCAGTAAAGAACAATAATTGGTGAAATCAGAAAAGACCACCGTCGTTTTGATTTTCGAAATACGTATCGATTACCAGGTTATCTGATTGAGCGGCTTTTACTGCGAGCTGGTCGCAGATTTCGTTTTCGGGATGGCCTGCGTGGCCTTTAATCCAGTGAAAAGTGGTTTTGTGCGTTTTGAGTAGCGGAACCATGCGCTTCCATAAATCAGGATTTTTTACATTTTTAAACCCTTTTTTAATCCAGCCGAAAATCCATCTCTGATTAATTGCATCTGAAACATATTTGCTGTCGGTATAAATGTGGATGTCGTTTTCGGTGGATTTCAGTTTCTCCAATGCAACGATTACCGCAAGCAATTCCATGCGGTTATTCGTGGTAAGACGGAATCCTTTGGAAAACTGTTTCTGGTAGTTTTTTTCCGGTACTTTCATCACAATTCCGTAGCCGCCTTTTCCCGGATTTCCGCTGCAGGCTCCGTCGGTGAAGATTTCAATTCTAAGACCCATATTTAATATTCGAAATCGTCATCATCATCCAAATCATTCATCGATGAGCCGGAGAGATTTTGGCTGCTCGGCAAATCGAAAGCTGCACCCGGATCGATGGTGGCTTTTATTTTTTCGAAACCGCTGGGTTCATCCTGCTGACCAAAGTTCGAAGGCTGGTAACCGTAACCGCTTCCGAACAGATCGAGGTCGGCAAATTTTGCGATATTTTTGTGGAAAGACATTCTTACATCGGCAGTTGCACCGTTACGGTGTTTTGCAATGATGAGTTCTGCCTGGTTTTCTGTGGAAGATTCTGCGCCGTCTTCATCGTTATCCCACGTCGTAATTTTATAATATTCCGGACGGAAAATAAATGAGACAATATCTGCATCCTGCTCAATCGCTCCGGATTCCCTAAGGTCAGAAAGCATCGGCCGTTTACCCGGACGCGTTTCCACACTTCTTGAAAGCTGAGAAAGCGCGATTACCGGAACGTTCAGTTCTTTTGCAATGGCTTTTAATGATCTCGAAATGGTTGCGATTTCCTGCTCACGGTTTCCTGCTCCGCCTTTTCCGGAGTTGGCTGTCATCAGCTGAAGATAATCGACCATGATGATTCTTACCCCGTGCTGCATAACGAGTCTACGGCATTTTGCCCTGAAATCGAAGACGGAAAGCGAAGGTGTTTCGTCAATAAACAAAGGCGCATTTTCAAGTTCTGATACGTTGGAGAACAGCCTTTGCCATTCTTCATCGCTCATCTGTCCTTTACGGAGTTTTTCTGAGGAAATTCCGGTTTCGGAAGCAATCATTCTGGTGATCAACTGTACTGAAGCCATCTCCAAGGAAAATAAGGCCAAAGGAATTTTGTGTTCAACAGCGATATTTCTCGCCATTGAAAGCAGGAACGCCGTTTTACCCATTGCCGGACGGGCTGCAATAATAATTAAATCGGAATTCTGCCAGCCGCCGGTTTCTTTATCGATATCTCTGAATCCTGACGGAATTCCGGAGATTCCTTCTTTGTCTTTTAAAGCTTTTATGGTGTCAATGGCCTGTTTTACCAAGGTATTTGCAGTGTCGAAACCTTTTTTGATGGTTCCGTTGGTGATTTCAAAAAATGACTGCTCTGCTTTGTCAAGCAGTTCGAAAACATCGGTCGATTCCTTGTAAGAACTGTCGATGACGTTCGCGGAAACATTGATAAGGCTTCTTAAAATAAATTTCTCAAGAATGACACGGACATGATATTCAATATGCGCGCTGGATGAAACCCCCATTGTTAAATCAATGATATAATGATCACCTCCTGCAAAACCGAGTTTTTCAGTTTTTTTAAGCTCCTGAATTACCGTCATTAAATCCACAGGATGGTTTCCTTCAAACAGTTTCAGGATCGCACGGAAGATTTCCTGATGTCTAGGATCGTAAAAAACTTCCGGGGTCAGTAAATCGATGGAATAGTCGAGCCCTTTTTTATCGATAAGAAAAGTACCAATAACAAGTTTCTCGAAATCTACTGCATTGGGCGGCATTTTGCCATCGGAAATCGAGAGTTCTTTTGCGAAATTGCCGTGAATAAGGGACGATAATGTTTCCTTCTGTGTCATGGGACAAAGATAGAATATTAATTTTTTCGGGACCGTGATTGTGCAGAAGAAAAGCTAAAAACCCAGAAAACTTTGCACTCATCACCTTTAGGCAATGGTTTAAATCTGTTGATAAATCTGGATAACTTTTTAACAGAATTTTAATAATTCATTTTCCTGAGTTTGGGAACGGTTGTGCCTACCAATAAGGCGATTAATACCGTCATGCTTCCGCCAAAAACTACAGAGCGCACCACACCCAGCAACTTTGCTGCTACACCACTTTCGAACTGTCCCATTTCATTACTCGACATGATGAAAATTGAATTCACGCTCAAAACCCGTCCCCGTAAGTGATCCGGAGTTTTCAGCTGAACGATAGTGCCGCGGATGACGACAGAAATCCCATCAAGCATTCCGCTGCAGACCAGAAGGAAGAAGGAAAGCCAGTATAATTCCGAAAGGCCAAATCCGATAATACACAGCCCAAATCCGGCAACGGCAACCAGCAGTATTTTGCCCTGATTTTTCTTTAAAGGAACAAAAGCCAGAAAGGCAATAATGCACATGGAACCGATATCTGAAGCGGCATTCAGTAACCCGAAACCTTCGGAACCCACCTTTAGAATATCTGTTGCAAATACTGGAATCATCGCGACTGCGCCCCCGAAAAGTACCGCAAACATATCGAGGCAGAGCGCTCCCAAAATTTCTTTGGTTTTGTAGATGTAGGAAATTCCTTCGCGCATGCTTTGTACTACGCCGATTTCTCTTGCGGAATTTTGCGAAGGATGCCGATTGAGGGCCCAAAAAAATATCGAAGCAAAAATCATTAATCCCACAACCACCAGAATTGTCCCCGAAATATCGATCCAGTGAATCAGAAATCCTCCGAGCGCGTGACCTGCTACGGAAGCCGTAAGAAATGTTCCCTGATTAAGGGTAATTGCATTGGGTAAGGTTTCTTTTGAAACGATTTTCGGAATCATTGAGGGGATGATGGGCCCCAAAAATGCGCGGCAGAATCCGGTGAAGAAAATCACCATATAAATAAAGTACGAAATTTCCTTATCGCTGAAATGTAGAAGTTGATGTCCGAAAAATGCGGGAATCAACAGTAAACTGATAAGAATTACATAAGCGTAATTACAGATGAGTAGTAGTTTTTTCTTTTCAGAATTATCGATAACGTGTCCGGCGTAAAGCGCCGTAGAAACTGCAGGAATTACTTCTGAAAGTCCAATTAACCCAATAGCGAAGGGATCCTTTGTTAATTGGTAAATCCACCAGCCCATTACCGTGGCTAACATTCTGAAAGACAAAACAAGAAAAAACCGGCCAGTCATTAAATTCCGGAATTCCGGAATTTTCAGGGTTTGAATAGGCGTGAGTGAAACCATGGTGCAAATGTAATTTTTAGCAGCAATATCTCATTGAAAAGAAAACGACTTTTTTCAAAAACAAAAATTAAAATTACCTTTGAAAAATGAACTGGATTATCCTTATTGTCGGTGGTTTATTTGAAACCGGCTTTGCAATGTGTCTCGGGAAAGCTCAGGAAACAACCGGAAAAGAAAGCTATTTCTGGTGGGCAGGCTTTGCGGTCTCTCTTTTTCTGAGTATGTTTTTGCTTTATAAAGCCATCTCGCTGGGCGCGCAACCCATTCCTGTAGGAACTGCGTACGCAGTATGGACCGGCATTGGAGCAGTGGGAGCGGTGTTTATGGGAATCTTTGTTTTCAATGAGCCGGTAACCTTGTGGCGTATGTTTTTTGTATTTACTTTAATTGCTTCAGTAATCGGTCTGAAGGTGGTTAGCAATTAACCGATTGCCAGCCGGATCATAAATCACGGTAATTTTTAAATAAAAAAAAATCCGGACACACGGCCCGGATTATTTTATAGTGAGATTGAAATCTATTTCTTAATAAATTTAGTACTCAGGGTTTTACCGTTAAGAGTTGTTACATTTACGATGTAAATCCCTTTGGCGAGAGTTGCGATATTAATTTTATCACTGTTTCCTTTCAACACAATTTTTCCGTCGGCTGAGTAAATTACTGCTGATTTCAGTTTTTCGTTTTTGGTGAAAATATAGAGCTCTTCAGCAGCCTGAGTTACGGTAACATCTTTAATCGTACTGTATGATTCTGTAGTTCCCAGATTGTTATCACCTTCAATAGAGAATGCCAAACCATCAAGGGTTGGATCTTGCGTTAATGATGAAATATTAGTCCACTCCGTTGCACCCGCGCCAAATGCGTCAGCAGGATCCAGTAACTTGGCAAAATCCGAATTTACTGTTCCTGCTACCCAGTTCCATCTTTCTGTAGCGGAATAGCCCGTAAGGTTAAGTTTAGGAGCAAAAACTACCCAATATTTTGTGCCAGAAGCCAGTGTTGGTGCCGCACCCATGGCTTCTACAAGGTCAACATTATAAACATAATAACCGGCTGCAGGAGTAGTAATGGTAAAAGCGGTTGAAGTTTGCGTAAGATCTATTTTGGCAATATATGGATTTGCATCACCCGGTTTACCTGAAGGTTTCCCGCCGTTATCAGTATAAATATACATCATCATTCCTCTGTTAAGCGTAGGAAGTGTAGCGGCATTCTGAAAGCCTACAAAAGAAAATTTCTTCGCCGAAACATCACCTGTTAAGGTAAAATCATCGGCAGCAATAACATAATTACCGGTTGATAAAATATCCGAAACGATACCACTTGTTGAAGTAGGTACCTGCTCGTATAAAACGGCGGCGGGTCTTTGGGAATTTTGTACAGGAGTTTGATTAGCGGAAACTGCACTAATACTTTGAGCACTAATAAGTGTGAGTGTAAAAAGTGATGCAGCTACAACATAAAGTTTTTTCATTTTATAATTTTTGATTAAGTTGGTGAAATTATAAAAATTATGTTAAATAAGCGGCATTTATTTTGCTAAAAATGGCCGGATTATTGATTCTCCGGCGGTTAGAAAAAACGATTTAATTAGAAATTAAAGATGCGACATTGTATTTCGGGCTTAAAATTTAAATCCGCTTAAAAAATCCCCTATTTTTCTGTCATTCGCCAACCTCGGGATTTTGTTTTGTCCGCCAAGTTTTCCTTCGGATCTTGCGTAATCCTGAAAGGCGTTTTTCTTCAGTTTGGTAATTATTAAAGGCTGCAGAATATTTCCTGAGATTAAATCATCATAGTAGGTATTGCGTTTCCGCATCTCTTCGTCTAGATTATTGCTGAAGATTTCAAGGTTTTCAGGTTCCTTTTCGAACTCGATGAACCATTCATGATAAGGCAGACCTTCAGTTGGATTTACCTGTGGTGCAAGATGAAATTCGGTAATTTGGGCCGGAAACTTTTCCACCGTTGCCTTCATGGCTTCTTCAACTTCAAAGGCGATAACGTGCTCCCCGAAAGCAGAGGTAAAATGTTTTGTTCTTCCGGAAACCACGACTCTGTAAGGGTTTTTAGAAATAAAACGAACCACGTCGCCAATAGAATATGCCCAAAGTCCGGAATTGGTTGTTAAAATAAGCGCGTAATCTTTGTGAAGTTCAACATCTTTTAGCGTAAGTCTTTTCGCGTCTGGTTTTCCATATTCTTCCAGCGGAACGAATTCATAAAAAATTCCGTGATTGGTTAAAAGCAACAATCCTTCGTTCTGATAATCATCCTGAAACGCAAAAAATCCTTCGCTCGCCGGAAATGTCTGTATCGTATCCACCGGTTTTCCGAGAAGTTCGTTCATTTTTTCGCGGTAAGGCTCAAAGTTTACACCACCTGTGATGATAAGCTGAAGATTAGGAAAAAGTTCGGTGATTTTTTTCCCGTTTCTCTCGATGAGTTTCTCAAAATACATGATCAGCCAGGGCGGAATACCCGAAATCAAGGTCATATTTTCCTTTTCGGTTTCCTTTACAATTTCATCCACTTTGGTTTCCCAGTCTTCGATGAGGTTAGTTTTCAGACTTGGCAAACGGTTTTTCTGAAGGTAATTCGGGATGTGGTGGGCAACAATTCCCGAGAGTCGGCCGGTTTTGATGCCGTTGATTTCCTCAAGTTCCGGACTTCCCTGAAGGAAGATCATTTTACCGGCAACAAAATCTGCATTATTCTTCTGGCTGATATAATGAAAGATCGCGCTTTGTGCCGCCGCAATCTGATAAGGCATTCCCTCTTTTGAAATAGGGATGTATTTTGAACCGGAAGTGGTGCCGGAAGTTTTCGCAAAATATTCCGGAGTGTCGGTCCAGAGAATACTTTGCTGGCCTTTTTTTACTTTTTCGATATAAGGTTTCAGCTCTTCATAATCCGCAATTTTTACCTGATTCTGAAAATCCTGAACATTTTTTATAGCTTCGAACTGGTGTTCCCTTCCGAACAAAGTTTTTTCCGCAGTTTTTACCAGAGAAATCAAGAGTTTTTCCTGATCTTCAACAGCGTTCTGTTTAAAACTTTCGGTTTGTTTTACGTGTTTTTTTGCCCAGATTAAAGCAATTTTTCTCTTTATGAAATTTAACATGAGGCAAATTTAAAAGTTTTTAGAAACAAAGTCTTAAACCTAAAGAAAAATTTAGCAATGTAGCTTTGGAGTAGTATTTTTCAATTTTTGGATCATCCATTTCTGTAAAAGTATGCATGAAATAAAATCTGGGTCCAGCAACCAAAACAAGGCTGTTGTTTTTGGTAACGCTGTACAGTGCTTTTCCGCCCAGAAAAAAAGTGTTCCCTCCTTCGGTAAATTTCTCAATCCTGTAATTTGAATAGCTTTTCAGCTGTGAAAACCCACCACCGATATTTCCTTCAACACTCAGTTTTTGATTCACATCATACCGGTAAAGTGCATAAATGTCAAATAGGGTAAGCTGCGGACTGTGCAGATCGCCAAACACAGAAACATCTGAAACTTCGGAATAGCCTTTGTTGAATTCGATTCCCAAACCAAAATTTTTATAAAAAGTCCCGGTGAAGCCTGCCCCAAATCCGGTAAAGGTTTTGGTTCCGTCCGCGACGAAATTATTGCCCAGACCGGTGAATGTATTCCCTTTAAGCTCAAAAGCAAATCTGTCTGAATCCTGCGAAAAGCAGAGGCTGGATATCAGGATGAAAAAGAATGTAATTTTTCTCATGGTTCAAGCTGAATTTGGGGAAATTTAAAAGCGATATTTTTTGCCGGAAGAATAATAGATAAGGAATCGTAGGCGAGTCTGCACTCCGGGTCATTCGACGAAAATGCGACAATTTTCCGGTTTAAAACCAATGATTTTTCCTTGGTAGTTCCAGGTCCTCCGAGTTTGAAATTTCCCGAAGCGTCAGTCTGTGTTTCGGAGATTAAAATATCGTCAGCAAAGAGTTTTACCGGAATATTCGGCGTATTTGATGCAATTATTTTCCCTTCAGCATAAATTCGGGAATTGTTGACATATTCCGGTTGACATCCGTTGGGCGACATTAAAAAAGTTAGGGGCAAAACAGCCGAAAGAATAAAGCGGTGTATCATATTATGTTTTTTGAAGTAGTTTTTCTGGAACGGAACTAAAGCTAAAAATTATAGCGGTAACCTACACTTAGACTCAAAAATGTAGAATTACTGTAGTATTTGCGGATCGCGGGATTTTCATTGTAAACGTTTCCGTAGTAGAAGTTGGCTTTCAAGGCTGCAAAAACCTGCTGAGGTCCGTCTAAAGTATAAATTGCTTTGCCACCCAGATGAAAGCCCATCGCGTTGTTCTTGAGTTTTTCGCTCTTGTCCAGATATAGATTGGTAAGGCGGTAATAACTGAATCCTGCCATTTCCTCGACCATAAAATCATCCGAAATGTTTTCTCGGTGGGTTAAAAATACATCCACAACAGTCATTCTTGGCGAACCGATATTGCCGTATAAATTCCGCTCGCCATATTTCACGTTCGAGAACAGTTCACTGTAATCCAGACCAATCCCAAAATTAATCGGTGTCATTAAATTTCCGCCAAATCCGAATCCGTAGAAGGGCTGAAGATTCTTTGCGAGAGAATTGTTTCCCAATGGTTTCATCGCCAAAACCTTTACATCGATATTCGAAACTACATCCAAACCTTTTTTCTTTTGAGAGGACAGAATAGCGGACGTAAACATCATTAATAGAAGCAATATTCTCATTTCTCAAGCACGATTTCGTTAAACTTTATATAGGTAATTCCCGCCGGAACGCTGATTTTCAAACCGTCGGAGGAAATTTGAAGGCCGGTTTTATCTGCGCTGAAGGTTTTAATTTTTTCGGTGGCGATCATCTCAAACCCTGTTTCTCCTATCGGTCCTGAAAGTTTGAAGTTTCCGCCCGTTTCCAGCAGGGTTTCAGCTACAACAGTGTTTTCGCTGATTATTCTAAGCATAAACTTATTGTAATCTACGGTCGCCGATACAACTTTCCCTTCCACAAAAGCCCGCGGATTCTCCTGCGAATCGCTTCTGCAGCTCAGGAACAGTAAAGCGATAATCAGTACTAAAGCACCTGTTTTCAGATAAATTTTCATCAGTATATTTTTCGTGAAAATACAAAAACTGCCTCAATATTATTGAAGCAGTTCGCATTTTATATGAAGATAAGGTTATCTTACCGCATTTGCTGTCCAGGTTTTTCCGTCTTTGGAATAAAGAATTTTAAGGTCTTTGTTATCGATTCTGATGTATGAGGTCGCACTGGAACCAACCATTACTAAGGTGTTATCACCTGTTTTTTCAAACTCAACGCCATTAAGATCTGGAATTCCATCTGAAAATCTGAAATTATACTTTGTACCGCTTGCGATTTTGGTTACAAAAACGCTTCCGTTATCTTTCGAAATGGAAGTTGTGCCGTCGTTATAAGAAATACTTCCGTTGTAGGTTCCGGCAAAGAAATCGTTGTCGGCAGGATCATCATCACGGCTACAAGAGGTAAGGGAAATCAAAGAAAATAATAACACGAGCAAACCTAAAAACCTGAACGAATTTTTGAAGCGTGAGCTTTTAGTGTTTTTTTGGACTGATAATTTCATAATAAATATTTTTAAATGTTAATGTTTTGGGTTTTTTCAAACATTATGCCATCAAATCATAATTGATTTGTTTTAACTTTTATTAGCAATATTTTTCAAAATGATATTGATTTTATTTTTTAAGAGGTTACAAATTAGCTTTTCTGTAAGTCGATGTAAAATTTACATTCTCAGAAATATACCTTAAATTTGTGCTTTCAGAACGGTTTCGGAATTTCCCGAAATCGTTTTTGCCGTTTGTTATTTTTTATTGAACGGTTTAAATCTTAATTAAAGAATGCAGTTAAAAGCCATCCACGAAACTTTTCTTCCCGATATGTTGCGAAACGAATTCGGAGAAAAAATCTTTAAAAATATAGAAACTCACCAGCACATTTCCGTGAAAGGATTTGCCGGTTCGTCGCCCTCAGTTTTCGCGGCAGAATTATTCCTTACGCAGAAGAAGACCATACTTTTTCTTATTGAGGACAAGGAGGAATCGCTCTATGTGACTTCAGAAATGGAGGATTTATTGGGTAAAGAGAACATCCTGTATTTCCCTGCAACCCATTTGGAGCCTTACCAGATCGAGAAAACCCAGAATGCAAATCTCGTCCTGAGAACCGAAGTTCTGAACAGACTGAACTCGGCAAAAAGACCAAAAGTAATCGTCGCCGGATTTTCAGCATTGTCGGAGAAAGTCCTGAAAAAAGAAGATTTCAAAGCTATTTCTCATCGGATTAAAGTAGGCGAAAGTCTTGATTTCGATTTTACAGAAGAACTTTTGCAGCAGTTCAATTTTAATTTAACGGATTTTGTTTCGGAGCCCGGTGAGTTTTCTGTGCGTGGCGGAATTGTAGATGTTTTTTCCTACTCCAATGAAGAACCTTACCGAATCACTTTTTTCGGAAACGAAATCGAAAGCATCAAAACTTTCAATATTGAAACACAACTTACCAACGGAAAAGTAAATGAATTTCAGTTGGTTTCGAATATGAATTTCGCTGTTTCCGGAAATAAGGTTTCTCTGTTTGAACTTTTGCCGAAAGACAGTTTCGTTGTTTCTAAAAATGCCTTTTTGGGTGTTAAGAAAAATAGGGATTTCTATGCGAAAGCCGAAGAAAGATTTGAAATGCTGAGCAAAGAAATCAGTCACAGAGCGCCGGCTGAACTTTTTTTAACAGATGAAGATCTGCTGAAGGACTATCAGAGATTCAGAACTATTGATTTCACCTTAGAAGAATTGCGGATTGTTGATAATTTCTCCGTTCAGATTAACCAAACTCCACAGCCCACTTTTCATAAAAACTTTGAACTTTTGATCGAGGATTTGGTTGAAAAGCGCGATGCTGATTATGATATCTGGATTTCTTTTTCCACAGAAAAACAAAAGGAAAGACTTGAATCGATCTTTGAAGAATTGGGAAGTTTCGGTTTTGGTGAGCAGGAATTACCTTTTAAATCTTTCAAGTCTGAACTTCATGAAGGGTTTCTGGATCTTGATCATAAAATTTCGGTTTATACCGATCACCAGATTTTCGACCGTTATCAAAGATTCAAATCAAAAAACACTTTTGCCAAATCCGAACAGCTCACACTGAAGGATTTGATGCAGATGAAAGTGGGCGATTACATCACGCATATCGATCACGGAATCGGGAAATTCATGGGTCTGGTGAAAGTAAATAACAACGGGAAAGTTCAGGAATGTTTTAAACTCGTTTACAAAAACGGAGATTTGTTGTATGTGAGCATTCATTCGCTTCATAAAATCTCCAAATACAATGGCCCGGACGGACGCGAAATCGTGTTGAGTAAACTCGGTTCCCCCGCCTGGAAAACCCTGAAACAGAAAACAAAAGCAAAGGTAAAGCAGATCGCTTTCGACTTGATCAGGTTGTATGCGCAGCGTAAAACTGCCAAAGGTTTTGCTTTTACCCCGGATACTTATCTCCAGAATGAACTGGAAGCGAGTTTTATTTACGAAGATACTCCTGACCAGGAAAAAGCGACCGTGGACGTAAAAAAAGATATGGAAAACGATACGGTGATGGACCGTCTGATATGTGGCGATGTTGGTTTCGGGAAAACGGAAATTGCGGTGAGAGCAGCTTTTAAAGCAGCAACCGACGGGAAACAGGTCGCGATTTTGGTTCCGACCACTATTTTAGCATTTCAGCATTTCCGGAGTTTTAAAGAAAGACTCAAAGATTTCCCGGTGAATATTTCCTACATGAACCGCTTCAGAACCGCGAAACAGAAAGCGGAAACGCTGAAAGGACTGGAAGACGGAAAAGTAGATATCGTAATCGGGACGCATCAGTTGGTGGGAAGTTCGGTGAAATTTAAAGATTTGGGGCTTTTAATTATTGATGAAGAACATAAATTTGGGGTTTCAGTAAAAGATAAACTCAAAACTTTGAAGAATAACATTGATACACTGACTTTAACCGCAACCCCAATTCCAAGAACGCTGCAGTTTTCCTTAATGGCCGCGAGGGATTTGTCCGTCATTAAAACACCGCCGCCAAACCGCCAGCCGGTTGATACAAGCATAATCGGCTTCAGTGAAGAAATTATCCGCGATGCGGTTTCTTACGAAATTCAGCGTGATGGACAGGTGTATTTCATTAACAACAGAATCGAAAATCTTAAAGATATTGCAGGTCTCATCCAAAGGTTGGTTCCGGACGCAAAAGTCATCATCGGCCACGGACAGATGGAAGGAAAACAGTTGGAACGCAATGTTCTTGATTTTATGGAAGGAAAATACGACGTTCTGGTTTCCACCACGATTGTGGAAAGTGGAGTGGATGTTCCGAATGCAAACACCATTTTCATTAATGATGCGCAGCGTTTCGGGATGGCAGATCTGCACCAGATGCGCGGAAGAGTCGGTCGTAGCAACCGGAAAGCTTTCTGTTATCTCATCACACCGCCATTTGATATGATGACTTCTGATGCAAGAAAACGTTTGGAAGCGATCGAACAGTTTTCTGATCTGGGTAGCGGTTTTCAGATTGCCATGAAAGACCTGGAAATCCGCGGTGCAGGAGATTTGTTGGGCGGAGAACAGAGCGGTTTTATTAATGAGATGGGTTTTGATACTTACCAGAAAATCATGCAGGAAGCACTTGAGGAATTGCAGAATGATGAAGAATTCGGTGAACTGTTTGAAAATGAAGAAGACCGTAAAAAACTCTTTAAGTCAACCAAAGAAGTAAATATCGATACGGATCTTGAATTGATGCTTCCCGATTCTTATGTTCAGAGTATTGAAGAAAGACTTTCGCTTTATCAGAAACTGGCGGAAATTCAGAATAAGGAAGATCTGGAAAAATTTGAAAACGAACTGACCGACCGTTTCGGAAAATTGCCCTCTGAAGCCAGAAACCTTCTGAAATCGGTAGAATTAAAATGGATTGCCGCAGAAATCGGCTTCGATAAAATCGTCGTTAAAAACGGAATATTCCTCGGATATTTCCCGCCGAATCCTCAGGACAAATTTTACCAGAGCGAAAAGTTCAGGCATATCATTTCCTATTTAAGTCAGAATCCGAAGGATGCTACACTGAAAGAAAAACATTCTGCCGATGGAAACCAGCTGATGATGCGCAAAGAAAATGTGCAGCATGTAGATGAGGTGAATGCGGTTTTGGAGAGGATTCTCTCGAAATAATGAATAAGTTAAGATCTCAAAAAAAAGTTTACTTTTGTTAAAATTAAATTCTGATGAATAAAGTCCTGCATTTTTTCTCTTTCCTGTTTGCCATCATGGTTTTGTACTCTTGTGAATCAAGCCGTGCAGAAAACGGTGATTTACTTAACGGTATTGATGGAACCGGAACTGCGCCCGGAACAGGTGGCGGGTCAAACACGGACAAAGTTTTAAAGAAAGTGACCATTGTAGACAGCGAGGGGATTTCATCGGTATTTACGTATAATTATACGGCCGGTAAACTTACCACTGCACATTTTGAAGGTGACGGTGAAAAGACAGATTACACCTTATCGTACGAGAATAATTTACTTTCTAAATTAACTATTCTGCAAGACGACGGCAGCGCTGAAGTTACTACGATACTCAATCTAACTTACAATGGTGGTAAGGTTGCAATGGCCTCCGGAAATATGACGGGCGGCGGGCAGGAACTCATGAGAAATGAGACCAATTTTCTTTATGATTCAACCGGTAAACTAAAAAAAGTGGACACCGTAATGCTTATGGAAGATCTGGATAATCCGGGAACGTATAAACCTTCAACAAAAATGGTGAGCGACTTGGTGTTTACCGGAAACAACCTGGCTCAGTGGAAAATGACGATGACCACGATTGTCCCGCCGCCAATTGTTATTCCGCTGGTTGTTTTTGACATTAAATTAAGTAATTACGACAGCAATAAAAACCCTTGGGCGACGCTCCCAGTTGAATTTACCATTGCAGGCGGTCATTTTATGACAGGAACCAACGCTTTCACAGGATTATCAATGAATAATTACAAAACCGTATCGGTTACGTCTTCAGGGGGCAACGATGGCGGAACGTATGCCTATACGTACGACAGTGCTGGTTACCCAACCAAAGCTGTCTCCACAGCTGGAACATTTACTTTTGAATATCAATAATACGAAATGAAATACCTTATCGTCGGGCTCGGCAACAAAGGAGATGAATATACTGAAACCCGGCATAACGTCGGGTTTAAAGTTGCTGAAAAAATCGCAGAAACCATTGAAGCTCCGTTTAAATCTTCAAACTTTGGCTTAGTTGCTGAAGGGAAATATAAAGGCAGAAAAGTCTATATTCTTAAGCCTGATACTTACATGAATCTTTCCGGAAATGCTGTGAAATTCTGGCTTCAGAAAGAGAATATTCCACTGGAGAATTTAATGATTATCACGGATGATCTTGCTTTGCCTTTCGGGACTTTAAGAATGAAAATGAAGGGTTCCGATGCCGGTCACAATGGATTGAAAAGCATTCAGGAACAGCTTCAGACTCAAAATTATCCACGATTGCGTTTTGGAATTTCTGCAGAATTTCCTGAAGGAAAACAGGTAGATTATGTTCTTGGAAAATGGGAAGGTGAGGAAAAAGAAAAACTTCCCGAAAGAATCGAGAAGTTTTCTAAAGCGTGTCTGTCTTTTGTTTTCGCGGGAATACAGAATACGATGACTGCTTTTAATGGGAAATAGCCATTTCGCCAGTCTGCGCTTCCATTTCAGCATTCATATTTTCGTCTAGCCATGTTACAACACCGCTTTCGACGCAATAGTTGGCACCCACAATTTTAATTTTTCCGTCTTTCTCCAGTTGATTCAGCGTAGTACTCTGCTGACGGATATCCTCCATCGTTTTCCGGATATTGCAAACGTTAAGTCTTTCCAGAAGATCGCTGTTTGACGACGAACGTTCTTCGCCTTCTTTAATCAAACCGTCAATACAGCCCTGAAAATGACCAACAAGATGGTTAAGGTTTTCCATGCCCATTCCTTCAATGCTTTGTGCGTCCAAACCGCCTTTCAGAGCGCCGCATTTAGTGTGCCCGAGGACCACTACCAATTTGGAACCGGCAACATTACAGCCAAACTCCATAGAACCAAGAATATCTTTATTCACAAAGTTTCCGGCGATTCTTACGCTGAAAATATCGCCTAAGCCCTGATCAAAAATCAGTTCTGCAGAAGTACGGCTGTCGATACAGCTAAGTATTACTGCAAATGGCCACTGCCCGGCGCGCGTATCGTTTACCTGCTCGAGCAGATTGCGGTTCATTTTTAGGTTCTGAACAAAGCGTTGGTTTCCTTCTTTAAGAAAATTAAGTGCTTTTTCTGGTGTTGTTGTAGATTGTGTTTCTAAGGTATGTGCTTTCATTTATTTATTTTAAAGTTGATGTTGATTTTTTTAAGTTACATGGCTCTTCTGTGGGCAATGATGATGTGTGAATCTTCGTCGTCAGCGTATTCCTGATAAGAGGTTTTGAAACCAACTAGCCTCACTTCAATATCCTCTTCTTTTGCACGGATATTGGCAAATTCCTGAATCATTTCAAGAATGTCGGTCGCGATGTAGGAGGTTGATCTGGCATCAATACAGACCTGGGAGTTTGGTTTGATGTTTTTAAGCGTTTTTTTAATGGCTGCTTTGTTTAGAAAAGATACCTCTTCCGCAAGTTTTATGTTGATTTCATCAGCATCGTCAAGCTCTTCGCGGCTCAGGTAGTAAGCCCGTTTCATATTTCCCTGGAGGATATAGAAAACCGAAATCAATAATCCAATTCCCACACCCTTCAGTAAATCAAGCGAAACTACGGCGACTACTGTCGCGATGAAAGGGATAAACTGGTATTTTCCTTTATGCCAGAAATGCATCACCGTTGCCGGTTTTGCCAGTTTGTAGCCTACGAGAAGTAAAACTGCGGCCAAAGTAGCGAGTGGAATCATATTCAGAATAAACGGAATCGTAAGAACGCAAATCAGCAATAGCCCGCCATGAATAACGGTAGATAGTTTAGAAGTTGCTCCGGCATTCGCATTGGCAGAACTTCTTACCACCACTGATGTCATGGGCAAACCGCCAATCGCTGAAGAAATTAAATTCCCTATTCCCTGTGCCCGAAGCTCTAAGTTAGTGTCTGTAATTCTTCGGCGCGTATCCAAACGGTCGGAAGCTTCAATACACAGTAATGTTTCAATGGACGCCACAATAGCGATCGTTGCGCCCACAATCCAAACTTTTGGATTCAGGAATCCCTGCAGATCCGGGAAAACAAGCATGTTTTTAAAATCTGACGCACTTTGCGGAACGGGAAGTGAAACCAAATGTTCTGAGCCGATCGCAAGTGAACTTCCGGAAAGGACGAAGATATAATTCAGCAGAATTCCTGCACCTACTGCCACTAGCGCTCCGGGAATCATTTTGAGTTTTTTCAGCGCTGGAAATTTATCCCAGGCCAAAAGAATAGTGATGGAGACCAACGTAACGATTACTGCACCAGGATGAATTCCCGCGGCCAATTCGCTAAAATAATTTGGGTTAAAACCATTGGCGAAGAGTGTCTGGTTTCCTTCAAAATCTTTATCAAAACCCAATGCATGAGGGATCTGCGTTAAGATGATGATGATCCCAATCCCGGCCAGCATTCCTTCAATTACGTTAGTCGGGAAATAATTTGAAATACTTCCGGCTCTGATGAATCCTAAAATCAGCTGAAGAATCCCGGCAATAATTCCGGCGCAAAGGAAAAGTTCGAATGTGCCTAAATCGGTAATAGCAGTAAGTACAATAGCGGTTAATCCCGCTGCGGGTCCGCTGACCGAGATATTCGAATTACTAAGATAACCGACTACCAAACCGCCGATAATTCCTGCAATAATCCCGGAAAGCGGTGGTGCGCCTGAGGCTAATGCAATCCCAAGACACAGTGGGAGTGCTACTAAAAATACGACGAGTCCCGAAGGGAAATTTTCTTTAATCCCTCCATATATAGAAAGTGTTTTTTTCATTTTTTTTGAAAAATTATGCTGTTTGGAATTTCGCACAGGAAATATCCGGACACAGTTTGTGACTACAGCGGTTGAAATGTAATTTTTGATACAGAACGGTTTGCCAGCACTTAAAAAAGTGTGGAATGTTCATTAAAAACAATAAAAATTAAACTTCGGGAGGCGGGGAAAATATGGTAAGAAAAGGGGAGAGGTGTACAGAATCATCTGCACAGATAAATGAATTTGCTGAAAAATCTCTTTCGAAAAACTTCAGGAAGTCATGAACACTTAGCGTTTCCGGGATGGTCTTTTCGTTAATTACCAGCGGTGAGTGTTGGGTTTCTTCTTCGGAAATAATCATATTAGTCGCCGGCAAATCCCAATTGAAAAACGTGGCAATAGTTGGTAATGCCATGAAATTCAAAAAGACCGTCAATGTTATGATGCTCCAAAGTTTCATATCAATCAGATGAGGTTTTTATTTTTTTTCCTACTCATTACCCATTCTGAGTTGGTTAAATTGTAAATCTTCTGAATATCCTTCAGAATACTTTCAAAATCAATTTCCAGATCGATGATCTTTCCTGTTTTCAGATCGAAAACCCAGCCGTGAACAATTGGATATTCATCGACCAAATACTGTTCCTGAACCACAGCCATTTTAATAACGTTGATGCACTGTTCCTGAACATTGAGTTCTACAAGGCGGTCGTAACGTTTCTGACCGTCCTCAATAGCATCCAATTCAGCCTGATGCAGCCTGTAAACATCGCGTATATTCCTGAGCCATGGATTCATCAGCCCAAGATCCTGAGGCGTCATTGCAGCTTTTACACCGCCACATCCATAGTGTCCGCAAACGATGATGTGTTTCACTTTCAGGTGTTCAACAGCGTACTGAATCACAGCTGTAGCACTCATGTCCAGCGTGTTTACAACGTTTGCAACGTTTCGGGTTACAAATACTTCTCCGGGTTTTAAACCCATCATTTCCTCTGCGGAAACACGGCTGTCTGAACATCCAATATAAAGATAATCAGGAGTTTGTGATGCAGAGAGGGTTTTGAAAAAGTCTTTGTCCTCAGCGAGTTTTGACTCCACCCATTTTTTATTGTTGTCGAAAATAACTTCGTACGACTTTTTCATAAATAACTATTTAGCGTTTACTTATATTATTTCGCATAAGTTGTTCTCTAATTCAATAGACTAAATCAATAATGCAAAAATAGATGTTCAGAATTAAAAAAACCAGTATTTAACAAAAATTTAATATTAAATTTTGTGATTAATATAGCCTTGTGTTGCATTTAGGTTTGTGGTGATTTGTGCGGGATTTCCGATAACGACTGAATTTTCAGGCACATCGAAGTTTACATAAGCGTTGGGAGCAATCAGCACATTATCTCCGATTTTTATATTTCCTACAATTACCGCATTGGGACCGATCCATACTTCGTTTCCGATTTCCGGAACACCTTCAGTTTTTCCACGGTTCGCCTGAGCGATCGTTACGCCCTGCGCAATGTTGCAGTTTCTGCCGATTTTAGCTTTCGGATTGATGACGAGGGCGCCCCAGTGTCCAAGATAAAAGCCTTCACCAATCTGTGTTTCGGGATAAATTTGGAAACCATATTTGATCTGGTGATGACGCAAAACCAATCTCCAGAACGCCCCTAAAAAAGATTTTTTTCTGTACTGCTGGCATTTCCTCAAAATATAGATAAAATGAAGATTGGGGTTAATGCATTTTGCCCAGATTTCGGGAGAAGACAGCATTTTTCCGCTCTCACGGTAAAAATCTTTCTGTATGGTGGTATAATTGGGCATATCGCAAAGTTAAGTGAAAATTGCTTTAAAGTTCATCAATTATATGCGTGATTTTCTGTACGGAATTTTCAAGGTTGAAGGGCATTGTGTAAGTTTCTAATGCTTTAGTGTAACCTTCAAAACTTTCAGGTTGGTTGAGTGCTTTTTTCATTCCTGTATAAATTCCCTCTTCAGAATTTTCTACGATTAAACCTAGTTTTCCCTCTGCAAGCATTTCTTTCACGCCCGAAACATCGGTCGCAATAATGGGTTTCTTAAGTGCAATAGCTTCAAATAAAACAGTCGGGAATCCTTCATATCTGGAACCTAAAATATAAAAATCAGCTTCTTTAAAATACGGATACGGATTATCTGTAAATCCCAGCATGGTGGCGGTTTGATCAAGCCCAAGTTCCGTTTTTAGGGTTTTTATATTTTCAAAATCGTATCCGTCTCCGATGATCAGCAGGTGATGATGAAGCCCTTCGTTTAAAAGTTTTTGATGCACTTTTAAAAGTCTGTCGAAGCCCTTTTGCGGAAAAACGGTTCCTACTGAAACGAAAGTTTTAAGAGTTTTATTGAATGAATAACTGGTTGCCTGAGCAGTTGATTTAAGCAGGATTTCATTGGTGTCTAAAGGGTTGTAAATTCTTACTATTCTGTCTTTCTCTAATTGATTTACTGCTATGTTTTCGAAATCGTGCTGAATTTTATCTGAAATCACCATGATTTTATCGAAACCAAAAAACTTTCGGAGTTCTTCATCATTATAGTTTTTAAATTCAGTCTTTTTAAGGTCATTATGAATCCAGATGATTTTTTTGGATGATTTTATAGGAGAAGATAAAATCTCATCGCGCATCCCATGAATTGCCGCAAATTCGATATCGTATTGATTTCCTTTCAGGATTTTTGAATAAACGATTTCGGGAAATCTCTTCAATAATGACTGATAAATGACCCGGAAGGCTTTTACAGGAATGTCCTGAATCCGGTTTGTGGTAATCATTTCGCCGCGGTTTAGATAGAAAACATTGATCCAGTTAGGAACCTCGGATAAATATTTCCCCGAGTACAAATTCAGTAAAAGATCGATTTCATATTTGTCGGGCGGCAGATTTTTCAGAAAAGTGACCAGAACTTTTTCGGCTCCGCCATGCCGCAGCGACCCGATCCGGATAAGGATTTTCTTTTTGCCCTTTTCACTTTTCATATATTATTTTACAGATTTGTAATGATGAGGCAGATTTTTTTTAATATACGCTTCAAGCCTAGAACGGTCTTGTTCCAGTTCCCGTGGATACATTACATTATTCGCCAAAAGTTTGTCGCCATATTCTTCCAGTGTACAGATGTATTTGGCCGGAACGCCCGCGAACACCGTTCCGGCAGGCATTGAAGTTGTTAAAATTGATCCTGCACCTAAAAGACAATTATCCTTCATTTCAACTCCGGGCATAATAATGGTGTCTGCGCCGATTAGGCAGCGTTTGCCGATTTTAATCCGCCCAAAAGTCCTCACATCTTTATATTTTTCGAAAAAGTGCAGTGCGTTTTGCCCGCCGTCGTGATTTACAAATCTAACGTTGTTAGAGAAAGTTGTTTCGTCTCCGATTTCGATAAGAAAGGGTTCTGTTCCGAACTGTGGTACCTCTACAAAACGTACATTTTTACCTACTTTAAGTCCTTTTGCCAGACATATTTTTAGATAAATCTGCTGAATGAAATATTGGTAGGATGTATGAATTTTGAGAATGATTCTGTACAGAAAAATCATGTTTATTTTTTTACTAAATTAAGGATGATTTCTTCAATTGCCATAAAAATTTTGTTGTTATCGAACTTAGCGCTGATGTTTTTCAGATTATCATTAATGCTTTTGATAAGCTCAGCGTTGGTTAAAAACACTTTCATTGCCTCAAAAATTTCTTCAGTTCTGTAATTGATCAGATAACCTGTTTCGAAGTGTTCCAGCATTGTAGCCACATCGCCGGTGTCTGTTGCGATGGTGGGTTTCTGTAGAATTAAAGCTTCCGCCAAAACCAGCGGCCAGGCTTCGGATTCGGAAGGCATGATAAAGAAATCTGCATTTTTGATGTAGGGATACGGATTCATTTTGTTGCCTGCGAGAACAAAAGTTTTTTCAACCCCAAGTTTTTTCTGTTGTGCTAAAAGATTTGTGAGTTCCTCGCCGTCGCCAATTACCATTACAGAATGCTGAAAACCCTCTTTCAGAAGCTGATGATGCGCATCCATAAGTTTATGGTAGCCTTTCCTGGTATGAAGCCTGCCGACCGAAACAAAAACAGGTTTAGATGGCAAGTCGGCAATATTTTCTTGACTCTTTTCCCGGATTTCCTCTATCGGAATAGCATTGATAATTACACTTTCCGGCGGGTACGCGAGTTTTGGATAAATGTCGTGCATGATCGTCCGGATTTTCTCTGAACAGTAAATCATGTGATCGAACTGAGGAAACTGCTCCAGAATTTTAGGGACCAAAGGCTGCAGTTTCGGCAGATTGATCTCTGAATGAAACCAGCCTATTTTTTTTGATTTTTTATTGGTAGAATTTAAAACTGCCGAGAAATCATTGTAGGTCATCGCAATTTCAACATCAAATTCATCCTTCAGGATTTCTTTATCGATAACTTCCGGATGTTTATTGAATTTCTTAAGTTTTATTTTCCTTTTAAAAAGCTGAATTTTTGCCAGCAGCGTGTTTGTAGAAAAGTCCTCTTTTCCTTTTGTCAGAAATACTTTGCGTACATGTGCGGGGAATTCGTTCCGAAGTTCACCCTGATTGAGATTAAGGAGAACGGTCATCTCAAATTTTTCCGGATCCAGATTGTTTAGAACACTTAGCATCACTTTCTCAACGCCGCCCATTTCCATGGATCGGTGACGGAAGAGGATTTTAATTTTTTTTTGCGCAGCCATCATTTATGTCAAATTCTGAAAAATGATTTTGAGGTTTTTAACCACCCGGAATGTAATTTCATTCTGGTAGTTCAGCAAATCAAAAATTTCCTGAGCATTGCGATAAGTTTCAGGAATCTCTTTTCTATTGATTTTTTTCAGGCCCCGTCTCTGCATCGCATTCCAAATCACCTGTCCCCAAAATTCGTAGGACTTTTTTTTGTTTTCATTCTGAGAAATTCCTCCTGAATGGGTGCGGTAGAGATAATTAATTTTATCAATGAATTTAAACTTCCCTTTTTCATACATTTTAAGGTAAAGGTCCTGATCTTCAGAAATTCTTAATTCAGGATTTATCTTATCGGTCCGAAGATAAACATCCCTTCTGAAACACACGAAATGATTTACAACAATGGGGCAGTTAAAGAAATAAGGATCACCGTTCACAATTTGTTTTGTAGATATAGAAGACTGCAAAGGCTGAAGATCTTTATCGCATTTCATTAACCGGGAATACGTGAGCACCGTTTTCGGATCTTTTTTGAATACTGCGACCGCATTTTCTATGGCGGTTGGGAGAATCGCATCATCTGGATCCACAAAACCACAAATATCACCTGTAGCCAGTTCAATAAGTTTTGATTTGATGACACCTACGCCTTCATTCTGGGGATGTTCATAGATCCGGAAACGGGAATCATCGCCAATAATTTCGCGTATGATTTGTAGCGAATTGTCGGTTGATTTATCATCAAGAATAATCACTTCCCAGTCGCTGTATGTCTGTGCGAGGATAGACTGGTAGCAGTCGCAGAAAAATTTCCCGTTGTTATAATTGGCGACAAGGACAGAAAATTTCATGAGTACCTGGGTATAAAAATTAGCAATATCATTAATCCTTTCATACACAAATATAGCCGTTTTCCGGATGTTTCGGATTTTTAGTTATTTTTGTTGAAGAAAACTACATAAGTGAGCGAATTAAAACGAGTTGCCAAAACCCTGGTGGGCTATATAAAACGCCCGGATCTTTATCCTGAACTGGGCAGGAAAATCATAAAAAATATATTCAACAGAAAAAGTGCTTTTCGCGGAAAAACCCGTACCACAGAATGGGCGCAGTCACTTGCAGTAAATCAGGAAACTGCAGTGGAGCAACTTTTCGGAATTAAATTCGAAACCTTTCAAAACCTATTCTCAGAAGAGTTGCATGATGCTTCGAAGAGAGAGAAAGAGTGCCCAATCAAAATGGGAGGAGCCGGTGCTCTGGAACTTATTTATTACGCCTGCGAATTTACCAATGCTGAAAGTGTTGTAGAAACGGGCGTAGCTTACGGGTGGTCTTCATTAGCAGCATTGCTTTCTTTACAGAAAAGAAACGGAACACTGTATAGTTCGGATATGCCATATCTTAGTCAGGATGGGGACCGTTATGTAGGTATTGTCGTTCCGGATCAATTAAATAAACACTGGAAACTATTCCGTCATGCTGACAAAGAATCTTTGCCTAAGATTTTCGGTGAAATGGATCAGCCAGATGTCATTCACTATGATTCCGACAAAAGTTATGAGGGAAGAACCTGGGCTTATGGTGAACTGTATCAACATTTGAGAAAAGGCGGCGTATTCATCAGCGATGATATCGGCGATAATGCTGCGTTTCAGGATTTCTGTACAACCAATACTATTTCGCCTACTGTTGTGGAATTTGAAGGCAAATTTGTCGGTCTTTTCGTGAAAAATTAAATTGAGAAAAGGTTATCCCTGAAATTAATATTATACAGGCCTGAACGGATACTTCTGTAATCCGTGATCAGATACTTCATAATCATCAGCCATTTTTTTAATAGTGAAGCGTTGGCAATTTCCCAACTTCTGTGCATCCGATTTATATGTAACTTGATGTCCGCGGGCATTGTGCATTCATTTTGAGCCCAACTATTCACTTCGCGCCAGAGTAAAACCCGTGTGGAAGCCGGATTTATTTTCTTCGAATCAACCTGTGTAATTCTGTTGTTTTCGTGAACACCCCGCACCGCAACTGCCTGATCCAGAATACCTGGATACAAGTCTAAATAATAGGAAATCCTGAAAAGAAATTCTGTGTCCTGATGCAACCTCAGATGAGTTTTCATCATGGGGCTGACCTGATGGAGCGAAGATTTTCTTAGCGTTAACGTGTCAATACTGAAAAGTCCGAAACTTCCGTTCAATCCAAGCTGTCCGCGGAACACCTCTTTTGGCGGATGTTTTTTGTAAACCGTAGTAAGCCGGTCACCATAGATCTTATGATGCTGGTCTTTGGCTTTTTTAGTGTAATAATGCACGCCCAAAGCACCATAAACACCATCAACATCTTGGTTTTTTAAAAGTTTTTTTTCTGCATCAAAACGGTTCGGGAGATAATAATCGTCTGCATCCAGAAACGCTATGAAATCTCCGGTGGCTTGTTCCAAACCTAGATTTCTGCTTGCTCCGGCGCCATGATTTCCTTTGTCGGGATGCTGGAAAAGCTTAACGCGTTCATGTTTTTCCGCTAATTCTTTGCAGACTTCCAATGCATTATCCGGCGAATGATCTTCCACCAAAATTATTTCGAAAACTTCGTCGAACTGCAAAGCAGATTCCGCGGCTTGGGAAACGTATTTTTCAGCATTGTATACGGGAATAATGACGGAAATTTTCATATTACTTTATCTGTTCAGGTAGGTAAAACGGTATCTGGTTTTCAGGATTTTCGGATGTGTGAGTGTGGCTGCGAAAATGTTTAAATATTTCCTCACGCCTTTATTTAAAGACAGTTCAAATGATTTTTTTGTCAAAAAGAGATGGTCTTTATATTCCTTTTTAATGTTTTTGTCCTGAGCCCATTCGTACACAGAATTCCACAACTGCAACTGTCTCTGGTTGTATTTTTCCGAATATCTTTTTATTTTGGTGATCCGGTTGTCATCATGAACTCCGCGAACGGCAACCGCTTCTGTAATATTTCCGGATTTTAAATGACAGTGATACGCCAGTTTAATGATGAAATCGCTGTCCTGATGAACCCTAAGATTTTGGTTGAAGTTGAGATTGTTTTTTCGGAGGCTTTCGTATCGGATTGTCAATCCGTTCAGGTGAAAAAAACTGCCGAAAGTTTTGTCGAGACCGAGTAAACCGTAGAAAACATCCTTTCCTTCCGCCGGATAATTTACTGTAGTAAGGTCAGTATTTTTAAATTTTTCCTGAAATTCAGTCCTGCCTTTTTCAGTGAGAAAAGCCGTTCCAATCGCACCGAAAACACCTTCGATGTTAGCAGTGCTAAAAATTTTTTTTTCAGCATCAAACCTGTTTGGAAGATAATAATCGTCTGCATCTAAAAACGCGACAAAGTCTCCTGATGCTCTTTGCAGTCCGAGATTCCGCGATGCGCCCGCACCGTGGTTCCCCTTGTCAGGATGCTGAAAAAGTTTCACCTTATCAAATAACGACGACAGTTCCATGCAAACTTCTAAGGAATGATCTGTGGAGCCGTCTTCAATCAGAATGATCTCTTTTACACCGTTCAATTCCACTGCAGATTCCACCGCTTTTCTTAGAAAAGATGCAGCATTGTAAACCGGCATGATGACAGAAATATTCAGCATATAGAATGACTAGAGGTATGTTTTGTAATTATCTGCCCAAAGTGCCAGCTGAAGCAGATTCCAGTGTTTTTTGTCTTTATTCAGGAATTTCTGAGCAGCACTAAAATCAATAAATTCAAAAATTTTCTGTGTCTTATCTTTCAGCAAAACATTTGACAGTTCCAAAAGTCCCTGTTCTTCAAACCAACGCTCCACGGAAGATCCAAAGCCCTGTTTCTTTCTGTTTCTAATGCTTTCGGTCCAATAACTCTGCATGGATTCGCGGAGAATGATTTTATCATTATCGCCTTCGAGTTTTAAATTTTCAGGCAACTGAATACAGAATTCTGCAAAATCTTTATCAAGAAACGGGGTGCGGACTTCAAGGGAATTCGCCATCGCCATCCTGTCGGATTTTATGAGCATATTTCCGGGAACGTATTTTTCCATATCGGTGCGCATAATGTCGTTCAGGGAATCCGGATTCGCTTTGAAACTGTATGGCTGATGATATCTTGAAGTGAGGCCAAGCGAGGTCATTTCTTTTGGACTGAAATAATTCCGCACGCTGTTCTGATGGAAATCCAGGATGTTTTTGTAGGTAGTATTCTGTTGGGTTAGAAAAGAAGTTTCGCGGAATTTTCCGAACTGTTTTAAACCAAATTTTATGAGTGCATTATTGTAACTGAAATGATTTTTCAGTTGGTTTTCCACCTGATAAAAACTGTATCCGCCGAAAAGTTCGTCGCCTACGTCACCAGCCAACACCACCTTCAAATGTCTTGCGGCAGCTTCGCAGATTTTAAATTGGGGGATGTAGCTCATGTCTGCAAACGGTTCATCGAAAAAAGGGGAAATCTTCAGCATTTCGGCGGCAATATCGCCTCGGTTTTCATAGATTTCGATGTGATTGGTATTGTATTTCCGGGCTATTTCATCGGCAAATTTCAACTCACTGTCTTCACCGGAATATCCAAAACTGATCGTCGTCTGTTTGGGTTTGAATTCATTTACCATCGCAACAATGGTGGAGGAATCGAGTCCGCCACTGAGGAAACTTCCTACTTCTACATCGGCAACCAACTGCTTTTGTACGGCATTTTTCAGTAACAACGTAAATTCTTCTTTAGCTTCCGACAGAGAAATAGAAATATCATTTTTAGAAATACTGTAATATCTTTCAACAGTGATTTTTCCCCCGCAAAAAACCAGAGAATGTGCCGGCGGAAGTGTCTGAATATTTTTATAAATGCTCTGATAAGCGCTCACGTAACCGTATTGAAGATAATGATAAAGCGCCTCCTGGCTCACCTCCGGTTTTACCAGTCCGGAAGCAAGAATGGCTTTGATTTCTGAAGCAAATATTAATTCACCGTTGTTTCCGGTGGCATAGTAAAACGGTTTTTCGCCGAAACGATCTCTTGCCGCGAATAATTCCTGTTTATCTTCGTCCCAAATTGCAAAAGCAAACATGCCGGGAAGTTCGTTCAGCAAATCCTTTCCTTTTTGCTGATACATTGCCAGAATGATTTCGGTGTCGGAGGTTCCGTGGTATGGGTAATCCGAATATTTTTTCTTTAAATCCTGAAAGCCATAAATTTCCCCGTTCAGCACAATACACTCATCTTTGGTGTTTGAAAACATGGGCTGTTTTCCGGTTTCTGACAAATCGATGATTGAAAGCCGACGGTGACCGAGCGCAGCGTTAGGAAAAAACTCGTGATGTTCGGCGTCGGGACCACGATGCGCAATGGCACGGGTCATCCGCTGAATTTCTTCAGTATAATTTTTTGCATTTGGGGTGATGATTCCGGCGATTCCGCACATGGTTATGTTTCTTTTGGTCTTAAAATTAAGTTGTCAGTTTGATACAATTCAGGAGCATCCTCTGTAAATAATTTATTTGATAGGCGAGAGAAAATTGCGTAGTTGTTATTAAGAAAAAAATTCAATAATGCTTCTGGAGTGTAGGTGCCCTCTCTCAGGATGCAATTAGGTGAAAACTCCAAAAAAATCGTTGGTCTATTTTTTAAAATCAATTCTTTATTTCCTAAAAGGACGACCGCTTCAAAACCTTCTACATC
>JAANMX010000326.1_pt1 | contig 64396 bp, 45 predicted proteins | sample 7279681 | NCBI WGS metagenome assembly JAANMX01 (sample SAMN14094542, study PRJNA606508) | bioreactor metagenome | isolation source: A lab-scale SPAN reactor treating ammonium-rich wastewater day 351 | place: Ireland: Galway | collected 2018-01-01
ACAGGCGGCATCGCCGGCGGATCATCCGGCAACTCGGGCAACGGCTGCTGCAGCGGCGCGGTTTCCGCGGGGAACGCGTCTTCAAGAATGGCAAGTTCCGGTTTCGCGGCTGTCGGCGGCGCCTCGGCGGGCGTCAACACCAGCCAGGCACCCACGGCTCCCAGTGCCAGCCACAAGGCAAGAATCCCGATCCAGAGCGGCGCACGTTTCATGGCATCCCCCTTCTCGCCCTATGAACGGGAATCGGAAAGTGCAGGTTCCCTAAAAAAGGTGGCCACGATAGGCAAGGCAGGATGGATGCTTTCGGAGCAAGCCCACCACAGGACCCATTCCGTCCGCATCTGAAGGGAACTCCAAGCGCCTGAGCGAACGCGAATCAGTTACCGGGCCGTTGTGCTGCCGGCCGACGGCCGGTGTGCCTTCACTCGGTCAATGACTTCCCGCAGCTCTGTGGCCGGGATGGTGTGCCGAAACAGGTGGTTCAGAATGGCTTCGGGCTCGCTGTACCTGAATTTCAGCAATTGCAGGACTCGTGCCCTCATTCCTGCCGCCACGCGCATGCGGTCAAAGCCGTCCATCGCGGCATAGGCGCGTCGCTGCACCTCGGCGGCGTCCGGGGTCGTATCACGCGGAACGTGCATTCTCAAACCATTCTCTCAGGCCAAGCCTGTCGATGCGCGGGTCCAGATATTGCCAGTCCAGGTCCGGCACGTCCCTCAGCAATGTTCGCACATCTGCAGCTTGTAAGGCGGAGTCGTTGCGCCTGCCCCACTCGAGCTTTGAAAGCAACAAGTCCTCGGGACGGATGACCCAGATACTTCGGCCTCCCTTGGTGTAACGAACACGCCGGGCGAACTTCTCCTGCTCGATTTCCGACGACTTCAGCGCGATCAGGTCGAACTTGAAGCCTGAAAGCGACTGTACCACATTAAACATCTTCTGGTTTTCAATCGCACGCGTCGCCGTGTCTTCGTTCCAGTACCAACCTTCCGCCTCGGGAAACATGCCGAGAATCGTTGGCACATCGGAAACACGTGCCTTTATCACCATGTCCACATCGTTCGTGTCTCTTGGCTCGGCGTGAAAGCAAAGAGCCAGGCTATCCGTCAGCATGTACTCGATGCCCGCAAGCTCCAGCTTCTCGGCAAAAGCAAAGAGGGCATCGTCCATCAGGAGCGGTTCGTCCATGCCCGCACTATATCACAGTCCGCGACAACCCCCTTCGCCCCTTCCTCAAAGGGCCTTGGGCGCTATAACATGGGCCTCACCCGGGCGAAGGAAACGCGTCCATGAACACTACCACTATGCCCTCCATACAGGTCGTGGCCCCCAAGGCCGGCGCCATGGAGGTTCGTGAAGCACCCGTACCCACCATCAAGCCCCACGAAGTGCTGATCAAGGTCCGCGCCGCCGCCGTCTGCGGCTCTGACCTGCACCTGTTCCAGTGGGACGAATCCATCCGCCCCAAGCTCAACCGCGCCAGCGACAACTTCAAGCACGGCGTGATCGCGGGCCACGAGTTCTGCGGCCACGTGGTCGAGATCGGCAGCGAGGTCGGCACCATCATGGACGACCCCACCGTGAAGCTGAAGGTCGGCGACTTCGTCAGCGCCGAAAGCCACGTGGTGTGCGGCAAGTGCTACCAGTGCCTGCACGGCGAGAAGCACGTCTGCGTCAACGACAAGATCATCGGCTTCGACCGTGACGGCGCCTTCGCCCAGTACATCGCGTTGCCGGCCTCATGCATCTGGAAGAACGACCCCGACCTGCCCTACGAAATTGCAGCGATCCAGGAGCCCCTGGGCAACGCCATGCACGCCGCGGCGCACTTCAGCCTCAAGGACCAGCGCGTGGTGATTTTTGGCCTCGGCCCGATCGGCATGTTCAGCGCCGTGATCGCCCTGATGCACGGCGCGAAACACATCACGGCCGTCGAGGTCAGCGAGACGCGCATCAAGCTGGCCAAGGAAATCGGTGTGCACGACGTGATCCAGGGCAAGATTGCCCGCACGCCCGAAGACCGCGCCGCAGAGCGAACGCGCGTGCAGAACCTGGTGCGCGAAGCGGCCGGGCACGACGGCCCGGACGTCGCGCTGGAAATGTCGGGCCACCCGGACGCCATCACCAACGCGGTGAAAAGCGTGCGGCGCGGCGGCAAGGTGATCGCCTTCGGCCTGACCAAAGACTCGGCCTACACCTTCGACGACTACAGCAAGGACGTGATTTTCAACGGCCTGACCATCCAGGGCATCATCGGGCGACGGATTTACGACACCTGGTACAAGGTGCGCGACCTGGTGCGCCTGCCGGAAGCCCAGGAAAAGCTGCGCAAGGTGATCACGGAAGTGCTGCCCTACACCGAGTTCAAGGGCGGCATGGAGCGCATGCTGCGCGGCGAAACCGGCAAGATCGTCCTGCAGTTCGAGTAGGGGCGGCCCCATGTGGCCGCCCGCGCCATCGGCCTCTGGTGTGCAGGCCTCGATAAGAGCTGTCCTTTCGTGCGCAGCTGTTTTGTGTTTTCGTGGCCGACCCGCAGTTGGTGCCGCCTGGCAGCAGGCAACCGCGAAGTACTGCCAAGGGCCGCGAAGAAATGCAACTTCAGGCCACACGCCAAAGCACCGATTTGCGGCTTCTGCTGGCGGCATAGCGTGCGTTCGGCTTTAGACCACAAAATCACGAAAGCACCAAAGGCACTGCCACCAAAAGAACTTGATGGTTCCTCACAAGGGGTTTGGTACCAGCGTCCGGTTCCGCCCAGGGTTTACGGTCAACAGTTGACAGTCAACGGTCAAAGCCGCCACACGTCATTACCGTTGACTGTGAACCGTTGACCGCATACCTGATTCTGGTGGCCAACCAGGTCCTCACAAGGCGCGGGCTAGCTGATCGAACTGCGACGTGAGCCGCAGAGTTTACAGTCAACGCCCGTGTGCCTGCGCTTTGTCAGGACCCGGCCACCGGCAGTTGCCTCTGGCCAGTGCCGAAGCGGCCCCCTATAACACCCCGCTGCGATTGATGGGGACGTGACTTGCGCCTTGTTCTGCTGTTCATCCTGTGCCTCGGGACGCCGCTGCTGTTTGCGCAGGTGGTGCCCGTGGGTGCAGAGGGCAAACGCATCAGCTCGATCGAGCTGTTCGTGAAGTCCGAGGGCAAGGTCTACGAGCGCGCACCCGACAGCGCCCCGCGCCAGAAAATCTTCGAGGCCATGCGCACGGCCCAGGGCCGCACCTTCAGCAGCGCCGAGCTGGACAAGGATATCCGGTACCTCACCCGGACCAGCCACCTGTTCCCGGCCGTGGAAGTGCTGAAGATCGACTACGACACCAAGGCCGACACGGTGGCGATCCAGCTGGTCTTCACGCAGCCGACCATCTGGCGCATCCGCGTGGTGGCGCCCCTGCGCGGCAAATGGACCGAGCAGGGCGTGACCGACTTCTGGCGCGCCCGCAACCAGATGGACAGCGCCGAAGGGGCCGAGTTCAGCATCCGCCGCATGGATGCCGACCTGAAGCGCATGTACGACACCGGCGGCTTCCTCGATATCCGCGCCGAGTACAAGTACACCGAAAAGGGCGTGGACCTGCTGTTCCGCGTGATCCAGAACCAGTCGCTGGCGATCCTGCAGTTCTCGGGCGTTTATCAGTCGGGCTGGAAGTCCACCCTGGAGCGCGTGGTCGCTGGCATCGAGCCGATCCGCGACCTGCCCACCGAGCCGGAACCGGGCCAGCTGGTCGGCCCCCGCTACTTCCCGCGCGCGGCCTTTGAGGGCGACATCGTCACCGACGCGAACGCCGCCAACATCCTCGGCGCCGCGGAGCAGATCAAGTCCTACTACAAGGTGAACGGCTTTCCGTTCGCCACCGTCAAGCCCCGCCTGATCAGCCTGCCCGAACAGTATGACCGGGCCGCGCTTCTGGAAGGCTACGGCCAGCTTACCGAGAGCACGCTGAGCCGCTGCGCCGAGCTGATTGAAGACGGCTACGGCGGCAAGCTGGTGCTGATTTTCGAGGTCTACGAAGGCCCGGAGTGGCTGGTGGGCGACATCAAGTTCACCGGCCTGGACGAGGTGAAGTCGCCCGGCAACGACGCCTTGAGCGGCGGGCGTATCGGCGGGTTCTTCGGACCGGTTCTGTCGTTCTGGTACACCTTCCTGTCGTCCGACGCTGCGGAACGCGCGGCGGTGCTGGGCCAGGACATGCGCACCACGGAGGGCGGCCCATACGTTGAGGCCGACGTGGTACGCGACGCGGAGACGCTGCAGAGCTACTTCCGCTCGCGGGGCTGGCTGGACGCGCGGGTGTCGTTCGCGAACTTCCAGCTCAATGAAACCCGCAACCGCATCAACGTGATCTTCCACGTCGAGCCCGGTTCGCCGTACGCGATCACCAACGTTCGCGTGGAGTACGCCACGCGCTCGCCGAGGGTGCCCAAGGGCGCCGAGCCCGCGGAGTTCGATCAGCCGGTGATAACCTGGGAAGAGCTGCTGGAATGGCTGCAGTTGGAGGGCGCAGAGCTCACGCCCGAGCAGGCCCTCGTGCGTTTCGGCGCCGACTACCTGGCCGGACTGCAGGACGAGGCCAAGGGGCGCTGGTTCCGCTCGTTTGAACTGTCCGAGCCGGTGCCCTACGACGAATACGCGCTGACCGGCGACATCGCCAAGCAGACCGAGGGCTATGCAGGCGCCATCCGCGCGTTGCTGGCCAGCAAAGGCTATTCGAACATCGAGCTCGAGTTCGTGCGCGTGGAGACGCGCAGCGACTACGTGGAGACGGATTGGCAAACCCCCTGGCCCGTGCGCCGCACCGAGCTGATCATCCGCCTGCAACAGGGACACAAGAGCTACGTCGGCACCGTCAACATCCGCGGCAACGACGCCACCCGCGACGACGTGGTACGCCGCTACATCAACCTCTACCCCGGCGACGTCTACGACCGCAACCGCCAGCGCCTCTCCGACCTGCGCCTGCGCCGCACCCAGTGGTTCGAGCAGGCCGCGCCCGGCCAGGGCGTGATCAGCCGCTCCAACCCGCGCACCGTGATCACCGAGGGCGGTGTGATCGAGTACACCGACATCGACTACGACCTCGTGGAAGGCCGCACCAACCGATTCAACTTCGCAGCCGGCTTCAACTCATCGACCGGGTTCACGGCCACGGTGGACCTGACGCTGATGAATTTCGACATCAGCTCGCTGGTTTCATGGATCTGGGGCGAGCCAAACTTCAGCTTCACGGGCGCCGGGCAGTCGCTGACCTTCACGGCCCAGCCCCCGATCGACCGCCAGCAGGTGTACCGCATCAGTTTTGACGAGCCCTGGCTTTTCGGCTATCCGCTTTCCGGCGGAGTCAGCGCGGGTTACGAGTCGCTGGACCGCGGTGACTACACGCGGGGACGCATCGGCGTGGACCCGTACGTCGGATGGCGGGTGTTTCCCGACGTGTCGTGGCGCTTCGGCTACAGTTACGAGATCATCGAGTTGAAGGACATCGCCTCCAACGCGCCCGAGGAAATCAAGCGCGACAAGGGCAGCTCGACGCTCAGCACGGTCTGGAGCGAAATCCGCTGGAGCACGACGGACAACCCGCAGTTCCCCACCACCGGTTTCGACCTCAGCTACCGCTTCGAGTACACCGGCGGCCTGCTGGGGGGCACGCTCGACTTCTGGTCGATGCGCGGCAGCGCCAGCCTGTACCTGCCGATCGCCGAGCTGGACAACATCCGCACGCTGGTGCTGGCGTTGAACGTGTCGTCCTCATGGCAGGACGTCCACAGCGACACCGACCGAATTCCCTTCAGCCAGCGCTTCTTCCTGGGCGGCAACTCGATCACCGGCCGCGGAACGTTGCGCGGCTATGAGTACGCGGGCGTGGGTCCCAGCCGCAACGACATCGCGATCGGCGGCAATTTCATGGTGACCGGCTTCGCCGAGCTGCGCCTGCCGATCTTCCCCGGCAACCTGTGGCTGGTGGGCTTTGTCGACGCGGGCGAACTGTCCCCCACGCTGAACACCTTCGACGGCGAGGGCTGGACCGTGTCGGGCGGCGTGGGCCTGCGCCTGCTGCTGCCGATCCTGCCGGTGCCCTTCGCGCTGGACTTCGGCTTCCCCATCCTGAACCAGCCGGGCAACCGGGAAGAAGTCATCAGCATCAACCTCGGCTTCGGCTTCTAGTACGCCGTCAAACAAGTCTTAAGGCTGTTGCTGGTTTCGAACGGCGGGGTAACCGCTAAGAGCCGCAAAGGACCGCTAAGTTCTGTAACTTCGCGGTCCTTCGCGGTTGTACTTGTTGCCTGCTTTCAACCGGCGGAAAACTTGCCTGACGCTGTACTAGCGGGCAACGCAGAAGCGCGGGCACGGTGCCGTTACCCAATCTGGCCCTGGTTCGCTACACTGCGAACGTTCTCTCAGGAGCCCAGCCATGTTCCGAAACTACCTTGGCGCCGCCGCCGTTGCGGCCATCGTCGCGACACTCTGCACTTTGGTCGGAAGCAGGCTGGTGACACCCGCCCCGGTGAACGCCGCACCCCAAACCATGCGAGTGGCGGTCGTGAATCTGGAGAAGGTGGCCCGCGCTTCACGAACCTTCAAGAAGCTCAGAGCTAAGTGGGAGGTCGCGCAGCAGGACATGCAGGCCTACCTGCAGAAGCTGGATGAAGAGTATGACACGAAGCTGAAGGAGTTGGGCAGGACACGCGACGATGAGGAACGAATGCAGCTCCGCATCGAGCTACAGGCGCTCGAGGAGACCAGCGCCACCGCAAAGGAAGAGCAGCAGAAGTACCTGGCCGCGCTGCTTTCCATGTATCAGCAGGAAGTGCTGCGCGAGGTGCTGGAGAATCTCCGCCGCTACGTGCGGCAGAATGGCTTCAACCTCGTCTTGCAGAACTACGACGTTGAGGAGGAACACAGCGACTTCTTCAACAGCGGCGCTTACGCCCAGAAACTGATGAGCCAGGTCGTGCTGGATGCCCCGGGGGCCGCGGTGGGTGACAACGTATTCGTCACCGACATCACCAACGACATGGCCGCCGCCATGAAGAAGGGCGGCGTGCCCGAGCAGCCCAAAGACGAATGACGCGGGTTGGCACGTACTAACCGTAAAAGGCTTCACCAGGCGATTCACAGCTTGACGCGGCAAGAGCTTTGCCCCTACCATCCTGCGGGGACCTACAGCCTCTGGAGATTCGACATGAAGCGCCTTTCCTTCCTTGCATTCGTGCTGCTTGCCTGTGCAGCCGGTTTTGCCGGCAGCCTGATCCATGATTCGCTCAAGACGGCCGAGCCCGCCGAAACCGTGAACGCGGCACCCGAGCGCGCCAAGAGCGGCGCCGTGCGCATCGCGATGATCAACCTGGAGGAAGCATCGCGCCAGTCGCGCAAGTTCCTGGAACTCAAGAACCTGTGGGATACCGCCCGGGACGAGTTAAGCAAGCAGGACCAGAAGATGGAGCAGGAGTACAACACCAAGGTCGCGGAGCTGCGCCGCGCGACCACCGAAGAAGAGCGCACGGCCCGCCGCGTCGAGCTCAAGGCCCTCCAGGAAACCCACAAGATCAGCAAGGAGGAACAGCAGAAGTACCTGGGCGCCCTGCTGGCCCAGTACCAGAAGGACGTGCTGGTGATGGTGATGGAGGAAATCGACAAGTTCGCCAAACGCGAGGGCTACGACATCGTGATGCAGGACTACACCGTGGAAGCCGCCGAGGCCGACTTCTTCTCGGGCGGCGCCTACGCGCAGTCGCTGATGTCCAAGCCCGTGCTGCTGACGCCGGGCACCAAGGACCGCAAGAACGCATACGTCATGGACATCACCCAGGAAATCATCAACCTGGTGAAGTAGTGGTGCACCCCACGCCCGATGAATTCCAGGCCCTGCTGCGCCGCCGGCGCAGCAGGCGCTTTTTCACCACGCAGATGATCGAACCCGAAAAGCTGGAACGCGCGCTCGCGGCCGCCATGCGAGCCCCCAGCGGCGCCAACACCCAGCCCTGGGAATACGTGCTGATCGAGCGCGGCCCGATCCGCGAGCAGGTCCGCGAACTCTGCGAGAAGGCCGACGTCAAGTTCCACGACGTCAGCCCCGACTGGCTGAAACAGTTCTTCGCCAGCCACGACATCACCCCCGTCAAGGAATTCACGGACGACGCGCCTTTCCTGGTGGCCGTGTTCGGCCGCCGCGACCTGCCCTTCTGGCTGCAGTCAGTGTGGCTCAGCATCGCCAACTTCATCACCGCCCTGGAAGTCGAGGGCATCCATTCACTGACCTACACCCCCACCCTCGCCAAAGACTTCAACCGGCTGCTGGGCGTGGACGAGAACTGGAGCTGCCAGGCCCTTCTGCCCGTCGGCTACGGCCGACCCGATGAGGAGCTCAAGCCCAGGCCCCGCAAAGGCCCGGCCGAGAAGGTGCACGTCGTGGACGGGCAAGGTCGGCTGAAGCCGTACCAGGCGCGGCTTCCTTTCGAAGCTTAGCGAACAGCAAATTACCAATAACCAATTACCAATTTTCAATGTAGACCGATGGCGGCGGCTTCATTGGTAATTGGTAATTGGTTATTGGAAATTCGCTGTTCAAACTGCACCCATGGCTCTGACCTTCTCCACCGCAGGCGAATCCCACGGCCCGGCCGTGATCGCCACTCTTTTCGGCCTGCCCTTCGGCCACGCGCTTGACCTTGACTGGATCAACAGCCAGCTCAAGCGCCGGCAGGGCGGCTACGGGCGCGGCGGCCGCCAGAACGTGGAGACGGACACGGTCGAGGTGCTGAGCGGCCTGCGGCGCGGGCTGACAATCGGCTCGCCGCTGACGCTGGTGGCGCGCAACCGCGACTCGCGCATCGACAAGGCGCCCGACCTCGCCAACGTGCGGCCCGGCCACGTGGACCTGGCGGGCGTGCTGAAGATCGGCTCGCGCAACGCACGCGACGTGCTGGAGCGCGCCAGCGCCCGCGAAACCGCCGCGCGCGTGATGGCCGGCGCCGCCTGCCAGGGCCTGCTGCGCGAGTTCGGCATCGAGGTGGTCGCCCACGTGCTCAGCACCGGCGCGGTGCAGGCCGATCAGCCCATGGGCAGGGGCTACACGAAAATCTTCCAGGGGCCGGATACTGCCCGCGCCGCGCGCGACAGCGGAGAATTCGGCACCATCGACCGCAGCCACGACGCCGCTCTCAAGGCCGCCATCGACGCCGCTAAAGCCGCCGGCGACACCCTGGGCGGCTGCATCGAAGTCGTCGCGCTGAACCTGCCCCCCGGCCTTGGCAGCCACAACCACTGGGACAGCAAGCTCGATGGCCGACTGGGCCAGGCGCTGATGAGCATCCAGGCCATGAAGGCGGTCGAGATCGGGCTGGGCGCCGAGGCCGCGAAGCGCCCGGGCAGCCAGGTGCACGACAGCGTGCTGCCGACGCCGCCCGCGGCCGGGCGCGGACCCTATACGCGGGGCAGCAACAACGCCGGCGGCCTCGAAGGCGGCGTGACCAACGGCGAGCCGCTGGTGTGCCGCGTGCACATGAAGCCGATCAGCACGCTGATGAGCCCGCTGCCGACCGTAGACGTGTCTACAGGCGAGGCGACACAGGCCAGCACTGAGCGCAGCGACACCTGCGCCGTGGCTGCCGCGGCGATCGTGGCCGAGTGCGCCGTGGCGATCGTGCTGGCACAAGCCCTGCTGGAGAAGACCGGCGGCGACAGCATGGATGAAGTGAGGCGCAACCTGGACGGCTACCTCAAGTCTCTGCGCGCCTTCGGGGGCAGCGCATGATCTCGCGCCTGGACCGGGTGATCCTGCGTGACGTGCTGCTGCTGGCCGTGGTGTGCGTGCTGGGGCTGACCTTCCTGTTCACCGCATTGAGCCTTTACCAGATCGTCAACCGCTTCGAGGTAACACCGCGGTTCGGTACCCTTGTGTCATTCGCGCCTTCGCTGTGGGTCAGCCTGCTGCCGATGACCATGCCCATGAGCGCGCTGTTCGCCGCCACGCTGGTATTCGGCCGCATGCGCTCCGAGCGCGAGCTGCTGCTGCTGGCGGCCTCGGGCGTATCGCCCTGGCGCCCCTTCGTGATGCTGCTGCCGGTCGGCGTGCTGACGGCCGCGGTGGCCTGGTTCGGCGTGTCGATCTACGGGCCCGAGGCATACGCCGAGCGCCACTCGCTGCAGCGCCTGGCGCTGGCGGATTTCATCGACCACCCGCCCCAGGGCGCACGCGAGCTGCGGTTTCCCGGACGCGGCGGGTCCGACCCCAGCATCGACATCAGCTACGGCGACGTGGAGCAGGGGCGTTTCACCGACCTTAAGATCCTCGTCTACAACGACCTGGGCCTGCTGGCTTCGCTGACCGCGCGCAGCGCGAGCATCGGTTACCAGCGCCACAACGGCATGATGGTGCTGACCCGCTGCTACGAGCCGCGCCTGGTGCAGTTCAACCCGGAAAGCGGAGCGCCGGCCGGCACGCCCATGGTGGCGGAGAAGATCAACGAGCTCCGAGTGCCGTTCAGCTTCGGCAGCGACGACGAGCCGGACGCGCCCAAGGCCAAGCCGACCGGCGCGCTGCTGGATGACATCGCGCGCGACATCGAACAGCGTACCGGTCGACACGGTGCCGCCGCCGAGCTGGTGCGGCGCGTCAGCCTGTCCGCCGCGGGGCTGCTGCTGCCGCTGCTGGGCGCGCTGCTGGCGGCGCTCGTGAACCACCCGAACCGGCTGTTCGCCATCGGCGCCGGGGTGATTCCTTGCGCGCTCGGCTACTATCCGCTGATGACGGCCGCCACCACCTTCAGCGAGAACGGTACTCTGCCCCCGGCGGCAGCGGCGGCGGTCGCTCCCGCGGCAGCGCTGGTGGCAATCGCGTCGATTGCGGCGGGCATGGTCCGCGGCCGATGGGCCTGACGGGAACTTCAGCGAGCGTACTTGTGCAGCAGCCCCTTCATGCGGCGCGTTGCCAGGATGCGAGCCTTCAGATCCGCGTCACCAGCCGTGTAATCATCCAGCGCGGAGTGGATCAACTCGAGACATCCCTGCGGATCGGCGAAGTTGTCCAGGAAGCGCCGCAGATCCCGGGCCCTGCGCACCGGGCTCGCGCGGCGCTGCATGACCGTTTCCAGGTCCACGAGCCGCAGCTCGGCGTGCTCGAAGTCCGGGACGCCCGTGACCAGCAGGTTGCCGGCGTGATAGTCGCGATGCTCAAAACCGGCGTCGTGGATACGCCGCAGCAGCACCAGGCACTCGTTGAACAACCGCTTGATGACCGGGTGCGTCGGCGCGTGGCGATCCTGTTGCAGCTCCTGCTTCAGCTGGCGCAGGGTGCGCCCGTTCTCGACGTAGCGGCTCATGGTCCAGACGGCGCGGGGCGCGCTGGGCAGGCTTACGCCGCCGTACTCCTCGACTTCGCAGACCGCGATGCCGGCGGCATCCAGGGCGCGCGACATGCGCAACGCCCGGCGGGCGGGGTTCCAGCCGATCCAGCGCGCCCAGCGCTTCTTCCAGTCGGCGCGGCAGTTGATGAACTTGAAGACCTTCAAGCCGCCCTGATGGCGGATCAGCGCCAGGCCGCCGCGCCGCGAGACCTGCAACACATCAAGGAAGTCGCAATGCCCGAGCACCTTCTCCGCGGACTGGTGCAACTCATCGCCCTCAACAAGCGCGGGCGCAAACTCACTGCCGTCCTGCAGTGAGTAGGACGGCAACTCGGACACGCTGGAAGTCATCTCGGCTCTGGTCATGCGCGAAAAACCGCGTGAAACCTTAAGCTTATTCGCCGTATCCAACAATACACAGCTAAACTCCTGCCGCTAACATCGCAGTCCCAAGCCCATGAAACGCTTCGACCGTTACTTCCTCGGTATCTTCATCCAGAGCCTGGTACTGGTGCTGGCCCTGTTCACCACCGTGTTCCTGGTGGTGGACGTGCTGCTGAACCTCGACAAGATCCAGGACTTCCCCGACGTCGCCCAGGGCACCACCCTGTTCTATGCCTACAACCTGCCGCCCATCCTGTACCTGCTGTACCCCTTCATGGTGATCGCGGCCGGCATGTTCGCCGTGGCCCGCGTGATTCGATCGCGCGAGTTGCTGCTGCTGGAAGCCGCCGGCGTCGGCCAGAAGCGGGCCCTGGCTGCGATCATGATCCCCGCGCTGCTGCTGGGGGTGGTGGGACTTGGCCTGAGACAGTGGGCACTGCCCAGCCTGGCCGAGGCCGCGCGCGAGTCGCCCTACGGTGCGTTCGAATACCGCAAGGGCAAGCGCATCAGCGTGCGCGACGACGACGGCAATGTCTGGTTTGTGCGCCGGTACAACCTGGACGAGCGCACGGTCGAAGACGTGCGCATCCTGAACGCCGCCGGCAACCGGGTGATCGTAGCCGAGGAGCTTCACTGGGTCGATCAACGCGCAAGCTGGTGGTCGCCGGGCAGGTCCAAGGTGTACGACCTGGCCGCGCTGACGGCGCCCGAGGGCGTCGAAAGCGGCGAGCCCGAGTACTTCGACGGCGCGCTGCCCTACGGGCGCATCTACCCGGCCGACTTCGCCCGCCGCCGGCGCAGCTACAGCGACCGAACCCTGGCGCAGTTGTGGGCCGACAGCAGCGCCGACAGCGAAGACGTGGACCTGCGGGTGGCCCTGTGGCACGAGCTGTGGCACCCGTTCGTGGGCTTCATCCTGCTGAGCTGCGGGGTGGGGTTGATCCTCTCGCGCGGCGGCATGAAGGCCTTCATGGCGGGCAGCCTGGCGATCGGCTGCGTGGTGCTGTACCAGATTCTGCAGTTCTGGTTCGAGACCCTGGCGCAGTCAGGCGCGTTCTCGCCCGCCGTGGGCGCCGGCATTACACCGGTGCTGTTCGGCATCTTCGCAGGCGTGGTGTTCTGGCGAACGTAATGATCGCTGCATTGACCATGAAAGTCGAAACACCCATCTGCTGAAAAGCAAACGCGGTGAACCACGAAGAGCCACGAAGAACGGCAGGTCGTGCTTTCCTTCGTGGCCCTTTGTGGCCCTTCGTGGTTAACCTGTTTTTGCGGTTGTCAGTAAGTTGCGTACAACGCACAGCCCCCCGTTTGCACGGGGGGCTTGTGTTTTGGTGTTTCGATCCGCCTGGCGAACAGTCGCTTCGCGACTAAATCTTGCCGGCGCGCTTGCGCTTCTGGCGCAGGGCCTCGCGCTGCTTGCGGCGGTGCTCGTTCACCTTGCTCGGATTGCCCTGCTGCTTGGTCTTGCCCTCGTCGCTCACGGTCAGCTTTTTGCGACCCTTGCGGCGGCGGCGCGCCAGAACCTGACGGCCATCAGCCGTCTCCATGCGGGCGCGGAAGCCGTGGGTGCGGTTGCGCTTGAGGTTGGACCTGCGGACTTTCTTCTTCATGGCTGTGCCTGTGTCGGGGAGAGGGTCAGACCCCTTTTTCGCCCCAATTGCGTTCCTGAACCGATCACCCGCACCGCAAAAAGGGGTCTGACCCTTCTGCGGTCGGGCGGGGAAAAGTAGAGGCAGGTACAAGGCATGTCAAGACCCAGTCTTGTGCAACTTTGGCCCGTTCCATAGCATGGCCCCGCCATGAGCGACAACGCGAACACAGCCGAAACACAGCTTGACCCGGAATTCCTGGCCATGCTGGTCTGCCCCGAAAGCCACAAGCCCCTTGTGCTCAAGGGCAACCGCCTGCTGTGCAAGGAATCGCGCAAGGCCTACCGCATCGAAGACGGCATACCCATCCTGCTGATCGACGAAGCCGAGCGAATTACAGACGCCGAGCTGGCGGAACTGTAGGGACGCAGCGTGCTGCGTCCGCCCCGGACTCGGCCCACGTCGTTGTAACCACTTACAAACACGGATAAACACTGAAACCGGCCGCGCGGTTTGAACGCTGCCGGTTGGACCACGCGGTCGGAACACGAAGGAACGAAGTAGCGAAGAACCTCAACGCGGCGCCCTTGCCTTCGCTCCTTCGTTCCTTCGTGTTCTGACCGCCAATCAGAGGAATCGCCATGACAGAAGACGCCAAGGCCGCCAAAGAGCGCTACAAGTCAACCGTGCAGCTGCCCCAGACCGACTTCCCCATGAAGGCCGGGTTGAGCGAGCGCGAGCCCGCACTCCAGAAACAGTGGGCCGAGTCCGACCTTTACGGCCGCATCCGCGCCGCCCGCCAGGGCGCCAAGCCCTGGGTGCTGCATGACGGCCCGCCGTATGCCAACGGCGACGCCCACACCGGCACGGGCATGAACAAGATATTGAAAGACATGGTGGTCAAGCTGCGCACCATGCAGGGCTTCGACAGCCCCTACGTGCCTGGCTGGGACTGCCACGGCCTGCCGATCGAGCACAACGTGCTGAAAGAGCTGGGCGGCAAGAAGCCCGAGGAAATGACCAGCGTGAAGCTGCGCGAGCTGTGCCTCGACTACGCCAACGGCTACGTCAATAAGCAGCGCGGGCAGTTCAAGACCACCGGCACACTCGGCCGCTGGGAGAAGCCCTACCTGACCACCAACCCGGTCTACGAAGCCAACGTGCTGCGGGTGTTCCGGGACCTGTACCACAAGGGCTACATCACCCGCGCCAAGCGCCCCGTGCACTGGAGCTGGGCGGCGCAAAGCGCGCTGGCCGAGGCAGAGCTCGAGTACGAAGACCGCACCGACCCCAGCATCTATGTGCTGATGAAAGCCACGGGCCCGGTTGCGGGCGTCGAAAACGTCAGCCTGCTGATCTGGACCACCACGCCCTGGACCATGCCCGCCAACCGCGCCGTCGCCGTCGCCAAGGACGCCGAGTACGCGCTGCTTGAGTACACCCAGGCCGGCAAAACCGCGCGCATGGTGGTGGCCGAGGAGTTGCGCGAAGACATCGTTGCGCGCGCGAAGCTCGAGAACGTCAAGGTGCTCAAGCACCTGAAGGGCGCTGAGCTGGCGGGCGTGAAGTATTCCCAGCCCCTGTGGGGCTTCGAGTGCCCGGTAGTGTTCGCCGACTACGTCACACTGGGCGACGGCACGGGCCTGGTTCACACCGCACCCGGCCACGGCAAAGAGGACTTCGAGACCGGCAAACGCGAGGGCATACCGGCCGTGTGCCCCGTCTCCCCCACCGGCCAGTACTACAGCGGTGAGCGGCTGCGCGAAGAGCTCGAGCTGCCGCAGGATTTCAGCGACCCGCAGGGCTGGTTCAGCTTCATCGAGGGCAAGCTGATCTGGAAGGTCAACGACGGCATCGTGGCCAAGCTGCGCGAGCACGGCCTGCTGCTGCACAGCGAGCCCTTCCCCCACAGCTACCCGCACTGCTGGCGCACGCACACGCCGGTGATCTTCCGCGTGACTGAGCAATGGTTCGTGAACATCGACCACGTCGAGGAGGGCGAGTCGCGCACACTGCGTCAGCGCATCCTGGACGAAATCAAGCAGGTGCAGTGGTTCCCGGCCTGGGGCGAAAAACGCATCAGCGCCATGGTCGAGAACCGGCCTGACTGGTGCATCTCGCGCCAGCGCTTCTGGGGCATCCCGATCCCGGCTTTCTACGATGTCGAAAGCGGCGAAACCTGCATCGACACCGAGACCGTTGACCACGTCATCGGCCTGGTCACGGAGCACGGCAGCAACGTGTGGTACGACGACGCCAACTGGCCCGTCGAAAAGCTGCTGCCGGATGCGGTGCGCCCCGACAAGTTCAAAGGCCGCAAGCTGGCGAAGATGGACGACATCTTCGACGTGTGGTTTGAATCGGGCGCCTCGCACCGCGCGGTGATGCTGGCCGACGACGAGCTCAAAGACAAGTTCCCCGCGAACCTTTACCTCGAGGGCGACGACCAGCACCGAGGCTGGTTCCAGGTCTCGTTGATCCTGAGCGTCGCCACCCAGGGCAAGTCGCCGTTCAAACAGTGCCTGACCAGTGCCTTCGTGGTGGACGAAAAGGGCGAAAAGGGCAGCAAGAGCAAGGGCAACATCTGGGCCATCGACCAGGGCGTGCGCGACCTCGGCGCGGACCTGATCCGCCTGTATTTCGCCAGCGTGAACACCAGCGAGCCGATCCCGGTCACCTACGACCTGATCCGCGGCGCCGGCGACAACTACCGCAAGCTGCGCAACACCTGGCGAACCCTGGTGGCGAACCTGTTCGACTTCACACCGGAACAGCACGCGCTGGCGTACTCCGAGCTGCGCCCCCTCGACCAGTGGGTGCTCAGCCGCGCCGCCGCGCTGATCGAGGAAGTCACCGCCTGCTGGGAGCGCTACGAGTTCCACCACGCCATGCGCGCGCTGGTGCAGTTCTGCACGGTCGAGCTTTCGGCCCAGTACATCGACGTCAGCAAGGACGCCCTGTACTGCGAAGCCAAGGAAGGCCCCGCGCGGCGCCGCATCCAGACCGTGTACTGGCACGTGGCAACCCTGCTGGTGAAGCTGATGGCGCCTGTCACCGTCCACACGGCCGAGGAGATGTGGCAGTACCTGCCCAAGCTGGAGTCCGAGCCCGACAGCGTGCACCTCGCCGCCTGGCCGAAGCTGGACGACACCCTGCGCGCAAGGCCTGAGCTGGACAAGCGCTACAAGCTGCTGTTCCGCCTGAAGGCCGAGAGCGACCGGGTGCTCGACCGCCTGCGCAAGGAGAAGGTGATCGGCAAGGGCTACGACGCCAACGTGACGCTGGGCTGCAACGCCGCGCTGATGACCGAGCTCGCGCAGCACGGCACGCCGGAACAGCTGCAGGCCGAGCTGCCGGAGCTGCTGAACGTCAGCAAGCTGCTGCTGGACGCCCAGTCAGACCACGGCGCGCTGCAGGAGTTCGAGCCTGCCACGGACGTGCAGGGCCTGTGGGTGAAGGTGGTAGCAAGCGCGGAGCAGGCCTGCGTGCGCTGCTTCCGCCGCACCGGCGACGTAGGCAGCGTGAAGGAACACGCCTTCCTGTGCACAAGGTGCGCGGAGGTGGTGGAGGCATAACGTGTTCGACTTCGAGCGAATCTTCATCTGCCGGAAACTTGGCGTGGCCGATTCAGGTTTCGTCGCCTCAGGAATCGGTTTCTCGCACCCCAGGGACGTGCCCCACATCTTGTTGTTCGGGCACATCCTTGGGGCAAGGCTGGCTCGTGAAGTTCGTGTGTATGTCGAGATCGAAACTTCGCAGGATCTTGAAATCGGGCCCGTGCTGCAGCAGACATACAGCCTGAGACCCGGCGGAAACGCCGACCGGCGCATGATGCTCGCGCGGATTCCCGTAGCCGGACTGCTTGACCCCCGGGCATACCAGGCGATAATCAGCGTGGAGCATTGGATTGAAGCGCGGGTAGGGTTCGAGATTACATGATCCAACCGGATGAAGAATTGATGAGCGTGTTTCAGCAACTTGGCATCGAGTTGCTGGAGTCTCGTTACATTTCTCCGGAGCAGCGCACCACACGCAAGATGACCGAGCTCTCCAGCGAATCGCTCCTGAGCTGGCTGCGCCAGTTGGGACCGAAAGCGCCCGACACGCTCGTCGACGAAGTCCGCAAGCGCAAGCTGATGTCCGAGGACGAACTGCGCCGCTGGCTCAGCGACGACACGCTATCCGCCTAGCTTTTCCCCAAACCGCCTTGTTCTGGACTCTGCGCGCCGGTGGTGTATCTTTTCCACTGTAGCGCCTGAGGAAGCACATGGCTGAGCTGCCTAAAATCCGCGCCGTGATCCTGATTTCGGGCTCCGGCACCACCATGGAAAACCTGCTGCAGCGGGCAAAAGACGGCACCTGCCACATGGAGTGCGTCGGCGTCATCGCCAGCAAAGACGGCATCCCCGGCATCGCACGCGCCCAGAAGTTCGGCGTGCCCGTGCAGGTCGTCAACCGCGCCGATTACCTCGACGCCCAGGCCTTCTCGCGCCAGGTGTTCAAGCTGATCAACGCCGTGCGCCCCGACGTCGTGCTGCTGGCCGGCTTCCTCAGCTACCTGCACCTGCCCGAGCGCTACAAGGGCAAGGTGCTCAACATCCACCCCAGCCTGCTGCCCAAGTACGGCGGTAAGGGAATGTACGGCATCAAGGTCCACCAGAAAGTGATCAAGGCCGGCGAGAAACAATCCGGCTGCTCGGTCCACTACGTGGACGAAGTCTACGACCACGGCCCCATCATCCTGCAGCGCAAGGTGCCGGTGCAACCTGACGATACGCCGGAAACCCTCCAGGAACGCGTGATGGAAGCCGAGCGCGAGGCCTACCCGGAGGCGGTGAACCTCTACGCCGAAAAGAGGCTGCTTCAAGTAGCCCAGTCGGTGCGCATCCTGCCCGTCAAGCCCGAAAAGGCCGGCGCCGGCAGGTAGTTCGACTGCCGTAGGTCGGCAAAGATTCTCACACGGAGCCACAAAGTCACGAAGCTCCGTGCAGTTCTTCGTGTCTCCGTGGCTTTGTGTGCCCCGCACTGGCGGTTGCCAGTTCAGTTGAATCCCCGAAATGGTTGATTCGTTGGAACCAAAGTCGCGCCGGCCGCGTCCTAACCCCGGCATGCCTATGGACTCTGGAGGGCTATTCCATGACTACGCGTAAACCCTTATTCGCACTGCTGTTAGCCGCAGTGCTCTGCTCGGGCGCACTTGCTGCCCAGGGCATTGTGATCGACCGTCGCATCCGCCCTATGCCGGAGCCGCGGCCGCAACCCCAGAACATCCAGATCAAAAGCCACAGCATCGAGACCGTGATTGAGGGCCAGACCGCCACCACCACCCTCACCCAGGTCTTCTACAACCCGAACCAGTGGCAGCTCGAGGGAACCTACATGTTCCCCCTGCCGCCCGAGGCCGCCATCAGCGACTTCCAGATGACCATGGACGGCAAGATGGTCAAAGGCGAGCTGCTGCCCGCCGACAAGGCCCGCACCATCTACCGCGAAACCGTGCGCCGCATGATCGACCCCGGCCTGCTTGAATACGCCGGTCGCGGCCTGTTCCAGGCCAGCGTCTTCCCGATCCTGCCGCAGCAGGACCTGACCATCAAGTTCAGCTACAGCGAGCTGCTGACCTACGACAGCGGCCTGGTGAAATTCCATTACCCCCTGCGCACCCACGGCTACTGCGACCTGCCGGTCGGCACCATCAGCGCCAAACTCACCCTGAAGGGCGAGCAGGCCCTGCGCACCATTTACTCGCCCACCCACAGCGTCGAGATCATCCGCAAGGGCGACAAAGAGGCCGTGATCGGCCTTGAGCTGAAAGACAACAAGCCCGCCAACGACTTCGAGCTGTACTACGGCTACGACGACACAGCGCTGGCCACCAGCGTGCTGAGCTATCGCGAAGGCGACGACGCCGGCTACTTCCTCGCGCTGCTGACGCCCAAGCTGCAGCTCAGCGAAGAGGAAATCCTGCCCAAGGACGTGATCGTGGTGCTGGACACCAGCGGCAGCATGGACGAGGACGGCAAGATCGACCAGGCCCGCAAGGCGCTCAAGTTCCTGGTCAACAAGCTGAATGAAAAAGACCGCTTCGCGCTGGTGACCTTCGCGACCGAGTCGCGCCGCCTGCACGACAAGCTGACCCTGTGCAGCAAGGAAGCCCGCGAAGACGCCCTGGCCAAGATCGAGAAGATCACCGCCACGGGCGGCACCAACCTGGAAGGCGCCATTCGCGACGCCTACGCCATCGCCAAGGATGGCGAAGCCGACGCGCGCCCCTGCTACGTGATCCTGCTGTCCGACGGCATCCCCACCATGGGCGAAACCACCGACGTGAAGGCGCTGGCCAAGATCGCCCGCGACAACCGCGCCGCCAACGTGCGCATGTTCCCCTTCGGCGTCGGCAACGACGTCAACACCTGGCTGCTCGACACACTGGCCGAGGAAAACAAGGGCCAGCGCGAGTACGTGAAGCCCAAGGAGGACATGGAAGTGAAGGTCAGCAACTTCGCGGCCAAGATCGCGGCGCCCGTGCTGGCCGACGTCAAGCTGCGCATCGACGGCGCCGAGATGCACGACCTGCACCCGCAGATCCCCGGCGACGTCTTCGCCGGCACGCAGCTCTCGGTACTCGGCCGTTTCGACAAGCCCGGCAAACACACCCTGCTGCTCGAGGGCACGGTGAACGGCGAGAAGCGCGCCTTCGAATACAGCGTGGAGTTGGCCGCCGCCGACACCGGCAAGGCCTACCTGCCGCGCATGTGGGCCGTGCGCCGCGTGGGCTACCTGATGGACCAGATTAACCTGAAGGGTGAGAACGAAGAGCTGAAGAAGGAAATCATCCGCCTCGGCACGCAGTTCGGCATCGTCACCCCCTACACCAGTTTCCTGGTGGTGGAAGACAACCCCGTACCGGCCGCAGGCCGCCCCATGCCGGAAGACATGCGCCGCGAAGGACGCGCGCTGGGCGGCGGCAGCGGCACCGGCCGCGCACCCGCGCCGGCCGAGGAGCAGAAGGGTGAAGACGCGGTTGAGGCCAGCAAGGCCAACGCCGACCGCCGCGCCAACGACAACGCCAACGAGCTGGAAGACGCCGAGAAAGACCAGGCCGAATCCGTGGCCAACCGCGCCAAGAAGCTCGGCATGCGCTCAAGGGCCGACGACAAGCTGGCGAAGCTGAAAGAGAAGGGCTACAGCGACAGCGCCGCCAGCGCCGAGGCCGCGAACGTGATCAAGACCGTGGGCACACGCAGCTTCGTCTGGAGCGACGGCATCTGGCTCGAGAGCGACCTGACCAACGCCGAGCTGTTCGGCGCCGAGGTGGTCGAGTACCTTAGCGAGCGTTACTTCGAGATCGCCGAAGACGCCAAGGCCGCCAGGGTGCTGGCGCTGGGCAACGAAGTGATCTTCCGCCACGGAAAGAACACCATCCGCATCGTCGACAAGTCAGAACAGACCGAAGAAAAGAAAGCACCGGAAGGCGAAAGCAAGGAAGGCTAAGCCACGACTGTCCCCCACCAAACAGGCCCGCCAACCGGCGGGCCTGTTTGCCTTAGCGGGTGCGCGCTACTCCAAAGGCTGGTGCAGGAGCATCAATTTTTCGTTTACAATTCTGACTAATACCATATTTTCTAAGCACATCTCACGCTTACTGAACTGAACTGCACTCCAACCAGGGGGTTCCCATGTTTCTGGCCGCCAGAGTTTCGGGTAGAGGTATTGCCTCTCTTTTCAGCGCCGCGATGGATGGCGAGATCTGGGCCATCGCCATCCTTGGTTTTGTCGCCTTCTTCTTCGGCTTGGCCCTTTTCCTGAAGTTTCGGTCATCCAACAAAGACAAGTAACCGGCTTGCCGGGACTGCTGACCGCGCGACCTGGTCAGGCTCCGCTTGCTTTGCCCGCCTCCGCTGGGGCGGATCGCAAGGCAGCTACTCGATCTTCTCACCCTGCTCGGGATCAAACACCAGCGTGTCGTTGCGGGCCATGAAGTAGGTGCGGCGTGTGCCATGGAAGTACAACCGGCCCCCGGCAGGGTCCATCCACAGCGCCCCTTCGCTGCCGTTCAATCCCTCGGGGCGCACCCACGCCTGCCAGCTTTTGCCGTCAAAGCGGCGGATCGCATCCGAGCTGATCTGCCAGAGAGCCTTGCCGACCGGGTCGCTGTGAAGTTCGTAAATCATGCTGTCTTCAATACCCTCGGTGACGGGCTTGCTCTCGGCCCAGTACTTTCCGTCCCAGTGCCAGGCATCGGGCGCAACTTCGAAGGTCTCGACGTCCATGCCGCCGTAGTACAGGACTTGCTGTTTAACGGGGTCATACACCAGGCGCGCGTAGGTGTACTCGGGGTCGGGTACTTCGACCTCGATGCGCTTCCAGCTGGTGCCGTTGAACTCATGCAGCTCAGCGACTTCGTCTGTCTGGAAGATCGCCACCAGCACGCCACGCCGGGCGTCATAGGCCGAAGCGGAAAGCGACTTGGGAGACCCCGGCACATGCTCGCGCAGGCGCTGCCAGTTCACCCCGTCCCACTCCCACAGGTCGTCAAAGCCGCCTTCCATGTTCGTGCCGCCGTACAGCATCACGCGGCCGCGGGCTTCGTCGTACCAGCAACTCGCCTGGGTGCGCGCGGGCGGCGACACCTCCGGCGAAAGCACCGTCCACTTTCCGTCCTTGAACTCGCGGGTGACGGCGTTTACGCCTGACAGGTTGCCGCCGCCGAACATGACCGTGACGCCGCGGCCGGGATCCTGGGCAATCGCCCAGCCGGTGGTGTCCTCCAGCGCGAACTCGGCGTTGTCGATATGGGTCCAGCCCGGCGCCGTGAGTTTTTCGCGCACGAAATCCTGGTTGTCGGCAGCGCGATCCGCGGCGGTTTCGTCGGTAAGCAGCAGCGTCTCACGGAACGGCCCCGCGTCGCCGCCGGGACTCCGCCCGCCGTACAGCACGATTTCACGGGCGGTCAGGTCGTAGGCGGCGGCGAAGTCGCGGCGCGCCGGCGGATTGTGGTCGTAGCGGCTCGCGAGCCAGGAGCTGGCGAACAGGTACGTCGAGGGGCGCTGCGCCAGCAGGCCGCTGTCCGGCTCGGTGCCGCTCTTGCCCAGCAGCACCACGCTGCAGGCGTCCGGGTCATACACCATGGCGTGCATGGACTGCGCCGTGCTGAGGTAGACCCCGCTGCGTCGCCAGCGCCCGCCCTCCAGTACCCAGGTTTCCCCCGTTTCCTCGCCACCGCGGACTCCGCCGGTCAACACCAGGCAGCCGCGCTGTTCGTCGTAGCAGGCGGCCGCGCCGTGCACGGCCGGTCCCTCGGCTGCCGCGGTCCAACCTGTGCCGTTCCACTCCCAAGTGTCGCTGCGGGTTTCCTCGACGCCGGCGTCGTCGACGCGTTTGCCGCCCACCAGCACGCAGACCGCGCGCTGCGTGTCATAGACCAGAGATCCCGCCCAGCGCCCCGCAGGCCCGCCGGAGCTTCGCTGCTTCCAGCCATCCACGCCCAGCTCCCACGTATCCCCCAGGGCGCCGCCCTCCGCGGAGCGCCCGCCGAACATCACGACCACGCCGCGCGCGGAATCCCAGGCCAGTGCCGCATAATCGCGCGGCGGCGGCCCGTCGATGTCCTCGAGGATGCGCTGCCACTTGCCGTCCTTGCGCAGCCAGGTCTGGCCGTACATCACGGCCTGTTCGCCGCTGCGGCCGCGCCCGCCGAACATCACGCATCCGCCGAGCCCGCCATGCCAGGCCATGGCCATGGCGTATTCCATGGGCGGCATGTCGTCCTGCTGCTCGACGCGCCAGCGCCCGTATTTGCGGGTGATCGGCTTGCCATCGGCGTCCGTAACTTCAATGGGCGCGGGCCAGGCGGGCGCAAGTTCAGAGCGCAGCCAAGAGCCGTTGTCGTAGACGTCGTGCACGGTGAGGTTGCCGTCCGCGTCGTAGCGGATGTAATCGCCATGGAGCACGCCGCCCCTGTAGGTGTTGACCGCCACCACACGGCCCTGCGCGTCGTAGCCGGTGAACCTGCCTTCGTTGCGGCCCTCAAGGCGACTGCCTTCCCACACCTTGAAGCCGGCAGGGTCGTACTGGACGTACGGTCCGCTCTCGATGCCGTTTTCTACCCATGCCTGGTAATGCAGCTTGCCCTGCGCGTCGTAGCAGCTCTTCCAGCCGGTGTTGGGGCCGAAGTTGTAGTAGCGCAGCACATAGGGAAACGTGCCGCCCGGGACCCAGTACTCGGACTTGCCGTACTTCTGGTCGTCGTAGACCTGCGCACGTTCGATCAGCTGTCCGGCGTAGTTCCACTTGCGGTACAGGCCGTACTGAATGCCGGCAACGTACTCGGACTGCACGATGCCGTCGTCGTCCCAGCGCGTGACCGTGCCGTGCAGTTTGCCGTCCTGGTAGAACTCGTGGCGGGTAAGATAGCCGTCTTCGTCCCACCAGCGCGCCTCACCGCCGGCCTTGCCGTCCTGGTACTCGCAGATGTAGTGAAGCTTGTTGGCCTGGCCCGCCTGTGCCGGCCCCGGGTAGTTGAAGGCCCACGGGCCGTGCATCTTACCGTCTCGGAAGAAACCGACACCGTAAGTGTACGGGTCGGAGGTCGCCCAGCGCTGCCCCGCGCTGTAGGTCTCGTACTGGCGGTTCGCGTTGAAGGTCGCGAATGCCAGGCCGTGCGCGTAGCGACGTACGCCGTCGCTGCGCTGCTCGGCGACCAGCAGCAGGGTGTGGTCGCCGAGCCTGAAAGCGGGCTCGAAGTACGGGTTGGTGCCGTCGCCGCGCGTCCAGCTGCCTTCCGTGTTCACCTCGTACTTCGACATCAGCCGTTCCCAGAACTGGCCGGCGTCTTCCGCGGGGTAGTCGGGCCGACCGTGCTGGATGCTGACGTCGGCGGTTTTCGGATAGTCGGGCGGCGTGCTCTTGTCCAGTTCCGGGATGTACGTCGGCAGCGTGGGGCGCGAAGGTGCGGTGGGCGCGGGCGCGGTGTAGTCCGGGGTCGTGCCGGGGCCGCTGCCGTTGCAGGTGCCGGAGCAGGAGCTGCCCGAATCGTAGTAGTAGCTGTCGTCGTAATCGTCGGTTTCCGCGCAGGCCAGCACCATGACGGCCAGCGCGATCACCACCGGGACGGGGACCCGAAAGGTCTTCAGTTCGGACATGGCGGGATCCTGGAGTGAAAGTCAAAGCATTCTCCAATTGCGGCGATCCCGCCACAAGCCGCCAAATGCAACACGGCCGCCCGAAGGCGGCCGTGCTGAGGAGCTTTCCATTTAGACTTCCTGGAAGAAGTAGGGCTTGAGGCACTGGATGCGGCTCTCGTAGGTCTTGGGGTCGATCAGCCAGCAGGCCGCGCTGATGCTGCTGAGCAGGCTGTTGCCGTCCTGCGGCGTGAAGCAGAAGCCGTAGATGTCCTTGCCGCCGATCACCGACAGCGCCTCGTGCGGGATCACGGTCTGGTTGAGGATGCGGCCGAAGAATCCGTGGTCGCGCCCGAAGCTGAACACCTGGTTTGCGCTCTTCTTGTAGGTGAGCGCCTGGCGGTCGTCGGCCTTGATGATGCTGATCAGCTTCTCGACGCTGGTGTCCTCTTTGACCTTGATGTGGAAACGCAGCATGTGCATGTACTGCGTGGGCAGCTTGATGGCGCTGCTGAAAAGGTTTTTGAACTCCCAGCCCTTGGTCTTGTACAGGTGGTAGGCGTCGCGGGCGTGGTGGGTGCCGAAGTTTTCGTCCTTGTGTTTGCCGGCCTCGGGCGCGGCGATGTAGCCGTCGTCCTGGCTCACGTCGTTGGCGCGGCGCATGCAGACGAAGTCGGCGCTGACGAGGTTGGCGGGGTCGTCCTTGCCGTTCATGCCGAACAGCTTGATCAGCGCGGCCAGGTTGTGGGTGTTGCAGCTGACCACGTGGATGAACTTGTCTTCGCCCGGCACCAGGGTTTCGTCGTTCACGCCGCGCGCGTACATCTTGCCGAAGCCGAACTCGCTGCCCTGGGCGATGTAGCCCTTGCCGCCCTGCTCGGCGGCTTTCAGGTAGTACTGCTCTTTGTTCGCGAGGCCCGCGCCGCTGGGCGTGCAGTCGATCACCACCGTGGCGCGCATGATGGCTTCTTCGGTTTCGTAGTCGGCCTTGCAGTCCATCTTCTCGAAGCCGGCCATCTGGTCTTTGCCGGTGGCGAGCTTGGCGCCGCGGCGGATCAGGTCGACCACCTTGGAGCGGTCGGTCTTGAGCGGCGTGCGCTTGTTGAAGGTGACCTCGTCAACCCCGAGCTGTTCCTTGAAGTGCGTGAGCATGCCGATCAGCGGCTCGCCGATGGTGCCCGTGCCTACGACGTGGACGATCTTCTTCGACATCTGGTTCTCCCTGCGGCAAATGCAAAAACCGCGATGGGCCGGGTGGTCAGGCCTGTCGGGCCCGACCCTTCGCATCACGTGCGAGGACCAATCGCGGAATCATGGCAGCCGCTGTCAATTTCCCTCTGCCAGCGCTGGGGCAACAGGCCACCGGGCCGCGCAGAGCAATCACGCGCACAGGGTAGCACGCGCCGCGCCGCTTCAAATGGCAAGTTGAGAAAAGTGGATATCCCTACCCGATTTCCCGCTCGATGAGCTTGGTCACGGCCGCTGCCAGCGCGGCGTCAAGCTCGAAGGCCGGGTCGTTGATGGCTTTGCGGGCGGCCTCCACGCGGGCGTGGCGGGCCAGCGCGCCGGCGGGTTGGGGCAGGGGTTCACCTGCCAGGGGCGCGGGCTCGGCTTTCCGGAGCCGCACGCTGGTCCGGGGACGCTTGGAAATACGCTTCGTGTGGCTCATGGTCGTCTCTCGTTCAGGCTATACCGTCTCTGGATCGTTTATCGGCAGCATCGACCGGCGGCTTTAGGGAAATCTTTACAGACAACTGCAAAAACAGGTTAACCACGAAGGACCACGAAGGACCACGAAGTAAAGCATGACCCGCCGTTCTTCGTGGCCCTTGGTGGCTCTTCGTGGTTTACCGCAGTTGCTTTTCTTCAGAAGCGGGTTTCGACTTTATCGGTCGATGCAGAGCGCAGTAGCGATGGCGATGGCGATGGCGTCACGCCGATGCCGCGTTACTTGCCGGCTTCGTCGAGGATTGTGGGAGCTTCGCTGGCTTCCTCGGCCTGCTCGCCATTGGGCTTGGGCACGAACTCGGTGACCGCTTCGCCCGGCTTGGCGATGCGCTCCGTGGCCAGGCCCTGGGTGACGTCATCCTTTTCGATGCGCGAGGTTTCCACCAGCTTGGGCACGCGCTCCGTGGCCAGGCCGTGGATCTGGTCCTTGTCCACCTTGGCCGTCTCCACCAGCTTGGGCGGCTTCTCGATTTTCTCGGTCGAAAGGTGCTCAACCGGCTTGGCCACCTTTTCCGTGGCGATGCCGCGCACGTCCATCTCGGACTGGGTCAGGCGCCGCGTGGCCTGCGCCTCGGCCGCGATCGCCGCCGCCATGGCCGAATCCGCCGCACCGTCGTGGGTGGCATCGGAGTCGCCGGCCGGCTTCTTCTCGCGGTGGAAAATCTCTTCCGGCAGGCCGGGATTGCGCCCGGTGTTCTTGATGTGGAACGCCTCGCCCTGATAGGGGGCCGGCATGGCATGGTGCTTGGGCGCGTAGGGAACCGCGCCGTAGAGCAGGCTGAGGATGGCCGCGAGCTCGCCGAGGTCGGTGTCTTCAGGCAGCGGCGCAACGTACACGGTGGGATGCTTTCCGATTTCCTTGGCGCGGTTGGCGGTGAACACGCCCAGCGACATCTTCTGCAGCTTCAGCAGGTGTTCCTTGGCCGATTCCTCGCCGCGGTAGACGTTGAACAGGATGGGCTCACGGCCGCTGCTGCCGATGCCGTTGCCGACTTTCTTGAGCTTGGCACCGATGATGGCGTAAACGCAGCACTTGGCGCCCAGCTCGGGCACTTCGGACATGGGGGTGCGCAGCAGCCACCAGCCCTTCCAGTCAAGTGTGAAGCTCTTCAACGCAACCTCCGGCCCGAACGCGGCGGGCCCAGCCAGTCTAGCAAGCAAAGCCGGTTGTGCGAGCAATAGCATGCCCATGTTGTGCCGCTGCCGGGGGGCGGCTTTTTAGCTGCGAAACTGCGGACCGGCGCCGCGGCCAAAAAACATGAAGGGCCGGCTCGGGAGGGCCGGCCCTTCTTGGTCGAGCAGCGCTGGGCACCACTGCCTGACCACTTTTGTTCTGTAGGGGCGGCCCCTACGGGCTACTCGCCGCCGCGGCTTACGGTGTTGCCGTCGCCTTCATCGAGCGCGCCGAAACACTGCGTCCAGATCGTCTTCCACTTTGCTGAGCCCAGCACGCGCCAGCCTGGCGTCAGGATGTTGCGGTGGTGGCCCGAGCTGTGGCACCAGGAATCGTGGCTGCTCTGGGCCGTGGGGCCCATGCTGTTCATGTGGATGTTCTCGCCGCCGCCGCCCGGGTAACCCTCGTACTTCATGCGGTCGCCGGGGCCTTCGCCGCGCGGCTCGCCGGGGATGACGTGGGCGATCTGGCCGCCGTTCTGCTCGACGCAGTAGCGCGAGTGGTGGTGCGCGGCCCAGAACAGCTTGTCGTTGATCTTCAGCGCCACGCGGCCGAACATGATGCGGTACTCGTTGGTCACCTTCACCTGGGCGCGCGACTCGGCGTCGGCGTGGCCGTCACCGGTCGGGAAGTCCTCGTTGTACTGCATCACCTTCACGTTCAGGTTGTAGAGCGCCTGCTTCTTGGTGTCGTCGCCGGTGTAGTTGCGGATGCTGAGCGCCTCGTTGGCGATGTTCGAGATGTACTCGACAGTCTCTTCGGGCGTCTGCTTGAAGTAGTTCTGCTGCGGGTCGATCTGCGCCATGCGCTCCGCGATGCTGCGCACCTTGGCCATGATCGCGTCGAAAGCCGGGTTGGTCTGGCCCGAGAACTTGGCCGGGTCGTTCCAGATCTCGCGCACCGAGGCCACGCGCTGGTCCACATCCGCCTGCACCTCGGCCTGGTTGGGGCCGTACGGGTACGGGTAGCGCTCGCTGTCCATGATCAGCTCCAGCGCGTACTCGCGGCGGCGATCAAGCTCGGCCAGCAGGCCGTCCATGCGGGCCTTGTCGGCGGCCATCAGGCCGGTGGCCTTCTTGGCGTTGGCGAGTTCCTTGTCCAGCACGCCCTGCAGGATCTCGATTGAGGGCTTGACGGCGCGCTCGCCCATCTCGAGCAGTTCGTTGAAGGCTTTCTCGGAGTCCTCGACCTTTTTCTTGTCCTTGCTGCCGATGCCCTTCTCGAAGCGCTCCAGCACGCCGCGCAGGCTGGCGTAGAAGATCGCGCTTTCCTTTTCATCGGGCGTCACCAGGCGCTCGTCGTACTCGACGAAGCCCTCGGTCGGGATGGCGATGCGGCGCTTGCTGGCGATCAGGGTGTCGATGCCCTCCTTCCAGTCGTTGCGCAGCTTGAACAGCAGGTACGCGCGGTGCGCGGCCTGGTCGATGAAGGCGTGCTCGAAGCAGTAGATCACCACCGCCAGCTTGTCCTCATCGTTCAGTCCGGGGGTGCGGTCGTAGAGTTGCAGCATGTCCTCGGGCAGTACGTCCTCCCACTTGGCGGCGGTGCGGAACACCAGCTCTTCGCCGGTTTTCTTGTCGATCGACACGACCTCGAGGGTCAGCTTCTTGTCGTCGGCGCCGCGGATCTTGGCCTTCTTGCCCTTCCACTCGAACAGCTCGCTGGTCAGCGTCTTGCCCTTGGCGGCAGCCACCAGCTTCGCCTGCAGCGCGGCCAGCAGCTTCTGTTCCGAGCGTGCGCCGTCCGGCAGCAGCGGGTTCTTGCCCGGCAGGCGGCCTTCGTCCTTCTTGACCTTGTCGAGGATGCTGGGGCCCTTCTTCTCCTCCTCAACGACCGGCCCCTCCGGATTGGGGCTGGCCTTCAGCGCCTCGATCTTGCGGCGCTCTGCCTCGTAGATGTCGCGGTTGGCGGCATCCAGCCAGGCGCGCTGCAGCAGGTCGTCGCATACGGCCAGTGCCTCGTCGTAACGGGCCTGGTCGGCGTACTTCCACATCTTCTGGTAGCCGGCAGCCATGAACGCGGTGTTCCGGGATTCTGCGTCCTTGTGGGCCTTGTTGATGCGACTGCGGTGCGCGTTGGCGAAACTGGTAAGCAGCGGGTCGCTGTCCAGCCAGGCGGCCAGCTGGTCCAGCTTTTCCATCGCGACTGCAAAGTTGTCTTGCTCGATGTTCTGCTGGGCGGCCTGCAACTCGGAGTCGATCTTGCCGCTGACCTCGGCGTCGAGGTTGCGAACCAGCTTCGACTTCATGTCGCCGATGTCGCTGAGCGCCTTGCTGCCGCGCTTGCCGTTCAGCTTGTTCTTCAGGCTCTGCTGGATGCCCTCCAGCTTCTGCAGCTTCTCGATACTGCCGCCCTCGCCTTCCGCAACTTCGCGAGCCAGCGCCAGCGCGGCCTTCTCGTCGTCCGTCAGCTCGGCCTGGCGCGGTGCATCCGGGCCCTTGTCGGCCACCTCGGTGGTCTGCGGCTTGCCGCTACCGAGATTGGAAACCAGCGCGTAGCCCCCCACGCCCAGTACCAGCACGATGATCGCCGCCGCCACCAGCGCGGGGACCGGGCTCTTGCGCCGGGGGATCGGCGGGCCGGCCGGCACCTCCCCGCGGTCGGCTGCAGGCCTCGGCGCGTCCGCCCGTCGCACTGGACGGGCGGGCGCCGGCCTCGCCCCGGGAGTGGGGTTCAAGCCTGTAACCTGGATCCTGGTGGATCCGATTTCGATGACGTCGTTGTCCTTGATGAAGGCGAAGTTGACCTTCTCGCCGTTGATGGCGGTGCCGTTGGCGGACATCTGGTCCACCAGCTTCCAGCCGTCCACCGTGCGCTCCAGTGTCAGGTGTTTGCGCGAGGCGCCCTTTTCGCCGTCCAGCACCACGTCGTTGCCGTCGCCACGTCCAACGTTGATGATGCCGAGATTGGGATCGGGGCTGTACTCGCGGACTTTGCCGTTGACGCTGATCAGGAGCTTCATTCAGGTAACTCCGTTGCTCTGGTGTAAACAACGTTTCCTGCAAGGTTTCCAACTGCCTTGCCGGAACGTACTTCCATCCTGAAGATGCATAAGGCGTGCCAAAGACTGTGTCAGTTGCCGAAGCGCGCCAATTGGCATCTTCAATCGAATGAACTTCGACGAACTCACGCGGCAGCGTGTAACATATATACATTTTGGCAGCACAACTACCGCGGCAACCAAGCTGCCAGTTTGACCAACCTGCTGTAAACCTTGATTTCAAAAGGGCTCCAAACCGAACGCCTGTTGGCGAGTGCGTGTACTTTTTGCACGCAGGTCTCCGCCATCCCCAAGGTAAAAAAACACCCCGGCCGAAGCCGGGGTGTTTTGAATGTCAGCCTGGCTAGTCGCCACTGAGGGCGCGGTCTGACTCGCGGTACCAGAAGCTGCGCACCTTGCGGATCAGGTCGCGATAGTTCTCGAATTCGTCGCCCAGGCGTTCGTAGCGCACGCGGTAGACCCACTCCTCTTCCACATAGCGCGGGTTGAAGAAGGACTTGCTGACCTCGGACTGGCCGTCGGACGGGCTGGGCATGTTGGTCACGGTGCCGTCGACCTCCAGGCCGGCGTTGCTGACCTGTCCGCGCAGTCCACGGACGTAGACGTTGGCGTAGTCCCAGTCGCGCACGACACCGCGGAAGATGGCCACGCCCCACATCTCGCTGACGTAGCGGGTAAGGAAGCGCGGCGCATCGGTGCCGTCCCAGCGGTTGGCCGGGCCGATCTTGTCGGCCAGGCGGGTGATCACCTGCCACTCGCCGTCGTCGTCGCGGTAGACCATCGGGGGAGGCACGGTCCAGCGGCTGTAGGTCTGGAATGCCTTTGTGGTGTCGATGCCGTTGTCCTGGCGGTCGGTCTCCTCGAACTCGGCGGCGGTGGGGCCGGTGCCCTCGAAGTCGCGGTTGTCGTCCTTGATCACCTGTTCGTTGCGGAAGCGGTTGACGTAGCGCAGCACTTCGCGGGTCTCAACCCTGGCGCCGTCGGCCTCGGCGCGTTTGCGGGCCTGCTCCCAGTCTTCGGCGCGCTCGCCTTCCTTGAGGCGCTTGCCTTCGTTGAACACGCCGACCACCACTTCGCGCTCGACGGGTTGCGAGCGCACGATCTTGACCTTCACCACCTTGGCCATCGCGTCGGCGTTGCTGACGTCGACGCCGGTCTTTTCCTTGTACTCCTCGGCGGTCAGGTAACGCACTTCGCCGGTTTCGGGATCCATGTGTTCGTAGCCGTCGACGATGATCGGGTCGTTGACGATTTCCTTCTTCCAGATCAGGCGCACCAGCGGCAGCACGATCTCGACTTCCTCCTCGACCATCTGGTCGCCGCGCATGCGCCGCACCTTCTGGGTGCTGCGGGTGAAGTCGATCGACTCTTTCACAAGCTGGAAGCGATCGCCGCCGTACTCGCCCTTGAAGCCGTCGTCATCCTGCGGGATCACCTCGTACTCGTACACGTAGACGTACTCGTACTCGTACTCCTTCAGGTACAGGATCTGGTCCTGCTCGTCCCGCACCAGGGCGCCCTTGTCGTCCGTAAGTGGAATGCGCGAGCCGGACAGCTCGTCGAAGTAGTCGCGCCAGGCCCCGTACTGGTCGAAGGCGGGCACAGGCGCCGCGTCATCGCCAGCGTTGCCGAGCGGAGCGTACACGTACTCCTCACCGGGGTTCAGGGCGGCGCCCGGCGGAACCGGTGCCTCGCGGCTGGTGCTGAACTCACCCTCGGGGTCGCGCTGGAAGTCTTCCGGGTCGACCTTCTTGGGGCTGTAGCGGCGCCCCGTGGTGTATTCCTGCAGGTCCAGAATCACTTCGCCCTGCGGGCCGCGGCGCCCGGTATCGATGCCGCGCTGGATCACCTCGGGCTCGGAGTCACCGGAGTCGCCCACGAAGCTGCCCATCTTGATCTTGGGCAGGCCGATCACCGGGTCGTCGTGCGTAAGCGCGCGGCTGGTGATGCTCTCCAGGTTCTGGTAGCGCGAAAGCAGGCCGGGGCCCAGGCGGCGACGCCAGATATCCCATTCGGCCTGGCTGATGCGGTCGCCGGCCTCGTACGTCACGATGTACTTGCGCACGGCGCGGCCGCGGCTGTCGATCACCTTGACCGGCTTGCCCACGAAGTCGCCGGCGTCCTGTGCGGCGCTGTAACGCGGGTCGGCGGGGCCGACGATCTTGCCGCTGATGCGGTAGTTCGCATTCGGGATGTCGGCGTGGCGCATGCCGGTGTCGTAGTCCATCAACACCTTGTCGGTGTCGCGATACAGTCGGTAGTGCGGCACCAGCACCGGCTGGTTGACAGCCGGGTGATCCTGCGCCAGCACGCCGTAGCTGCCGGACATGCCGTCGCGGCTGCCGGCGATGCGGGCATTGAGATAGCCGGGGTCATTGGCGCGCAGCGGACGGCCGAAACGATCGATGCAGTCGCCGGCCATGTAGCGGCGCTGGGTCAGCTTGCCCCACATCTCGTCGCTTTCCTTGTCGACCAGGCGGGCGCCGTCGGGAAGCTGGTCGCCCTGGCCGAACACGCCGGCGAAGGTGTTGTCGCCATCGTAAACCGCCACATAGCGCAGGGCCTCGACGCGCTCACCGTTCTCGATGGTCACGACACGGTAGGGCAGGCAGCGCAGACCGCTGAGGTCCGGGGCGTCCAGGTTGTGGGCCAGCCCGATCTGCCGCTGGAAGTCGGACAGCGGGTGCAGCAGCATCACGGCCTCATTGATGAAGCCATAGTTGCCCATCCACTCATACAGGTTCTCGGCCTCCGCCACTTTCTGCAGCACCGAGTGGCTGCTGATCGGGCGGTACACGCGCTTCATGTTCGCGCGGCGCTGCGCCAGCGCTTCCTCGGACAGCACTTCATCGTCCGGGTCCTGCGGCCATGCCGTGTCGTAGCGGTCCTTCTCGATGTCGCGGGTGAAGACATGGAACTCGAAGTCGAGGTGGCAGTTGACCGGCACGCCCTGCAGGTCCGTGGTGCTGCGGTCCTGCACCTCGAGCGGCGAGGGCGGGTTGTCCAGGTCCACCTCTTCCGGGTTCTTGCTCGGCAGCACCGTTTCCTTGATGGTGCGGGTGTTGTCGTTGATCACGCGGAACAGCACGTACCAGTACTCGTCGGCCGTGCCGTCGGCATGGTTGATCACGATGCGCTTGGGGTCCTGCAGGTCGATCTTGAGCTGCCACTGCGGGTCATTCAACTGGCGCTCGGCCTTCTGCAGGAACTGCTCGAAGTCTTCCGGGCCGTAGGCATCCGGGCCGCCGAAGCGCCCGTCGCGGCCGGAGCGGTTTCCCTGCATGGGGTTGTCCGCGCCGTCGTGGGCCTCACGGTTGCCTTCCTTGGTGAGGTCGTCGCCGGAGCCTTCCGGCAGCTCCTTCAGGGCCTTCTGTGCCAGGGACAGGTTGAGGACGAACCCCAACACCGCAACGACCGCTGCTGCGCGAAAAACAAAACGCATGCGAAACTCCAGGTTTCGGCTCATGAAACTGCTTCGGGGGGAGCCCGAATGTTAGTTGAAGGGCCATGGGCGTCAAGGCTTACGCCTGTCACGGTGACGCCATGGGAATGACAGGGTTCGCAACGCGCAACCACACGGACGCGCATACCAGATCCCCGCGTTCAGGCTGCCACACACTGCGACTTCGATCTCAAACCACACTCCATGGCATTCCTGTGCACCCGAAATAAAACCGGAAACCTGCACGGCCGCTTTCGCGTCACAGGCTCCACGGACAATCGTGTTGCGTCACCCGGTTTGATTCTTTTGACGTTTTGGAGACAGACATGCTGAGCAAGCTCCCCCGCAAAGCCCTATTGGCCATCGGCACGACCACGCTGCTGGTGTTGACCTCGCTGGTGGTCAGCATCTCGCTGGCTGCTGACAAGCCCGACAACCTGGCCGAGGGCGACAAGCAGTTCGAGGAAAAGAGCTACCGCAAGGCCTACGAGGCCTACGAGCAGTTCCTCAAGGACAACCCGGACAGCCCCGAGTGGTTCCGCATCAAGCTGCGCATGGGGCATTGCCAGGTCCAGCTCGAGAACTACGACAAAGCCGAGGCTGAGCTCACCAGCCTGGCCGACCACGACAAACTCAGCGAACTGCAGAAGGGGCGCGCCAACTACCGGCTCGGTCACTTCTACATGAGCCGCCCCCACTACTACTACGAGAACAGCAAGGGTGAGCGCTCCTGGGGCCGCTGGATCGCCGACTCAAGCTACCACCACACCGAGCGCGAAGACGTCGAGCGCGCCAAGGACCGCCTCGCCAGGTCCTTCAGCCTGCTCGAGCCCGAGGGGCGCAAGGCCGTCGCCAGGCTGGGCGAAGACAAAGACGCCTTCGCCATGGTGGAAGAAGCCTTCAACGCCGGCCTCGACGCCGCGGCCGCGCTGCACACCTGGCAGTACCAGTCCGGCCAGCAGCAGAAGAGCATCGACTACTTCGACGCCAACGGCCAGAAGCAGACCTACTACTATTACCAGTACGAGTTCAAGGACCGCGACGAGATCATCGCCAAGCACGACGCGCTGGTGAAGCTGGCCGCCGAGCTGAAGCAGGCCTGCAACTCACTGCTGGTGCAGAAGCGCGAGTTCCCCAAGGAGATCATGGACGTGATCAGTGCCGGCCCGGTGAAGGCCGACAACATGGGGGCCCTGGCGCTGTACCGCAAGGGCAGCTTCATGGTCGCCATGGCGCAGCTGGATGACTGGTACACGCAGAACATGCTGTTCCATCCCGATCTCGAAAGTTTCGACCCCCTGGCGGGCGACTACTCGCCGATTCCGGCCTTCGAGCAGGTCTACAAAGACTTCCACGCCACGCCCTACGCCGATGACGCGCAGTACTTCATCGGCTACTGCTACCAGCAGGTCGGCCGTCACCTGGACGCGGACAAGGCCTACCAGAAGCTGATCGACGACCCGGCCTTCAAGGAAAGCACCGAGACCAGCAGCGCGCGCTACAACCTGCAGCAGCTGCGGGCCGAGCGCCTGAGCGTGCAGACCGTGGCCCACGAGGCCGCGATCAAAGACGAAAAGAAAGTCCGCAAGTGGCCCAACGACGCCAGCTGGTACTTCCGCGAGTCCCCCGGCACTTCCCGCAGCGTGTTCAAGAAGGGCGAGCAGCTGGGCCTGTGGGTCGAGTCGCGCAACGTCAGCAAATACGAAGTGCGCGCGCTGACCTTCAACCTCACCGGCATGATGAAAGACCGCGAGTTCCTGGACGCCAAGACCTCGGGCCTGAGCGGCATCGGCGACCCGGTGCTGGCCGACCTGGTCAAGCGCTACAGCGGCGAAAAGGTGTTCGCCCAGAGCTACACCACCGGCGACGAAGGCCTGCACAACTACACCCGCATGACCTTCGCCCTGCCCCAGACCCTGCCGCCGGGCGCCTACCTGGTCGAGGTTGACACCGGCTCGGTGATCGACCGCCGCCTGGAGGTGGTCAGCGACGCCCAGCTGGTGCTGCAGAACTACAACCCCGACGAAAACCTGGCGATCATGGTCGACAGCGAATCCGGCGCGCCCATGGCCGACACCAGCTTCATCTACAAGCGCTGGCACACCTGGTGGGAGAACGACAAAATCCACTGGCGCATCGACGTTTCCCGCTACACCAGCGATGCGCAGGGCCGAGTCCGCGTCCCCACCGTCGGCAACTCCGACTGGGACGGCTACCTGCTGCTGGCCGAAAGCAACGGCCGCTATGCCTTCGTGCAGCAGGGTTTCCAGTGGTGGCAGCGCCGCGGCTGGAACGACTACAGCACCTACGACACGCGCATGTACCCGATGACCGACCGCCCGGTGTACCGCCCCGGCGACGCCGTGCACGGCAAGATCCTGCTGCGCCACCGCAGCGGCGGCGAATGGAAGAACGTGTCCGACCAGAACTTCATGGTCCAGCTGTACAACCCGCGCGGCGAGGAGAAGCTGAACAAGCTGTTTACCGCCACCAAGTTCGGCGCCCTCGAGTATGACCTCGAGCTCGCCAAGGACGCCGCCCTCGGCGCCTGGTACTTCTACGTGCGCTCGGCCAGCGGCAACTGGATCGGCTCAGGCAGCTTCCAGGTTGAGGAGTACAAGAAGCCCGAGTTCGAGGTCAGCGTCGCCGCGCCCGACAAGCCCATCAAGCTGGGCCAGGCCGTCAGCGCCACCATCAAGGGCGAATACTACTTCGGCGGGCCGGCCGCGGGCGCCGACGTGAAGTACAAGGTGTACCGCGACTTCTACTTCCACAGCGTGTATTTCCCGCGCGCCTACGACTGGCTGTATAACTGGCAGACGCCGATGTACTACGGCACGCCGGACCAGCAGTTCTATCGCAACGCGGGCTCCGAGCTGATCCTCGACAGCACCGGCAAGCTGAATGAACAGGGCGAACTGGTGATCGAATGGTCCACCAGCAAGGCTCTCGAAGAATGGGGCAACTTCGACCACCGCTTCCGCGTCGAGGCCGAGGTCACCGACAGCTCGCGCCGCACCATCACCGGCTCCGGCGCCGTGAAGGCCCTGCGCCGCGCGTTCTTCGCCTTCGTGGACAACAAGCTGGGCTTCTATCGGCCAGGCGACAAGCTCGACGTCGAGGTTCGCACCGTGACCGCCGACGACAAGCCGGTGCAGGCCAAGGGCAAGCTGGAGCTCTACCAGGTCACCTTCGTGAAGGGCGTTGACGAAAAGGGCATGACCAAGATCGACGAGCTCAAGACCCTGCTCGGCAGCAATGAGCTGAACACCGACGAGCGCGGCCTGGCCTGGTGGAACGAGCCGTTTGACAAGGCCGGCACCTACGAGCTGGTCTACCGCACCACGGACGAATGGGGCAGCGAAATCACCGGCACCACCCGCGTGATCGTGAAGGCCGAAGAGTGGATCCCCGGCAGCTTCCGCTTCGGCACCATCAGCCTGATCCCGCAGACCAAGGTGTACAAGGAAGGCGAGACGGCTCACGTGCTGCTGGCCAGCGACTTCCACGACGCCTGGATGCTGATCAGCGTGATGGGCGGCAATGAAGTCATCACCCAGAGCTTCGTTGATCTGCAGAAGACCGGCGGCCAGCTCGAGCTCGAGCTCACCATGGGCCGCGAGCACATCCCCAACTTCCACATCAACGTGCTGACCGTGAAACGCGGCGAGCTGCACACCCAGACCGTCGAGCTGTTCGTGCCGCCCGTGGACCAGTTCCTGGACGTCAAGGTCAGCAGCGACAAGGAGTGGTACCAGCCCGGCGAGAAGGGCACCATCAGCGTCACTGCCACTGACAACAAGGGCAACCCCGTAGCCGCCGAGTTCGCGCTCAGCATCTACGATCGCTCGGTCGAGTACATCATGCCCGACCGCACCCCCAACATCATCAAGCACTTCTATGGCGACCGCCGCGGCCACAGCCTCAACTTCGTGAACAGCTACAACACGGCCGTTTCGCCCATGCAGTGGGATAACCAGAAGTACGAGAAGCACCGCTGGTTCGGCGCGCCGCTGGGCTTCGGCGTACATGACTGGATCAACTGGGAGCGCTACTCGTTCGACTTCAACTCCGAGAAGGAGAAGGCCAACGACAGCAAGTCCGACAAGTTCGCCCGCGGCTTCGGCAGCGATCGCCGCGAGGTCGAAAAGTCAGAGCGTGATGAAGAAGCCCAGGGCGAGGGCCTCGGCGGCGGCGGTTTCCGACGCGCCCGCGGCGGCAGCAGCGGCCGCATGAAGGACGACGGCGGCGAAGGCTGGGACGGCGCGCCCGCCGAAGACGCCGGCGCACCGGCGCCGAGCGCGGAGATGGCCAAGAAGGGCGAAGCCAAGAGCCTTGAAGAGTCGCTGAAGGAAGTGGCCGACGATACAGGCACCCAGGCGCCGCGCGTGCGCAGCAACTTCAAGGACAGCGTGTACTACAGCCACCGCGTGGTGACCGGCAAGGACGGCAAGGCCACCATCACCGTGGACTTCCCGGACAACCTGACCGACTGGAAGATCGCCGCCCGCGGCATCACGGAAGTGGCCAAGGTTGGTGAGGGCTTCCACAACGTCAAAACCAAAAAGCAGCTGATCCTGCGTGACCAGGCCCCGCGCTTCTTCGTGGAGGGCGACGTGGTGACGCTCAGCGGCATCATCATGAACCGCTACGACACCGACCTGGCCGTGCGCGCCATGCTGATGCTCAACCCGCAGGATTCGGCCACCGAGGACGAGAAGGCCGGCTTCTGCAGCTACCAGCTGTTCCCGGAAACGCCGGATGTACAGGAGTTCACGGTCAAGGCCGGCGGCGAAATCCGCGTGGACTGGCGCGTGCGCATGACCGGCGCGGGCAGCTTCAAGGTGCGCATGCTGGCCCTCAGCCAGATCGAAAGCGACGCCACCGAGAAGACCTACCCCTGCAAGGTGCGCGGCGCGGAGATGTACCAGGCCGTGACATCGGTGATCAAGGATGGCGAAACCAGCCAGCAGTTCACGGTCGAGCTGCCGGAAAAGCTGGACCCGGAGCAGACCAACCTCGACCTGCAGCTTTCGCCCAGCGTCGCGGCCCTGGCCATGGACGCCCTGCCGTACCTGCTTGAGTACCCCTACGGCTGCGTGGAACAGACCATGAGCCGCTTCCTGCCGGCCGTGATCGTGCGCAAGACCCTGCAGGATGCGGGCATCAGCCTGGAGCAGATCGCCGAGCGCCGCGCCCAGCTTGATTACCAGGGCGTGAACCCGCAGGCGGCATACTGGTACAAGCACAACCCGGTGTTCGATTCGCGCACCATGGACGGCATCATCAGCTACGGCCTGCAGCGCCTCGCCATCATGCAGCACGGTGACGGCGGCTGGGGCTGGTGGCAGTCCGGCGACAGCGACACCTACATGACCGCCTACGTGTGCTACGGCCTGCAGAACGCGAAGTCGGCGGGCGTGCAGTTCGACTTCAGCATGCTGGTGCGCGGCGTGAAGTTCCTGGCCGGCTTGGCGCGCAGCGAGAAGAACCTGCACCGCGTGGCCTACATTGCCTATGTGCAGGCCTTCTGCGGCGCGGCCGACAAGGAGCTGCTGGACCTGATCTACAACCGCCGCGACGACCTGACGCACCAGTCGCGCGCCATGCTGTGCATGGCCGAGCACCTGGCCGGCGACAAGGAGCGCGCGAAGATCCTGCTCAGCAACATCGAGGACTACCGCAAGGAAGACCTGGCGGTCGGCACCTGCTGGTGGGACGGCGGCAAGGATTACTGGTGGTGGTGGAACGACAAGATCGAAACCAACGCCTTCGTGATGCAGGCCTTCGTGATGGTGGACCCGGGCAACAAGTTCCTGGAAAAGCACGTGCGCTGGCTGGCCCAGAACCGCAAGGGCTCGCGCTGGAACAGCACCAAGGACACCAGCCACGCGGTGAGCGCGCTGATGGCCTACGCCCGCGCCACCGGCGAGTTGAGCCGCAGCTACTCGGTCAGCGTGAAGATGGACGGCAAGGAAATCCACAAGTGGGAGGTGACGCCGGAGAACATCTTCGCCCTGCAGACCAACCTGCGCCTCACGGGCCAGAGCCTGACGCCCGGCAAGCACACCTTCGAGATTTCACGCGTGGGTGAGGGCAAGGTGTACTTCAGCAGCTTCCTCAGCTACTTCAGCAAGGAAGACCAGTTGAAGGCCAGCGGCAATGAGCTGCACATCGACCGCAAGTACTACAAGCTGGTCGAGAAGGTGGTCGAGGTGGACGTGCCCAACGAAAACGGCGATGGCACCCACAAGGAGAAGCGCCTCGAGTACGAACGCGTTCCGCTGGACAACGGCGCCAAGCTGCTGAGCGGCGACAAGATCGAAGTGGAGCTGAACCTCAAGGCCGACAACGACTACGAGTACCTGGCCTTTGAGGACTTCAAGCCGGCCGGTTGCGAGCCGGTGGCGCTGCGCAGCGGCCAGGGTTACGCCGGCGGCCTGTGCCAGAACGTGGAGCTGCGAGACGACCGCGTGGCGTTCTTCGTCAGCTACATGCCGCAGGGTACTGCCAGGTTGAAGTACCAGCTCAGGTGCGAAATCCCCGGCACGTTCTCAGCACTGCCCACCCAGGGCGGCAGCATGTACGTGAAGGAAGTAAGGGCCAACAGCGAGGAATGGAAGGTAACCATCTCCGACAAGTAGCCCGAAACAAAGCCCCAAAACCAAAGCCCGCCGTGCAAACGGCGGGCTTTGCATTCATGCCGGCTAAGCCGTTTTACCGCCAGCGCAGGTTGTAGAGGTTGGGCTCGTTTACGAACTTCAGCTTGCCTTCTTCTGACCAGTCCTGCTCGTAGTAGCCGGCCGCGACGACCTTCCACACGCCGTCGACCTGCTTGACGTGGACTTCCACCGGGCCGCCCCATTCGTTGCGCTGCTTGAACTTCACCTGCTTCACGCCGTCGGCGCCGTCCGTGGTGCTTTCAACTTCGCGCGCTTTCTCTTCCTCTTCCTCGCGCTCATCGAAGGGCTTCAGCATGTCCTTCAGGTATTGCTCGGTGAACAGCATCTGCAGCTGGTCCGTCCAGGTTTTCAGGCCCTTGGTGTGGATCGAGTTGCTCAGCTCTTCGCGCGTGGGGATCAGCCACTCGAATACGGCTTTGGCCGCGGCTTCGGCCGAATCCTGCTTCAGCGCGGGCACCGGCTTGCGCTCCTCGTACTCCTTCATGGCCATCAGGATGAACGCCAGCATGTTGCCCTGGGGCTGCCACTTCATGGGCGCCTCGCCCTTGTCGTCAGTGTTTTCCCAGTCCTTGACCCACTCTTCGATCGCGCTGATGCGCCACTGGCCGTCTTCGCCCTTCACGCAGGCGTAGCGCAGCTTGGTTTCCTCTTTGCGCTCGACCATCTTCTCGGTTTCCCAGTCGCGCTCGCGGATCTGCACTTCCTGCACGGCCTCTACCCAGTAAACGCCGGCCTCGTCGGTCTTTTCGCCCGTCACCTTCACGGCGCCGCGCTTGTATGAGTAATCGCTTTCGGTCTCATCCTTTGTGGGGACGTTGGCTTCGTCGATCGCCTTCAGTATCGCCTCGGACAGCAGCTTGGCCTCATGCACGCGCATGGACTTCGCCAGCGCCGCGTCCCACTTCTTGCCCACTTCGTCGAAGATCGACTCGGTGGACTCGCGGTTGTCGGTCCAGCTTGTGTAGGTTTCCACCACCCCCTTGGCGCTGGACTGGTCAGGCTTCTTGTGCGCAATGAACTCGATCTTGAAGTCTTCGGCCGTATCGCCGGTCACCTTGAATTCGAACGGCGCCTTCTCCGCCTCCTGGGCGGAAACAAGCATCACGCCGGCCAGCAGCGCCGGCACCATCAGCACACGCATCAGTTTCATGAAAATCTCCGGTTGGTCAGGAAGGTCACTTTAGAACCCGGATTAGTACGGCCAAGGGCAGGGCCAGGACTACGGAAAGCCGAGCGCGCGTTTTGGCAATGACAGGCGGCCTGAAACGCCCGTTTTCAAGCCGCTTTTGGGCTGTAAACTTGAGTGCGATGGAAGAGTTCGTCGAAAAACAATACGGGGAAACCGAGCGCTTCCAGCGCGACCCCGTCACGCCCACGGCCAACACCGTCTACCTGCGCGTGAAGTCGGAGCAGGTCAAGGGCATCCTCGGCAGCAAATACGCCGTGCCGCAGGGCTTCGTCGGCCTGGTCGAGGAAAAGGGCGGCAAGTCCAAGGTGCTGATGCCCGGCGAGGAAACAGCCGGCGAATTCACCGCCCACCTGCTGCGCGACCGCGACGTGCGCATCCCCTTCAACGCGCAGAAGGCCACCACCAGCGACGGCTTCGACGCCAGCGTCAACTTCGAGCTGAGCGTCACGCCGGACATCACGCGGCGCGACGCCATTGAGTCGTTCATCGAGCACAACGTGGAGGGCCGCCGCCACTTCGACTGGCCGCTGCTGAAGGCGGAAATGCAGGAGCAGGTGGCCGGCGCCGTGCGCAGCGTGATCAAGGAGTACAGCGCCGAGCAGCTTGCGGACGAGGCCCAGCTTCAAAAGATCCGCGACCGCATCATCCAGCGCTGCGCCGCCGAGCTTCAGGCCAGGGGCATTTCCGACCTGGGCCTCGAGCTGGGGCGCGTGCGCAGCGACGACTTCGAGAAACACCGCCAGGACCTCGCCGATGTCAAGCAGCAGGGCGAACGCGACCGCGCCAAGCAGGAAGTGCAGGCCGCCATGCTGCGCGACCAGCTGGGACAGGAGCTGTCGCGCCAGGAGCTGGAAGACTTCCTGGTTTCCGCACGCGAAGAAGGCCTGATCAAGGAACACCAGCGCAAGCTGAAAGACCTCGAGCGCAAGGCCGAGCTCGACAAGCTGGAAGCCGAGTACCGCGAGCAGGCCCACAGCCTGGAGGCCACGCTGCGCAAGCTGGTGATGGAGGACAAGCTGGAGATGGACTCCATCATGCTCGACAAGCACGTCGAGGTGGTGAAGAAGCTGAAGTCCGAGCTGTCGGAGGACCGCATCGAGGTCTACATCAACCTGATCCGGGACGAACAGCTCAAGGCCGACCTGCTGCACAAGCTGATGCTGAAAAGCATGTCGCCCGAGCAGCTGAAGGCCGTGGCGGAGATCGAGGCCCAGAAGGCCCGCCAGGTCGAGCTCGCGATTTCCAAGCCGCGCCTCGAGCCGATCCGCGAAGAACAGCGCGAGGCCGACACCGGCAAGGTGAAGGAAGGCGACTCCGTCCGCATCGCCCAGCAGGACACAGAGGCCATGCGACGCCCCGCCGAGATCGACGAGGAAGACGTCGCCACGGTCGCCGCCAGCAAGATGAACGAGGCGCTGGGTACTTCGCTCACCGAAGTCACCCAGGCCGTCTCCATGCCGGAGGCCCACGAAACCCGCGAGATACGCCCGGAAGAACTCAGCCCGGCAGAACTCAAGGAAGCCGACAGAGAAGCCGACACGCAGCCCGAGATCGACGCGGCCGCGCTGGTAACTTCCGGCCGTCGGGTGTTCGCGATCGACCCGCTCAGCCAGGAAAACCTGGACAACACCCTGCTGTCACTCGACTACGACCACGGCCGACTCGGCAGCCTGCGCAGCGTGCGGGTGGCGGGCGAAGGGGCGGATCGCCTGATATTGGCGGGCGCGCGCAACGGCGTTTACACCACGCTGGTGCAGCACCAGAAGGCGAACCGCGAGTACCCCATCGGCCCGGGCGTTGACGCGCGCACGGGCATCAACGCGGCCGTCGTCTACCACGGCTTCATTTACGCGACCCACAGCGAGTTCGGCCTGCTGCGCTGGCCGCGCCTGCAGCCCTACAGCAGCGCGGTGCAGGTGATGCCGGAGCTGATCAGCAAGTTCTCAACCACCCGCAACCTGCAGGTGTTCGACGGCCGTCTGCTGTTCGCCAACGGCCCCAGCGTGATGCTGCTGGAGGCCACCAACGACAGCGGCAGCACCCTGCGCGTGGCGGCGCGCTACCGCGGCACGCGCCACGAGGTGACGGCGCTGGCCGCGGACGACAAGTACGTGCTGATTGCCGACACCGCGGGCGACGTGTTCGTGTGGGACCCGAAGTCCAGCGAGCCGCCGGTGCTGGCCTTCTACGCGGGCACGGCGATTTCCGACCTGGCGGCCACCGAGCTCAAGGGCGGGCGGCGCTGCCTGCTGGTGGCGATCAAGCGCCCCGTGGTGCCGATGCTGTTCCGCGACGGCAGCACGGCGCTGGAGTTCACAGCGCCGGAGCCGGTGCGCACCTGCGACGTGCTGAACGGGACGATCATCGGCTTGAGCCGCGACCGCATGCGCATCTTCGCCTGGCGCGAGACCCGCCCGGACTGGCCGGCCTGGCAGTTCCAGTTCACGGAGCCGGTGCTGGACGTAAGGCTGGTGCCGCCCGGCGCCATCAGCAAGGGCACCTTCACCACACCCCCACCCCCCACCGGCCTGAAACACCCGCCGGGATACCGGTAAGCAGAAACAGGAGCCGCAAGCGCACTTGTCCTCCGAAGCCTTGGCGAAGGTGGAAGCGCGCGGCCCGACACCCCGAATGTTCTTCGTGACTTCGTGTCTCCGTGTGCGTATGTAGTTCCTCCATGGCCGAAGACCTGATCAATCTTCCGGATGCCGTGTTGTGGCAACGCGCCCTGACGCTTTACACCGCGCACGACTGGTTCATGGTGCATGAGGTGCTGGAAGTTCTCTGGAAACGTCGCACAGGCCGAGACGCCGAGTTCTACCAGGCATTCCTGCAGGCGGCCGTCAGTTTGTACCACTACGCCAACGCCAACTTCAGCGGCGCGCGGCAACTGGCGAAGTCCGCGATCTCGCGCCTGGCGGACCTGCCGGGCGAGTACCACGGTGTTGATGTGAAGGACTACCTGCGACAGTACGAAGCGCTGATGGCACCGGTGCTGATGAACGCCGGCGACCTGAAGCCCCTGAACGCGAGCGACGCGCCCGCGATCCGGCCGGCGTAGCCGCGCGCTTGCGCTTGCGGCTCCGGTTCCCTTGAATGCTCGCCCAAGGAGATTGCCATGACCGACGTGCCACCGCCGGCCAAACCGATCGGCGTTGAAATGAAGCTGCGCCAGTTGAACCTGCCCGGCGACGCCGACGAGCTGTACACCGAATTCGTCAGCGGCATCGAGCAGCGCATCATCGCCGGCGAGGACCGCAGCGACATCTGCCGCGACGCGCTGGTCACCCTGTGGGGCGGCGCGATCGGCAACCCGCTGATGGGCATGCAGCTCGACCCGCGCTTCGTGACGCTGGAATCCGAGTACTACGGCGACTGCGACCCGGTGAAGTTCGCCGAGGTCAAGCCGCTGCTGTGGCTCTGGTACATGTACGACCGCAGCCCCGCCGGCCTGAACCTCGAGCTCGGCTTCCGCCTGCGGCGCATGCTGGCCAAGTACATCTTCAAGCGCGTGGGCAAGAATTTTAAGTGCTTCCCCTTCGTGGAGTTCACCTTCGGCTACAACATGGAGGTGGGCGACAACGTGGTGGTCCACCGCTGGGTGCTGCTGGACGACCGCGGCGGCATCGTGCTCGGCGACAAGTCGAGCTGCGCCGACTTCGTGAACGTCTACAGCCACACCCACGACATCAACCTGCAGCAGTTCGTGGACAACCGCAAAACCGTGATCGGTCCGCGCTGCCGCCTCACATATCACTCAACGGTGTTGGCCGGGGCGCAGCTCGGTGAAAACAGCATGCTCGGCGCTCACGGCCTGCTGACCCGCGACACCCGCGAACACGCGGTGTACGTGGGCATCCCCGCCAAGAAGGTGAAAGAAAAGGACCGCGACCTGGCGCAGCCAACCAAGCACAAGGAAGAACGGTTTTAAGCGTGGGGCAGACTTCCAGTCTGCCGTTGAAGCCACGTCCCGCACCCGCTGAAGACGGGCAGGCTGGAAGCCTGCCCCACGGCTAGCGAAACAGCTTGCGCCCCACGGCCGCCACTCGCTCCGCGTTGCGGAAGCCGGCCATGGTGGCGATCCAGCGGTACCATGATTTCGGCGGCTTAAAAGCCGGGTCCACCCGTTTGGCCTCTGACAGCAGCCGTTCAAATCCGTCAATATCCCCCGTGTGATACAGCAGCATGCGCGCCATATGGAAGTAACGCGCAGCCATGGCGGCACGGCGTTCCGGCGTCCAGCCGCCCCGCGCGTCCAGGGAACGTTCCGCCAGCTGCAACGCCAGTTGCGTCTGAGCGGTCTTGGCCGCGTAACCGGATTCAGATATCTGGCCAAGGTGGCCGCGCCGGTAGTAAGCGACGACATCGCCGCGACCTGCCTGGGTGGCGCCGGCGATGCCCAACTGCATGTTAAAGTGAAAGTCGCTCTCCAGTGCTGTGTCTTCGCGCCAGCCGCCAATGCGATGCAGGACGTCGCGCCGGTACAGCACGGCACACGTCGCCAGCCAATCGCCGCGCATCAGGTCGGCCAGCCAGTCCCTCGAAAAGCTGCGCCTGACGGGCGCTGACAATCTGCACACGTGCTCTTCGCTTCGCAGGTCGCGCCACGCGCCCCAGGAAAGGTCCACGCCTGCGATGGTTTCGACCAGTTGCCCCAGCGCCAGAGCGGTCAGCAGGTCGTCGGAATCCAGGAACATCAGGTACTCGCCGCGGCTCCGTGCCGCTCCCCTGTTGCGCAGGTTGCAAGACCCGACCTTCCCGCCGCCGAAGAACTCGAGACGAAAACCGGCCGGGCACTCGGCTCGCAGCGCTTCCAGCCGCGCGAGTGTGTCGTCGCTGGAAGCATCATCGCCAACGATCACCTCGACGTGCGGGTAGGTCTGGGCAAACACCGAGCGCACGGTCTTGCAAACCAGCTCGGCGCGGTTGAAGGTGGGAATCACCACGGACACCAGGCCTGGCTCAAAATCGGCCGGCAGCCAGCTTGCGGTGGTTTGCGTGTCGGACATCTACTTGCCCGTGTAGGCCTTGCGCACAGCGGTATCCAGCTTCGCCAGCATTTGCGGGTTCTTGCCCGCGCATTTCTGCAGCTCGCGGCTGAGCTGGATGATCTCATTGTAAGCCGCGCCGGCCGCGCGGCGCGAGGGGATGGGCAGGTGGCGCAGTTGCTCGACTGTAATGCGCTCTTCCGCGCGCAGGCGCGTTTCCTTGAAGCTGTCACGATACAGCCGCCCGAAGTATTCGCTGTTGAACACGCCCAGCAGGTAGTCGTCGTCCAGGTCCGGCGCGCCGAAACAGCCGATCAGGTCGTCGCGAAAGAACGCGGGCGGGTTGTGCCTGGCCGCAATCGGCCGTTGCGCGTCACGCTTGATCACGATCTTGACCTGCTTGAATGTGGCGGGCGGCGCGATCTTCGCGTAGCGGCCGGTCTGGCGCGACACTTTCGCGCGCAGGTACAGGCGCGGCTTGCGCATCGCGAACGGGATCACGTCGCTGGCGTCGCGGATCGGCAGCACGCCCGGCTCAGGCCTTTCCGTGATCATCAGCTGCTCGGCGTTGCCGGTATTCACGCCCACGTCGTCAAATGCCGTGGGCGGCAGTGGTATGTGGCGCAGGATGCTGCTCTGGTAGATCTGCTCGCGCTCATCGGCGCGTGACTCCCAGGGCTCGCCGGAGACGTCGCCCTTGCCCGCGGTCAGCACGAACAGCGCGGCGTCATCCTGCACGCCGGGCAGCGCGCCCTGGCCCTGGGGCAGAATCTGCTCCGGCGCGACCAGCTGCGCCATGGCGCGCCGGAAGCTGGCGTAATCCGGGCTGTCGGCCACGCGCAGGGGCAGCAGAATTCCCACACGGCCGCCCAGGCGCGCCACCAGCCGCCCCGCCAGTTCCGTGAACACCGTGTGCAGCGCCGGCGTGCCGGTAAATGAGCCAAAGCGCCGGGCTATCTGCGCGCGCTTGGCAGGCGGCAGGTCCTGGGCCGCGGCGCCGACCAGGTTTTTCCAGGGCGGGCAGGCGATTACCGCGTCGCAGATTTCGCGCTCGTCGCACTCAAGCGCGTCTCGGGTCACCAGCCTGGGCCGCACCTGCAGCTTCAGGCATTGGCCGGCGATGCCGAGTACCCGTCGTGTGCCTTCGGTCAGCTCGCGCGAGATCTCCCAGCCCTGCAGCTTGCCGCCCTGCAGCCAGGCCTGTACCCACTGCGGGCGCGAGACGCAGGCCCACTCCACGGCCGCCAGCAGCAGCGAGCCCAGGCCGCAGCACGGGTCCAGCACCGTGGGCACGTCGTTGCGAGGAAACTTTGAAAGCGTCTCGTGGGCCACGCGCAAGGCCAGCGCACGGGGCGTAAACGCGCCGCCCAGGGTCGCGCGCAATGCGGGCGGCACGGCGCCTGCCATGCGGTCGTGTTCTTTCCAGGCTGCCGAGAAATCGACCTTCATGCCCGGACTTTAGCCGGAACCTGCCTTCAAATCAGCGGATATGTATAATGGACTATATCAGTCCGGATTGTAGTTTAACCGTCCGGCGGGATGCGCAACTTATGCTGACCTACTCACAGAAAATCAAGGACCACTTCATCAACCCGCGTAATGTAGGCGTGCTGACGGACGCCACGGTGCTCGGTGAAGTCGGCAGCATGGCCTCCGGCCAGGCGCTGAAGCTTTACCTCAAGCTGGACGATGGCGAGGTGATCCGCGACGCGCGCTTCCAGGTCTTCGGATCGCCCAGCGCGATTGCCGCCAGCAGTGCGCTCACCGAGATGCTGAAAGACAAGCACATCGACGAAGCCGCGCGCATCACGGCCGACGACATCAGCAGTTATCTGGGCGGGCTGCCGCCCGAGAAGATGCACACCTGCGTGATGAGCATGGAGGCGCTGGAAGTCGCCTACGCGCGCTACCGCGGCATCGACCTGGAAACCGAACTGGACGAAAACGGCGAGATGTTCCTGTGCCGCTGCTACGGCATCCCCGAGCACAAGATCGAGCGCGCCATCCGCGACCACAACCTCACCACCATCGAGCAGATCGCCCACTACACCAAGGCCGGCGGCGGCTGTAACACCTGCCACCCGGACCTGAACGCCATTCTCGCCCGCGTCCGCGCCGAAATGCCCGGCAACGAACCCAAGCCCGCGGCCGCGCCGCGCGCCGGGGGCGACATGACAAACCTCGACAAGATGCGCGCCATCCAGGAGGTGCTGGACCGCGAGGTGCGCCCCGGCCTGGCCATGGACGGCGGCGACATGGAGCTGGTGGACGTGCAGGGCAACAAGGTGTACGTGCAGCTTCACGGCCACTGCAACAGCTGCGCATCAAGCAGCAGCACCATGAAGTTCTTCGTGGAAGACCGCCTGCGCGAAATGGTGGACCCGGAAATCGTGGTAATCGACACCACCGAGCACTCCGACCAGCTGCACGCCCCGCCGATGCGCTAGATTTCGTGGATTGAGCGTCGTGGACCGTGGACCGTCCACGACCTACGATTCACGAAACACGAGCCACCATGACCGAACGCCCGATCTATCTCGACAACAACTCGACCACCTTCCCCGCGCCGGAGGCGGTTGAGGCCGTGCTGCCCCTGTTCGGTGAAATCTACGGCAACCCCAGCAGCACACACGGCTTCGGCCAGAAGGCGCGCCACGAGCTCGAGCTCGCGCGCGAAAACGTGGCGAAGCTGCTGAACTGCAAGCCCGCCGAGATCGTGTTCAACTCCGGCGCCACCGAGGGCAACAACACCGCCATCTACGCCGCACTGGACGGCATGCCCGAGCGCAAGCACATCATCACCAGCCGCACCGAGCACGCCAGCGTGCTGGAGGTGGTGCGCTACCTCGAGCAGTCGGGCTACCGCGTCACCGAATTGAACGTGGACCGCCTCGGCCACATCGACCTCGACGAACTGAAAAACGAGATCAGCGGCGATACCGCGCTGGTCAGCCTGATGTGGGCCAACAACGAAACCGGCGTGATCAACCCGGTCAACGCCGCCGGCGATATCGCCAAGCAGTTCGGCGCGCTCTTCCACGTCGACGCGGTGCAGGCCGCGGGCAAGCTCAAGATCGACCTCGCCGAAGAAGCCGCCATCGACTACCTGACCATCTCGGGCCACAAGTTTCACGGCCTGAAGGGCGCGGGGGCCCTGTTCGTGCGCGAGAAAGCCCCGTTTTTGCCCCTGATCCGCGGCGGCCACCACGAGAACGGCCGGCGCGCGGGCACGGAAAACGCCATGGGCATCGTGGCGATGGGCGCCGCTGCCGGCCTGCTGAATCGCGAGATGGCGAAGCACGTCGAACACATGAAGCTGATGCGCGACCGACTGCAAAGCGGCCTGCTGGCGAAGTGCGACGACGTGATCATCAACGGCGACCAGCAGGATCGGCTGCCGAACACCGTGAACGCGGGCTTTAAGTTCATCGACGGCGAAGCGCTGCTGATGATGCTGGATGCCGCCAACATCGCGGTCAGCGCCGGCAGCGCCTGCCAGTCGGGCGGCCTGGAGCCCAGCCACGTACTGAAGGCCATGAACGTGCCGCTGTCGGCGATCCACGGCAGCGTGCGCTTCTGCGTCAGCCGCTACACCGAGGCCGAGGAAATCGACGCCGCCATTGAGCAGATCAGCGGCATCGTAAAGCGTCTGCGCGAGATGAGCCCCTTCGGCCACACCGAGACACGCAACAACGGCCTCAGCGTCGAAGAACTCGAGAAGCACAAGGCGTACTTCGCCACTGCGTAGCAGTTTGCAGGGAACCGCCTGAGCCCTGACACCTGAAACCTGAAACCTGTAACCTGACGCCATGACCGACAAGCCAACTGTCGAGCAGATCCGCGCCGACCTTGACGCCGGCGAAGGCCCCCACGCCGTGCGCCTGGCGCGCAAGCTGGCCGAAGGCTGCGACGTGGACACCATGCTGGAGCTGTCGGCCGCGTTCAGTGACCATGCCGTGTTCGCGCCCCTGGTGGACGTCTGGCGCAGGCGCATCGCCAAGCAGCCACTGGACGAACGCGAGCATGCGGCGTTCGCCAACGCACTCAACGGCCTGGCCAGCGAGCACCTGGCCGAGCGCCGCGAAACCGAAGCCATGGAGTTGTTCACCGAGGCAATCGGCATAGCGCCGAGGCTCGACTACATCCGGCGCAACATCGCCAGCATGCTGGTGCACAAGGGCGACTACGACGCGGCGCTGATCGAGCTGGACACCCTGCTGACCAAGTCGCCCAACGACCCGCAGGCTAACCTGCTGCTGGGCGTGGCGCGCTACCAGTCAGGTGACCCCGCGCTGGCCATGGCGCCCCTGACACTTGCGTTCCGCGCCGGCTTTCCAGGCGCGGGCATGTGGCTGCTCAAGGCCCAGTGCATCCTCGGCAAGCTCGATGAGGCCGGCCGTACACTGGAGCGCCTCGCCGAAGACCACCCGGAGCGCGCCGGCACGCTGCTGGAGCTGGAGCTGAACGAGCCCGGCAGCCCGATACAGCGCGTGCGCGATCACCCGACGGTGCGGCGGTTAATGCCGTAGGGACACGCTGCCGCGTGTCCCTACCCGGTTCCGCGTGTCCGTGCAGTTACCTACTCGAAGGTGTGTTCGAACGGTTTCTTCTTGCCGTACAGCTGGGTGGGATCGGCCCATTCCGCGGCGCTGATCTGGTACCTGGAAGCCGCGTCCTCCTCGGTCAGGTAGTCGACCTCGCCGTCTGACCACGCCACCAGCATGCCGTATCCGATCGAGTCGTAGTTGTGGGCGTTGCGGCTGTTGAAGGTGAACAGCACGGTGCGCTCTTTACCCGTCAACAGCTGGCGGAACTCGCCCAGCCTGGGCGCGGTGAAGCTGCATGAGCCGGCGTCCAGCTTCATGTCTTTGCCCACCGAGTCGCGCTCGGCCGGCGCGTCACCCCCGCCGAGGCTTACCACGCTGTTGAGGTCATTGCCGTCCAGCACGCCGGCCTGGAACAGGAACTCGAAGAACTCACGGCCGCTCTTGTCGCGGTTGTCCTTGTCATTGAAGCGTCTGGTGTATGAGGGGTTGGTGCCCGCCTGCTGGAGGGCGTCAAACAGCTTGTGCATGTTGACCTTGTCTAGGTCGGCGTTGGCCTTGGTGAAGTGTCGGGTGACCGCAAAGGCCAGCACGGAAACCAGCAGGCCCAGGATGGCGATCACGACCATGAGTTCGACAAGGGTGAAACCCGCGCGTGCGCGAGAGAACATGATTGCTCCGGAAACAGGAAGTTGCGCGCCGAAGAGGCGAGGGACCCGACACCCTAAACATCTCCCGCAGGCGGGATCCTGTCAACTTTTTTCCATACTATTTTTTCGTTTACGAGTTATTGATTATATTATTGCAAAACCGGCGCCGGCCCGGGCGGCGAAACGAAAACGCACCCGCGCAGGGCGGGCAGCGCTGGAGAATCCGGTTTACGGCGGCGTCATCGCGGTCGTCGAAGGCAACCGCAGCGGTAATGCAGGCAACTCGGCAGAGGATTGGGGACTGCTACAGTCGGACTCCATGGCAAAGCTTCCCGTACGGGAGGGCGCGCCTCGCGGGAGGTTTCCGACAACCGTATTTTCCTCCGACACCGGCGACGCGTCAAACGAAAACAGCCCCGGGAGTATCCCGGGGCTGTCCGCTTGATGCGATCAGGCGCTATTCGAAGGTGCGGTCGAAGGGCGGGCGCTCGCCGATGATGTCCTGGGGTGAGGTCTCCCAGCTGTTTGCATCCAGGCTCAGGTCGCCGGTGGCTTCGTCCTTGGTGATGTAGGTGGCGGTGTCGCCGTCCGACCACTGCACGATCACGCCCTGGTCCTTGTAGTTGCCCCAGTTGCGCGAGTTGAAGGTCAGGATGATTTTGCGGTTCGCGCCCTTCAGGTTCATCATCGTCAGCAGGTCGCTCGCCTTGGGGGCCGTGTACGACACGCTGTTGGGGGGCATTTCGCCGCCATCCTGCTCGATCCATGCCTTGTCAGCCTTGGAGTCGGTGGTGGAGTTCAGGCTCACGATCTTGCTGAGCAGGCCGTCCTCGAGCAGCTTCTTCTTGAATGCTGCTTCGTAGAACTTCTCGCCCTTGGTGTCCTTGATGTTCTTGTCCTTCAGCTTGCGCTTCTTGGCGTCGTCAGCCGCGATGTTCTGGAAACCGGCCATCAGGTCACCGACCTGCTTGACCTCCAGCTTGTTCTTGGCTTCCGTGAGCTTGGGAATCACTGCGACGGCCAGAATGCCGACCAGCAGGCCCAGGATGCCGATCACCACCATCAGCTCAACGAGAGTAAATCCGCGACGTGTATACCGTTTCAATTCAGTTCCCCTTGTATGGGTTAAAAACGAAACCATCCCTATAATTGGAGGGTATCCGACGGGTCCAGTATCCCGCACGCCGAGGGGGGCGTCAAGCACCAGCACGCCTCAAGGGTCTGTCGGGAAACCGAGCTGTTCGCGTAAAATATTCCGGAATCTCGCCTTACGACTCAGCGCTTGGGCGGCGTAAAATCGTCTTCCAGGCCCTTCAACGAGTCCGGCACGTTCTTGTCGGCCTCTTCCTGCTGCGCCTTCTTCAATGCCACCTTGCGGTCGCCTTCGTCGATGCTGCCTTCCACCTTGAGGCCTGGCATGGTGACGGGGCGTTCGAGCTCGGGGTTGCCGCACTTGGGGCAGGGAATCTTCATGCCCTCTTTCCAGTTCAGCACGTTGAACTTGCTGAAGCAGGAGGGGCAGCCCAGGATGGTGATGTTCTGGGTCTGCAGCAACTCGTGCACCTGGTCGCCGGTCAGGAAGCCCTTGCTGACCAGCACTTCACCCAGCCTGAAGAACAGGTTGAAACGCTCCAGCTTGGCCTGCTCGCGGATCGCCTCGTGCACCTGCTGCTCGTTGCAGTAGCCCTTTTCGATCGCCAGGCGCCCCAGCGTCATGCCCATCTTGCGCACCGCGGGCGACATCTCGAGGCGCGAGCGGTTTTCGCGCTGGATGGCGAGCACGGTCATCAGCTCTTCGTCGCTGAGGAAACCGAGGTCCACCATGATCTTGCCGAGGTGGGTGCCGTCGGGCGCCTTCTCCTGGGCCTCAACGGCCTTGGCCAGCTGCTCGTCGTTAACGAAGCCACAACTGACGGCAATCTTGCCAAACAGCACTTCAACCTTGGTGGTAGCCATCGTGTCTTTCGAATGCGTGCCGGATGGGCGCGATCATAGCACCGTGGGTAAACGGATGAAGAGCCTGTGAACTCAGGGGAAAAGTCCACCCAGGCTTCCGCCCAAGACAGCGGGGCGGACGCCCGGGAAAGTGAAAGAGCGGGGCAGATGCCCCGCTCTTTTCTCTACCGTTCCCCGTCCGCGGGGAAAGGGGTTAGGCGGACGTCAGGCCCGCCCGCCTCAACTTTCTTCAATATACCCCATGAGAAGCCCCCTGACAAAAACAGCCTAATTCCTCAATTCAAAGCGGCTTACGGCCCGGAAACCGCGCTTGCGGTTCGTGGCTTGCCCCGGCAGGTTTGCTGATCGGCGATATCTTATGGCTGCACGAGTTTCGTCCGCTGCGCGGATTGGGTAGGCTCGTGCCATGAAACAGCTGCGCCCGTTTTCCACCCTGCTTGTTCTGCTCCTGCTGCAGCTCGTTTGCCAGGCGGCGCCCAAGGCGGATCTGCCCGCCCTCGACAAGCCCCAGCTCAAGTGGATCGAGAAGACCGCCCCCAAGGCGCGCGACAAGTTCAGCAAGGACGTCACGGCCGCGCTGAAGAAGCACGACGACCCGGCCCTGCGCGAGTTGATCGCCCGTTGGTTCCCCGAATGCCGCAAATCAACCGGCGAGCCAACCGGCGCGAAGATCGAACTGAAGCCCGAGAGCGCCAAGGCCGCGGCGACCCTGGCCAGGGACTGGGCGGCACTGGCCGCCGACGCGCGCAAGGCCGGCATGACCTCCACGGCCGGCTGGGAGGCCCTGCGCGCCCTGAAGCTGGATGACCGGAACAAGCAGGCCGCAGAAATCCTCGCCTACGTCGAGCGCCCCAAGGGCAAGTCGTATCTGCCGCAGCGAGCTGCGAAGCTGTACGAAGCTGGCAAGCATTTCTGTGAACGCGGCTGGATGGAGCGCGGTCCCAAACCAATCATCGGCGAAGGCGAAGATCCCTACGGTGACGAAGGCGACGATGCCCACGCCGCCTGGGCCAAGGCCCGCGAGCTGGAGTACACCTTCGTCAGCCTGCGCACCAACCTGCCCCTGACGGAGGCCTGCGAGATCGGCCAACGCGTGGACGCGCTGCTGGAGTGCATGCGCGCGCGTTACCTGCTGGTGGAGGGCTACACCGAGCCCGCCTGGCCCCTGAAGGTGTGGGTGATCGCCAAAGACGCCGAGTACAATCAGCTCTGGGCCGAGCGGCAGGAGCAACCGGGTTCGCCCTTCGGCGAGTACTCGTACCTGCATAAGGTCGCCCACGTGAACGCCGAGAACTGCGCCCAGGGCTTCGAGAAAACCGTCGGCATCGCCCAGCACGAAAGCTGCCACGCCTTCTTCCACGCAGCGTTCCCCGGCCAGTGGGACCGCGGCCAGGCGACCCCCTACGGCTGGATGATGGAGGCCGTGCCGGCCGCGGTGTACTACATCGACCCGCTGAACCCGCAGGACGGCAAGCTGGCCGAGCAGTTGAAGCGCAAGTTCCTGAAGGCCGACGGCACCCGCGACGAGGCCGTGCAAAGCGTGCTGGATGGCAAGGACTGGCTGAATGAGCTGAACGGCGCGGCCAGCTACGACGAAAGCATAGGCCACCTGCAGGCCTACATAACCGGCGCCCTGTTCACAGCCATGGCCTGGCAGGACGACAGGCTAAGGGAAGCCTTCGCCAGGTTCACCGCCAGGTGCATGGCCTGGAAAGCCGAAAAGGGCGAGTTCGAAAAGACCTTCGGCGAAACCCCAGAGCTGACCAAGCAACTGAAAGAGTGGCTGAACCAGTAGTGGCACGGCCTTCCCGACTTCGCCAAGGCTACGTCGGGCAGGCAAGGCCATGGCCGGGCCGCCTATCGTGCCAGTTTAGTTCCGCTGGATCGGCTCAAGCCAGCAGAGTTCACGCGTTGGTTCTTGCCCGAAGTGGTACTCCTCGCGACACCACAGCTTCAAGGTGTCCTGTTCCCACTCCGCCCTGACAGCCGGCCAGTCGGCCAACACTTGATCCACCAGATCGGGCGTCAGCGAGCCCTGTTCGCGCTCCGCAATACGCACAGCAAGGGCAGACCACGCCAGCCGCGCGGCCACATCATCGCGCAGCGTTCCGAAGATCAGAAAAGGAGAGTTTTCGAACGCCTTGGCGATCTGCAATTGCCCCTCCGGAATCAGCAGCGGCTGCCTGGAAGATTTGAGGTATGCGCACACATTACGCGTAACCTCGTCGTTGCGTCGCACTGACTCAAACAACTCCTCGACGCTGTGACCCGAGAACGGCACGGCCAACTGCTGTAAATCCGGTGCGCACAAGTTCACAAAGCGGAACACTGTCGGATCCGTGGTGTGCATTCGCGCGGACTGAATCAAATCGACGCCGATCGAGTGGACCACGTCGCGCCGTGCATCTGCCGCAAGTTCCAGCCAGCGCTGCGCGCGCACCTGGGGTATGGCGTGTCGCTCCACAAGCGGCAGTGCCGCATCACGCAGCAGGAAGTCAGAGATGATGGCGTGCGTCAGGTTGCCCATCAGCGACAGATTCCAGTCCAGGCGGGCGTAGACAGACATCAGCACGTCCAGCTCCTCCATTGCGTCGTCAACGTTTCCGGCCGCTGCCAGCATCCGCACGCGCACGCCAAGAACCTTGAAGACCCAGTAACCTGCAGGTGTCAGCGGAGTCTCGTCCAGCCAGCGTTCCTGCCGCCTGGGAATCCAAACGATGTCATCGGACGCAGCAGCGCGGCGAACCAGCACCATCAGCGGCTCGGTTGCCTGGAAGAAGGCTGCGCGATCTTCCACCGACATCTCGCCCTTGCCCATCGACTCGAACACGGCCTTGAAGCGGGGATCGTCCCGGATCGACTCCGAAAGCTCGCCGCCCTGGAGCAGCGCGTCATTGCCATTGCTGCCGGAAACCTGCTTTGCGCGGTGGTCCCAGGCGTCCCATAGCTCCGGGTAATCACGCGCAAGCGTCTCGGCCTGTATCTGGTATAGGGATCGCAGCCGGGTTTCTCCCAGCCGCGCGAGGTCGTCGGCCGAGGGATTGTCCGGCAGCTGTAGTGCAATCCAGCGGGCATCCTGCTGCTCAACACGGTCGCGATCTGCCGCAAGTCGATTGGCCTCTGCCTCCAGGTGCCCGCGCTGGCTGGCGGTCATCTCAACCCGCCCCGCGAACCAGAAAACGTAGGCAACCCCGCCGCCAGCCAGCAGCAGGAGCAATACAAGAAGTGGAATCAGCCACTTTCGCATGGGAACACTGTCCCATGCCTGCACGACAGCAGCCGCTACATTTAAACGTCGGCTTTGCAACCCCGATGGGAGTGGCACGGCCTTCCAGGCCGTGAGTAGTGCCATGGCCTTCCCGACTTCGCCAAGGCTACGTCGGGCAAGCAAGGCCATGGCTTTGCACGCGCTTGAAGCGCGTGGCACTACTCATGCGCTGGAAGCGCATGCCACTGGCTTATTCTGGGGGACTGTCCCCGTCCCCGGCTGCAAGGCGGTCCTCAGTCCTTGAAGTCGTACTCAACGAAACGAACAAGGAACTCCGGCTTTTCTCGGCTTATGTCGATTCCGACAGAACTGAAATAGTCCTGGTCCAGGTACAACGCAATTCCATCCTGATTCCGCCTCGCCACCAGTCCGTTAAGATCTTTAAACGGCTCAAGCGGATCGTCCCAATCCTGAAGCCGCTTGCGCTCACGCAACTCTCTGGCCCGAACAGTCAATTCCTTCCATCTCAGCTGACTGATGTACATGTCCAGCAAGTTGGTGTTTAGGGAACCGACAATGGGTTCACCGACCCGCTCCCATACGTCAACGCAACGACGGAAGGAACCTTCGTCCAGAAGCACGTATTCTCCACCGAGCATCCCTGGCAATTCTGCCTCGAACGCAGTGACCATCACCGGATGATTGTTCTCCAGGTACGACAGCCAAGCCTGTATGTCCACCTTGCCCGCTTCAGCCATCAGATACTTGGGAAGACCGGCGGTACCGATCTCCTGATTCTCCGTCCAGGTTGGCGAAAGGTGCTGCAGGATGAGGTAGCACAACTCGTGAGCAAGTCCGACTCCTGCGTCAAAACCGATCGCCGATCCACGTCGAACGATCTCCTCCAGGTCTGTCGGGGAAAGGGCTCCAGCACACGCACAAGGTACAACGAACTTGGCGACGAAGCGGTCCACCATCACGACTTGGAACAGAGCGCCCAACAGGGATTTCGTTATGCCACCCCGCTCCAGCAGTTTTAAAATCGCGAACACTTCCCGCCGAGCTTGAACGTGCTCACCACGCAAGGCGAGGACCTGAACCCTGAGCGCCATCATGCCATCCCAACCAACGGGCCATGGGAACTCAATCGGTTCCTCCGGGTCAAGAACCGGCTTGGTTGGGAAGTAAACGCGCTCTTTTGCCAGCGCTGCTTCGAGCCTGTTCGCCAGGACGTCTGTAGCAGCCAGGAACTCATCTACTTCGCTCTCGTAGGTGTCGACTTCGCGCCGTGAAAGAGGTGCATTTAAAGGGGATTGGTATTCGGGACCGTGAAGCTGCTTCACAAGCATGACGAAACGACACGACTCGATGTCCTTCACGCTTGACTCCGGATACAACGCATACGGCAGCGCGGCAACCTGGTCATTACAGAGCTTGGCCCCGTCTCCAGGTGGTGGCGCCGCGGCCGCCGCCCAGATATCCGGATGCGCTGCCTTGAACTTCTCTGCGTGGGCGGCCAGCACTTCGTGCAACTGCCTGACAACCAGGACGCGAAACTGGTATTCGGTTGTAACCGTACTCATGTTGTCGAGGATGTGTTGTGCACGGGGATGCAGGTTGTAACGGTGGCCAGACTCGTGCATCCGCTTGTAGCGGGCATACTCCAGGGCAATCAACTGGTCTGCATCTTGTACGGCGGCATAGTCAACGGGCGGCGGGTCCTCTGGAAACCACTCGCCCCAACCACCCATCCCGACAAGATAAAAGACAGCTCCGCCGCCGAGGCAAAGGAGGACGAACGCAAGTGCAATAACGACGCTGCGAGGCATAACATCCTCTCTTGTGCGACTCAGAGTTACGTAACCTGCGAGTATCGGATAGCGCTGCAGGCGATGCAACTACCGCCCCTACACCTTTACGCGGGCGTTGAACCAGGCTCCGAACATGGTTCGCATCAGCCATAGCTTGGCTCTTGTCAGCGGCCAGGCGGCTGGGTTGGGCATCAGGCCGCGGCACTCTTCGGGCAGCATGATCAGGCTTACTTTCACGTTCGGCGCTATGCCGATGGGCAGGCCCTTCTCCATGCAGCGCCGGTAAAAGTGCTGGAACACCGGCAGCATGTCTTCGACGCGCGGCGGTTTGCGCTTGCCGTAGGCCGCGCCGATCACCGGCCTGAAAACGCACACGGTGGGAATCGCCCCGTGGTCCACGATCCAGTCAATGGCACGGATGCTTGATTCCACGGGCTCAAGGCCGGCGATGATCTCGCCGTTGACGGTATCAAAGCCCACGTCGTTGGCGCAGAAGTCGATCGCGTCCAGGTAACGCTTCAGCCCGCTGCGGCGCGCCTTGCCGGGGCCGATCTCCTTGAACAGCTCCTCGTCGATCACCTCAAAACACAGGCTCACGTTGTTCACGCCCAGCTGTTTGAACTTGCGGTAGTTCTCAAAATCCGCGTCGGGCGGCGCCTGCAAGCCCAGCAGCAGGCCGGTGCGCTCTTTCACCGCGCGCATGACTTTCTCGAACAGCCCCCAGTAGTCGTTGCTGTCGATGAAACCCGTATTGATGTGCACGAAGGTGATGCGGCTTTCCTTGCGCGCGGCCAGCACGGTCTCAACCACGTCTTCAATGCTCTTCTCTACCTCTTCCTGGCTGCCGAGGTTCTGGCCCTCGGTGCAGAACTTGCAGTACTCGTTCTCGCCGTTGGGGCCCCAGTTCTGGCAGCGCGGCCCCCAGTAAATCCCGAGGTATGTGCCCTGCAGGCAGCCGATGCGCTGCATCAGCTTGCCGCTGCTGGTGCGCTGCTTGTACCACTTGGGCTCTTCGGGGATGCGCACGGTGTCAACCAGCTCGGCGTTGGCGCGATCCAGCTTGCCCAGCCAGGGGCCTTTGCCCACGGGTTTCAAGGCGTCGTAAGCGTCGTAGTCGAAGGGGCGTTTTTCTCGCCAGATTTCGTAGCCCGCAATGGACCCCTTTGCGGCCCCGGCGTCCGCTGAAACGGGGTCAGGCACCGCAAGCGGAGCCTGACCCCGTTTCACCAGCCAGTACGGCGAGTTCTGCACCCACCACTCCACGACGGGAATGTTGGTGTACATGTCTTCGCCGATCACCACTTCCAGCCCGCTGCCGAGCCCGGCGCGGTTACGAATAATCTCACGCGCGTCCTCACCCAGCGCGCACGACTCGTCGATGCGCAGACCCTTGCAGTACAGGTCCAGCTTCAGGTACGCGGGGTTGCAGCGGCCGTCAGGTTGAAAGAGACCGATTTCCATGGCTCATGCAGGGGCAAGGCAGGGGCCACAAGAATAGCGCCGTTATGGGCCACGCCAAGGTCAGAGCTGCTTGTGGAAGTGCACCACCGGGCGCTTTTCCTTGTAGCCGAGCGCGCGGTGCGCCCTGCGGCTGGGCTCATTGTCGGCGTGGGCGTCGGAGCCCATCTCGCTGCAGCCCTGGTTGCGGGCCCAGTCCTCGGCCGCAATCACCAGCGCCTTGCCGACCCCCTCGCCGCGCAGGTCAGGCGCCACGTACCAGCCTTCGATGTAGCCGACCGGGCTTGTGCTGCAGCCCTCAGCGTTGCCGCGCAGGCTGGCCTCGAGAAAGCCGCACAGGCCTTGATCGTCCTCGGCCACGAAGACGGCGATCTTCAGGAATGGGGTCGGGTCGCCGGCCAGCATGCGCTCGGCATCTTCGCGCAACTCGTCGGCGGTGTGGTTCGGCCACAGGGCGTTTCGCATGCGCACCCAGGCGTCCAAGTCAGGCGGCTGGAGGGGGCGGATTCTCACCCGGTGTCTCCGTGGCCTTGGCGACATCTTCACGCGTCAGGATGCGCGTGGGCATCCCGGCGTCGGCGGCTGTCGCGGTGGGTGGCGCGGCCTTGGCCTCCTTGCGCGTCATCTCGCGCAGGTGGTGGGCCGAGCGCCAGATGTGATAAGCCAGTCGGTCCAGCCAGCGCTGGGCGGCAAGGTCTTTCAGGGCCTGCTCGGCGTCGATGCGCCGTGCGGCCGTGGCCTCCAGAATGGCGGGGCGCGCAGTGCGGCGGTCCTCGGCCAGCTTGCGCGAGAAGGCTTCGGCGGGCTTGGCATCGGGCTCGACGTCCGGGTCGCGCAACTGCTTGACCAGCACGACCAGCAGGTCGCCCATGTCTTCGGCGACTTTGCGCAGGCTGTCGTTGCGGCGCGCGACGGCAAGCGATTCCGGCTCATTGGCGTCCTCGAGCATGCGCTCGAGGTGGTCAAGCGCGTGCACGGTCGAGAGCTGACGCTGGAATTCGAAGCCGGTGGTCTCCGGCGGCGTGATGCGCTGCAGGAAGCGGCGTGTTTCCGCCAGCGCCTCCTCGAGTTCCCTGAATTCGGGACTGCCCTGCCACCTGCGTCCGCCCTCCAGCATCTGGCGCAGCCTGTCGTACAGCGTGGCGGCAATGCCCTTCAGCACGTTGCGCACTGCCTCAATGGCCACGCTGGGCAGCTGCAGCAATGAGGCGTCCAGGTGCTGGGTCAGGCGCGGCCCGCGCGGCTTCACCCAGCGCTCGATGCCGCGCGCGAAGTACGGCAGGATCGGCAGGAACAGCACGGCGCCCACAAGGTTGAACGCGGTGTGGAAGGCCGCGATCGCGAGCGCGTGATTGCCGTCGGCCAGGTCGGTGGCCCAGCGGTCCAGCGCGTGCATCACCACCGGCAAAGTTAGGAAGCCGATGATCCCGGCGCTCAGGTTGAAAACCACGTGGGCCAGCGCGGTGCGCTTGGCCGGCGCCGTGCCGCCGATCGAAGCCAGGCTGCTGCTCACCGCCGTGCCGACGTTCTGGCCCACCACCAGCGAGGCCGCCTGCTCAAGGTCGATGGTGCCGCCCGCCAGGGCCGCCAGCGTTGTGGCCACGGCGGCGCTGCTGCTCTGCATGATCACGGTCATGGCCATGCCGATCAGCGCCAGCAGCAGGCGGCCTCCGAAGGTGGCCTCGGGAAAGTCAGCGGGGTTCAGGTGGCTGGCCAGGCCCTCCATGCCGGTCTGCAGCACGTCGATGCCCACAAAGATCACGCCGAAGCCGGCAAGCACCAGGCCCGCCTGGCTGATCTTCCCTCGGCCCATCAGCTTGGCCAGCGCGCCGACGCCGATCAGCGGCAGCATCACCTTGCCGATGGACAGCTTCAGACCCAGCAGCGCGACAATCCAGCCCGTGCCCGTGGTGCCGACCGCCGCGCCGATCACCACGCCCACAGCGTTCTGGAAAGCCAGCAGGCCGGCCGACACGAAGCCGATGGTTGCCACGGTGGTCGCGCTTGAGGATTGCACCAGCATGGTGATGCCGGCGCCCGCGGTCACGGCCTTGAAGCGGTTGTCGGTGAACCTGGCCAGCACGGTGCGTAACGCGTCGCCGGCCAGGGCCTTCAGCCCGTCGGTCATCAGGATCATGCCCAGCAGGAACAGCCCAACGCCGCCGAGGACACTGGTGATCACGGTGAACATGGGCGCAGAGAGTAGCATCGGCTTCAAGCCGAAGCAGTACCCGCGTCAGCCCCGGCCGGAAGGCGGGGGAATTACGACTATCAATCGTTACAACCTTGAACGGCCGGGAAGCATGCTCGTCAATCGCAACTCCCCCGGCCTGCCGGCCGGGGCTGGTACCTCCTACAGCGGGCCGGCTTTGCGGCCGCCGCGGTTTACCTTGGGCTGGCAGGCCTCGGCGCCGAGCAGTGTCTGCGCCATGGCGGCCGAGCGATCGACCAGCGCGCGCACGCCCTCGCGCAGCTTTTCGCTGTGCTGGACCTGGCGGACGTTCTCGGCCATGTCCTCGGCATCCCAGCCGCGGGTGTGGGCGACGTAAGGGAACTGCGGGAAGGCGCAGCCAATTTCCGCGAAAAAGCCCAGCATCTGGCCCGCCACGCCCTGCACGTTGTCCTGGCCGCCGGTGATGATGAACGAGGCGACCTTGTTGCGCAGCATCACCCTGTCCGCGATCGTGACCTGGTTCTGGATGCAGTTCATGCGCTCAACCATCTTGTAGTAGAGAGAGCTGGCGGCGCCCCAGCGGATGGGTGTCGCGACCAGGATGACATCGGCCCAGTGCACGATGGCCTCGTAGACCTGGTCGAGCTGGTCTTTGCTGTCCATCTGGGTGATCGAGCAGGGCCAGGTGCAGGCGCGCGCGGCCTTGGAGTAATAGCCCTCGCAGGCGCGGAATTTCAATGCGCTCAGGCGGATGTAACGGGTTTCGAGGCCGCCTGATTTGGCGTGTTCGAGCGCGACCTCTAGCATGGCGTCGGATGTGGAGTAACGCGGGTTGCGCTCGTCCATGGCGGTGGTGGAGATGCCGACGATGCGTACGGGGCCTTCGCCGCGTTCGATCTTGCGTGCCAGCGGGTGGGGCTCGTGGGGTACCTTGTGGCGTTTGGTGCCGGAGTTCAGGTCAACGAACAGCTTGCCGCCCTCTTCCTTGAGGGTGAAGCCGGGGACCTTGTCTTCTTCGAAGCCCGGCTCGCCAAGGCCGGTGCAGCGGTGGAACTTCCACTGGTGCCAGGGGCAGACGACGTAGTCGCCATCCAGCTTGCCCTCACCCAGCGGCCCGCCCACATGGTTGCAGACGTTGTCAATCAGCCCGAACTGCCCGTCCTTGAAGGAAAGGGCAAACCTGCGCTTGCCGATTTCGAGAACACGCAACCCCGGCTCGCGCAGCTCGGAGACCTCACCCAACTCAACCCAATTCGCATCCGCCACGGTGATCTCCCTTGCCCATCAGACAACTACGCTACGCCACGGGGGGCCAGAGTTTGGAGCCCGCCCGTCATCCGGATCATGCCCGGAAACAACAGCCTGATCCCGCCAATCACCGTCCCAATGACACCGACCATGGCTGGCACCGCAGCTTCGGCCGCCGCTCTAGGAAAGTCATATGACTCAGCGGCCGTTGTTTCTGACTGGCGGTCTAGTCGGGGAGAGTCGCGTCCAGAACGAAGGCCCGGATGGTCATGGTGGCGGAACTGAGCCCCTCGGCCTGTTTCTGCAGCCGCTCCTGCACCTGGTCACGGGTCCGTGTGCGAAACTTCTTGGGATGGGCATGCCTTCTTTCTTTCCAGGCGTTGCAGTAGAACCATCCCACGATGTAAACACCGTGAGTGAACGAGTGGTTCGCCATGTAGCGGTCCCGTAGCTGCGTTTCCATTGCCGTGTCGATTTCCTTGTGCCAGCACCCCTTAACCTCAATGATAACGCCGAATTCCGGTTCGTCTGACACCGGCTTGGCAATCACTTGGATGTCGGTCTGACTACGCAACTCCACCGCGATTTCGCGGCCAATGAAGACGCCTGCGTGCGAGAGATGGCGCTGAAGCTGCCGCGTCAGCCAATTTGAGAGATGTCGTTCGTTCTTTGGCTTCTTGCCGTCCCAAAGGTCC
>JAANMX010000327.1_pt1 | contig 64284 bp, 40 predicted proteins | sample 7279681 | NCBI WGS metagenome assembly JAANMX01 (sample SAMN14094542, study PRJNA606508) | bioreactor metagenome | isolation source: A lab-scale SPAN reactor treating ammonium-rich wastewater day 351 | place: Ireland: Galway | collected 2018-01-01
ATCGACGAGGTAGTAGAGCAGTTCGCGCAGCTCGGTCGGCTCGACCTCGTCCGCGACGGCCTCGGCGCGGGCACGCGATTTCTCCACCAGTTTCTCCGCCTTCTCGAACACGCCGGCCCGGTCGAACAGCCGGCGCACGCGGTCGGCCACCTCTTCAAAGCCCACGGGCCGCGATCCGTGGGCTTGCAGCAGCGCGAGCAGCTCCTGCCGGTCGGCCGGAGCGGACCCTTCCAGCGCCAGGGCGAGCAGGAGCGTCGGCCGGCCGGCGAGGACGTCCTGGCCGGTAATCAGCTTGTTGTCGGTGTCGCCCTCCCAGTCCTTCAGGTCATTGAGGATCTGGAACGCGACGCCCAGCTGGCGGCTGAACTCCGTCACCATCTTCTCGTATTTCTCGGCCGGCCCGGCCAGGCGCAGCCCGGCGTACAGGGCCGCCTCGAACGCCGGCGCCGTCTTGAGGGCGTAGATCTTCAGTGCGTCGAGGGCGGTCAGGGTCTTGTCCTTCGCGTCGCGCCAGAGCAGTTCGGCGCCCTGGCCCTCGGACAGTTTCAGGTGGGCGTCGGACAGCCGGTCGAGGATGTCGGCGGCGCAATCCCCGCCCAGCGCCTTGCGCTCCCGGGCGACGAGGCGATAACCGAGGCCGATCAGGTAATCGCCGACGTTGATCGCCGTGCCGACGCCGTACCGTCGGTGCAGCGTCTCTCGGCCGTAGCGGAAGGTGTCGTCGTCCTCGATGTCGTCGTGGACGAGCGACGCCTTGTGGAACACCTCGATGGCGAGGGCAGTGCGCCGCATGGCATCGGGCAGGTCGATCCCCTCCCTGGACCGCGTTCCGGGCGCGCCGCGTAGCGCGTCGTAGGTCGCGAGCGTGATGAAGGGGCGCGACCGCTTGCCGCCCTGACCGAGCCAGTCGTAGGCGATGGCTTCGTGCGCAACCAGCGGATCCGCTGGCTTGCCGTTCCCGTTGGCGGACGGCTTCGCCCGCGGGCGCGGGGCGAGGCGGCTCAACTCGGGCTCCTCGCACAGGTTGTGGGCTGCCCGCATCAGGTGGACGTAGGTCTTCGTCCTCGTCTGCGGCGGTTCGGTGCGCAGACCGATCAGCGCGGCGGCCCAGTCCTCATCGAGCGACGTGCTCCGGCAGTTGCTCGACAGCAGCGGTGCCGCCACGCACGGCACGCCCGCAAGCAGGATCTTGTCGAACGCCTTTTCCAGCACGTTCAGGCAGGCGACACCGACGATCGCATCGGCGTGGCCGCTGACGATGATCTTGAGGACGATCGGCGTTCCCTCGGAGACGAGTACCTTGTAGCCCAGTTCTTCCGCCTTGATTTTGAAGTCGGCGACCGAACATGCCCCGCACTTGCGGCAATCGAGGCCGAACTCGTCGTAGTCGGCGGGACAGCCCTCGGCGTGCTTGAGGCAGTGCGGCAGCAGCAGGAGACGGCGCTTGAAATCGACCGCCGACACCTGATCGCGCCAGAATTCGTTGGAAAGGGCGACCATCGTGAAGCCGAGGTACTGCTCGCCCAGGTTCAGGCGCTGCAGCAGGCTCTCGCCCATCGCCTGCAGGCCGGGGCGGGTGAGCGGTCTGGTCCGGTCGATGGTCTTGCCGAAGGCGGCGGCCTCGGCGCGGATGCGATCACGGACCTCTCGTGTCTCGGGAACGGCCTTGAAGTGAGCGGTGCTGGGACGAGGGGGCTTCGTGTCGGCCTTCGGTTCGGCGGCGGTCGCCACAGGGTTTACCTCAGGTGGGAGTGCCTTCGCGGTGAACCAGATCCGGGCGGTGGGAGAGTTTCTGGCGAGCCCGCCCGAGGGTCGCCACGCTGAAGATTATCGGGTAGAGCCGCTCGAAATACCAGAGTTTGGCGAAATAAAACCCGATGGGCGTGGGTTCGTGCAACCCGCCAGTCTCTACCTGCCGGACGAGCCAGGCCAGCCCCTTATTCACCGCCAGCTCGGCATCGGGGCCGGAGCCGAGCAGGACTTCGACCGCCAGGGCCGTCTCCTCGACGCTCGACGGGCAACCGGGCGCCCCGCCCCAGCTGCCGTCGGCGTTCTGGGCGGACAATAACCAAACCGCGCCGCGGCGGGCCGGTTCCGTAGCCATCATATCGAGGTCGCGGTAAGCGGCCAGCACGCGGGCCGTGCCGTAGGTCGGGTTCTCGTCGGCGGGGGCATGCTGGCAGCCGAACCAGAGCGGCAGCCACGAGCCGTCGGGGCGCTGCTGGCGTTTGAGAAAGGCGAACGCGCGCTCGTAGTCATACGTGGCATAGCGTTCAACCAGCAGCCCGTACTTCTCCCAGGCGCCGTCGTGGTCCTCAGCCAGCATCCGCAGAAGCGGTTCCCTCCAGGTTTTGATTGCTCGGATTGCATGGGCTGTCAGGTCAACACCACTGCGGTCAAACGGCAGGCGGCCCCACCCTCTGCAAAAGGTCGGCCAACCGCCGTCGCGGTTCTGCAAGGCACACAACCAGTTAACCCCGTCGGCTTTCCCGTCATTCTTGCCATCGAGCTGCAAGGCGTTCTCGATGTGGCAAAGCGCCAGCAGCGCTCCCGGTGTGTCGTCCGCGTCCGGCACACCGCCCGGCAGCGGCGTCCACGCCCACCCGCCAGGATCGGCCCCGGTGTACGGGTGGCGCTCCCTGTACTGCTGCCCCAAGAGCCAGTCGCGGAGCGCCTCCTTGCCATCGAGATTACCCAGCTCGCCTGCCGCCGCCAGCGCGTTGACCGCCAGCGTCGTCACCCACGTCGCCAGATTGGTGTCAATCGGCCAGCTGCCGTCCGGACGTACCGACCCGACGATGAACGCGGCTCCCTTCTGCGTGACCGGGTGGCCCGCCAGCCCGATGCTCGCCAGGCTCATCGTCACGAAACTCGTCAGCGGCGTCGCCTCCAGGAAGCCGCCGTTGCTCGGCTGGATGTGCTCCAGCACCCGCAGGCTCCGCCGCCGCCCCAGCCAGCGAACCAGCCGCGTCAGCGGGTTCCAGGTGCCGCGGTGATGGTGGACGCACTGCCCGATGGCGATCAGCGCCGGCAGGGCGTAGCTGACGACCTGTAACCGCAGGAAGCGGAACCACGCCTGCGGGAAGCACGCCAGCTCAAACGGCAGTCGCGGCACCTCGTGCCACCCCACCAGCCCGCCGAGCGCGCACATGGTCAGGATCGGCACCGAGAACGTGCGGTCCTTGCCGTAGCGCGCCCGCACCGCCTCCGCCAGCTGCTCGGGCGTGCGGCCGTAGCGCTCCGCCAGCCACGTTTCGAGGCGCGCCAGGGTGTCGGCATACTGGCCAGTCGCCCCGGTGAGGTGGAATGCCGCCCGGCACAGCATGCTGGTCGAGATGTTGCTGAGGCTCTTGACCGTGTCGCCCCAGCCGCCGTCGGCGTTCTGGTGGGCCGCCAGCCACGCCAGCCCGCCGACGATCAGCCGGTTGTACTGGTCGTGCGGCGCGACGTGCCTCTGCACCAGCGCCAGCGCCCCCACCGCCGTCGCCGTGGACAGCGCCGAGGTCGAGAGTTCGCCGACCCAGTGCCCTTCCGGGGTGCGCTCGGCGAGCAGGGCGGCGAGGGCAGTCTGGTAGGCGGATTCGAGGCGCTCGGGTTCCGGGAAGTTCATGGCCTGTCTTTCCGCGGTCACGGCCTGCCGGCGAACTTGAGGTTTTTGAACTCGATGTTGAAGAATTCCGCCTGCAGGCCGACGTGGCCGGACAGGGCGGGACAGTCGTTCCACGTCGTCGCCGTCTTGCCGTTGACCTTGACCGTGATGCGCTTGCCCTGGCAGGTGATCTCGTAGATGTTCCACTCGCCGGCCGGCCGGATCAGCTTGTGGCCGCTGCCCTCGACCACAACTGGGGCCGACTTGCCGTCCTTGCTCGTCTGGCCAAAGAGGTCGGCCATGCGCGGCGGCTTCGTGGTGTGCGCCACCTGCGCCTGGAACCACGGCATGCCGTCGGCGCCGGTCCGCACATAGATCCCGCTGTTGTACTCGGGCTGCTTGCCCTCGACCTTCTTGAAGCGCCACTCGACGTGGAAGACGCCGTCGCGGAACGCGCGGTCGTGGAGCAGCATTTCCTTGATCCCCTCGCCGGCGCAGGAGAGGACGCCGGTCGCGGCGTCGAACTTCCACGGATCCCGGTCGCTCAGCTTGCGCTCCGGCGGGATCGGCACGCGCTTCCACTTGCTGAGCCCCTTGCCGGCGAGCAGGTCCGTCCACTTCCCGGCCTCGCCTTTGCCCTGCTCGGGGACCGGGGTGGCGCGCGGCGGGTACGCGGCGAGCGGGCAGAGGGCCAGACAGCAGATGAGCAAGGTCCGCATGGGTCGGTCTCCTCGGGGCCAGGGATGGCGGGCGCGGGTTTGAGGATCATCGTCGGGCGCGCGGCCCCGCAGGTCAACCACAAAGCCGCGCACCCTTCTTGCAGGCTCAAGAAGGTTGGTGCGCAGTGGTGGTTCTTGTAAAGCCCACGGGTGGCGTCCCGTGGGCCGGATCCCGGGCACCTGACCCACGGGGCGCCACCCGCGGACTTTCAACAGCCCCTTGCCACTGGATCTCTCCGGCCGGAGGGATTACCCTGGAGGGGGGAGAGTGACCTCACGTCCCACACAACGCAGCACGGAGTGCCCCCATGCCCAGGTTCCTCGCTGTCGGCCTCGCCGCCCTCTTCCTGTGTCCCCCCGCCGGCGCGCAGGCGCCCGCCGCGAAGGGGGCCGCCGGGCTGGCCGGCGCCTCGGACGAAACGCGCCGCCTTCTCCTCCGGCTGGCGGGGCCAGTGCCGCTGCGGCACACGCGGTCCATCAGCTCGCTCGTGATCGCCCCGGACGGCCGAACCGTCACGACCGTCAGCAACGCCGAGGCGCGGGTGTTCGTCTGGGACGCCCTCACCGGCGAGCAACTGCGCGAGTGGCGGCTCCCCCAGGGGTGGATCGCCCAGAGCGCCGTCGGCGCAGGCGGCAAGGTGCTCGCGGCGACCGACCGGGCTGGGCGCGTCGCCCTCTGGGACGCCGCCGCCGGCAAGCCGCTGCACGTCCTCAAGGGGACAGCCGGCCCGCGCCTGGCCTTCGCGCCCGACGGCAAGGCGCTCGTCGCCGGCCTGGCGAACGGCCAACTCGGGGTGTGGGACGTGGCGACGGGCAAGTTGCGCGCCGCCCTCCCGGGGTCGAGCTGGACCGTCGCCCGGTCCCTCGCCTTCTCCTCCGACGGCAAGCGGTTCGCCGCCCCGCGCCTGGACGGCAAGGTCGGCGTCTGGGACGCGGCGTCGGGCAAGGAGGTCGCCGCCCTCCCCACCGGGACGCCGGACATTCACCTCCTGGCGTTCGCGCCAGACGGCAAGGGGCTGGCGTCGTGCGACGGCGGCGGGCAGGTGCGGGTGTGGGACGTGGCCGCGGCGCGGGAGCGGCGGCGGATGCAGCTGCCGGGCCAGTTCGCACCCACCTGCGGGTTCTTCACGCCGGACGGGCGCGCGCTGCTGACCGGCGGGGCGGACGGGACGGTCCGGCTCTGGGAGATGGGTTCGGGCAAGGAGCGGCACCGCTTCCCCGCCCACGCGAACCTGATCGTCGGGGCCGCGCTGACCCCGGACGGACGGTCGGTGGTCATCGCCGGGGCCGACAACCTGGCGCTGGTGCGCGACGTCGGCGGGCACGCCCCGGCCGACAACGCCTTCGGCGCGGCGCCCCCGGAGGATCTCGAAACGGCGTGGGCGGACCTTGCGGCCGACGACGCGGCACGGGCTTACCGGGCGGTCGCGGCGCTGGCCGAGCGCCGCGCTCAGGCGGTCACCTTCCTGAAGGACCGGGTCCGGCCGGCCGCCGCCCCGGGCAACGACACGGTCGCCCGGTTGCTCCGCGACCTCGACAGCCGCGTCTTCGCCACCCGGCAGCGAGCGATGAGGGATCTGACGAAACTGCACGACCAGGCCGAGGCCGCACTGGAAGCCGCGTTGCGCGGCAACCCGCCGCTGGAGGTGCGCCAGCGCGTGCGCCAGCTGCTCGACCGGGTAATGGGGCTCGCTGTCCCGGCTGAGCGACTGCAAACCCTGCGGGCGATCGAGGCGCTGGAATTGATCGCCACCCCCGAGGCGCGCCAGATCCTGCAAAGGCTCGCGGGCGGGGCGAATGGGGACCGGGTGACGGAGGAAGCGCGGGCGGCGCTGGTCCGGCTTTTGAAGGCGCCGGCTCGTCCCCGCTGACCGGCTGTCCACACGGACCGTCAGGCCCATCGCCCGGTGGCATTGCTTCGGCAGCCGAGCGTCCGGTAGACCGCATCGACCAGCGCCTGGCCGCGTTCGTTGAGCAGCACCCCCGGCCCCTGGCGGTTCATGGTGTAGCCGAACGCGAGCCGCGCCGCTGGGTCGGCGAACCCGAGCGAGCCGCCCATGCCCGGGTGGCCGAACGCGGCCTCCGACAGGATCAGGCTGTCGCGCGCCCCCGGCGGCCCCTGGCGGTTGTCGCACCCCTTCACGAAGCCCAGCCCGAAGCGCATGCCCAGCAGCAACACCCCATCGACCGCCGACGCCGCACTGACGGCCCCCATCTCCCGTACCCCGTCCTCGTCCACCAGGCGCACTCCGCCGTGTGCCCCCCCGAGGGCGAGCGGCGTGTACAGGCCGGCCAGGCCGCGGGCGTTCGTGATCCCGCCCTGGCTCGGCAGGACGGCGGCGTGCGCGGCGCGGGATTCGTACGCCCGGCCGGCGTAGTACCCGCCGTTGTTCTTGAGCACCAGCCCCTGCACGCTGCGTGGCTCCCGGTACGCCAGCGCCAGCCAGCGCGCCGGCGGCTCGGCCCCGGGCGCGGCCATCTCCGGGCGGATCGTCGGGGCGACGCGGGCCTCGTCCTCCTCGGCCAGCCCAAGGTGGAAGTCCAGGCCCAGCGGCCCGGCGACCTCGTTGCGGAAGAACTGGGCGAGCGGCACGCCGGCCGCGCGCCGAACCACCTCGCCGACGAGGTGGCCGAAGGTGAGGGCGTGGTAGCCCTGGCGCGTCCCCGGCGGCCAGAACGGCGGTTCGGCCGCGAGACGCTCCGTGAGGTAGTCCCAGTCGAACAGCCCGCCCGGCTTGATCGGCTCGCGCAGTGCCGGCAGCCCGGCCTGGTGGCTGAGGAGTAGCCGGACGGTGACCTCGTCCTTGCCCTGCTGGCCGAATTCCGGCCAGTAGCGTGCCACCGCCGCGTCGAGATCGAGCAGCCCGCGGTGGCGCAGGACGTGGGCACACAGCGCGACGGCGCCCTTGGTGCAGGACCAGACCAGGCCGAGCGTATCCCGCTGCCACGGCCGCGCCGCCGTGCGGTCGGCGACGCCGCCCCAAAGGTCTACCACCGGGCGGCCGTCGCGGGTGACGCAGACGGCAGCGCCGACCTCGCCGCGCTCGCGAAAGTTGCGCTCGAACGCCTCCCGAACCTGATGGAAGCTCGGGTCGCAGCTACCCTCGATGCTCATCGGTGCCCTCTGCGGCCGCGGCCCGCGGGGTGTGGCCCGTGGGCCTTCGTATGCGCCTCATCCACGGTCCGGGTGACCGTGTCCCCTCTTGCCTCGTGGGAAGGGGCCGGGGAGAGAGCCCCCTACACCGGGTCGGGTTCGGCCGCCCGGAATCGCTTCAGCAGCGCCCGCAGCGCGGCGACGATCGCCTCCTGCGTCTCCGGGGCCGGCGGCGCCGTCCCGGCCAGGATCAGCAGTCCCTGCCAGTACAGCGTCACCGGCCAGCCGGCGTTGACCGCGGCCCGGTTGAACTGCTCGCGCACGCGCTGCGCCCACACCAGGCCGAAGCGGTTGCGGAAGTCGAGCCACAGGGCGTCGAACTCCGACGGGGCCGACCGCCCGCGCCGCCACCCCGCCAGGCCCGCCCACGGCGCCAGCGCCGCGCACAGCCACCCCGGACGCACGGCGGCGTCAACGTGATGAAGCCCCCTGGAAGCCCCGGCGAGGACGAGCAACTCCCAGCCGCACCCGAGCGCCAGCAGCAGTGCCCCGCCCGCCAGCCGCGTCGGCAGGTAGTTGAGGATGCCGACCGCCAGCGTGGCGCCGAGGAACAGCAGGCGCAGCTCATCCAGCGACTTGCCCCCCAGCAGCAGCCCCTGGACGAGCGGCAGCAGCATCACCGCCAGCAGGCCGAGGAGAACGAAGTTCCAGGCTCCGACCCCCGGCCGCCGGGCTCCCAGCACCGCCACCCCGGCGCAGCCGGTCAGGCACAGGGCCAGATACCGGGCCGTTTCGAGGCGGGTGCTGCCGGGACCGACAGTCGCCAGGACTGCCGTCCCGACCCAGGCCAGCCACGCCGCCGCGGACCAGTTGACCGCCTGCAGCAGGGTGGTGGGGCGGTTGGCGTCCCACGCCCGCCACAGGGGGTACAGCCCGCTCAACAGGAGCAGTCCGCAGATCGCGTCCATGACACCCGGCCGCGGCGTTCGCCTGGGGCCAGTCGTAACGGTCCTGCCGCGCCCCGCGGCGGCAGGGCGGTCCTCCCCGGCGCGGCGCCCCGAGCGCCGCGCCCTCCGGCTGCCGATGACAGTCAGAACGGGCTCCCAGCGCCCGGCGTCGCGCACGGACGCTTGTAACCGTCGCCCCCACACCCGAGGGCTTACCATGCGGTGGTGCCGTTACTTTTTGGTCGGCGCGGTCGTGCTGGCCGCCGCCACGCCCGCCCGCGCCGGCATTTTTGGCAAGCGACAGAAACACAACCCGGCCCAGCACGTCCCCGAGTTGGTCCAGACGCTCCGGCAGGAGCGCGACGACCGCAAGCGGGCGGCAGCCGCGGAAGATCTGCGTCAGTACGACCCCAACCAGTTCCCGGAGATCGTGCCGGCGCTGATCCACGCCCTGCAGACCGACCCCAAGCCGGCGGTGCGCATCGAGGCGGCGCAGGCGCTGGGCAAGCTGCGGCCCGTGTCCGTGCCGGCCGGCAAGGCGCTGGAGAAGGCGGCGTCCGACGACGGGTCGCTGCGCGTGCGGCTGCAGGCGCGGACGCAGCTGATGTTCTACCACCTGGCGGGGTACAACGGACGCAAGGAGGGGCCGCACGCCGCGCCCGGACCGAAGACGGAGGAGCCGCCGCTGGCCGGACAGCCCCCGGTGGTAAGCCGGACGCCGTCCAGCACCACCCCGAGTCCGATCCCACCGCCCGGTGCGATCACGCGCGAGCCCCCGTTCGCCACGATCCCGCCCCCGACCGCGCCGCCCCCGACCGCCGTGGGTTCCCCCGACCTTCCGCGCCCGCTGCCGTTGGCGCCGCCCCTCCAGCCTGCCCCGATGGAGGGTCCGGTGCTGGTCCCGCCGCAGTGAAGAGCACGCTGAAAGCCCACGGACCGCCGCCCGTGGGCTTTCTCGGGTTACCCTGTCACGCCCTGGCCGGATCCGCCTTCTCCGGGTCGATGTCGAGTTCCTTGATCGCCTGCTGGACGCGCTCCGGGGCGAGTTCGCCGCGCCGCATCAGCTGATCGAGAGCAGCGAGGGTGATGAATTCGGCATCGATCTCGAAGAACCGGCGCAGCGAACGCCGGTTCTCGCTCCGCCCGAACCCGTCCGTGCCGAGCGGCGTCAGTCCACCCGGCACCCACCGATCGATCATCTCCGGCAGCGACTTCATGTAGTCGCTGGCTGCGATGAACACCCCCTTCTCCTGCCCGAGCACGCGCTCGATGTAGCTGCGCCGCGCCTCCTGCGTCGGGTGCAGCCGGTTCCAGCGCTCCACCTCGAGCGCCTCGCGGCGCAGCTCCTTGTAACTGGTGACGCTCCACACGTCGGCCGTCACCTGGTAGCGCTCCCGCAGGATCTCCTGCGCCCGCAGCGCCTCGCGCAGGATGGCGCCGCTGCCGAGCAGATGGACCTTCGTGCCCTTGCCGGTTTTTGGCGCCGGGCGGCACCTGTAGAGACCGCGCAGGATGCCCTCGGCCGTCGCTCCGTCCGGCATCGGCAGCATCGGGTAGTTCTCGTTGCCGAGCGTGATGTAGTAGAAGAGGGGCTCGCCGTTCTCGTACATCCGCCGGATCCCGTCCTGGACGATCACCGCCAGCTCGTAAGCGAACGCCGGGTCGTAAGCCAGCACGGTCGGGACGACCGAGGCGAGGATGTGGCTGTGGCCGTCCTGATGCTGCAGCCCCTCGCCCATCAACGTCGTCCGCCCGGCCGTACCGCCGAGCAGGAAGCCGCGCACCCGCAGGTCCGCCGACGCCCAGACCAGATCGCCGAAGCGCTGGAACCCGAACATCGAGTAGTAGATGAAGAACGGGATCGTCGGGATGCCGTGGGTCGCATACGCCGTCCCGGCCGCGATGAACGACGACATCGCCCCGGCCTCGGTGATCCCCTCCTCCAGAAGCTGCCCGTTCTGCACCTCGCGGTAGGCGCTGAGCGTCTTGGAATCGACCGGCTCGTACAGCTGGCCGACGTTCGAGTAGATGCCGTACTGGGTGAACAACCCCTCCATGCCGAACGTTCGGGCCTCGTCCGGGATGATCGGGACGACCCACTTGCCGATGTCCTTGTGGGCCAGCAGTCGCTTGAGCAACTCGACGAACACCATCGCCGTCGAGACCGGCCGGTCGCCGCTGCCCTGGAGGAACGACTTGAACAGCTCCAGCGGCGGAGCCTTCAGCGGCGGGCAACGCACCTCCCGCGCCGGTAGCCAGCCGCCGAGATCGAGACGCCGCTGACGCAGGTACGTCAGCTCCCGGCTGTCCTCGAACGGCTTGTAGAACGGCAACTCGGCCACGTCCTCGTCGGAGATCGGGATGCCGAAGCGTGTCCGGAACTCGGCCAGCTCGTCCTCGTTCAGCTTCTTCTGCTGGTGGGTGATGTTGCGCCCCTCGCCCGCCTCGCCCAGCCCGTATCCCTTGACCGTCTTGGCCAGGATGACGGTCGGCTGGCCCTGGCTCTCGGTTGCGGCCTTGAACGCGGCGTATACCTTCTCCGGGTCGTGGCCGCCGCGCCCGAGCTTGCGCAGCTGCTCGTCGGACAAGTGCTCAACGAGGCGCAGCAGCTCCGGGTACTTGCCGAAGAAGTGCTTGCGGATGTAGTCGCCCGGCGCGACCGTCAGGCGCTGGTACTCGCCGTCCACCACCTCGCCCATGCGCTTGACGAGCAGGCCGTCTCTGTCCTTGGCGAGCAGCGGATCCCACTCGCTGCCCCAGATGACCTTGATGACGTTCCAGCCGGCTCCGCGGAAGGCGGCCTCCAGCTCCTGGATGATCTTGCCGTTGCCGCGGACCGGGCCGTCGAGCCGCTGGAGGTTGCAGTTGACGACGAAGATCAGGTTGTCGAGCTTTTCCCGCGACGCCAGGGTGATGGCGCCGAGGGTTTCCGGCTCGTCCGTCTCGCCGTCCCCGAGGAGGCACCAGACGCGCTGCTGCGACGTGTCCTTCAGTCCGCGGTGCAGGAGATAGCGGTTGTAGCGCGCCTGGTAGATTGCCATGATCGCGCCGAGGCCCATCGACACCGTTGGGAACTGCCAGAAGTGCGGCATCAGCCACGGGTGCGGGTACGACGACAGCCCGCCGCCGGGGGCGAGTTCGCGCCGGAAGTTCTCCAGCTTGGCGGCCGGGATGCGGCCCTCGAGGAAGGCACGGGCGTAGACGCCGGGCGAGGCGTGGCCCTGGAAATAGACCTGGTCGCCGCCGCCGGGGGCGTCCGGGCCGCGGAAGAAGTGGTTGAACCCGATCTCCAGGAGGGTGGCGGCGCTGGCGTAGGTCGAGATGTGGCCGCCGATGCCGGGCTCGTGTTTGTTCGCCCGGACGACCATCGCCATCGCGTTCCAGCGCACCAGGCTCTTGATGCGCCGCTCGATCTCGCGGCTGCCGGGAAACGGCGGCTGGCGATCGGCGGAGATGGTGTTGATGTACGGCGTGTTCGCGGTGAACGTGATCGCCACCCCGTGCCGGACGGCCTGGTCCTTGAGCTGGGTGAGAAGATAACTGGCGCGGGCCGGCCCCTGCGTTTGCAGGACGGCGCCGAGCGCGTCCAGCCATTCTTTCGTTTCGGCCGTGTCGATGTCGCCGTTCCCCTGGCGGGGGCGGTCGGGGGCCATGATGGACTCCTCAGGGCGGCAGGATAAGGGTTCTCGTTCCGTTGTAGTTATTGATACGCCTCCCGAGGAAAGGGGGCAGGGGGCAAGGAAAAGGGGTCCGGAGTCGGATTAAAGCCCACGGGCGGCGGCCCGTGGGGCGAGTCCCCGACACTTCGCCCACGGGACGCCACCCGTGGGCGTTGTTGCTGCCTCCTTTGCTCTTCCCCGCGAGCGGGCTTTCGGCTAGAAGCGCCCTGCGGAAACCGCCCTTCGTCCCCAGTTCTCATGGTTAGCGGCAGGATGGAAATGAGCAGAACGGTGGCAGCGCAGACAGGCCAGGAAACCGTGGGACAGCCTGAGCCGATCTATGGGTCGTGGTGCGCCATCGCCGACCCGGTCGGCCTCGGCCGGTTCGGCTACGGGTGGGAGATGGAGTACGCCGAACGCCTCGCCCTGATTGGTCTGCTCAGTCACCTCCGCCCGCCGGTGGCGATCGAAATCGGTACGCACCACGGCGGCAGTCTCGGCCCGATCGCCGCCTTCGCGGACCGCGCGTACTCGCTGGACATCGACCCGGCGTGCGCCGCGGGGCTGCGCGCGAAGCACCCGAACGTGGACTTTGTCGTCGGCTCGTCGCGCGCCACGCTGGGGCCGCTCGTGGAGCGTCTCGACCGCGACCGGGCCGAACTCGCGTTCGTGCTGGTCGATGGGGACCACTCGGAGGCGGGCGCCCGGGCCGACGTCGAGGAGGTGCTGCGCTTTCGCCCGACGCGGCCGCTCTACCTGCTCATGCACGACAGCTTCAACCCGGACGTGCGCCGCGGCCTGCTGGCGATCGACTGGGACGGCAACCCGTTCGTGCGAGTGGTGGAGATGGATTTTGTCCCTGGGGCGTGCTTTGGCCGGACCGACCCGCCCGGGCAGATGTGGGGCGGGCTGGCGCTGGCCGTCCTGTCCCCTGAGCCGCGGCGCGGCCCGCTGCAAGTCATCACTCGCCACGACTATCTGTTCCAGGCGGCGCTGCGCGTCAGCCCGCACACCCAGCCCGAAGCGCCCACGCCACCCATCTCGCGGCCGTTAGTGGCGCGACGCGCAGGGTTGTTACGCCGCCTGGCACGGCTGGTGGGGAGATGATGCGAGGCCGCAAGGGGTATGGCGGACTCACAGGCAGAGGCTCGCGACCAGTTCTGCGAGGTAATCGATCACCGTGACCGGCAGCGGCTCGGTCATCTCCCACTCCGGCCGCAGATCCGGCACGAACAGCCGCTCCTCCAGCTGGGCGATCAGCGGGCAGCCGGTCACCGACAGCCCCAGCTCGTAGTTGTGCCGGAAACTCAGGGCGTCGAGGTTGCCCGTGCCGATGTACGCCCAGCAGCTATCGACCGTGACCGCCTTGACGTGCGTCATGCTCGGATACAGGTAGACCCGCACCCCGGCCGCGTGCAGCCGGTTCGCCACCACCCGGTTGTTGCGATCGATCATCTCCGTCGAGCTGTGGACCGTCAACACGACGCGCACATCCACCCCGCGCTGTCGCGCCTGTGCCAGCTTGTAAACCAGTCGGCTATCCGTCAGGTAGACGTTCTGGACGTAGATGCGCTGCCGCGCCAGGTCCACCGCCCGGTAGATCGCCTGGGCGATCTGCCGGTTGGATGGCTCGGAGTACAGCAGCCGCGCCCATGTGTTCGGCGCCGGCGCGCGGGCAGGGGGCGGGGGCTGAAGGGTGGACGCTGGGCGCAGCTCGTGCCCAACGTTCACCCCTTTCTCTCCGCTCCCCGCCGGACCGTGCTGCGTCCGCCAGTAATCCTCGAAGTGCTGCTGCAACTGCTGGACCAGCGGACCCTCGCAGACAAACGACAGGTCGTGGTGCTCGAAAAAGGCTGGGTGGCTGAAATTCCGCCCGCCGGTCCAGGCGACGGCCCCATCGACCAGGACGAGTTTGCGGTGATCGTAGCGGCCGAACGGATTGCGGATGCGTACCACCTCGATGTACGGGTGGCCGGCCAGGGCGGTAATGACCTGGTTGACGCGGCGTGCGCAGGCGCTGTCGGGCTCGCCGAAGTACATGTTCCCGCCGCCGTCGATCAGGATGCGCACGCGCAGGTCCGGGCCAGCCCGGGCGGCCACCCGTGCAGCGATCGCCTGCCCCAGCTGATCGTTCTCCCACTGGAACATGATCACGTCGATTTGCCGGGTCGCGCGGGCGAGCAGATCCTCCAGGGCGTTGAGGGCGTGCTGCCCCTCCACATAGAGCTGAACGTTGGCCGGATAGAGCGGTTGTCCGGTCAGTACGCGGAGGCCGTTTTCCAGCGCCGCCAGGTCGAGCGGTTCGGGGGACTCGGCCAGGGGCGCCGGCTTGCCCCGGAGCGGGAGCACGAACCGCTTGCCGAAGTCGCCCTCGGCCAGAGCCCGCATGTGGTCGGCGGTCTCGGTGAGGAGGCTCCAGCCGGTGGCGAACGGGCGGTGACAGGTGACGATGGCGGTGTCGGCCGCCAGTTGGCGGGCGGCGATGAACTGGCGCGGCGGAACCCAGCTGCCCGGCTGGGCGGTGTACGGCATCGCGGGTCCGCGGCAGCCGGTCAGCACGCACAGCAGGCAGCGCCCGAGATAACGCCGCAGCGTCCGCAGGGGCCTGCTGCGCCGGTTACCCGTGGCGTGGTTCCGCATGAGAACGATTTCCGGTGACTGACAGCTTCCTTCCGATGAATATCGGACGCGCCCCGGGCCGGACTGGAGTCCCGAACCTGCGGACGGCAGGAAAGGGCGCGACCTGGGCAAGGGCGAACAAGCAGGCTCAGCCGGGCGATAATCGCGCCATTTTTTTCGGCCAGCGCGGGCCTGGGAAGGGCTCCCGCGCGCGTGCGCCGAAGCCGGGTCACGGTCATGATTTGGAGAACCTGGGAGGCCGGTGGCGACGCCCGCCGAGGCGATGTCCGCTGCCGCCCGGTGGCGGTAACGACAGGGGAAACAGCGACTTGCGGCGTGAGCGGGAAACCTCTTGCGGCGTCGAGGACGATGCGGTAAAACCGAACCTGCCTGACAACGAGCGTCGATCATGAAGACCGTGGTGACGGGTATCACTCTGACAGCAGGGGGCGCGAAGTTGACCTTCGGTCGTCCATCCTGTTGACCCCGCCATCCTTATCTCAAAACCGGGCGCCGCACCACCACACCTACTAGCTTCACAGGCGGGCCGGGCCTTGTCCCGGATCCCAGGGAGGGGACGCGCCGCCAGGGAACACGAACGCGTGCGCACTGGTTGGGGAGGACCGGGCCAAGCCCGGTCCTCCTTTTTTTCTCCAATCAGAGATCCTCTGCAGCAGAAGTGTGCTTACCAGCCGCGAGCGCCAGTGCGCGCTTCTTCCCGCTCCCTCGCGCTCGCGACTGATATACACGTCAGTTGCACAGCAAATCAAGATCCACCTGTATCGGTTCGACCCCCGCACAATCATTTCAGTTTTCGCAAATTCTGTTTGACTGAATCTTTCTCTAATTTTACCATTTAACCCAGATTTGGCAGAAGGTGCGTTCCTCACGGGCGACGTCGTCCGGCGAGGAGGGGTGGATTTCCCGCAGAGAGGGGTTGTGGAGGTCTAACTGATGTACAGCATGGTGATGCTTGCTGCGCTGACGAGCGGTAGCGCTGCACCGGACTGGGGGCACAGGGGCTGCCACGGGGGTTGGGGCGGCTGCTACAGCGGCTGCTACGGTTGCTACGGCGGGTGCTATGGTGGTTGGGGCGGCTGCTACGGCGGCGGGTACGGCGGTTGCTGGTGCTCCGGGTATGGGTGCTATCAGGGTGGGAGTTGGGGCTGTGCCGGCGGGTGCGCCAGGATCGCGAGTGCGTGGGCCGGATGCTACGACTGCACCGGCTGGAACTGCGGCGGCGCTTATGGCGGGTGGAGCTGCTATAGCACCACGAGCTATCAATGCCACGGCTGCTACGGCGGCTGGACGTGCGTGGGCGGGTATCAGATGAGCCCGTACCACCAGACGCCGGTTTACCCGCCGGCCAGGGCGCCAGCGGCCGGCGGCAAGGAGGAACTCATCCCGCCGCCGGTGAAGGACAAGAAGGACGGCGAGCAGGTGTCCAGCCGCGGCCGGCTGGTGGTGCAGCTCCCGGCCGACGCCAAGCTCTACATCGACAACCAGCCGATGAAGACCCAGGCCGACCGGCGCATCTTCAACACCCCGCCGCTGCTGCCGGGCCAGACGTACTACTACGACCTGCGCGCCGAGGTGGTCCGCGACGGCCGGGCTCGTTCCGAGACGCAGCGCGTGCTGATCCGGGCCGGCCAGGAGACGAGTGCGGCCTTCCCCAACCTGGGGGCCACGGTAACGGCGACGGCGCAGCGCTGACCCGCCCGGGTCCGCCTGCCCTTGCGACGTGCCGCGACGAGCCGCGGGCGGACAGGGTCCGCCCGCGGCTTGCTTCTTTAACGCCCGGCCCGCCGCGAATTCCGCCTTTTTTTCTGCTGCCGATGCGCCCGCGCCGCCGGCGCGCTCGATAATAGGAGTGCCAGGTCCGGGCCTGTACCCGGGGCGGCAGAGAAGAGGAGGCGGGAAGATGCGCCGGTTGCTCGTGGTGTGCGTCCTTGGTCTGGCCGGGTGTCAGAGTGTTCGCGGTCCGCTGGAGCCGCGGCCGCCGCAGCGTGTGGACGACCCGCGCTACTCGATCCCCGAGCAGGAGAGGCGCGGCCGGGCCGCCCTCCCGTTGCCGATGGAGTCGCGCGACATCGCGCCGCCGGTCCCCGCAGCCAGCAACCCGTACTACGTCCCCCGCTGAGCAAGGCCGTCCGAGCCGCGCACGCCAGCGAGTGGGAGGAACCGCTCGCTGGCGCGCGCAGCTGGTGAATAACTCAGCTGTAACCGACCTCTAACTTCCGTGCTGCTTCTGGCCTGTTGCTGGAACCTGTTTAAAACTCACGAGCTGCAACCCGCTGGCTTCGGCCGCAGGGGGGGTGGTCCGCCTGTTCTTACGCCTCGGGGCCATCCTGCCACCGTGGCAGAATGATCCCGTCACCTGTTGCCCGCTTTCGCGCCGCCCGGCACCACGCGCCATGACAGCAAGCGCAGCGCGTGATTGTCGATTGCCTCGGCGTCCAGCCCGCGCGTGGCACCGCGGGCGTAGAGGGCGTTCTGGAACAGTCGGCCCAGCGGCGAGGCGAGCGTCTGTCGCGCCGCCCCGCGCGTCGCCGCCTGCTCGGCGCGTTCCAGGGTCGGCTGGGCCAGACAGGTGAAGTCCACCGGCGGTCCATCGGCCCGCACCGCGATCACCAGCATGTGCTCCAGCCCCGTCGTCTTCGCGTTCACGCGCACTGCCCCGGTGCGGAACGTTTGCCCCGGCAGCAGGCGGTTGTCCGCCGTGGTGCCCGGGCGCGGGAAGACCGCGTAGATGCCGTGGCCGCTGTCGATGAACAGCAGGCTCACATCGACCGCGAACCGGCTTCGGTTCGTCAGCCGCCACGCGACGTGGTCGCCCGCCGCCAACTGCACGCCGCGGTCCTTCCACGCGACCGGCTCGCCCCTGGGGTCCGCCTTGCCGCGCAGCTTCAGCATGACGGCCTCGACGTCCACCGCCGCCTCGCCGCGCGCCACCTCCTCGGCGGGCGCCGCCCCCAGTGCGAGCAAGCCCTGCGCCCGATGAATGCGCTCCAGCGCGTCGCGCAGCTTCGCGGCCGGGGTGTCGCCGTCCAGGGCGAACCGTGCCGGGCTCGCCTCCTGCCGCGGCCCCGCGCGCCGCGCCACCTCGCCGGGCAACAGGTAGAGCTTCCCGCCTTCCTCCTGCACCACCCACCCCGCCCTGCCGGCGTCGTCCACCACCGCGAAGACGGCGCCTGGATCCTTCGCGAGTTTGCGTGCCTGCTGCTCCAGCCGCTGCAACGGCTCGGACGGACTCTTGCCGTGCGCGAACGCCACCTTCATCCGGCGGACGCCGAAGTCGAGGTAGACCGGCTCGCAGCGGCCGTCGGCGGGGAGGTGCTTCGGCGCCGCGACCCCGGCGTGGGCGCACGGCGCGACGTCGGCGTCGAGGGGGCCGGTGCGCGTGATGCGGACGTGGCCGACCGGCTTACCGGCGCCGGCCTTGCCTGCGGGCGGGTAGACGGCGAGGATGCTGCCCTCGGTCAGGCCGTGCAAGGCGCCAGCGTTGACTTTCCACCCGCTCTCGGCGTCGCCGACCAGGGCGAAGCGTGATCGTCCGGGCCAGGTCTTCGTGCCGAGCACCTCCCGGTCCAGGTCGGTCCCCTCGATGAGCGGCGTCGGCCCGGTGCGACCCCAGTGGACGTACTGGGCGTGGATGCGCTGGGCCAGCTCGCGGTACGTCACCGGACTGGTCGCCTGCGTCAGCACCTGGCAGAGGGTGTAGGTGAGCAGCCCGTAGCGCCGCTTCCCGGTGCCGTCGGGCGGCATGGTGCGCTCGACGGTCGGCTCGTGCGGCTGGGCGGCGTAGATACCGACGAGACGGGGCGGTTGCTTCGGCGCGGGAACCTGGCCCGCGCCGCGCGTTCGCTGCCGGTCGGCGGCCTCGCGACGCGCCCTGTCCAGGGCCGCCCTCGGGATCAGCTCGTCCGGCGGGATCTCGCGCGCCACCTCGTCGCCGCCACGCAGCACCGTGCCGGAGTGGCATGAATCCACGACCACCCACAGGGACGCCCCCCTGTCAGTGATCGCCTTGCACCAGCCCTCCAGCTCGTCGTCCACGATGCTGTTCTTGACCGCGCCCTGGCCGCCGTCCCAGGCGCCGCAGTCGGCGGGGAGAAAGATCTCGTCCAGGCCGTCGGGCTCGTCGTAAGGCGCCTGATCGGGCTGCTGGCTGCCGTGGCCCGCCATGAGGATGGCGACCTGATCGCCCTTGCCGGCGACGCGCGCGAGCCGCTCGAACGCGCGCTTGATGTTCGCCCGCGTCGGCCGGTGGTCGGCGCCGGCGGCCTCGGAAAGGGTGACGATCGCTGCATCCGGGAACCCGAAGCGCGTCGTCAGCACCTGGCGCATCAGCACGACGTCGTTGGCCGGCCCCTGGAGCTGAAAGCGCTTCGCCAGGCCGGGGTAGGTGGTGCAGCCGACCAGCAGGGCGTGGCGATTGCCTTCCTTCACCTGCGTCGCCTGTTCGGCAGGCGCTGACGGCAAGGCGAGGAAAGCGCAGCAGGCCAGGCCAGCAAACGGCAGCGTGAGGCGAGGTGAAACGGGCATGGCGTACCTCGTGTTCTGAGAGCGGCCCGTACCAACCAGCCCGGAGCGCCAGCGCCGGGCTGGCCGCGGTCATTGCGTTCCGGCGCCGGCCGGGGTAAGGTGACGGCGGAACAAGTTGGCCGGCCAGGAGAGTTCCCGTGGAGGACAAGGGCTCCGTCACACGGCTGATCGACCAGCTGCACACCGGCGACGCCGCCGCACGCGAGGAGGCTGCCGCCGCCCTCTGGCAGCGCTACTGCGAGCGGCTGGTGCAGCTCGCGCGCCGCCACCTCGATCAGCGCGTCCGCCGGCGCGAGGACGAGAACGACGTGCTGCAAAGCATGTACAAGAGCTTCTGCCTGCGCATCCAGGAAGGGCGGTTGCGCGTGGACAGCCGCGACGGACTGTGGCGGCTGCTGGTGCGCATGACCATCAACAAGGCCCGCCACGCCTGGACGCGCCACACGCGCGCGGCCCGCGACGTCGGCCGGGAGCAGGCCGCGGGTGCCGCGGCCGACCTCTCCCTGGAGCATGCCGAGGCTCTCGGTCCCGGCCCCGACGAGGCGGCCGAGCTGACCGAAGGGCTGGAGCGCCTCCTGCGCGCCCTGGCCGACCCGCGTCTGTGCCAGATCGTCCTGTGGAAACTCGAGGGCTACACAAACGAGGAGATCGCGGCCCAGCTCGGGTGCGTCGTCCGCACGGTCGAGCGCAAGCTCCACCTGATCCGGCGCAAGTGGGAGGAGCTACCCGAGGGATGAGGGATGAAGGAAGACCGAGCAGATGCTGCCTTCCTTCATCCCTCATCCCTCATCCTTCTGCGTTAGTTGTTGGTCAGGAAGTACCCATTGGAGAAGCGGCCGAGGTTTCTTACGCGAATGGTGAACGGGCCGGTCCAGCGCGGCACCCAGCTGAGGTTCGCGTAGTCGCTCAGGCCGACGTCGGACCGGACCAGGTTGCCGTTCTCGTCGTAGATGAACAGATCCAGGTCGGTCCCGCCGTCGCCGTCCAGGACGACGCGCGCTGTCTCCCCGCCGCGGAAGGTGATGCGGTACGAGTGCGTCCCGTAGGCCGGAATCCGGTGCAGGCTCCGCAGCGGCCCGCTGGCGGCTCCGCGGATCCCCTCGTCGAGGGCCTGGCCGACGCGGTCCGCCATCGCCACGATCGTCTTGTCATTCCGGGCCATCTTCTTCGCCTCGGCCAGCAGCGCCTTGGGACTGTTGTCCGGCGCGGCGCCCTTGCGCTCCTCGCCCTTCTTGTCCTTGGCCACCTCGGTTTTGGGTTGTTCCTTGCGCTCGGCGGTCGCCGTCGTGCCGAGGATGCGGGCGGCGGTCAGCAAGGCCTCGGGCGATTTGTGTTGCCGGCCGTAGCGGATCAGCTGTCCGGCCAGGCCCAGGTCGTTGGCCGCCTGCGACTTCTTGTCCTCGGTGAACTTCTTCAGGTCTTTGCCGGCGACATTCACACCTTCTTTTTTGCCTTCCTTCTTGTCGTCAGCGCTGCCCGGGCCGGTGGCCACCGCCAGGAGCAGGCCGGCGCAGGCGGTCAGGGCCAGGAGTCTGCGGATCGGGACCATGGGCTTTTCTCCCTTCAGGGTGGAACCTCGGACGCGAGGCATCGTCCACCGCGGACGTGCTGCAAGGTACTCCCGCGACCGGGCAATGATTCCACGGGGGTGTCGCACGGTTTTCGCCAAGCGTGGAACGGCTCGCGTCAGTCTAACGCAGCCCCGGAGTGGACACCAGACCCCATCCGGCATTTTGCCGCGGCGCCGTCCCCTCACCCATGATCCGCGCGACACGCCGTCTCCCGACACCGCAAACGGGAAAAATCCTCCGCCCGATCCTCCTTGCCTGGCCTGCCGGAATGGTCTCGCCGCGCCGCTCGCGCGGCCGCTACAATCGGGCACAAGGGCTGACCGTGCGTGTCGTCGAAAACGCCCCGGCGGGGATAGATCCCCTGAGCGGCAGCCGCAACGGGTCGCGGGGGCGGGGCGGGGGCGCGGGTGGCGACACTCACCGTCAGGGGGAACGGGCATGACCGACGCACTGCCGGCCGGCGACGACGCCCTTGCCCTGGCGGACCTGGAGTGGATCGACGAGGTCGCGGATCGCTTCGAGGCGGCCTGGCGCGACCTGCCGACGCCGCCGACCGTCGCCGCTTACCTCGACAGCGCCGGCGAGCGCCGCCTGCCCCTGCTCCACGAACTCATCCGCATCGACCTGCAGTACCGGACCCGGCTCGGCCGGCCGCGCGCTGCCGAGGATTACGCCCGCGAGTTCCCCGACCTGCTCCGTCCTGGCCAGTGCCTGCCCGCGGACCTGCTCGCGGCCGCGCCTCCTGTTTCTCCGGGGGAGCGCACCCCGCTGCCTGGCGGGGCCGCCGTGGAAGGTGCGGCTTGCGCCCGGCCGCTGCCGCACTCGATCGGCCGCTACCGGATCGTGGCCCGGCTGGGCGAGGGAGGACAGGCCGAGGTGTACCGCGCCTTCGACCCGGACCTGGGCCGCGACGTGACGCTGAAACTCGGCCGGGACGGATTCGGCGCCAACTCGGCGGCGCGCACGCGGTTCCTGGCCGAAGGGCGGGCTCTGGCGAGCCTCGACCACCCGGACCTGGCGCGGGTATTCGACTGCGGCGTCCACGACGGGCGGCCGTTCCTGGTGATGGAGCACATCGAGGGGCGCACCCTGGAGACCGCTCCGCGTCTGCCGCCGCGCCGCGCCGCCGCGCTGGTGGCGCGCCTGGCCCGCGCCCTGGCGGCGGCCCATCGCCGCGGGGTCACGCACCAGGATCTCAAGCCGGCGAACGTCCTCCTGGACGCGCGCGGCGTCCCGCGCCTGATCGACTTCGGCCTGGCGCGGCTGAGCACCTGCTGGTCGGGCGACGCTGGCCCTTCGGGCGGCACTCCCGCCTACATGGCGCCGGAGCAGGCGCGCGGCGAGTGGGACCGGGTCGGGCCGGCGAGCGACGTGTTCAGCCTGGGCGGCGTCCTCCACTTCCTCCTCACTGGCCGCGCGCCCTTCGCCGCCGCCGACCTGAAGCAAACGCTGGAGCGCGCCCGTCGAGCCGCGGTCGATGACGCGGCGCTGGCCGGCACCCCGCGTCGTCTCGCCTCCATCTGTCGCGGGGCGCTGGCCGCGCGACCGGAAGACCGTCCGCGGGCCGAGGAGCTTCAGGCCGCACTGGAGGCGTTCGCGCGCGGGCCGAGGCGTGCGGCTCTGCTCGGGGCGGCGCTGCTGGTCGGCTCCATCGCGGTGGGAACCTGGCTGCTTGCTGCCCCCGCGCCCACGCCGCCGCTGCCCCCCGTCCGCCAGACGCTGGTGCAGGTCGTGGAGCGGAAGGTCAAGGGTGAGGAACGGGTCTTCACGCCGAAGACTGCCGAGCAGCTGCGCGCGCTGCTCCCGCTGCGCGAGGGGAATCGCCTGGTGCTGCGCTGCGCGGTGCCGCACGGCAGCCGGCCCGCGGCCTTCGCTCTCGACGGCAGAGGCCAGTGGCACGAGCTGGCGGTCATGAGTCTGGCCGGCGCGGAGAGGACGGATCGGGTGCGCGTCCCGCCCGCGGGCACCTGGGAAGTGAAGGGGCCGCCGGGGACGCTGTTCCTGCTCCTCTGTGCGGACCGGCGTGCGATCCCGCCGGCGGAGGTGGCGCAGCTCCTGCCCACCGGCGGGGCGGAAGGCTGGCCGGCCCTGCCCCACGACGTGCTGCTGCTGCTGCACCGCGACGAGGTCGAGCCAGTGGCGGAAGAGGTGCCGCGCGGCGGTCCGAGCGCGACCGCCTTCGCTCGCGTCTGGGACCGGCTGGAGAGGTGGCGCAACCGGCTGCGGGGGCGCTTCGACTACTTCTGGGGCGTCGCGCTACCCGTGAGCGCAAGGTGACGCCCCCACCAGCCCGAAGCGCCGGCGACGGGCGCTCCGGGCTGGTGGGGACGCGGACGTCAGTTCCCGCCGCCCAGCTTGCGCAGGTCGGCGACCTCGCCGCCGGAGCGGGTGATGCCCGCGCGCAGCGTGGGGGCGTCGAAGTTACGGCCGACCCGGCGCACCGACCCGTCCGCCCGCAGGCTCTCGTCCTTTCCTTTGTCCGCCTCCTTCTTCTTACCCTTGGCGGCGCGTTTGAGGACCACCAGCGCGATCCTCGAGCCCTCCTCCGACGCGAAGGCGGTCGGCCGGCCACGCAGCGTCTCGCCCAGCGCCAGCGTGAGGGAGTCCCCCTGCAGTTTGTAAATGCCCAGGCCCTGCTTGTCCTTGATCGTGATGTCGATGTGTTTGGGCGACTTCGTCGCGTCCAGCTTGAACGTACCGTCCTTGGGCGAGCTGTCGCCGTGGAGGGTGATGCGCTCGCCGTCGATCACCAGCTTGAACTTTTTGGCGATCTCGGCGGGCGCGGCCTTGCCGCTTTCGGTCAAAGTCTGGACACGCCAGGTGCCCTGGAGTTTGGCGGCGTCATCCTTGCCCTTGTCGTCCTGGACGCACACCTCCTCTTCGGCCGCGTCCTTCTTCTTGTCGGCGCTGTCCTTTCCGTCCTTGTCCCTGGTCGCGGCGACCCGCTTGAGGACGACCAGCATGCGGTTGCCGGCGTCGGCCTTGAAGTCCTTCGGCCGCGCCTCGCCCGGCTCGGCGGCGCAGATCTTGAGCGTGTCGCCGTCCAGCTGATAGATGCCGGGGGCCGTCTTGTCCTCCATCATCAGGTCGATGGTGGCTGGCTTCTTCGTCGAATCGATCTTGAAAGATCCCTCCTTCTTCTCGCCGAGCAGCTCGAAGGTGAGTTTCTTCCCCTTGAAGGTCAGCTTGACCGTCTTGATCAGCTCGTCCGGCAGCTTCTCGCCGCCCTTCTCGGCGGACACCACCGTCCAGGTTCCGTCGAGGCTCCCCTTCGCCGGCTTGGGCTCGCCGCTGCGCTCCTGCTCCTCGCTCTCCTCCTTCTTCGCGGCGGCGGCCCGCTTGAAGACGACGACAGCGTGCTGGGCGCCCTGGAAGTCTTCCGGACGCGCCTGCCCCGGCTCGCCGGCCACGATCTTGAGCCGGTCCTTCGTCAGCTCGTAAAGTCCCTGGATGGTCTGGCCGTCCAGCGAGACGTCAACCGTCTTCGGCTTTTTCGTCGGGTCGAGCTTGATGGTGCCTTCCTTGGTCTCGTCCGGCAGCACGAGGGTGAACTTGTCGCCCTTGATGGTGAGCTTGATGGACTTCGTCACCTCGTCGGGCAGCTTCTCCCCGCCCTTCTCGACGGAGACAACGACCCAGTCGCCCTGCGCGAGAGCCTGGTCCCCCTTCTTGTCGCCGCTGGCAGGCTGCTTCTTCTCCTTCTTGTCCGGCTTGGCGGCATCGACCTGGCGCAGTACCACCGTGGTCAGACCCTTCTCGTCGAACTCTCTGGGCCGCGCCTGCCCCGGCTCGGCGGCGGCGATCGTGAGTTCCTTGTTGTCGAGCTTGTAGATGCCGCGGGCGGTCATGCCCTCCAGCGTCATGTCAATGGCCTTCGGCTTCGCCTTCTGGTCGAGCTTGAACATCCCCTCCTTGGCCTCGCCGAGGATGGCGAGCCGGACGGTGTCGCCCTTGAAGGTCACCTTGATGGCCCGGGTCAGTTCTTCCGGAAGTTTCTCCCCGCCCTTCTCGGCGCGGACGACTTCCCACGTGCCCTGGAGGCGGTCCTTGTCGTCGCCGCCCTTCTTCTCCTGGGCGGACACCGTCAGGCCGGAGGTGAGCAGGGCCAGCGCGGCCAGGCCGGCCGCGGCGCGCCTCAGTCGGGATGGAACCATGACTCGCATCGCTCCTTGTGCTGGAACAGCAGAACGGCCAACACCCTGAAACAGACCCAGAACGCCCGGCCGTCCCGCCGCGGTGCAAGAAGGGAGGCGGCGGGGAAGAACAGAGCGGTCACTACCTGGGTCGAGCCGGGCGGGCTGAACCCGGCGTGCAGCGCTGCCGCGCTGCGTCCTCTACTATACGGATGGAGGGCGAGGTTGTGGGGAGGGGGTGGGGAGTTGCTGTAAAGTCCACGGGTGGCGCCTCGTGGACGGGGTGCCGGAGATTTGGCTCACGGGACGTGATCCGTGGGCTTGCCACAGTTCCTTACTCCCCCTTCGGCGCCACTGGCGCTCGTGCGGCCCGATGCGGTATTATGACGCACCGGCGGCGCCGTGCAAGCCTGCCCCCTGCCCGGACGGGCCGGCGGCGCATACACTTCCCACGATCGGCTGTCCGCCCGCGGCCCCCACCCCGACCACCCCGCAAAGGGACTCCCGCCATGCGCCGTCGGCTTCCCTGGCTCGTCCTCGTCTTGCTCACGCCCGTGGCTTCCGCCGAGGAGTGGCCCGGCTGGCGCGGTCCGCGCCTCGACGGCACCTCAACCGAGACGGACGTCCCGATCCGGTGGTCGCCAACAGAGAATGTCGCGTGGAAGACGCCGATCCCGGGCGTCGGCCACTCGTCGCCGGTGGTGTGGGGCGACCGCGTCTTCGTCACCACCTGCCTGCTCAAGGAACAGCAGCGCGTTCTGCTCTGCCTCGACCGGCGCGACGGGAAGGTGCTGTGGCAGCGCGTCGTCGTGACCTCGCCGCTGGAGCCGAAGCACCGGCTGAACAGCTACGCCAGCTCGACACCCGCGACCGACGGTAAGCACGTCTGGACGGCGTTCCTGCGCCTGCGGCCAAAGACCTCGGCCGACGGCCCGCCGACGAGGCCGCGCGAGGCGAGCCCTATCAAGGGCGCCCTGGTGCCCGAAATGGTCGTCACCTGCTACACGACCAGGGGCGAGAAGGTGTGGGAGAAGGTGCCCGGCCGGTTCTACGCGCGCCACGGGTTCTGCAGCCCACCGATCCTTTACAAGGATACCCTCATCCTGAACGGCGACCAGGACGCGGAGGGCTGGTTGGTCGCGCTCGACCGGCGCACCGGAGCCGAGCGCTGGCGAACGATCCGCCCGAACCGGACGCGCTCGTACTGCGCCCCGCTCCTGATCGACGCCGCCGGGAAGAAGCAACTCGTCCTCAGCGGCAGCCTGACCGTCGCGTCCTACGACCCCGATACCGGCAAGCAGCACTGGATCATCGACGGCCCGACCGAGCAGTACGTCGCCTCCCCGGTCTACGCGCAGGGCGTGATCTTCCTGACCGCCGGCTTCCCGGACTTCCACAACATGGGCATCCTGCCGGACGGTAGCGGGAACGTGACGACCACACACGTCCTGTGGCACGAGAAGAAGGTGCCGGCGCGGAAGGCGTCCTACGTGCCCTCGCCGATCGCCCACGGGGCGTACTTCTTTGTCGTCTCGGATCTGGGGTGGATGCGCTGCTTCGAGGCGCGCACCGGCAAGGAGCAGTGGATGGAGAAGCTCGGCGAGCACCACAGCGCCTCGCCGGTGTCGGCGAACGGGCTGCTCTACGTCACGGCCGACGACGGCACGACGTTCGTACTCAGGGCGGGGTCGAGGTACGAGCTGGTGAGCCGGAACGAACTGGGCGAGGAGTGTTACTCGTCGCCGGCGCTCTCGCGCGGGCAGCTGTTCCTCCGCGGACTGCGGCACCTGTACTGCATCGGGGCTAACGGGAAGGCCGCGCGCGCTCCCTGATTCACGACCCGAGACGGTCCTGGGGCCGCGGTAGCGGGCCATCGCGAGCGCTCCGGGCTGGTAACGGGGTAACGGTAACGAGGTAACGGGGTATCTTGCTTGCCGGGGGGCAGTCACCCGTTTAGACTAATGCCACCCCAGCATGACTTCCGCGGTAACCACGGCACGGCTCCTCTCGGCGTCCGTGCTTTCTTCCAGGCGTAAGGAGTTCCTCCATGAGCCGGCGCACCAATCGGCGCGATTTCCTCAAGTACACTGCCCTGACGGGCACCGGGTTCTGGGTCGCCAGCGGCTTCGAGCTGGAAGGCGCCCAGGAGCGGCGCCCCGGTCCCAACGACCGCCTCAACATCGGCATCATCGGCGCCGGCGGGCGGGGCGGCGGCAACCTCGACGCCGTCGCGCGCACCGAGAACATCGTCGCCCTGTGCGACGTGGACGACCGCCGCGCCGCCGGCGCCTACAAGCGCCACCCCAAGGCCGCGCACTACGCTGACTTCCGCGTCATGCTGGACAAGCAGCGCGACCTCGATGCCGTCGTGGTCAGCACCCCGGACCACACCCACGCCATCGCTGGCATCACGGCCATGCGCCTGGGCAAGCACTGCTACTGCGAAAAGCCGCTGACCCACAGCGTCCACGAGGCGCGGCTGATGCGCGAGACGGCCCGCAAGCACCGGGTCGCGACCCAGATGGGCAACCAGGGCACCAGCCACGCCGGCCTGCGCACCGGCGTCGAGGTTATTCGCTCCGGAGCCATCGGCGACATCCGCGAGGTTCACGTCTGGACCAACCGGCCGATCTGGCCGCAGGGCATGGAGCAGGCTCCTCCCGGCCAGCCGGTGCCCCAGGGCCTCAACTGGGATCTGTGGCTCGGGCCGGCCCCGCAGCGCGCGTACAACGACGACTATGTGCCGTTCAAGTGGCGCGGCTGGTGGGACTTCGGCACCGGCGCCCTGGGCGACATGGCGTGCCACACCATGAACCTGCCGTACATGGCCCTGCGCCTGGAGTACCCGACCACCGTCTCGGCCGACATCGAGGGGCAGGTCAGCCAGCAGAGCCCGCCGAACCGCGGCTGCACCGTCACCTACGAGTTCCCGGCCCGCGGCAAGATGCCGGCCGTTCGGCTCCTGTGGTACGAGCGGCGCCGCCCGCCGGCGGAGCTGTTCCAGGGGCAGAAGCCGTCCAGCAGCGGGTGCCTGCTGATCGGCAGCAAGGGGACGCTGTACTCGCCGTCGGACTACGGCGGGGAGTACCGGCTGCTGCCGCTGGCCGCTTTCAAGGACTACCAGCCGCCGAAGCCGTCTCTGCCGCGGTCGCCAGGCCACCACGCCGAATGGCTCCGCGCCTGCAAGGGCGGCCCGGCTGCGATGAGTAACTTCGTGGACTACGCGGCCCGGTTCACCGAGGTGGTCCTGCTCGGCAACGTCGCGATGCGCATCGGCAAGGCCTTCCGGTACGACCACGAGCAGGGCCGCGCCGTCAACATGCCCGCCGCCGACCAGTTCTTCCGCCGCGAGTACCGCAAAGGCTGGACCCTCTAGGCGAGGGGCAAGGAAAGGCAAGGGAGAGGGGAGGCAAGCCCACGGGCTGCGTCCCGTGGACCAGGTTCCCAGCGCTTGGCCCACGGGCGCAGCCCGTGGGCTTACGCCTTCTCTGCTCTTTTTTCGGGCAGAAGTCCCGGCATGCCCGTCTCCTCCGTTGCCTTGCTCGACTTCCGCCGGCACGCGCAGATCCTGGCGACGGCGCCGGGCGCTCCTACCGGCTGCCGACGGAGGCGGAGTGGGAGTACGCCTGCCGCGCCGTTCGTGCCGGCCCGTTCGGGTTCAGCGAGTCGCTGTCGGCCACCCAGGCGAACTTCGACGGAAACCGCCTCGGCGGCGCCGTCACGGTTTGTCCGTCAGCGCTTCTGCAACGACCGGGCCAGGAACTCCCACAGCGCCTGCGTCGGTCGGTCGTCCGGCAGGCCCAGGTCGGCATTGATCGTGGTGTGATTCTTCCCCTCGGCTGGGTACGCAGCGGCTGGCACGCCAGCGGCCTGAAGAGCCTTGACGAGACGCTGCGACTGGCCCCGGGTTTCGGGGTGGTCGGCGACGTGCAGGATGAGGAACGGCGGGATGTGCTTCCCCCTGGCGACGTGGGTGACCGGGGACAATTCCTTCTGCATCTTCTCGTCCCCGAACTTGTTCCGGTAGATGGCCGCCCGCCGCGCCTCCACCGTCGCGATCTGCATCACCACGTCATAGGTGTCCCCGTCCACCGGCACGCACGCCTTGACGACGGATAGCGGCAACCCCTCGGCCTTCAGGTAGCGGTCGTCCGTGCAGACCAGGGCCGCCAGCTGCGCCCCGGCGGAGTGCCCCATGACGATGAGCGTGCTGGGGTCGCCGCCGTACGCGCGGGCGTGGTCGTGGATCCACCGAATCGCCTTCGCCACGTCCTGGGCCATCTGCCCGATCGTGGCCTTCGGCAGCAGCCGGTAGTTGACCGACACGAAGACGAACCCCTTGTCGGCGAACGCCTGCGGCTTGTGGTGGACGTCCTTCTTGTCGCCCGCCTGCCACCCGCCGCCGTGGATCCAGACGACGACCGGCAGACCCTTACCCTGGGCCGGGGCGTAGACGTCGAGCGTCTGCCGATTATTCTTCGGCTCGACGTAGGCCAGGCCCCGGTGGACGCGCGGCTCCGCGCCGGACAGCGGGAGGGCAAGGCACAGAAGGAGAACGGAGGTGCTGATGCGCATGGCCATCTCCACAGGGCGAGATCGTTCTCCTCATTGTACCGGAAGGGACCGTCGAGCCAACGGCGGCGTGCCGGACCGACCCGCGCCCGCGCTCCCCACCATTCGGCACTGGCAATGCGGCCCACCGCCTGTTACAAGAAAGGCAACGGGCACCCCGGAACCGCGCATCAACTGAAGGGCAGGCCACCCCTTGCGGGTACAGCGGAGCGGGTGCCGGACGAACCGTCCTCGTGACAGCCGTTCCGTTCCATCGCTTGCCGATGGTCGTGGCGGCATCGCGCCAAACCACCAACCAGGAGTCGCACCGATGACCGCCCCAACCGCCGAACAGGCCTGCCCGCGTCCAACCGGCCAGAATAACAACCCGGTTGTGTCCGCCCGTCTGGAGGCGGAGTACCCCCTCTCGCCTCTCCAGCAGGGGCTGCTGTTCCACGCCCTGGCCGCCACGGAGCACGGCGTCTACATCCAGCAGATGGTTTGCGAGCTGGACGAAGCGCTCGACGTGTTCGCCTTCCGCCACGCCTGGGACGCCGTCGCCGCCCGCCACCCGATCCTGCGCAGCGCGCTGCGGTGGGAGGGGCTGGCCGAGCCGCTTCAGATCGTGGCCGACCGGGTGGAGATCCCGGTCGCCGAAGAGGACTGGCGCAACGTGCCGGCGGATGAGCAAAAGGCGCGGCTCGGGACGCTTCTGGAGACCGACCGGCGGCGCGGGTTCGACCTGGGACAGGCTCCGCTGATGCGCCTGACCCTGGTCCGCCGGGCCGACGCGCGCTGGACGTGCGTGTGGACCTACCACCATATCCTCCTCGACGGGCGGTCGCACACGATCGTCCTGAAGGAGGCGTTCGCCCTGTACGAGGCTTACCGCCAGGGCCGAGATGAGGGTGCGCTGCCGGCGCCGCCCCGCCCGTACCGGGACTACATCGCCTGGCTCGGGCAGCAGGACTGGACTGAGGCGCGGGCGTACTGGAAGGAAGCGCTCAAGGGGTTCCGCGCGCCGACGCCCCTGCCGGCGGTCGCCCCGGCTCCCGGGACCGTCTTCCCGGCCGCGCCGCACCACGGCATGCGCACCTGCCGCCTGTCGGCCGAGTTGACGGCGGCCCTGCAGGACTTCGCCCGGCAGCACGACCTGACGCTGAACACCCTCGTGCAGGGCGCCTTCGCGGCTCTCCTCAGTCGATACAGCGGTGAGGAGGAGGTCGTTTTCGGCGCCACCCGGGCGTGCCGCTACTTCCCGCTGGACGGCGCCCAGGCGATGGTCGGGCTGTTCATCAACACCCTCCCGGTGCGCGGCCGCGTCGGCGCCGACGCCACGGTCCTCCCCTTCCTCCGGGATCTCCGGACCCAGAGCCTGGCCGTGCGTCCCCACGAGCACACGCCGCTGCTGGAGGTTCAGGAGGCGAGCGAGGTGCCGCGCGGCCGGACGCTGTTCGACAGCATCTTCGTCTTCGAGAGCTACACCCTCACCGACTCGCTGCGCGCCCAGGGCGGCGCGTGGCTGAACCGCGAGTTCAAGCTGCTGGAGGAGACGAACTACCCGCTCGCCCTCTGCGTCTACGCCGGTGACGGGCTTCTCCTCAAGGCGCTGTTTCACCGGCCGCGCTTCGACGATGGAACGATCGATCGGATGTTCGGCCACCTGCAGACGCTGCTCGAAGGGATGATCGCCCGCCCCGACGAGCGCGTCGCCGCCCTGCCGATCCTGACCGCTGCGGAGCATCGGCAGATCGTCCACGAGTGGAACGCCACGGCTGCCGACTACCCACGCGACAGGTGCATCCATCAGCTGTTCGAGGCCCAGGCGCGGCGCACTCCGGACGCGGTGGCGGTTGTCCACGAGGGCCGCGAGACGACGTACCGGGAGCTGAACGAGCGGGCCAACCGCCTCGCCCACCACCTGCGCGGCCTTGGGGTCGGGCCGGGCGTCCTGGTCGGCATCTGCATCGAGCGCTCGACCGACATGATTGTCGGCGTGCTGGGTATCACGAAGGCCGGCGGGGCGTATGTCCCGCTCGATCCGGCGTACCCGAAGGACCGCCTCGCCTTCATGCTGGAAGATACCGCTGCCCCGATCCTGCTGACCCAGCAGAAGTTCGTCGAGCGCCTGCCGCAGAGCAAGGCGAAGGTACTCTGCCTCGACACCCTGGGCGACGCGCTGGCAAAGGAAAGCGCCGCGGATCCGTCCAGCGGCGTCACCCCGGACGACCGGGCGTACATCATCTACACGTCGGGCTCGACGGGGCAGCCGAAGGGGGTGGTGCTGCGGCACGGGCCGGTGGTGAACTTGCTCGACTGGGTGAACACGACGTACCACGTCGGGCCGGGGGACCGCGTCCTGTTCGTCACGTCGCTGAACTTCGACCTGTCCGTCTACGACCTCTTCGGCATCCTCGGGGCCGGCGCCACCGTCCGCGTCGCGTCCAGCGCCGACCTCCGCGACCCTGAGCGTCTGGTGCAGATCCTCTGCACGGAGCCGATCACGTTCTGGGACTCGGCGCCGCCGCACCTGCAGCAGCTGGCCGCGTTCTTCCCGACGGCGCGGCCGCAGCCGGGCAAGAAGGGACTGCGTCTCGTCTTCCTGAGCGGGGACTGGATCCCGGTGCCGCTGCCGGACGCGGTCCGCGGGCTCTTCCCCGGCGCCCAGGTCGTCAGCCTGGGCGGGGCGACGGAGGCGGCCATCTGGTCGAACTCCTACCCGATCGGGGTGGTCGATCCGAAGTGGCCGAGCATCCCCTACGGCAAGCCGATCCGGAACGCCCGCTATCACGTCCTCGACAAGCACCTCAACCCGGTGCCAGTCGGCATCCCGGCCGAGCTGCACATCGGCGGCGGGTGCCTGGCGGACGGCTATCTGAATCGGCCGGAGCTGACGGCCGAGAAGTTCATCCCCGACCCGTTCGCGGCCCCCTCACCCCCCTACCCCCCCCTCCCACCAGGGGAGAGGGGGGAGACGGGCCAGAGGGGTGAGGGGGTTCCGCGCCTGTACAAGACGGGGGATCTGGCCCGCTACTTCCCGGACGGGAACCTGGAGTTCCTCGGCCGGATCGACTTCCAGGTCAAGATCCGCGGGTTCCGGATCGAGCTGGGCGAGATCGAGGCCGTCCTCGCCCAGCACCCGGCCGTCCGCGAGTGCCTCGTCACGGCCCTCAAGGGCGAGTCCGGCGACCGCTACCTGTGCGCGTACTACATCCCCAAAGCGGGCCAGGAGCCGGCCGCTGCCGACCTGCGCCAGTTCCTGGAGGAGCGCCTGCCGGCCCACATGGTCCCGCCGCACTACGTCGCCCTCGGCGCGTTCCCGCTCAGCCCGAACGGCAAGATTGACCGCAAGGCGCTGCCGGCCCCGGACCAGGCCGCGGGCGGCCAGGCCCGCACCGTCGTCGGGCCGCGCGACGACGCCGAGCTGGATCTCGTCGGCATCTGGGAGGACATCCTGAAGGTCAAGCCGATCGGCATGACCGACAACTTTTTCGACCTCGGCGGCAACTCGTTCCTCGCCGCCCTGCTCGTCGCCCGCATCCGGCAGCAGCTCGGCCACAACGTCCCGCTCGGCGCGCTGCTCGCGGCCCCGACGATCGAACAGCTCGCCACCGTCCTCAAGGAGCGCCTGGAGGCCGGATCGGAGAGTTCCATCGTCCCGCTGCGCGAGGAGGGGGCGAACCCGCCGCTGTACATGATCGCGGGCGTCGGCGGGCACGTCTTCACGTTCCACAAGTTCGCCCGACTCCTCGGCGCCGACCAGCCGGTGTACGGCGTCAAGGCCATCGGCGTGGACGGGGCGACGGAGCCGCCGGAGACGGTCGAGGAGATGGCCGCCCACTACGTCAGGGAGATCACCGCCCAGCGCCCGCAGGGGCCGTACCTGGTGTCGGGCTACTCGATCGGCGCGATCATCGCGCTCGAACTGGCCCTGCAGCTGCGCGACCTGGGGCACCGGGTCGATGCCGTCGTCGTGTTCGACGTGTTCGCTCCCGGCTATCCGCGCAAGCTGCCGCTGATGCGCCGGCTGTGGATGCACACGCGCACCTTCTTCGGCCTGCCGCTGAAGGAGAAGACGTCCTACCTCGGGGAGCGCCTGGACAAGGTGAAGGTGCGTGTCCTGAACTGGGTGGGCCAGGGGATCCGCAACGCCCCGTCCCTGGAGGTGGAGGGTCTGTCGGAGGACGCTCTCAAGCGGGTCTGGCTGGCGCTGCAGCTGGCGACCCAGCGCTACCGGCCGAAGAAGGCGTTCGACGGCAAGGTGGTGCTCTTCAAGACCGAGGAAAAGTGGGACTGGCCGGCGACGATCCACGACGACCCGCTGTACGGCTGGGGGCAGTGCGCGTCGGGCGGCGTCGAGAGCCACTCGGTGCCGGGCGGCCACATGGAGGTGTTCCACGACGAACACATTCATCAGGTGGCGCGCGACCTGGCGAGGAGCATCGCGACCCTGAAGGGGCCGGCGTAGCACCGAATCGCGTTGAATTGTCCTGGAGCGCCGGACCAGCCCGGAGCGCCCGTCGCTAGCGCTCCGGGCTGGTTTGGGCTGGTCCGGTCAGCCGGCCACGATCCGTTCCGCGACGGAGAAGCGAGCCGCGTCGAGGTGCTGCTCGGCCTCGCGCAGCAGAGCCTGGGGCGTGGCGGCGTCGTCCGAGTAGCTCGCGACGCCGAACGCCACCCGGACCGGACCGCGCGGCCCGGAGGTCGGGGCCGCCTCCTCCAGCGCGTGTCGCAGCCGACGGCAGCACACCACCCCGCCGTTGCGCGGCGTCTGCACCATCAACAACAGGATCCCCTGCAAACCGTAGTGCCCGGCCACGTCGCAGCGCCGCTTGACACGCGCCACCTGTGCGGGCACCCACCCGGTCAGATCCGCGTCCGCGTCCAGCTCCGCCCGGGCGGGCAGGATCTCGCCGACCGCGATCGACAGCGGGCCGCCGTGGCGGTGGGTCCGGGCGACCTCCTCTTGCAGCCGCTCCAGGATGTGCCGCTGCGTACACCAGTGGTGCTGCGTGTCCATCGGGGCGGTCCGCCACAGCAGGTTCACCAAACGGTCGATCTGCCGGCGGCACTGGTGCAGCGTGTCCTTCGTGCGGCGGTGCGCGCGGACCTGGTCCACCCCCTGGGCGGCGCGGCGGAGGGCGGCGGCGAGCAGCGGCGGGTGGGCCAGAGTAACGATCCGCGGCAGGCAGATCGTTGCCCCGTGCTCGTAGGCGCGGGCGAACGTCTCCCCCTCGGTGCCCGCGAGGAAGAGCGTCGGCACCTCGTCCTGCCGGGCCAGCCACGCCAGCCCCTCGGACCCTTCCGCACAGCAGAGGCCCTCATCGACGAGCAGGGCGTCACAACTGGCGTGCTGCAGGGTGAAGCGCGCCCGATCGAAACTCTCCACCGGGAGGGGCTCCCACGCGGCCAGCGCCGCGCTGGCGAACAGCCCCTTGAGGGCGTCCGCCTCGGAAGGGCGCGCGGCGACGAGCACGCGGCGGCGTTCGAGGTTTGCGACCATGGACTCTGTCTCCGGGGACGACCGTGGGGCGTTCCGGCACCCGTCCGCGTCGTCGTGATGTGTCTGGTGCCAACGTGTAGGAGAGTCACGGGCGTCCCGCGCTCCCGGATTAGCGCCTCTTCCTGCTGTCGAGAAATGAGGATAACTCGAAGGAACCTGTCCCGGCGAGGCCGATTCCACATCTTGCGCGCGAGTTATCTCTTCGCGCGCTTGCCTGGATGGCAGAAGTGCCCGAACCGTCAGCGCCCGCACAGACGGACCGCCCGCACGGGTGCGCTGGGGCGCAGTCCGTCGGCCTTATCGCAAGACCTGCCCGCGCGTCAAGGGATGATGCCTGTCCACACGTAGGCCTGGAACAGGACCAGCAGGCCCATGAGGATCGCGAGGATGAGACTGTGCCAGAACACGAAGCGCAGGATCGGCCCCTCCTGCCCGTGCTGGCCGGTCGCGACGGCAGCGACGACGATGCTCTGGGCGTCGATCATCTTGCCCATCACTCCGCCCGTACTGTTGGCCGCCGCCAGCAGCACCTTCGCCTGAAGCTCGCCCAGGGGCAGGATGCCGTCCGTCGCCAGGCGGCTGGCGGTGATCGTTTGCAGGCTGCCGAACAGGGCGTTGGAGGAGGTGTCCGACCCGGTCAGCGCCACCCCGAGCCAGCCGAGCAGGGCGGCGAAGATCGGGTACGCCCATCCGGTGTGGGTGAAGGCCAGGCCGAGGGTCGCGTCCATGCCGCTGTAGCGCGTCGTGAACGCAATGGCGAGCATGCACGCGATGGTGAAGAGCGCCCACCGGACGCGGGAGAGGGTAACGGCGAACAGGCGCAGGAACCGCGCCGGCCCGACGCCGAGCCACCACGCCGACACGACCGCCGCCAGGAAGATGCTCGTGCCCGTGGCGGACAGCCAGTTGAAATGATATTCCGCCTCCTCGCGCCGCGGCGCGGGCACCACCGGGCGGTCGCGGACAATGACGTTGTGCAGGGCCGGCACCTCGAACGAGACGGTCGGTCGGTTCAGTTCCGCCTTGACCGGCCCCAGCCCCCAGACGAACACGAACCCCGTCAGCAGCACCCACGGCATCCACGCCGACGCGATCGCGCGCCGGCTGTGAGCGGGGGGCTCGTGGGAGGGCGGCTCCTCGGGGAAGTGCCAGACCGCGCGCGGCTGCCAGACGCGCAGGAACAATGTCAGGGAAACCAGGGAGATCAGCCCGCCGGCGACATCGACGAGGTGCGGGCCGACGTAATTGGCAACGAGATACTGCACCGCCGCGAAGCTGCCGCCGCAGACGACCAGCGCCGGCCAGACGCCGACGACGCCGCGCCACCCCGCCATCACCCACACCAGCCACGCCGGCACCAGCAGCGAGAAGAACGGCAGCTGCCGCCCGGCCATCTGGCTGAGCATCAGTTCCCACTGCTCCGGCGCCATTCCCGACGGCAGGGTAACCCGGGCGAGCGTGATGATCGGCGTGCCCAGGGCGCCGAACGCGACGGGGGAGGTGTTCGCGAGCAGAGCCAGACCGGCCGCCTGCAGCGGGCGGAAGCCGGCCCCCATCAGCAGCGCGGCCGAGATAGCGACGGGCGTGCCGAACCCGGCCGCCCCCTCGATGAACGCGCCGAAGCTGAACGCGATCAGCAGCGCCTGGATGCGCCGATCGGGCGACAGGGCGACGACGGAGTGCTTGACGATCTCGAACTGTCCCGTCTCGACGGTCAGGGTGTAGAGGAAGATGGCCGAGACGACGATCCATCCGATCGGCATCAGCCCGAACGCGGCCCCGTTGCCGGCCGCGCCGAGCATGGTCGGGAGCCAGCGGCCGACGCGCTCCCAGTAGGCCGACACGCCGGACATCTCGGGGACATACGCCAGGACCGCGATCGCGAACGCCGCGGCCAGCCCGACGAGCGCCGCCACATGGGCCGACACCCGGCCGGTGGCGAGGAGTCCGAGGAGCAGGACGATCGGCAGGGCGGCGAGGGCGGTGGACCAGAACGGGCTGCCGAGCGGATCGTAAAGCTGGGTCCAGGTGGTCATGGCGGTGCGGGTCGGGGATGGGGTGGTGCGCGCCGGCGTCCGGGGCATGGTATCGGGGCGGAGCGCCGACCGCCAGGGGCGGGGGTTGCCCGGAGCGAGCGCCGCCGCGAGAATAACGCGCGGTGGTAACCCGCTGAGCGCCAATGCCGGATCGAGGAAGCTGGGGTGCAAAGGTTTCGTGTCAAGCCCACGGGTGGCGTCCCGTGGGGCAAGTGCTGGAGGCTTGCCCCACGGGACGCCACCCGTGGGCTTTCCACAGTTCCCCGTCGGGCCGAGCCGAGCGGCCCCGGGGGGGAGTGCGAGCCTTGATGAGTGACGAACCGAAGCCGAAGTTGACGTACAGGGCGGCTGGCCTGGACCTGGCCCTCTACGAAACGAGTCTCGCCGGCATGGTGCCGTTCCTCAAACGCACCCACACCCCGCGCGTTCTCGACGGCTTCGGCGGGTTCGCCAGCCTGTTCAGCCTCGACTACAACGCCCGCCTGTTCGCCCGGAACTACCGCCATCCGGTCCTCGTCTCCTGCACCGACGGCGTCGGGAGCAAGCTCAAGGTGGCGGGGTTGATGAACAGGCACGACACGGTCGGCATCGACCTCGTCGCCATGTCGGTCAACGACGCCCTGTGTACCGGCGCCGAACCGCTGCTGTTCCTCGACTACCTGGCGATGCCGAAGGACGACCCGGCCCTGACGCGCGACCTGATCAAGGGGATCAGCGACGGGTGCATGGAGGCGGACTGCGCCCTCGTCGGCGGGGAGACCGCCATCCTCCCGGACTTCTACGCCCCGGGCGACTACGACATGGCCGGGTTCTGCGTCGGCGTCGTCGAGCGCGACAGCATCATCGACGGCCGCACCATCCGCCCGGGCGACGTCGTCCTCGGGCTGGCGAGCAGCGGGCTGCACTCGAACGGGTACAGCCTGGTGCGCAAGGTAGTCTTCGAGAGCGCCGGGCTGAAGGTGACGGACCACGTCCCCGAACTCGGCCGGACGGTCGGCGAGGAGCTGCTGGAGCCGACGCGCATCTACGTCCGGCCGGTGCAGCGGGTGCTCGGGCACTACCCGTTCAAGAAGCGCGTGGTGCGCGGGCTGGCGCACATCACCGGCGAGGGGCTGCCGGGCAACGTCCCGCGCGTGCTGCCGCCGGGCCGGCGCGTGTTCCTGCGGCGCGGCAGCTGGCCGGTGCCGCCGGTGTTCGACTGGCTGCAACGGCTCGGCGGGATCGACCAGGCGGAGATGGAGACGGTGTTCAACATGGGCATCGGCTTCACGATGATCGTGAGCCCGTACTACGCCGAGAGCATCCAGCGCCAGCTCGAAGACGACCGGGTGAAGACCTACCGCATCGGCGAGGTGCGCGAGGGCGAGGTGGGCCTGGAGTTCGAGGCCTGACCCTCTAAAGTCCACGGGGCGCCACCCGTGGGCTTTCCCTTTCTGGCAGGCTCTCCCGGAGTGCGGGAAGGTTCGCCACCTTTCCCGTCCTGCCTGGCGTGACGCGGCCGGCGACGCCTTGCCCTTGACAGCTCGAAGGCCGTTTCTATACTCCGCCCCTCGCACGTTCAGCCTCTTTCATGCTGCGTCCACCCTCGCGCCCCGGCACGACCCGAGGTGAGGGGTATCCGTCTGCGGCGCGGGCCACGTCCCGGCGACCGCCGCGGGGGGCCGCCACCGAGCAGGCCGAACGTGGGTCCGGGAGTCGAGTGGCAGGGCCGCTCAGACGCTCCCTCAGCCAGAGCGGGAGGAGCCGCGGTGAAGCGATCCAGGACACGAAGGCTGAGCGGCACCCTGTTGGTCCTGGGCGTCGCCGGCGCTCTGCTGGCCGGCGGGACCGAGCGCGTTTCTGCCCAGACCGCCCTCCGCTGGGGCCGTACCGACGCCGGCAGCACGCAGCCGATCCTCGTCAACGCCGACGAGGTGACCTCCTGGCCCGACGGCGGCCAGCGCATCTTCCTGCTCCGCGGCCGCGTCACCCTCGAACAGGGGGCGGTGCGCCTGCGCGCGCAGCAAGGGGTCGTGTGGGTCGATGAAGCGGCCAGGCAGCAGACGGGGGCGTTTCGGCTGGAGGTGTACGCGGAGGGCGACGTTGTCCTGGACGACGGCCCGCGAACCGTCACGCAGGACGGCCCCGCCCCGCGCGCCCTGATCGGGCTGGCGACGCGCGGCGAGGTGAAGCTGCGCGCCTACGGCAAGCGCATCGCCTACCAGCCCGCGCCCGCCGACCCGATCTACCGGAACGCGCTGGCCGAACGGCAGGGCTCGTCCGCGCCGCAGCGCGTCACCGCTCAGAACCGTGTACCCGCGGCGCCGCGCGTCGATCCGAACCTGCAGCGCACAGGCGCGCAGGAGCCGACTCCGCCGCCTGTGCCGCCCGGCTTTGTCCCGGCGGTGCCCACGCAGGGGCCGCCCGGTGGAGGGCTCCCGCCGGGGGTGGTCGCGGTGCCGCCCGCGCCTGCGGCCCCCCTGCCTGCTCCTCCGGTACTGCCCGCGCCGGTGCCGCCGGCCCCGTTCGGGCAAGGTGCCGTGCCGGCCGTGCCGCCCGGGGGCGCGGTCGAGGAACCGCCGCCGCCCCGGCCGCTCGAGCCGCCGTTCGAGGCCGGTCCGCCGTCGCCCCAGGTCATCATCCGTCCGCGCTCGTCGCAGGCCATCGCCGCCACCAACTACCCGCTGCCGTCCGGCGAGACGGCCGTGGTCATCAGCAGCGGCGTCATCATCACCATCAACGACATCGCCAACAAGGGGATGATCGACATCGAGGCCGATCGCGCGGTACTGTGGACGCGCGGCGACTTTCAGCACCTTCTCAAGGACGGGGCCGCCCCGGGCCAGGAGGGGCTGCAGAACCGGCAGATGGAGTTCTACCTGTGCGGGCACGTCGAGATCCGCCAGGAATCGAACGGGGAGGCCCGCCTGCTCCGGGCCGACGAGATGTATTACGACGTCCACCGCGGCGTCGCCATCGCCCGGGATGCCGACCTGGTGGTGCAGCGCAAAGGCATGCCGGACCCGCTCCACCTGCAGGGGCCGGAGCTGCTCCAGCTCAACCCGAAGCTGTTCCAGATGAACAGATCGTCGGTCAACGCCAGCAAGCTGCCTTACGACCCGAACCTGAAGCTGACCCTCGGCAAGGCCAGCCTGGAGGAAATCGAGGTGCCCAAGCGCGGCCTGTTCGGGCTCGGCGCCCAGCGCATCGACCCGGTCACCGGCCAGCCTGTCAACCAGACCGTCCGCCTCTTCCGCGGCCGCAACGCGGTCCTGTGGATCGGCGGCGTTCCGGTGTTCTACCTGCCGTACATCCGAACCAACGCTGACGACCCGCTCGGCCCGCTTGAGGCGCTGGCGTTCAACTACAACCGGATCTTCGGGTTCCAGGCGTTCGTGACGTGGGATCTGTACGACCTGCTCGGCCTGACGCCGACGCCCGGCACGCGCTGGCGGCTGCACACCGACTACATGAGCGAACGCGGGCCGGCCCTCGGGACCGATTACATCATCTTCACCGGGACCGACCTGCTCGGGATCCCCAATCGCTACAACGGCACGATCCGCGCCTACGGCATGCAGGACGTGGGGGTGGACGTCCTGGGCGGCAGCCGCGGCGAGTTCGCCCTGGTGCCGGGGCCGACGCCCCTGACGCCGCCGACGTTCGTCCCGATCACCCACCCGGAGTTCCGCGGCATCGTCTCCCTCGACGGCAACGTCCAGGGACTGCCGCTGGGGTTCTCGTCCAAGTGGAAGGTGAATGCGCTCTCCGACCGGAACTTCTCCGAGCAGTTCTTCAACTACGCCTACTGGAACGAACTCGATCAGGAGACGTGGGGGTTCGTCAAGCAACAGAACAACAACTGGGCGTGGACGCTGTTCGGCCAGGCCCGGCTGCGCAACTGGATGACCGAGACGGAGTGGATGCCGCGCCTCGACGGGTTCCTGATCGGCGAGAAGTTCTTCGACCTGTTCACGTACAACGCCTGGGGCAGCGCCGGCTACGCCCACCTGCAGCCGACGCACCAGCCGCCGCCCCCGGTCTACTCGTACAGCGACCTCAACACCGAGCGCGACGTGGCGACCGGCCGGTTCGACCTGCGGCAGGAGATAAGCCTGCCGTTCCCGGTGTACGACCTCAAGGTCGTCCCCTACGTCGTCGGCGATCTGACGTACTACTCGGAGGACGTGTACGGTAGCCCGGACGGCCGGGCGTATGGCGGCGGCGGGGTGCGGACGAGCCTGCCGCTGTCGCGCCTGTACCCGGAGATTCAGAGCGAGCTGTGGAACCTGAACGGCATCTTTCACAAGATCGTCTTCAGCGCGAACTACTTCAACGCCTACAGCAGCACCCCCTACGAGCAGCTGCCGCAGCTCGACCGACTCAACGACGCCGTCACCGACCAGACGCTGCGGAACTTTCGCCCCCGGTGGCGCGAGTACAACCCCGGCTACGGCCTGAACCTGTATACCAACCGCGTGTTCGACCCGCAGACCTACGCCATCCGACGGCTGATCGATTCGAAGCTCGACACCCTCGACACCATCGAGGTACTCCAGCTGGACGCGCGCCAGCGCTGGCAGACGAAGCGCGGCTATCCGGGGCAGCAGCATGTGGTCGATTGGATGACGCTCGGGCTGAGCGCGTCGTACTTCCCCAACCGGGCGCGCGACAACTTCGGCGAGAGCTTCTCGTTCCTGCAGTACGACTATCTCTGGTTCCTCGGCGATCGGTTCACGTTCTTCAGCGACGGGTGGTTCGAGCCGCTGGACCAGGGGGCGCGGATGTTCACAATCGGCATGGAGGCGAATCGGTACGACAACAACCGGCTGTCGCTGATGTACCGCCACATCGACCCGATCCAGAGCCGGACGGTGCTGGCGAGCTTCACCTATGTGTTCAGCCCGAAGTACGCGGTTACGGCCGGGACGTCCTACGACTTCGGTAACAAGGTCCAGACGAACATGGTGATGGTGACGCGGACCGGAACCGACCTGCAGCTAAGCGCCGGCCTGTCCCATAACTCGACGGTCAACACGGTCAGCTTCAACTTCGAGATCTTCCCGATCCTGCTCCCGACCAACCGCCGCCAGCCCGGCGCGCTGGGGAACGTGTTCCAGAACATGGGAAGCCCGCGATAGGGTGTGGTGAGGCGGCGGGATCAGGGACTGTCCGGGAGGGGGCCGGGGGGAGAGGTGCTCGCACAGACTCGAAGCGAGGGGTCTGGGCGCGTCCGGCGCTGGCGCTCCGGGTTGGTCCGACGGCCGCCTCGGACAGCAGTGCCGCTACGCGAGTTTGACGACCGGGTAATCGCGGTGGGTGATGCGGCCCGCTGGCACTCGCGCAGGAGGAGCCGGCTGATCTGGCGCACGTCGTCGTCGCTGTCGGACCGGCCGGTGCGAGCGAGAACCTCCTGGAACAGTCACTGATCGATGGCCATCCCGCCCAGGTCGGCCGCGGCGAAGGTGAGGACGACCGCGCGGAAGCCGCGGCCGGCGTCGAACGGGGAGACCGCGCGGCCGTCGAGGCGCACCTTCACCGGGCTGCGGTTCGCTCCGATCCCACCGATAACGCCGCGCCAGCTCCTGGCGATCAAGGTATCCAAGGACGAATGGCGCCCAGGAGTGTTCAGGAGAATCGACGACACGGTCAGGCGGGAGTTGCCGCTGGACCTGCTCGAGTACGAGCAGGTCCAGCGGCAGCCGCCACAGCTCGCCGATCATCTTCGCCGTCAGGCTCTTGCCGGTCCCTTGCCGGCGCGATCATCTCATCGTACCTGACGAACTCGCGCCGGGGAACGGACCTGACCATCTCCCGGGTCCGGCGTCCGCGCGCCGGCCGGATTTTCCCGGTCCGCTGCGGTCTCACCAGCGCTAATCCCAAGCTATACTCGATTTGGAGAAGCCATCACCCCGGCGCACCGCCACACGCCGCCCGACCTTTGAACCTGCCGCGAGAAATCCCGGAGAACGCCAACCATGTCACACCATAGCGCCCCCCTCGAAACCAACCGCCCCGCCCGCGTCCCGGCCACCGCCCCCGACGTCGCCGCGTCCCTCGACACCTGGGGCGACGACCTGCGTGAGGAACTGGAGCGCCTGGCGGCCGAGCAGCGGGAACTGCTGGGCGCCGCGGGCGCGCAGCCGGAAGGCGCGACGGGCCACCGGGAGGTCGAGCGCCTGCAGCGGGAGAACGCGGACCTGCATCAGCGCGTGGCGGAGCTGGAGCGAGCGCTCGCCGACCAGCCCGCGGCGGACGGGGAGGAGTGGAAGGACCAGCAGGCCGAGTACGAGGCGCTCCTGGAGGAGAAGTCCGAGGTGATTCGCGCCCTCCATCTGAAGATTCAGGAACTGCGTGACGGGGCCGCGAGCCACGGCGCCGCGCCCGCCCCGGCGTCAGCACGCGGTTCGGTGGAGCCGGCCAACCAGCAGGATCTCCTGCAACTGCGGCAGGAGCTGGAAGAACGGCGTCAGCAGCTGGAGGAGGACGAAGAGGCGCTGATGCAGCAGATGAAACAGATGGAAGTGTCGATGGCGAAGGAGCGCGCCGAGCTGGCCCGCCAGCGGACCGAGCTGCAGCGCCTGCACAACGACCTCCGGCACGAGATCGAGCAGGCGTCCCGGGACACCTCCCTGCGCGAGCGCCTGGCTCCGTTGCAGCGCCGCCACCAGGACGCCACGGGCCGCCGCGGCACGCCGACCATGACCGACATCTCCATTCCCGACGACGAGCGCCTGGGCGACCATGCCGCCCCGAGGCAGAGCGGTCTGTTCCGCCGACTGCTCGGGGGCTAGCGCAGAGTCAAGAAAGAGGATGTGCAGAGGAGATTTGGCAAACCCACGGGTGGCGTCACGTGGGTTTGCCAAATCTCCTCTGCACATCAATCCCCTGCCCACTGTTTACTGATCCCTGTCCACTGATCGCTGTTTCGCTGTTCACTATCCACTTATGTGATTGACTGCCTACACAGTAAGGAGGATAATAAGTCCTTCCCCCTGCACCGCCGCCCCACAGCGAGGGACTCGCCAATGCCCTGGCCCGAAGCAACCGACTACAACGAGGCAGTTCAAAACCCCGCCCTGTGTTTCCAGGATCCCGACCTGCGGGACGGCCGGCCGGAGCTGAACGCCCTGGGGTGGCCGCTGCCCTGCTCGGGCAACTTCGCCGCCGTCTATCGCCTCTTCGGCCCCGACGACACCTCGTGGGCGGTCAAGTGCTTCACCCGCGAGGTTCCCGGTCTGCGCGAGCGCTACCACGCCATCAGTGCCCACCTGCAGACCGTCCGCCTGCCGTTCATGGTCGATTTCCAGTATCTGCAGGACGGCATCCGTATCCGCGGGGACTGGTATCCCGTCCTGAAGATGCGCTGGGTCGAGGGGTTGACCCTCAACGCCTTCCTCAAGGATCACGCCGACAAACCGCAAATCCTCGAACGCCTGTCCGCCATGTGGCAGAAGCTCGCGCGCGAGCTGCGGCGTGCCCACCTCGCCCACGCGGATCTGCAGCACGGCAACGTTCTGCTCATTCCGGGCGGCAAGACCGGCGTCCTCAGCGTCCGGCTGATCGACTACGATGGGATGTACGTCCCCGCCCTGGCGCGGAGCCGGCCCGGAGAGGTCGGGCACGCCAACTTCCAGCACCCTGACCGGGCCGGCAAGGGTGCCTATGACGCGGAGATCGACCGCTTCCCCCATCTCGTCATCTACACTGCGCTGCGCGCCCTTGCCGCGGGCGGGCGCGCCCTGTGGGACCGCCACGACAACGGCGAGAACCTGCTCTTCCGCGAACCGGATTTCACCCACCCGGACAGGTCGGCCGTCTTCAAGGGGCTGTGGCAGGGGGCGGACCCGGCCGTCCGCGCCCTGGTCGGCCACCTCGTGCTGTCGGCCCGGGGGCCAATCGGCGCGGTCCCCCTGCTGGCCGAACTGGTCGAAGGAGAGAGCGGGCCGACGTTGACCGCCGCACAGGAGCGGCAGGTGAGCGAGGTACTCGGCCCGCCCGGCGTGGGCAGTCCGAAGCCGCGCACGGCCGCGGTGGCGGGGAAGAAGACGGCCGCCCCGGAGGCCGCCGCCACTGTCGCCCCGACCGCACCCGCCCCCCAGGCCGCCTACGCCCTCGTCGGCGAGCCGGAGGCGGTCGCGGTCGCGGTCACCGTCGCCCCGCCGGCCCGCCGGCCGCCGCCGCTGGCCCAGCCGCCCGGTCCCCCACGCCGCCCGCCGGTCCGCGAACCCGTTCCCGCGGGGCTCGATCCGAAGATTCTGTGGGGCGTGGGACTGGGCGCCGGGGCGCTGGTGGTTCTCCTTGTCGTGGTCGGCCTGCTGATCTTCACCCGCCGCACGGACGAACCGGCTCCACCTCCGCCCGTGGCCCAGGGGCCGCTCCCGGTCGATCCGGGGCCGGTGGAACCCGGCCCAGGCGATCCGGCCCAGCTGCCGAAGCTCGGCAAAATTCCCGAGTTGACCCTCCACCCCGGCGACGCGCGCGATGTCGAGGTTGCGGTCGAGCGACGCGGCTACGAGGGGCCGATCGAGCTGCGCGTGCGTGAACTCCCGAACTTCGCCCCGTTCCCCGGCGGCGTTCGCCCGGCACCGAAGGGCATGCCAGGCGTCGGGCCGCTCGGGCCGCCCAGGGGAATGCCGATGGGCGGGAACCCGGCGGCGCCCGGCGCGTTCGGCGACAACCAGCTGGTTGTCGCCCCCGCGGTGACCATCCCGAAGGGCCGGGACCGAGCAGCGCTGCGGGTCAAGGCCGGGGCGAACCTGTCGCCGTGCGCGCGCGCGTTCGAGGTACGGGTGCTCGTCGGGGCCGCGGACGGGCCGCCCGCGGGAGCCGGCGGACCATTCCTGCCTGGCGGTCCACCGCCTGCCGGGGCCGGCGGACCGTTTCCGCCGGGCGCAGGAGGTATGCCGGGGGGAGGGCCGCCGTTCCTTCCTGGCCAGGGCGCTCTGGGCGGCCCGGTAGGTGGGGATGACCTGGTCACGCGCTTCACCGTGACGGTCCGGCTGGCGCCGCGCAGCAACCCGGAGATCCTGCCGGTGGCCGCCGCAAAGGAGGGCGCGCCACGCGAGTTGCAGGTCAACGTGCTGTGGGCCGCCGTCGCCTCCCTGGACTATGACAGGGCGGCCGACGCCGTCTTGATGTACTCCCAGACAGGGCTGCCCCCGGCCCGGGATCCGAACGCCCAGCCGGTGACGACGGTGCGTGGACACCGCCTGGTGGTGGTGTCGGCCACCTTCCCCTACCGGGAGCAACTCGAACGGTTCCGCAAGGCACTTCACGCCCAAACGGTCGAGGAAGTGCTGGCGCGCCCCGATACCAGGCTGCGGTTTCTCGGACTGAATGTCCTGCGCCGCGAACAAACGGCCGATGGCGGCTGGTCCGCCTGGGCGCCAGTGTACCGCGTCCACCCCGACACGGATGTCGTCGAGGTCACCGCGCCCGTCCGGACCGTCCTGAACGAGAGTTTCTCCGACCCCGCTCAGACCGCCCGCCACGACGCGGCCGTCATCCCCGGGGCGATGGCGGTATTACCGCGGCTGGCATCCGGGGCGTACCCGAAACTGATCTTGCCGGGAATCCCCGACAGCGGAGAGGCGTTTACCGCAGGGGATGCGGGCGCGGATCCCTTCGGACGATCCGGCCCGATGGGGGCAGGCGTCGGCCCGCGGGGCGGTCTGCCGGGCGCCGGGGGAGGTGGGCTGATGAAAAGAGCCCCCCGACCGCTCGCCTGGGTCCGCCGGTCGGAGTTGCCCAAAGGGCTGCAGGCACAACTCGACGGCAAGGCCTCGCCGTTCGACCTCCTCGGCGGCTCCGCGGACGCCCCGGAGCCGGGGATGCTCCCTCGTCCCGGCTTCCCGGGCGGACCACCCTTTGGGGGGCCTGCGGGGCCGATGCCTGGCCCGCCGGGGTTGGGTGGGCCGATGCGGCCGTTCCCCGGAGCGGGGGGGATGAAGGGGGAGGGGATGGAACCGGGGCTGCCCGTCCCGGACAAATGCCTGGTGCGGTTCTTCGACGCGGGCGTGATCCCCGGGAAGACGTATCAGTACTCCGTGCAGGTGTGCCTGGCCAACCCCAACCACGGGAAGCACGCCGAGGTGCAGCAGGCGGCCGACGCGCGGGCTCGCCATCTGGTGTCGCCGGCCGTGCTGACGCCGCCCGTGGCGATCGGAGAGGGGTTCGAGATCTATGCGGTGGACCAGTGGCCCATTGAGTCGCCGCTCCGGGGTCCGCACAGCCCGCTGAACAAGGGAGTGGACATTTCCCCTGCCACCGCGGACCTGATCCCGGTGCAGGTCCATCGGTGGCTCAACGTCCCCATCGGGACGAAGGATGCGGCCCTCCACGTCACGGGGTGGGTGATTGCCGAGCGGCTCCTGGTGCGGCGCGGCGAGCCGGTCGGGCGCCGGCAAATGGACCTCCAGGCGCCGGGCTGGAGCCTGTACCGGGGGGTGTTTGAACTGGCCGGCGCCTTCCGCGGCCGGCCGACGGCCAAGAGCGTCGGGCCGAAGATTCTCGCAGACATGCTGCCACCGGCTGCGCCCGTGGTCGTGGACTTCACGGCCGGCAACCCCAGCGACCGCGATGACGCCCCGATCGAACTGCTCCTGCTCGGCCCTGACGGTACGCTGCGCCTCCAGACCAGCCGCGCGGACGACGACCCCGACCACGCCAGAGGCCGCGAGCGACGCGCACGCTACGAGGAGTGGCGGCAGCAGCTGCGGGACGCGCGGCAACGCTGGCTGGAGGGCATTTTCGGCGTCTCGCCCGGTCCGGCCGCTCCCGGCTTTGGCCCCTGAGTCGGGACCGGGGGAATCGTGTCCCGCCGCCCAAGAGGTTATTTTCAGAGCAGAGTTACAAAGGGGCGCTGTAGTACTAACCTGGATAGCGCACGGGCGCGGTTAGCCGAACGCGCCAGCGACGGTGGAATCAGGGGTTGCGCGGGTTGTCGTCACTGGCGCATCCGGCTAACGATCGTGGCCGCAAGCCCTTGATCTACTTAATCTTGCCTCGCACGAACGCCGGACCGTGCGCCATCCGGGCCAAGGATCGTCGGCAGCCATCCCGCCAGGTGTCGCGCGGCGAGCCGGTTGCCGCGGACGTTCCAGTGCGTGTCGCGCAGAGCGTAGGTGCCGGGCACGCTGGCGAACACCTCCCTGAGATCGAGGCACGGAACCTCGCGGTCCGAGCAGAAAGTGCGCAGCCGTCGCTGAGGCAGGTCGAGATCAACCGCGTCCGACCGCACGCCCGCGTCACACAGCGCCTGCATCCGCACCGTGTCGTTCACCTGGAATTCGTCGGGGATCAGGACGAACGCGACCGGGACGCCGCGCTGCCGACACGCGCTCACCAGGGCGTCGAGATGCCCCAACGCTCGCTCCCATTTCCGCTCCATCGCCGGACCGGGCGGGGTCAGGCACACCGCCAGGCGCCGCGCCTCGACAGCCCGGAACGCCTCGACGGAGAACGGCGGTGCCGCCAGGCGGGCGGTCGGGGGGGAGGGATCCTGCCGCCGGTGTTCGCACACCAGCTGCCAGCCGCGCGTCGCGAGCAGGTAAAGGGCGTGGCCGCGCGGGTCCAGCCAGCGCGGCGACGGGAGTGATTCGGTGATGTCGTTGCCGACGAACACCGACACAAGGACCAGGCCCGGCCGCACCGCCCACCCGTCGCGCTCCAGCACCACCCGGTATTCGCGCGGTCCCGCCCCGGAGACGCCGAAGTTGCACACCTCGATCCCGGGCAACGCCTGCCCCAGCAACGTGAGGTAGTTCTCGGCGAACGGCACGGCCGGCCCGACCGCGAACGAATCCCCGAGAGCGACGACGCGGACCTTCCCGGGCACTGCCCCCGGCGCCACGTCCGGGCCGGGGTAGCCGAGCCGGTTCCCCTGCAGTCCGGCGCCGTAGTCGCGCCCCGGAACGAGCCGGTGTTCGTCCAGCGAGGCGCCCAGGAGCAGCGTTGGCCCGCCCCAGATGGCGTAGATGCGCAGGGTCGCCTCGCCCAGCAGCAGGGCCAGCGCGCAGCTGCTGACCGCCGGTTCCAGGAAGCCGAGCCGTCGCACCCACCCGGCGGGGGTGGGGTGAGGTCGGTTGCGGAACGATCCGAGCGCCAGCCCCACCGTCCACAGCAGTGCCAGGGTGCGGAAGGTCGGCACCGCCGGGCGCGTCCCACCCAGGGTGAGGACGACGAGGACGTAGCAGAGCGTCGCGCCAACCACCAGCCGGCGCAGCAAGCGGAGCCAGAATACGAGCCGTGCATTGACCACAGGCGGAGCCTCCCTGTCCACTCGGGCAGAACCAGGGGATCTGGCGTGTTGAGGTTTCCTGGAAAGCCCACGGGTAACGGCTTGTGGGGCACGTCTCCAGCACGCCACCCACGGGGCGCGCCCCGCGGGCTTTGCACACCAACTCCCTGGCCGTTGTGCCGGCGCGACATTGTGAATCGGGGCAGCGTGGGGGGCAAGGCCAGTCGCGAACCGGCCCTGCTCGCCTCGACGGCCAGAGGTGCGCCTTCTACGGTAACGGCAGCGAAGTCTCAACTTCTGACACGGGGTGGGCGCGGGGCGTGAGCCCGTCGCCCCTCGTAACCGGAGGGCGCGGTGATGCGTTCGTTGCTGGCGACGGTCCTTTTCCTGGGTGCGGTGATGGAACTGCAAGCCGATACGTTCGTCTACGTCTCGATGGCGCCGGAGCAGAAGATCCAGGTCTACCGGCTGGACCCGCGCGACGGGAAGCTGGCCGCGGTGGAGGCACTGGATGTCGAGGGGACGCCGGGGGCGCTGGCGGTCGATCCGCAGAAGCGGTTCCTCTTCGCCTCGCTGCGCAGCAACAGCACTCTGGCGAGCTATCGCCTCGACCCGAAGACCGGGAAGCTGAAGCACGTCAGCACGGCCCCGCTCGCGAAGGGCGCGAATGCGGCCTTCGTGGCCACCGACCGGACCGGGCGCTGGCTGCTGTCGGCGTCATACATGGCCGGCAAGGTGGTGGTCCACCGGCTCAACGACGGCGCGATCCAGTTGCCGGAGGTCCAGGCCACGACGACGGCGAAGACCGCCCACGCCACCGCCATCGATCCGGAGAACCGCTGGGTGTTCGTCCCCCACGTCACCCCGAACGCGGTCTACCAGTTCCGGTTCGACGCCGCGACCGGCAAACTCGCTGACGCCGGCAAGGCGCCCGGTGGCAAGCCGAAGGCCGGACCGCGGCACCTGGCGTTCCACCCGACCCTGAAGCTCGCCTTCACGTCGGACGAGGCAGGCAGCAGCATCACCTCCTATCGGCTCGACGACAAGGCCGGGCTAAAGCCGGCGGAGACGCTCTCCACCCTGCCGGCCGACTTCAAGCGCGCGAACACCACCGCCGAGGTAAAGGTGCATCCGACCGGCAAGTTCGTCTGGGTGTCAAACCGCGGCCACGACAGTCTGGCCGGGTTCGCCATCGATCCGAAGACGGGCAAACTGACGGCGCTCGGCCAGACGCCGACGGAGAAGACGCCGCGCTCGTTCGAGATCGATCCGGACGGGAGGTTCGTGCTCGGGGCCGGGGAGGGGTCGGGGAAACTGGCCGTCTTCCGAGTGGACGTCGGCACCGGGGCGCTCACCCGCGTCCACACCTACGACGTCGGCCGGAGCCTGACATGGGTGATGGCGGTCAAGTTCGGCGCGGAGTGAATGCGAGGGAGCAACCCGCCCTGCCAGCCCGAAGCGCCAGCTCCGGGCTGGCAGGGCGGGTTGCTCCTGCGTCGCGCCGAGTTCGTCCCCATCAGCCGGCCCCACACCTTGAAGGACAGAGTCTGGTATAATCGAGGCACCCTGACTTGACGAGGAACGCATGGACATGGCCAAACCGACAACCGCGGCGGTCCCGTGTCCGCCCGCTGAGAACGGCCAGGCGGTCCCGCCGCCAGCCCTCGACGACCCCGCGCTCTACATCAACCGCGAGCTGAGCTGGCTCGAGTTCAACCGCCGCGTGCTCGAGGAGGCTCGCGACCCGAGGGTGCCGCTGCTCGAGCGCCTCAAGTTCTTCGCCATCTTCGGGTCGAACCTGGATGAGTTCTTCATGGTCCGCGTCGGCGGGCTGCAGCAGAAGGTCCACGCCGGCATCGCCGTCGGGTCCGGGGCCGACCGGATGGCCCCGCGCGAACAGCTCGAGCGGATTCAGCAGGTCGTCCGCCAGTCGCTCGCCGAGGTCCACCAGTGCCTGAGCGAGGAGGTTCTGCCGGCCCTCGAAAAGGAGGGGATCGTGCTGCGCGGCCTGGGCCAGCTGACGGCCGCCGACCGTCGCCACCTGACGGAGGTCTTCCGCCGGGAGATCTACCCGGTCCTCACTCCGCTGGCGATCGATCCGGGCCACCCGTTTCCACACCTGCTCAACAAGTCGCTCAACCTCGCCGTCGTCCTGCAGCGGCCGGGCCACGCCGAACGGCTGTTCGCCGTCGTCCAGGTGCCGAGCGTCCTGCCGCGGTTCGTCGCCGTGCCCCTCACCCCCCCGCCCCCCTCGCCCACGAGGGGAGAGGGGGGAAAAGCTTCTCCCCCCTCTTCCCTCGTGGGCGAGGAGGGCCGGGGGGGTGAGGGGGGGAAGCCCTCTCCCCTCGGGGGAGAGGGGTTGGGGGTGAGGGGGCACGTCTTCACCTCGCTGGAGACGGTCATCCGCATCCACATGCCGGAACTGTTTCCGGGCATGGAGATCCTCGGCGCGACCGTCTTCCGGGTGACGCGCAACAGCGAGTACGAGATCGACGACGAGGAGGTGGAAGATCTCCTCAAGGCGATCGAGGAGGAGGTGCGCAAGCGGCGGCGCGGCGACGCCGTCCGGCTGGAGATCGAGGCCGACGCCTCGGCCGAGGTCGAGCAACTCCTGATGGAGGCGCTCGACCTGGATCCGCCCGACGTCTTCCGGGTGTCGGGCTTGCTCGACCTGACCGGGCTGTTTCAACTCCACGGCCTGCCCGGGTACGCCCAGCTCCGCGACCCGCCGTTCGTCCCGCAGCCGGTGCCGGAGTTCGTCCAGGCGAGCAGTGTCTGGGCAGCCATCCGGGCGCGCGACATTCTCGTTCACCACCCCTACGAGTCGTTCGGCCCGGTCACCGACTTCATCGAGACCGCCGCCGCGGACGAGCGCGTCCTGGCGATCAAGCAGACGCTGTACCGGACGAGCAGCGACTCTCCCGTCGTCCGGGCTCTGCAGCGGGCGGCCGACAACGGCAAGCAGGTGACGGCGATCATCGAGCTGAAAGCCCGGCTCGACGAGGAGCGCAACATCCTTTGGGCGCGCGAGCTGGAGAAGGCTGGCGTCCACGTCGTGTTCGGGTTCGTCGGGCTGAAGACGCACTGCAAGGTGGCGCTGGTGGTGCGCCGGGAGGAGGACGGCATCCGCCGGTACGTCCACCTCGCGACCGGCAACTACAACCCGCAGACGGCGCGCATCTACACCGACCTGGGGTACTTCACCTGCCACCCGGACTTCTGCGAGGACGCCTCGGCCCTGTTCAACTACCTGACCGGGTACTGCGAGCTGCCGCAGTGGCGCAAGCTGATCGTGGCGCCGAGCCGAATGCAGGCGTTCGTGATCGAGAGGCTGGAGCAGGAGGCGGCCAACCAACGGGCCGGTCGGCCCGGCCGGGTGATCGCGAAGATCAACGGCCTGCTGGAACCGGCAGTCGTGCAGGCGCTGTACCGGGCCAGCCAGGCGGGGGTCAAGATCGACCTGATCTGCCGCGGCATCTGCGCCCTGCGCCCGCAGGTGCCGGGGGTGAGCGAGAACATCCGCGTCGTGTCGATCGTCGATCGCTTCCTCGAACACAGCCGCATCTTCTACTTCGAGAACAACGGCGACCCGCAGGTGTACATCGGGTCGGCCGACTGGATGGACCGCAACCTGAGTCGCCGGGTGGAGGTGATCTTCCCGGTCGAGGTGCCGGACCTGAAGCAGCGGGTGATCAAGGAGATCCTGGCGACGTCGCTGGCGGACAACTGCAAGGCGCGGGAACTGCTGCCGGACGGGAGTTACCGGCGCCTCGTGCCGGAGCCGGGGCAGCCGGTCGTGCGCAGTCAGGAGCGTTTCCTGGAGATCGCCACCCAGAACGCGCAGCGCCGACTCAACGAAACGCCCATCCCGGCCCCGCCGCCGGTCGTCGCCCGGCCGCAGCGCGGCAAGGCCCGCCGGGGGACGGCGAAGAAGTGACAACGTGACCAGGTGACCGAAGAAAGCCCACGGGTAACGCCCCGTGGGCCTGGGCTCCGGTCACCTGGTCACCCTGTCACCCCGGCACCTCATTTGGGGGCCGGAATCTCCTCGGCCTCGCCCTTCTTGATGCCATCACTGGCCGGCGGCATGGGCTTGAGCTTTTCCAGACCCGGATCCGTGATCGCGGGAGAAGCGGGCTCGACAATCGCGGGGGCGGCAGGACCGCCTATCGTGGGGACCGGGTGCAGCAAACCCGGTCCAGGAGCAGGAGCGCAGTCGCAGTCGTGGGAGTCGGCCTTGTCGAGCGAATTGCACCCGATCACGATTCCCAGCAGGCTGAGGGCGGTGAGCGAAACGAACGTCCGATGCATGGAGTCCTTTCCTTTCTCGTAAACTCTTCAGTGAGGTTCATCCGTGGCGGGCTGGCGCACGGCGGCGAACCCGGCGCGGACCTTCCTCCCCGCGTCGAACCGCCGCCGGACACGCGCCCATCCCAGCCCCTCCTGGCTGGGAGCGGTCGGCCAGGAACGGCGCGGCGGTAACGGCCGGCGCGGGCGCCCCGGGCGACAGGCACTGGGTCTGGTGGTATATTCGACTCGGAAACCTCGGCGCCTTGAGCGAATGCCGGCGGCCGGGGGAAGCTAGGGAGGGTCAGGGAATCATGGACGCCGTCATTCTCGCCGCCGGCCTGGGGACGCGCCTGCGGCCGCATACATTGCACACGCCCAAGCCGCTGCTCCCGGTGCAGGGCCGGCCGATCCTTGACTGGGCTCTCGGCGCCTTGCCGGCCGCCGTGGACCGTGTTGTTGTCGTCGTCCACTACCTGGCGGAGCAGGTCGAGGCGTACCTGCGCATCCAGGACCACTTCAAGGACTGGACCACGGTCCCCCAGCAGGAGCCGCGCGGGACCGGCGACGCGCTGCGTCGCTGCCGCGATGTCCTCCACTCGGACCGCTTCCTGGTGCTCAACGGCGACGATCTGTACGGGGCCGCCGACCTGGAGGCGCTGGCCGCGTGCGAGGCCGGCGTCCTCGTCCACCCGGTCGAGGAGCCGCGGCGGTACGGCATCGCTTTCCTGAAGCTGGACGGGACGCTGGAGCGTCTCGTCGAGAAGCCGGACCTGGAAGGATGCTACCCGGCCAACACCGGGGCGTATGTATTCCCGCACGAGGTGTTCGACCTTGAGCTGCGGTTGTCGTCGCGCGGCGAGTACGAGATCACCGACTACGTCACCGGCATGGCCGCCCGGCGGCCGGTCCAGGTGGTACCGGCGACCTTCTGGCTGCCCATCGGCACCGAGCAGGCGTGGGAGGACGCCCAGCACCGGGATCTGAAGGCCGTGCTGACCGCCCGGCGCTGAGGGAGGACCACGGGAGAGGGCTGCGGCCCGTGGGCCAGGTGCGGAGGAGGGGCCATCTTGGTGCCGCCGGACCAAACCCCATGACGCTGACGAGCCAGAAGCGTAAGCGACGGCAGCTTGGCCAAAGCCGGCGCTGAGCTTCCGGCTCGTCGCGTTTGGTCCGGTAGCTCTTGGCAAAGGGCGAGGATTCCGGGACAATTCCCTGGTTCCGGCATCACCCCCAGGCCCGGGGAGCGCCGGCGCTCTGCCCATGCCCGGGCCACTTTTCCGACAGGGAGGGATCTCACTTGTACGTGCGCGACTTCTACCGGCGTCACCTGCCCGGGCAGCGGCCGGTCATCTCGTTTGAATTCTTCCCGCCAAAGGACGCCGCGGCCGAGGCCACGCTCCTCCGCGACACGGTGCCCGCCCTGAAGCGACTGGGGCCGTCGTTCATCTCCGTCACCTACGGGGCCGGTGGGAGCACCCGCGGGACCACGTTGCGCGTCGTGGCCAGCGTCCGCCAGGACCACGGCATCGAGGCCGTCAGCCACCTGACGTGCGTTGGGTCCACCCGGGAGATGCTGCTCTCGCTGCTGGAGGAAACCACGTCGCTCGGTATCCAGAACCTGCTCGCGCTGCGCGGCGACCCGCCGAAGGGCGAGACGGCGTTCAGGCCGGTCGAGGGTGGGTTCGCGTATGCGGTCGATCTCATCCGGTTTCTCCGCGAGCGCGGCGACTACAGCATCGGAGCCGCCTGTTATCCCGAAGGGCACGTCGAGTGCGGCGACAGGCGCCTCGACTGGGACCGGGCGGCGGCCAAGGTCGAGGCCGGCGCCGAGTTCCTCATCACTCAACTTTTCTACGACTGGCGGGACTTCCTCGAAATGGAGGACTACCTGCGCAATCGCCGCGGCGTCAAGGTGCCGATCGTCCCGGGGATCCTGCCGTTCCTCAATACCCGGCAGATCAAGCGTTTCACCTCGCTGTGCGGGGCCAGGCTGCCGCCGCCCATCCTGGAAACCCTCGATCGCTACGCGGACGACGACGCATCGGTGCGCCAGTACGGCATCGAGGTCGCGACAGACCTTTGTGCCCAGGCCATCCGGCACGGCATGGCGGGGATTCACTTTTACTGCCTCAACCGCGTGTCGAGCTGCCAGGCGATCGTGGAAAACCTCGGGCTGGCGAAGCGCGACGCCGATGCCGAGGTCGCGTAATTCGGAATCGCCCGCAGCGTTCGTCGTGCCGCTTGCGGCCTGGCGGGCCGCCACCCGCCTGTCCGCAAGCGACTGAGCGCGCTTGCGGACAGGTGGATTCCTCAAGGGAGAAACAGCATGAAGATTCGCGGGCCGGTACTCGTCCTGGCGTTCGCCGTCCTTCTCTGCTTCGTGCCTCTTGGTCTCTCCGGCTCGAAATCCAAAGCCGTTGAGGCGAAGAACGGCCTCGTCGTGTCCGTCTCCCCGCCGGGCAGCGACGTCGGGCTGGAGATCCTCAGGCGCGGCGGCAACGCGGTGGACGCGGCCGTCGCGACCGCGTTCGCGCTGGCCGTCACCTACCCGCCGGCCGGGAACATCGGCGGCGGCGGCTTCATGGTCGTCCACCCGTCGAAGGGTAAGCCGGTCGTCATCGAGTACCGCGAGACGGCCCCCGGCGCGGCCACGAAAACGATGTTCAAGCCGGGCGAGAGCGGCTACGGCCATCGCGTCGTCGGCGTGCCGGGGACGGTGCGCGGCATGGAACTCGCCCACAAGCGGTTCGGCAAGCTGCCCTGGAAGGATCTGATCGAGCCGGCCGTGCGGCTCGCCGAGAAGGGGTTCAGTCTCGACGCGCAGCTGGCGAGTTCCCTTAACAGCGTCGTCGTCCAGGGGCGCGCGTTCGCTGAGCTGCGGCGCGTGTTCGGCAAGGACGGCGGCAAGGGCAGGTGGAAGGCGGGCGACCGGCTGGTGCAGCCCGATCTGGCCCGCACCCTGCGCCTCATCGCCGCGAAGGGGCCGGACGCCTTCTACACCGGGCCGATCGCGGACCAGCTCGTTGCCGAGATGAAGGCGGGCGGCGGCCTGATCGCGAAGGAGGATCTGGCCGCCTACCGGGCGATGGAGCGCGTGCCGGTCCACGGCACCTACCGCGGATACGACGTCTACGGCCCGCCGCCGCCGAGTTCCGGCGGCGTCTGCCTCGTCCAGATGCTGAACGTGCTGGAGAACTTCGACCTGCGCAAGCAGGGGCGCTTCGCGCCGCAGACGCTGCACGTGATGTTCGAGACGATGCGTCGCGCCTACGCCGACCGAGCCCGCCACCTCGGCGACCCGGCGTTCGTGAAGATCCCGCCGCACCTGATTACGAGGGAGTACGCCCGCAAGCTGGCGAAGGCGATCGACCTGACAAAGGCGACGCCGAGCGCCGCCGTCGCCCCGGATATCGCGCTGGCGGCGGAGGGCGACAGCACGACGCACTTTTCCATCATCGACCGGGACGGGATGGCGGTCGCGAACACGTACACGCTGGAGCGCAGTTACGGCGCGCGCGTGGTAGTGAAGGGGGCCGGCTTCCTGCTCAACAACGAGATGCTCGACTTCAACTGGCGCCCCGGCCACACCGACCGCGCGGGGACCATCGGCACCGCTCCGAACCAGATTGCGCCGGGCAAGCGCATGCTCAGCTCGCAGACACCGACAATCGTGGCGAAGGACGGCAAGGTGGTGCTGGTGACCGGCAGTCCGGGCGGGCGAACGATCATCAACACGGTTCTGTGCGTGGTGGTGAACGTGCTCGAGTTCGGCATGGACGTCCAGCAGGCGGTGGACGCGCCGCGCCTGCACCACCAGTGGTTCCCGGACGTGGCGCGGCTGGAGAAGAAGGAACGCCTGACCGATGCCGTCGAGCGCCTGAAGGGAATGGGTCACCGGGTTCTGGGCGGAACGCAGGGCGACGCCCACTCGATCTGGGTCGATCCGGCGACCGGGCGCTACCACGGCGCCGCGGACCGCCGCATCAACGGCAAGGCGTCGGGGTACTGAGCGGCGTTGACCAGCCGCGAGCGCGAGCGAGCGGGGCGGACCGCTCGCTCGCGCTCACGGCTGGTAGACAGACCCGTCAGCGTGGGCTCATTTCGCGGCCTGCACGGGGATTTTCTCCCCCGCCGCCGGCTGCGGCTTCCGCCCGAACTTGCTTCGGAGCCAGACGTAGATCCCCGGCGAGATCGACAGCAGCACGACCAGGATCACCACCTTCTCGATGTGATCCAGAACGTCGAACTTCTCCCCAAAGATCGGCTGGAATGCTGGGTTGATGAACCGCGTCAGGTAGTACCCGATCAGGATCATGCTCACCACCCACCCGATTCCGCCGAAGATGTTGAAGAACAGGAAGCGGCGGTACTCCATGCGCCCGACGCCAGCCACGACCGGCGCGAAGGTGCGGATGAGCGGCATGAACCGGGCCAGGATGATCGTCTTGCCGCCGTGCCGCTCGTAGAAGTCCTGGGCCTTCAGCAGGTGCTCCTTGTTGAAGAACCACGACTTCTCGCGGTTGAAGATGCGCGGCCCGACACGGTAGCCGATTGCGTACCCGACGCTGTCGCCGACGATCGCCGAGAGGCCCAACGTCACAAGCAGCAGCGGCAGGTTCCAGCCGGCCGCGTAACAGACGACGCCGGCCACGACCAGCAGCGAGTCGCCGGGCAGGAAAAAGCCAAACAGCAGCCCCGTCTCGGTGAACACGATCACGTTCAGCGCGACGAACGCCAGCAGGACGTACTCCCGCTCGCCGAGCACCTTCATCAGTTCCCGGCTGTTGAACAGATTCTGCAGGATCCGGACGATGAAGCTTGGCTTCTCTTCCGGGGCGGGTGGCGGCGCCGCCTCGACCGTCGGCGCCTGCGCGGCGGCCGGCGGCAGACACGGGGCGACGGCCGCGAGGACGAACCAGGAGAGCAGGGCGTAAGCGACGAACTTCCGCAGTCGGGTCTGCTGGGTAGTATCCATGAGTCCTTCCTGTTTCGGGTTCGGTGGCCCGGATCCCACAAAGCCTACCTACTTTGGGCAAAGCCGCAAGGTCAGGTTCCGTGTTTCGCGCAAAGACGCAAAGAGCGCAAAGAAGACATCCTTCTTTGCGCTCTTTGCGTCTTTGCGCGAAACGCATCAGTCCTCGACCCCGAGGTACTCGGTCGGGACGACCCGGAACACCTCCTCGACGGTTGTCTCACCCTTGGCGACCTTGAGCAGCGCCGCCTGGCGGAACTCGATGGTCCCGTCCTCGATCGCCTTCTGGCGGATCGTTTGCAGGCTCGACTTCGCCATGATCAGCTTGCGGATCGCCTTGCTCACCACGAGTACCTCGAACACCCCGGTTCGGGCGGCGTACCCGGTCGTGCGGCAGGCGTCGCACCCGCCCTGGCCGTAGAGGATCTTCCCCTCGTCAGGGCTGAGCCACTTCCTGACCTCCTCAAACGTCTCGCTCACGTCGCCCATCTCGAAGGCGATACGGCAGGTCGGGCACAGGGTGCGCAGCAACCGCTGGGCGATGGCGCCGAGTAGCGAGCTGGCGAGGAAGTGCGGGTGGACGCCGAGGCTGAGCATGCTCTGCACGGCGCCGGCGGCGACTGGGGCGTGCAGTGTTGCCAGGACGAGATGGCCGCTGTTGGCCGCCCGCACTGCCGTCTCGGCCGTCACCGGGTCGCGGATCTCGCCGACCATGATCACGTCCGGTGCCTGCCGCAGGACGCTGCGGAGCAGGTCGGGGAAATCGACGTCGATCTTCGGGTGTACCTGCGACTGGCGCACGCCAGCGACCGCATACTCGATCGGATCCTCGATCGTGTTGATCTTGCGCTCGCCGCTGTTCAGGTAATTCAGGCAGGCGTAGAGGGTGGTGGTCTTGCCGGCCCCCGTCGGGCCGGTGACGAGGATCAGCCCGCTCGGGCTTTGCAGCAGGCCCAGCAGGCGATTGTAGTCGTGGCGAAGCAGGCCCAGCTGGTCCAGGTGGAGCAGACGGGAGTCGCGCTCCAGGATGCGCAGCGTGAAGTCCTCGCCGTAGAGCGTTGGGATGGTGTTGATGCGCAGGTCCACCTGATGGCCGTTGGTCCGGCGGTAGATGCGCCGGCCGTCGAGCGGGCGGCGCCGCTCGGCGACGTCCATGCCTGCGACGGCCTTGAGGTGGGCCATGCACCGTCGGCCGAAGTCGAGGGGCAACACGCTGATCAGGCGCAGCACGCCCAGGTGGCGGACCGACACGCTGACGTGGTTCTCGTTTGTCCCGAAGTACAGGTCGCTCGCCGCCAGATCGACCGCGTGTTCGATCAGGCGCGGGACCGCCTCCTCGACAGGGAAGTTGTGAACGTCTACCCGCAGGCCGTCGCGCTCGGGAGGCGGTTGCTCCTTCATGACGGTTTCCCCCCGGCGATGAGGGTGCGGGCTGCCGGTTCGTCCTCGACCATCTTGAGCAGCCGGTCCATCCGGCAGAACTGCAGCACCTGGGTGATGCGCGGCGGGATCGAGTACAGGACCAGGATCCCTCCGCCCTGCTGGAAGTTTTTGTGCGAGACGACGAGCCAGCTGATGCCGCTGGAATCGAGGAACTCGACGCGCTCCAGGTTCACCAGCAGTTTGCGGCTGTAGACACTCGGTCCGAGGAGGGCCTCGAGCGGGTTGTCGTTGAGCTGGAACTTGACCTGGCTGATCTCGCCCTCGCACTGGACGCGGACGACGTCGCCTTCGTCCGCCACGACGGTCAACTTGAGCATGGGTCAACCCATCCCCGGCAAGGGCGCCGGGACTAGGACTGTGGGAGGAAAGGGGTCACGTCAACCCTTCTGCGGGCCGGGAAAGGCTGCCGCCCAACGGCATGCTAACGGCGAAGGTCAACGGACGCAAGGAGATTTGCGCCACGGACGGCAGGAAGTCCCACCCGGCGTGCGGCAGGGTTTCAGGGGTTCTTGCAAAGCCCGCGAGTGGCGTCCCGTGGGCTTTGCAGCCCTTCCATTTTCACCGCCTCCCCCTGCTCCTTGTACTGGTACGGGGGCAGGAGAGTTGCGGTGTCAAGCCCACGGGTGGCGGGCTGTGGACCAGGTCGCCAGCACTCCGCCCACGGGGCCGCCGCCCGCGGACTTTATCAGCCGTCAATCCAGGCTTCTGCGGTTTTTCCGGCAAAATCCCACCCGATTCACGAGGTGATCCCCATAGATATCCCGTACATCACCCAGATTCCTGTTGACTCTTTTCTTTCCTATCTTTACCATCCAACTCAGTTGGCTCGCTTTGACATCACTGAGCCGACGACCGCGAGAGGCGGGGAGATGGATGCCCGGTACAGGAATGGCCCCTTCATGCTCCGGGGCACTCTGCCCCCAGTTCTGAGCTGCACCAACGTTCGGCTCCAGGCCCTGAGGTTTGCTGATACTGCGTGGGTTGGCTCCTTGTGTTTGCAGGAGGTGTACGTTCATGTACAGTGTCGTGATGATGATGGCCCTGACCGGCGGCACCGAAGCCCCTGACTTCGGTCGGCGCGGTTGCTCGGGCTGCAACGGCTGCTACAGCAGTTGCCACAGCAGTTGCTACAGCAGCCACGGCTGCTCCGGTTGCTACTCGAGTTGCCACGGTGGGCGCGGCGGGTTGTTCCGCCGGAAGCACGGCTGCAACAGCTGCAGCGGCTGCCACGTCAGCTATAGCTGCAGCGGCTTCAGCTGCAGTGGCTGCAGCGGCTTCAGCTGCAGCGGCTTCGGTTGCAGCGGCGCCTGGGGCTGCAGCGGGTTCGGCTGCGCGGGTGGCATCGGCTGCGCGGGTGGTGTGGTTGTGACCCCGGTTGCTCCGACGACTGGCGGCAAGGAAGGCGGCAAGGAAGGCGGCAAGGATCCGGGCAAGGCTCAGCTGCAGGCTCCGGCGACGATCGTCGTCAGCGTGCCCGCCGACGCCACGGTGACGATCGATGGCAACAGCACGAACTCCACCAGCGCTGTCCGTCGGTTCGTGTCCCCGACCCTGCCGACCGGCCGCGAGTTCCACTACACGCTGACCGCCGAGGTGATTCGCAACGGCAACCCGGTTCGCGAAACGCAGCGGATCGCGGTCCGCGCCGGCGAGGAGACCCCGGTTCGGTTCACCTTCACCGAGCCCGCCGTCACTGCCAGCCGCTAACGTCGTGCGTCCCGGTTGGGTGGCGTCTGGAGCCGCCAGCCGGTCGGGAGGAACGGTGAAAGGGCAGACAGGCGCCTGCGACGGCCAGACAGGCGAAGGTCACGGACAGTTGTGAGGGGGGAGGACCAGTCGGTCCTCCCCCTTTTTTTCTTTCCGCCCTCGCCGTTCTCGCCTCCGCGGTGCTTGCACCTCGCCGCCCGGTCCGGATAATAACACCGACGGGCAAGCTCTCTGACCCGGGAAGCGAGGTGTTCAGTGAGCGGTCTACGGCTGCTGACGCTGGGCGTGGGCGACGCCTTCTCCGCCCGCTACTACTCCAGCTGCCTGGCCCTGGAAGCGGCCGGCGCGTGGCTGTTGCTCGACTGCCCCCACCCCATCCGGAAGATCGCCCGCGAGGCAGGCGAGGCCGCCGGGGTGGTCCTTGACATCGGCCAGCTCGCCGGCGTCGTCCTCAGCCACCTGCACGCCGACCACAGCTCCGGGCTGGAAGGGCTGGCGTACTTCGCCCGCTTTCGCGCGAACCGCCTTATGCCCCTGCTCGCCCACCCGCAGGTGCTGGCACGCCTGTGGGACGGCCACCTCGCGGGGAGCATGGAGTGGACGGCCGGCCCGGACGGCACGCCGGAGCGGCACCAGCTGGAGGAGTACTTCGACGTCCGTCCGCTGACGGAAGAGCACGCGGTCGAAGTCGGGCCGTTCCGGATCGAGTGTCGTCTGACGGTCCATAGTATTCCGGCGACGGCGTTCCGCGTCCACGGCGACGGCCGCAGTCTCGGCTACAGCGCCGACACTGCCTTCGACCCGGGGTTGATCGAGTGGCTTTCGACCGCGGACCTGGTCGTTCACGAGGCCGGCTCCGGCTTCATGCACACCCCCTACGAGCAGCTGGCGCAGCTGCCGGCGGCCCTGCGTTCCCGGATGCGGATTGTCCACTATCCCGACAACTTCGACCTCACCACCAGCGCCATTGAGCCACTGCGGCAGGGCCGCAGTTACCCCGTGTGACCCACTCCCCACCGCGGGGAGAGGGCGCCTGCCCCGCGGCAGGGTTAGCAGTTCCTTGTAAAGCCCACGGGTTGCGCCCCGTGGGTTTCGGTTCCGGTTTCCACTCACAGCCCGCGGCGCCGAGCTACAATGGAAATAGCCACGTCCGGGCGCTTCCCAGTCGCCTGCCCGTCGCGACGTGGATCCGAGCGGCCTCGTCATGGACCCGGATTGCAAATCTGAAACCCCCAGCCCGCCGACCGTCTACGGCCCCGACCCGTTCGAGCTGGCGGGCCGTCGCGGCTGCCGGTACTGGGTGCAGCACCCGTTCGCCTTCACCGGCCACCTGGAAGTGGACGATCGCCTGTCCGGTTACCCCGTCGCGATCTTCCAGCCACACGGCCGGCCAGCCCACGACACGCCCCTGGTCATCGGGTTGCAGGGCCTGGGCGCGCCGTTTCAGTGGAACGACTTTCTGATCCCGACTCTGCTGGACCAGGGGATCGCCTGCCTCCTGTTCGACACCCCTGGCGGGGGCGAGCGCAGCCTGGCGCGCAGCCACGACGGGGACGTTCTTGGGGAACTCCAGCAGTTCACCCAGCGCGAGGTGCCGGTGTCGGCCGGCTTCGTGGTCCGGCTGTTCGAGGCGGTCGCGCGTGACTTCCGCACGGTGCTGGACCTGGCCGCCGAGCGGCACGGGCTGACTGCCGACCGGCTGGCCCTGTTCGGCGTCAGCCTCGGGACGCTGCTCTCTGCCTTCGCCTTCACGCGCGACGGGATCGGCACGCGCCTGCTGGGGACGATCGGCCACGCCAACCTGCCGCGCTTCGCCTGCAGTTACGCGCCGTGGTTCCGCCCACTCCTGACCTGGCTTCCGGACCGTCTGCTCGGCTGGGTGGGCGGGTGGATGGGCGGGGACAAGGGGAAGGTGGGGCTGTCGTTCGTGCGCGTGCTGCACGAATTGTCGTTCGGCGACCCGGCGGTGCGTGCGGCCAACCCGATGACCTATCTCCACCGCGTCAGTCGGGACCGCCGGGTGCGGTTTCTGGTCGGCGGCAACGATCCGCGCGTGCGTCCCCGGGACGCGATCGCCTGCGCCCGCCGCTTTCCTGACGGGGATTGCTACGTCGTGCCCGGCCTCGACCACGGCGGACCCGACTTCATCGACCACGCCCGCTACTTCGTCAGCACCCAGCTCGGCGACTGGTGCTGGTGACGCTGCCCCCGGCTAAAGCCCACGGGTTGCGTCCCGTGGGTCTTCGGAGCGCGCCTCCGGCACCTCAAAAAATGTTGCTCCCCCACTTGCCAGCTGACGCGGGCCGCTGTAAGTTACATGAACCTACCGACCCGACAGGATGCGGACTTCAACCTGCCGAGAGACGGGCTCAAGACTCTTGAACCTGTTCTCGGCTTTCCGTATCTAACCTGCTACCGAACCGATTCTCAACCCGATATCCGACTAACCGGGTGGGTGGTTGAAAAAATCGCAAGGAAGGGTTGACGAGTTGGCGAGGCACAAGTAGATTGATGTTGCAAGTTATTCGCAGAGAATGACTTGCAGCAAACGCTCGGGGTGCATTTTGCGAGGCGGTGTGTCTCGGTAGGGCACGTCGGGCAGCCCGGTCGGCTGTGATCGGGTAGCTGGTTCTTTGACAACTAGGCGGCGGTGAGAGTTGCCTCACAACACGTCGAGGCGTTTTGC